>Ga0164243_10004739_pt1 | contig 21147 bp, 19 predicted proteins | sample OricompcompostOP_FD_108781 | JGI IMG/M metagenome (GOLD analysis project Ga0164243, IMG submission 108781) | Organic Plus compost microbial communities from Emeryville, California, USA - Original compost - Organic plus compost (OP) | ecosystem: Engineered > Solid waste > Mixed feedstock >...
GCGGCCAGGTAGGCCGGCATGGATACGTAGCCCCCGTAGCCCACCACGACATCGGGCCGTACCCGGTCGAAGACCTCCAGGGTCTGGCGTACGGCGGCCCGCAGTCGTCCCGGCACGCGCAGCAGGTCGGCTCCCGGCTTGCGCGGCAGCGGCACCGGCGGGATCAGCTCCAGGGGATACCCGGCCGCGGGCACCACCTTGTTCTCCAGCCCGCGCGGCGTGCCCAGGCAGGTGACCTCCGTCGCCGGGTCGAGCCGACGCAGGGCGTCTGCGGTGGCGAGCAGGGGCGAGGTGTGGCCGGCGGTACCTCCACCGGCGAGCAGGACACGCATGTGCAACTACCTAGGATCGACGTGACGTGGGTGCGGACAGCCCGGCGGTACGGCGGCGCTTGCGGGCGGCGAGCGCCCGTGCGGCCTCGGGCTCGGATCGGGCGAACCCGATCAGGATGCCCAGGGCGGCCAAGGACGGCAACAAGGCGGATCCGCCGTAGGAGATCAGGGGCAACGGGATGCCGATGACCGGCATCACCGCGAGCACCATCCCGACATTGATCATCATCTGGCCGATCAGCCAGATCACGATCCCGAAGGTCGCGTAGCGGACGAACGGGTCCGTGGTGTGCGTCGCCACCCGGATCGCCGCGAAGGCGATCGTGAGGAAGAGGGCGAGCACCAGCAGGGTGCCGACCAGCCCGAGCTCCTCGCCCAACACGGCGAAGATGAAGTCGGTGTGGGCCTCGGGCAGGTCGCCCCACTTCTGCTGGGAGGCGCCGATCCCCTGGCCGAAGAGCCCTCCGGTGGAGAGCGCGTAGAGGCCGTGCGCGGGCTGCCAGCCGGCGTCCTGGTAGTCCTTGAAGGGGTCGATGAAGTTGAAGAGCCGCTGCTGGCGCTCGCTGTTGCTGTTGGCCAGGTAGAGCGCCGCCACCCCGACCAGCGCCAGCGCGAAGCCGAAGAGGCGCCCCGGTGCCCCGATCGCCCAGAGCATGCCGATCAGGATGGCGAAGACGACCAGGGCGGTGCCGAGGTCATGCCCCATCACGATCAGGCCGGCGACGGCGAGCACCCCCGGCACCACCGGCATCAGGATCTGGTGCCAGGTGTCGAGGTGCCGATCCTTCCTCGCATAGACGTGCGCGGCCCACAAGATCACGGCGAGCTTCGCGATCTCCGAGGGCTGGATCTGGATCGGCCCGAGGGCGAGCCAGTTGGTGTTGCCGTTGACCCGCACGCCCAGCGGCGTCTGGGTGGCGCCCAACAGGAGCACGGCGACGATGACCATCGGCCAGGTCAGCCGTCTCAGGAAGGTCCGCGGCAGTCGACTGGCGATGTAGGCGACCGGCAGGCCGATCGCCACCCACATCAGCTGCTTCTCCACGATGGCGTAGGAGTTGCCGGTGACTCGATAGGCATAGACGCTCGATGCCGACAGCACCATGATCAGCCCGATGGTCAGCAGCAGGCCGGACGCACCCAGGAGCAGGTAGTAGGCGCTCAGCGGCCGGTCGACCGCCTCACGCAGGCTCGCCCACCAGGAGGGGGCGCGGAACCGCTGGCCGGTGGCGGGGCGCTCGCTGGTCGTGCTGGCCACCTGCGCCTCCCTCTCTCACCGGCCGAGGCGCATGACCGCCTCGGCGAACTTCCTTCCTCGATCGCCGTAGTCGGCGAACTGGTCCATGGACGCGCATCCCGGCGCCAGGAGAACGGTGTCTCCGGGTGCCGCGAGGCCGGCCGCCGCGGCGACCACCTCATCCATGAGGCCTGCGCCGCCAGTCTCCCCGGCGTCCACCACGACCACGGGCACATCGGGAGCGTGTCGCGAAAGTGCAGCGGCGATCACGTCTCGATCGGCGCCCAGCAGCACGACGCCCCGCAACCGCTCGCGAGCGGCCGCGACGAGGTCGTCGAAGTGGGCTCCCTTGGCCAGCCCACCGGCGACCCACACCACGGAGTCGTAGGCCAGCAGCGACGACTTCGCGGCGTGGGGGTTGGTGGCCTTGGAGTCGTCGACGAAGGTGACCCCGCCGACCTCCGCGACCCGCTCGATGCGATGTCCGTCGGGCCGGAAGCTGGAGAGACCCTCGCGGACCGCGGCGCGAGACACGCCGTGGGCGCGGGCCAGCGCTGCCGCCGCCAGCGCGTTTGCGATGAAGTGGGGGGCGTCGGAGGCCAGCTCGCCCACCGTGAGCAGCTCGGCGGCACTGGTGGCACGCTCCTCGATGAACGCCCGGTCGACGAGGATGTCCTCCACGAGCCCGAGCATGCCGACACCGGGCATCCCGACGGTGAAGCCGATCGCGCGCGCACCCTCGACGACGTCGGCCTCACGCACCATCTCCTCCGTGGCCGGGTCGGCGACGTTGTAGACGCAGGCCCGCTCGACCTGGTGGTAGATCCGCGCCTTGTCGGCCGCATAGCGACGCATCCCGTCGGCGCCGTCGTACCAGTCGAGGTGGTCCTCGGCGAGGTTGAGCACGGCGGCGGACTCCGCGCGCATCGACCGGGTCCAGTGGAGCTGGAAGCTGGACAGCTCGACGGCCAGCACGTCGTACGGCGTCGGGTCCATCACCGCTTCGACGATCGGCGTGCCGACGTTGCCCACGGCACGGCTGCGGAGGCCGGCGGCGCGCAGGATGCTGTCGAGCATCTGGACGGTGGTGGTCTTGCCGTTGGTGCCCGTGACCGCAAGCCACGGCGCCGGGCGCTCGGGATCGCGCAGCCGCCAGGCGAGCTCGACCTCGCCCCAGATCGGAACACCCCGCTCCCGGGCCTGGGCGAGCAGCGGCGCGTCGGGACGCCAGCCCGGCGAGGTCACCACCACGTCGACATCGTCGGGCAGGCGCGCGGTGCTGCCGGGACCGAGGCGGAGCCGGGCGCCCAGCGACTCGAGCAGGTCGGTCCGCTCGCCGTGGGAGCTCTCCCGCTCGTCGAGCGCGGTGACCTCGGCTCCGAGGAAGAGCAGGTTGTCGACCGCGGCGATCCCCGAGACGCCGAAGCCCGCGACCACCGCCTTGACGCCCTCCCAGGCGTCGGCCCGGCCCAGCCCCGAGACGTCCCTCACGTGCCCGCCACCCATTCGGCGTAGAAGACGCCCAGGCCGGTGGCGACGAAGAGGCCGGAGATGATCCAGAACCGGATCACCACGTTGACCTGCTCCCACCCGAGCATCTCGAAGTGGTGGTGCAGCGGCGCCATGCGGAAGACGCGATGGCCCTTCTGCACACGGAAGACCTTGCGCACCAGGCCGCTGCGGGTGGACGCCTTGAAGAAGCTGACCTGGACCATCACCGAGAGGGTGACCATCACGAAGAGGCCGCCGATCACGGCGAGGAGCAGCTCGGTGCGGGTGAGGATCGCGAAGCCGGCGAGGGCGCCGCCCAGGGAGAGCGAGCCGGTGTCGCCCATGAAGATCTGCGCCGGCGAGGCGTTCCACCACAGGAAGCCGAAGCAGGCACCGGTGATCGCTGCGGCGATGATCGCCAGGTCGAGCGGGTCACGGACCTCGTAGCAGCGGCCGTAGCTGATGTTCTCCTGGCCGCACCACTGGTTGTTCTGCCAGATGTTGACCAGCGTGTAGGCGCCGAAGACCATCATCGCGGAGCCGGCGGCCAGGCCGTCGAGCCCGTCGGTGAGGTTGACCGCGTTGCTGAAGCCGGTCACGAAGAGCCAGATCAGCAGCATCACGACGACCACCGGCAGGGTCCACTGGTCGAGGTCGCGGATGAAGGAGAGGTGCCGAGAGGCGGGGGTCTGGCCTCGGTCGTCCTCGAGCCACGGCGACAGCGCGAGGCCGCCGAAGACCAGCGCGATGACCGTCTGCCCGATCATCTTGGCCTTGCTGCGCAGGCCGAGGTTGCGCTGCTTGTAGATCTTGATGAAGTCGTCGAGGAAGCCGACCGTGCCCATGCCGACGAAGAGGAACAGCAGCAGGAGCGCCGACGCGCTGGGCGCCGTACCGGTCACGAGCTTGGCGAAGAAGTAGCCGATCACGGTGGCGGCGATGATCACGATGCCGCCCATCGTCGGCGTGCCGCGCTTGGTCTGGTGGGTGGTCGGGCCGTCCTCGCGGATCTCCTGGCCGTAGCCCTTCGACGAGAGCACCCGGATCGCATAGCGGGTGCCGAGCAGCGAGATGACCAGCGCCAATCCCCCGCCGAGCAGGATCGCTCTCATGCTCTGGACTCCTCCGACAGTTGCTCGGCCAACACTTCCAGTCCGGCGGCGCGTGATGCCTTGACGAGTACGACGTCGTGCGGGCCAGTCTCCTCCCGCAACCATGCCAGAGCGTGCTCCCGGTCGGGCACGGACACGACGGTGGGAGCGCCAGATGTGACGCTCGCCGCGCCCGAGGCGATCGCCGCAGCCTCCTCGCCGACGACCACGACGGCGTCGGTGCCCAGCTGCGCCGCGATGCGGCCCACGCGGTGGTGCTGCTGCTCGTGGTCGTCGCCGAGCTCGCGCATCACGCCGAGCACCGCGACGGTGCGGCGCCCGGAGACCTCCTTGATGTGCACGAGGGTGTCGAGTGCCGCGGCCATCGACTCGGGGTTGGCGTTGTAGGCGTCGTTGAGCACGACGAGGCCGTCGGCGCGCTGCAGCGGCTCCATCCGCCAGCGCGACTGCGCGGTGGCGGCGTTGAGCGCGGTTGCGACCTCGTCGAGGTCGAGCCCGGCGGCGAGCGCCAGGGCGGCCGCGGCCGCCGCGTTGTCGACCTGGTGGGCGCCGATCTGCCGCAGCGCCAGGTCGGCTGTCCGGTCGCCGTAGCGCAGGGTGGTGCGCGGGCGACCGAGGTCGTCGTAGCTCTCCCCCCGCCAGGTGACGTCGGCCGGTTCGACCGGTGAGCCGTCGGGCAGCCGCGCGTCGCCGTGGTCGGCCCCGAAGCTGAGCACCCGCCGCACCGCCGCCCCCGCCAGCCCCACCCGGGTACGCCGGTCGCGCGCGTTGACCACGGCCGTGCCGGTGGCCGGCAGCGCGGCGAGCAGCTCACCCTTGGCGCGCGCCGTGTCGTCGACCGATCCGAACTCGCTGGCGTGGGCCGAGCCCACATTGAGGACCGCGCCCAGGTCGGGGCGGGCGATGTCGCACAGGTGGGCGATGTGGCCGCTCCCCCGCGCGCCCATCTCGACGACGAGGAAGCGCGTGGCGGCGTCGGCCCGCAGGATCGTGAGCGGCACGCCGAGCTCGTTGTTGAAGTTGCCGGCGGTGGCGACCGTGGGGCCGGCCGTCGCGAGCACCTGCGCGAGGTAGTCCTTCGTGCCGGTCTTGCCCTGGGAACCGGTGATGCCGACGACCGTCGCGCCGAGGCGCCCGCGCACATGGCGGGCCAGCGTGGCCAGGGCCGCCGCCGGATCGTCGGTGACGAGCGTCGGGGCACCGGTCGGGCGGCCGCCCAGGACGGCCGTGGCGCCGCCCGCCACCGCCTGCTCCGCATAGTCGTGGCCGTCGACGTGCTCACCGCGGATCGCGACGAAGAGTCCCGCCTCCGGCACCGATCGGCTGTCGAGTGAGGCCGCGCCCCGCACCACCAGCGCGGGGTCGCCGTGCACCACAGCGCCGACCACGTCGGCGATCTCCGCCAGGGTCATCGGGATCATCGGTCGCTCTCCTCGGCGAGTGCTCGGGCCTCCTCGGCCACCACCACCCGGTCGTCGAAGGGGTGCACCACCCCGGCTATCTCCTGGCCCGTCTCGTGGCCCTTGCCGGCCACCAGCACCAGGCCACCCGGCTCGCCGAGGCGAAGCGCCTCCCGGATCGCGGCCCGGCGGTCGCCGATCTCCAGGACCCTGGCCGGGCCGCTGCAGCCGGCGAGCACCGCGGCGCGGATCGCCGCCGGGTCCTCGCTGCGCGGGTTGTCGTCGGTGACCACGACCAGGTCGGCCAGGCGTGCCGCGATCTCTCCCATCACCGGTCGCTTGCCGGTGTCGCGGTCGCCGCCGGCGCCGATCACGCAGATCAGGCGGCCGCGGGTGAGCGGCCGGAGCGTGGTCAGCGCCGCCGCCACGGCGTCCGGCTTGTGCGCGTAGTCGACGACAGCCTCGACGCCGAGGCCGGTCTCGACCCGCTCGAGTCGACCGGGCACGCCCGAGCCGGCCGCCAGGGCGCCGGCGAGTCGAGTGAGGTCATGGCCCACCGAGGCGGCCGCGGCCAGGGCGGCGAGGCCGTTGGCGACGTTGAACTCGCCGGCGATCGGCACCGCGGCGGACACGGCGGCACCGCGGTGGAGCACGGTGAACTCCGAGCCGCGTGGGGTCGACGCCACCGCACGGGCGCTCCAGTCGGCGGAGCGGTCGTGCACGGAGAAGGTCTCGGTGGGCACCTGCGCCTCCGCGACCAGGCGGCGGCCGTGCTCGTCGTCACGGTTGACCACCGCCCTCCGGCAGCGTCGGGGGGTGAAGAGAGATGCCTTGACCGCGAAGTACTCCTCGAGGTCGGCATGGAAGTCGAGGTGATCGCGGCCGAGGTTGGTGAACACCGCGACGTCGAAGAGGATGCCGTCGACGCGGCCCATGGCCAGCGCGTGGCTCGAGACCTCCATGGCACAGGTCTCCACCCCGGCCTCCACCATCTTCGCGAAGAGCGCCTGCAGGTCGGGCGCCTCTGGAGTCGTCAGCTGCGTCGGCACCTCCTCGCCCAGGATCCGGGTGCCGATGGTGCCGATCACCGCCGAGTGCACGCCAGCCCCGCTGAGGGCGAGGTCGGCCAGGCGGGTCACGGTGGTCTTGCCCTGGGTGCCGGTGACGCCGATCATCCGCAGCGCCCGGGTGGGGTGTCCGTAGATGTGTGCCGACAGCTCGCCCAGCACCGCCCGCGGGTCGGGTACCACCAGCACCGGCACCGGCACCGACTCCGGCTCCTGGCCCAGCCGCTCCGCCAGCCGCTGGGCGCCGGCCGGGTCGGTCAGCACCGCGACGGCGCCGGCAGCGACCGCCGCGGGCACGAAGTCCGCACCGTGGGCGCGAGAGCCCGGTAGCGCGGCGTACAGATCGCCGGGCAGGACGCGGTCGGTGCTCAAGGTGATGCCGGTGACCTCGATCGCGCCGGCCTGCGCGGGGAGGTCGAGCAGCGCGGCCAGCTCCGGCAACGGGGTACGTCGGCACTGGGTCGGCCGGGTGCGGCGAACTTCGGCTTCGGTCACCAAGGAAGGCTACCCAAGCCGCGCGGCGAACGACCGCAGGCGGGGCCGGGTCACCACTCGACGGGCAGGGTCGACGGCGTGGTGCCGGTGCTCGGCACGCCGTACTTGTTGAGCACGTAGGTCATCACCTTGGCGAACACCGGACCCGCGGCGGCACCGCCGCCCTGGCCGTTCTTCGGGTCCTGGATGACGACGTAGACGGTGAATCGCGGGTCGTCGGCCGGGGCGAAGCCGGCGAAGGAGACCGTGAAGCTGCCGTCGTAGCGTCCGTCCACGACCCGCTGCGCGGTGCCGGTCTTCCCGGCCACCCGATAGCCGGGGATCGCCGCCAGTGGCGCGACGCCGTCGGGCTGGGCGACCAGCTCCATCATCTCAGCGGTGTCCTTGGCCGCCTGCGCGCTGATCACCCGTCGGGTGCTCGTGTGGTCGGTGCCGACCTCGGCGCCGGTGTCGGTCGTGGCCGACCCCTTCACGAGGCTGGGCGTGACGTAGACGCCGTCGTTGGCGATGGCATTGATCGCGGCCGCCATCTGCACCGCGGTGACGCTGAGACCCTGCCCGAAGGCGATGGTGTCGCGGGTGCCGTCGCTCCATCCGCCCTCCGGCAGGATGCCGGCGGACTCGCCGCGCATGCCGACGTTGGTGCGCGCGCCGAGGCCGAAGGCGCTCAGGTAGTCGGCCAGCTTCTCCTTGTCGGACTGCCGAGCGGCGATGACGGTGCCGACGTTGGACGACTTGGCCAGCACCCCGGCGGCGGTGAGTCGCAGGGTGTCGTGGTCCCAGTGGTCGCCGATGGGCTTGGCGCCGGCGCGCTCCAGCTCCGGCGGGACGGTGATCCGGGTGCGGGGACTGATCAGGCCCTGGTCGAGCAGGGCGGCGAAGGTCAGCGCCTTCTGCACCGAGCCGGGTTCGTAGGGCGAGGTGACGGCTCGGGAGCCGAGGTCCTGCTCCGATGCCGCGGTGTCCAGCGGGTCGTTGGCGTCGTAGGTCGGGTAGTCGGCCAGGGCCAGGAGCTCACCGCTGACCGTGTCGGTCACGACCACCGTGCCGGACGAGCCGCCGGTCCGCTCGACGGCGTTGCGCAGCATCCGCTGGGCATACCACTGCACGTCACGGTCGATGGTGAGCTGCAGGTCGTCGCCGTCTCGGGCCTCGACCGTGGTGTTCTCACCCAGCGGGATGCGGTTGCCGCCGCCGGTCTGGTAGCTGGCCTCGCCGTCGGTGCCGGCCAGCTGGGCGTCGAACGTGCGCTCCAGGCCGTACAGGGCCTCGTCCTCCCCCAGGAAGCCGATGATGTTGGCCGCCACGTCGCCGGCCGGATAGTCGCGGATCGGGTCGCGCCGCGTGGTCACGCCTTTGTAGCCCTGCTCGACCAGGGAGTCCACGACCGCGTTGGCATGGGTCGCGGGAACCCGGCGGGCGAGGTAGGCGAAGCGGGAGTCCTCCCGGCGCAGCCGCTCGAGCGTCTCGAAATAGTCGAGTCCCAGCTCGTCGGAGAGCACCGTGGCGATCTCCGGCGCGTTCGCGCTCGTCATCTGCGGGTCGGCGACCACCATGACGCCGCTGGCCGACGTGGCCAGCTCGACGCCGGTGCGGTCGAGGATCGCGCCGCGCTCGGCAGGCAGCTCGACGCGCTGCGTGCCCTCCTTCGCCGCCATCGCCGCGATCGAGTCGGGGTCGATCACCTGCAGCTGGACCAGCCGCACGGCGAAGAAGGAGAGCACCATCGCGATCACGATGAAGCCCAGGCGCAGCCGCAGCATCGCCTGCCCGCGGGACCCGCCCAGGGACGACTGGCGTGAGGTCAACGGCTGCTCCGGTCGGATCGGTGGTCGGTGTCCTCCCCATTCCTACCCGCCTGGGACCGGCTATCCGACGAGGTGGCGTCCGTGTCGCGGTTGCGCCGCTTCTTCTCCGCGTCGAGCCACTTGATCCGGGGCGGCGGGTCGAGCACCGCGGGCTTCCGGGGCTGCTCGCCGTCGATCGTCAACCGGTTGTCGGCGGTGGCGGCGGGAGCCCCCGAGGCGATCACCTTCTCGCTGCGGAGGTCGACGTAGTCGGCCACGTTGGCCTCCACCATGCCCAGCCGCAGCGCGCGCTCGGCCAGCTGTTGCGGGTCGTTGAGCCGGGCGAGGTCCATCTCCAGCCCCTCCTGCTGGGCGGTGAGAGCCTCGGCCCGCTGCTCCAGCGCGGTGGCCTGGAAGGCGTTCTGCTGCATGGTGGTGTTGAGCATGAGGAGCCCCACCACGCCGCCGACGAGCAGGATGCTGACAAGGATCACGAACGGCACGCGGGTGCGCGGCCGGCTGCTCCGCGGCACGACGGTCAGGCGGGCACGCTGCACCGCCTGCTCGGCGATCCGGGGCAGCCTGCTCCGGACCGGTGCGGCCTGGTTGCTCATGCGCGTCCCTCCTTGCTCGTCCGATCTGCGTGTACGCGCTCGACCGCCCGGAGGCGGACGGACGCGGCCCTGGGGTTGGTCTCGGTCTCGTCGTCGGGCGCCTGCTCGGCACCCCTGGTCACCGCCCGGAACGCCGGCTCCATGCCCTCCGGCACGAACGGCAGGTCGGGTGGCACATCGCTCCTCGTCACGGCGGTGAAGGCCTGTTTGACCAGCCGGTCCTCCAGGGACTGGTAGGACTCCACGACGACCCGACCGCCGACCACCACCGCGTCCAGCGCTGCCGGGATCGCCCGCTCCAGCACCCGCAGCTCGTCGTTGACCTCGATCCGCAGCGCCTGGAAGGTGCGCTTGGCTGGATGGCCGCCGCTGCGCCGGGCGGGTGCGGGGATCACGTCGTAGAGGAGCTCGACGAGTCGGCCGGAGGTGGTGAACGGCCGCACCTGCCGCTCCCGCTCGACCCGCTCGGCGATGCGGCGGGCGAACCTCTCCTCGCCGTACACCTTGAGGATCCGGGTGAGCTCGGCGACCGACGCCTCGTTGAGCACGTCGGCCGCGGTGCGCCCCACGGTGTCGTCCATCCGCATGTCGAGCGGCGCGTCATGGGCGTAGGCGAAGCCGCGGTCGGCCTCGTCGAGCTGCATGGAGGAGACGCCGAGGTCGAAGAACACGCCGTGCACGCCCGCGATGCCGAGGTCGTCGAGCACCTCGGGCAGCTCGTCGTAGACGGCGTGCACCAAGGTGGCCCGCTCGGCGTGCGGCGCCAGGCGGTCGCGGCTGAGCTCCAGCGCGTGGGGGTCGCGGTCGATGCCGACGAGCCGGCACTGCGGGAAGGCGTTCAGCAGCGCCTCACTGTGGCCACCGAGGCCGAGGGTGCAGTCCACGACGACGGCGTCGGGTGCCGTCAGGGCAGGCTCCAGGAGCGCGACGACCCGGTCGAGCATGACGGGGACGTGGCGGGGGGCGGTCATGGCGATCAGTCCCGACGTCCCCGGCGGTGGACGCACCGGTGCGTCGGTGGTGTGCCGACGTAGCGCTTCATAGGTCTCGACCCCTGGCGGTTGATGGTGGTGGGTGGCTCACCTCGCCAGGTCCCTGCCCGCTCCCGTGGGAAGCCGTCGTCTGGAACCGGGGAAGGTGCCCCAGAAGGCGGTGTGGGAGCGGGCGCGAGACCTCGCGGTGTGAACCGGGCTGTTGAGTTGTGGTTGTCGGGTGTCGCTTGCGTCCCCTAGAAGCCGGGGAACACCTCGTCACTGATCTCGGAGAACCTGGACTCCTGCTCCTCGGAGTAGCTCCGCCAAGCAGTCGGATCCCAGATCTCCAGTCGGTTCATCGCGCCGATCACCATCACCTCGCGGTTGATCGAGGCGTACTCCCGCAGCACCTGCGGGAGGGTGATCCGGCCCTGCTTGTCCGGGGTCTCCTGGGAGGCCGCGGAGAAGAGCATGCGGACGTAGTCGCGCGCGCCCCGGTTGGTGATCGGGGCTTCCCGGAGTCGCTCGGTGAGGGTCGCGAAGTCAGCAAGGGACCAGACGGTGAGGCACCGCTCCTGCCCTCGAGTGACCACGAGTCCCTCCTTGAGTTCGTCCCTGAATTTCGCCGGGAGGAAGAGCCGACCTTTGTCGTCGAGCTTCGGGGTGAAGGTGCCGAAGAACATCGGTCACCGTCCCTTCAGCGCCACTCTTCCTCCACTTCCCACCACTTTACGCCACTTTCCCCCACCGTCAACCATGTTGCGCGTGTCGTCAGGCGGGAAACCGCTCCCCTGCCGGGTGAGCGCCTGCCGCGGCGAACCGCCCCGAGAGCCATGCGCCGACGCTCAGGACCGGCGTACGGGAGGGCGGTGGAGGGTGGTGGTGGAGGAAAGTGGAGGAACAGGTGGGGACCAGAACTCGCACCGCCGCCAGCGCTCCCCCGCGGCGTCACCAAAGGGAGCCGTGGTGGGGCGTCGTGGTGGAACGTCCTGCGAAGTGGTCGTCACCACCGCCGCACCGCAGGACGTCTGGGAGGGAGCGTCCTGCGAAGTGGCCGTCACCGCCGCCGCAGTGCAGGACGTCTGGGAGGGAGCATCCCGGCGGGTTGCGCCGTACGCTTGACTGATCCCAGGCAGGGCGGGCGAGTGGAGGACACGTGACGGCGGTGGCAGGCGACCTGGAGGCTGTGGTTCGTGTCGCGAATCGCATCCGCGAGAACATCGAGACGGTCATCGAGGGCAAGACCGAGGTCGTGCGCACGGCCGTCGCCGTCCTGCTGGCCCAGGGCCACCTGCTGATCGAGGACGTGCCCGGCGTGGGCAAGACGATGCTCAGCAAGGCGCTGGCGCGTTCGATCGACGCCTCGGTCCGGCGCATCCAGTTCACCCCCGACCTGCTGCCCTCCGATGTGACCGGAGTGAGCGTCTACAACCAGGACACGCGACAGTTCGAGTTCCGTCCCGGCGGGGTCTTCGCCAACATCGTGGTCGGCGACGAGATCAACCGGGCCTCTCCCAAGACCCAGTCGGCGCTCCTGGAGTGCATGGAGGAGCTGCAGGTCACCGTCGACAACACCACGTACCCCCTGCAGCCGCCCTTCATGGTGGTGGCCACCCAGAACCCGATCGAGATGGAGGGCACCTACGCCCTGCCGGAGGCCCAGCGCGACCGCTTCATGGCGCGCGTGTCGATGGGCTACCCGGTGCCGTCCGCCGAGATCGCCATGCTCGTCACCCACACCGGCGCCGCCCCGCTCGACGACCTGGAGCCGGTCACCGACACCGCAGAGGTCGCCAAGCTGATTGCCACGATCCACGGCGTGCACGCCGCCGACGCGGTGCTCCGCTACGCGGTGGCGATCACCACCGCCACCCGGAGTACGCCGGAACTCACCCTCGGCGCCTCCCCTCGCGCGACGCTCCACCTGATGCGCGCCGCCAAGGCGACCGCGGCGCTCAACGGCCGCGACTACGTCATTCCCGACGACCTGGTCGCGATGGCCATGCCGGTGCTCGCGCACCGGCTGGTGCCGAGCGTCGAGGCGGTGATGTCCGGCCGGGGCGCGGAAGCCATCCTGGGTGGCCTGATCGCCGCCGTGCCCGTCCCGGGCTGACCGTGCGCACCGGACTGCAGGGCCTCACCACCCGCGGGCGCTCCTTCCTCGCCGCGGGCATCACGGCCGCCTCCGCGGCAGCGGTGCTCGGTCAGCCCGGGCTGTCGCGCATCGGCCTGCTCCTGGCGGTGCTGCCGCTGCTGTGTGCGTTCGTGGTCGGGCGCACGCGGGTCTCACTGCGCCTGGAGCGCACCGTGCAGCCCCTGCTCGTCGCTGCCTCCCAGCCGGCCGAGGTGAGGCTGACACTGCACAACGAGGCCCGGCGCTCGACCGGACTGCTCCTGCTCGAGGAGCGCATTCCCTACGCGCTGGGCACCCGGCCCCGCTTCGTGGTCGACGGCCTGAAGGGCGGCCAGACGACCTCGGTGACCTACACGGTCCGCTCCGACGTGCGGGGACGCTTCGAGATCGGCCCACTCGCCGTCCGGATCCAGGATCCCTTCGGGATGATCGAGCTGGAGCGGCAGGTGCCGGGCAGCATCCCCCTCGTGGTCACCCCGCGCACCGTGCCGTTGCCGGACATCCCCGTGGGCGGGGTGTGGGTCGGCGCAGGCGACAACCGGCCACGGGCCTTCGCGACCGGCAGCGCGGAGGACGTCACCGTGCGCGACTACCGGATCGGCGACGACCTGCGCCGGGTGCACTGGCGCAGCAGTGCCCGGCGCGGCGAGCTGATGGTGCGCCGCGAGGAGCAGCCGTGGCAGTCCCGCGCGACGGTGCTGGTCGACAACCGAACCACCGCCCACCGGGGCACCGGCCCGGCGTCGTCGCTGGAGGCCGCCGTGCTTCACGCCGCGTCGATCGCCACGCATCTGACCCGCAGCGGGTTCGAGGTGCGCCTGGTGACCGCCGACGGCTCCGACCACGCCCAGGCGTGGCACGACCGAGCGGTCCCCCAGAGCACGGCGACGGTGCTCGAGGCGCTGGCCGTCATGCAGCAGACCCGCCGCCCGCACCTGAGCACCGACTGGCTCGTCGAGCAGCATCGTGACGCCCTGCTCATCGCCGTGCTCGGCCACCTCGACGACCACGACCACGCGGCACTGCGCCGGATGCGGCTGCACGGAAGCCATCCGCTGGCGCTCGCCCTCGAGGTCGAGCAGTGGCACGGCCGAGCCGAGGGCAGCGGGGGCGGCGGCGCCGCGTGGCTCACCGGACTCGGCTGGACCGCGGTGCCCGTGGCGCCGGGCGACTCGCTGCCGTCGCTGTGGCAGGAGCTCGGCCGTCGCGCGGGGCGCCGACCCGGCGAGCACGTCCGGAGCGGAGGGACGCGATGAGCCGCAACTCCGTGCTGCACACCCTTCCGCTGACTGCCGCAACGGCCCTGACCAGCATCGTCGCGTTCCTCGCTTGGGGCGCCTTCTTCGAGCGCGGCGGCGACCTGCTGGTGCCGCTGGCTGGCGGCGTGCTGCTGATCTCGCTGGTCGGGCTGCTCGCTCGGCTGGCGCACCTCCCCGCGATGCTGGTGGCCGGCCTGCAGCTGCTGGTCGTCTTCCTTGTCGCCAACATCGCCTGGGGCACCTCGCCCTGGCCAACCCCGGAGTCCCTGACTCAGGTCGTACACCGCATCGACGCCTCCGTCGACGCCCTCACCCGGTGGGCGCCGCCGGTTCCCGCCCATGCCGACGCCGCGGTGGTGGCGCCGCTGCTCGGGGCGCTCGTGCTGCACCTCCTGGTCGACCTCTTCGCGCTGGGCTTACGTCGGGTGCCGTTGGCCGGGCTGCCGTTGCTGGCGATCCAGACCGTCCCGATCAGCGTGCACGAGGCCGGGGTGCACTGGCTGCTCTTCGTCGCTACGGCCGGTGGCTTCCTGCTGATGCTCTGCATCCAGGAAGGCATGCGCATCGGCGGGTGGGGACGGGTCTTCGGCAGCCCGCGCGACAACGACGTGTTTCGTGCCTTCAACGGCGTCGACCCCGGGCGCCACCCCGTGCTGATCGGCTCGGTCGCGGTGCTCTGTGCCCTGGTGGCCTCCCTGGCCGTGCCCACCTTCCAGCTGAACCCCTTCCCCGGCGAGGGCGACGGCGGCAACGACAACGAGGTGCGGATCACCAACCCGATCGCGGACCTCTACCGGGACCTCGACCGAGGAGAGGACATCCCGCTCCTCCGCATCGTGACGGAGGGCATTCGGCCGACCTATCTGCGGATCAGCGCGTTGACGCAGTACAGCGGCGTCACCTGGAGCCCCGGCGATCGCGACCTGCCCGCCGCGAACGCCGCCACCGGCCGGGTGCCCTCGCCCGCCGGGCTGGCGCCGTCGGTGCCCCGCGAGGAGCGCGCCATGGCGGTGCAGGTCGAGGAGGCGTTCTCCTCGCTGTGGCTGCCTACCCCGCTGACCGTCTCGGAGGTCCGCGCGGGCGACGACTGGCGCTTCGACCGCACCGTGATGGACTTCCACAGCGCCGAGGACGACATCGACACCTCCGGCATCTCCTACGAGCTGGTCGAGAGCCGGCCCGCGATCGAGCGCGAGGCACTGGCCGATGCGCCCAGCGCGTCCGGCAAGGTCGCCCTCGACTACACCCGCCTGCCCGACGACCTGCCGCCCATCGTCGGCGACCTCGCCGCCCAGCTGACCGGCGGGCTCGACTCCGACTACGAGCGGGCCGTCGCCCTGCAGGAGTGGTTCCGCGATCCCGACAACTTCACCTACTCCCTGGAGACCGACGAGGGCGCGGTCGTCGGCAACGGGAGCGGCGCCCTGGAGCGGTTCCTCTCCGAGGAGGGGCGAGTCGGCTACTGCGAGCAGTTCGCCGCATCCATGGCCCTGATGGCGCGGTCGCTCGGCATCCCGGCACGCGTGTCCGTCGGCTTCCTCCGGCCCGACCACATCGGCACCAACACCTACGAGTTCTCCAGCCACGACCTGCACGCATGGCCGGAGCTGTGGTTCGAGGGTCACGGCTGGGTGCTCTTCGAGCCCACCCCGCAGGACCGCGCGGCGCTCGTGCCGGCCTACACCACCGGCGGCGACGACTCCGAGGTGGAGCCCAACCAGCCCACCGAGGAGCCGACCACGACCGCGCCGAGCGCGCAGCCCTCCGAGCAGCCGACGCGCGCGCCGGAGGAGCCGGCCCCCGCCGCCACTCCCCCAGACGCCGGCGACGACGGCCGGGACTGGCGATGGCTGTGGGTCCTGCCCGGCCTGGCACTCCTCGTGCTCGTGCCGCTCGTGCCGGGCTGGGTGCGCCGGCAGCGCACCCGCAGGCGACTGGCCGACGGCGACCTCGAGACGGCGTGGCTCGAGCTGCGCGACGTGGCACTCGACCTCGGGCGCGACTGGCCCGACGACCGGAGTCCGCGCGCAACCGGGCGGGCTGTCACGCAATGGCTGGGCGCCGTACCGCCGGCTCCGCGGGTGGAGCGTCCGGCGACAGGCCCATGGGAGAACCCGGAGGCGACCCATGCGCTCGAAGCGCTGGTCGGACTGCTGGAGGAGAAGCGCTACGCCGCCGACGCTCCCGCGCCGGACGCCGAGCGGGTAGGCACCCTGGTGCGGATCGGCACCGACGCACTGCATGCCGGCGCCACGCCGCGAGTACGCCGGCGGGCGCGGTGGTGGCCCCGCTCGGTGCTGGGCCGTTCGGCTCGTCGCTGAGCGCAGCTACCGACCGGCTCAGAAGCCCTGGTCGCGCCTACGCCGCCAGCGCTCCTCCATCCGCTCCATGAAGGAGGAGTCGGAACGAGGACGGCTGCTGCGCGCCTTCTTCCCCCCGTCGACGACGGAGAAGCCGGCGTGCTTGGTGGCGCGGCCCGTGGCCGCGCCGGAAGAGCCCTGGCCGCGCAAGGCGGCGAGCCCATAGGTCGCCGAGGCCAGCATGATCACGAACCCGATCACACCGACGGCGATCTGGGCCATGACGGCGCCGGTCATCAGCACCGCGATGCCCAGCACGAAGACGACCCCGGCGAGGACGGCCCGACGACGGGCCACCTGACGGAAGGTCGTGCCGCGCAGAGTGGAGGCGAACTTCGGGTCCTCTTCGGAGAGGGCGCGCTCCATCTGCTCGAGCAGTCTCAACTCCTCTTCGGAGAGTGGCACCGGATTCCTCCCTACGACGAGACGCCTCGACGTGGCGTTTCTCCAAGTCTAGGCAGCCGAGGACAAAGGCGGTAGCCGCATCCGGGATTTGTGACCGGACGGTGGTCGCGACGGCTGCTGCGGGCCCGGATCAGGCGGTTGCGAGCACGTGCACCTGGGTGGCGAGCGGCAGGAACTCCGGTCTCCGGGAGACGGCCGCCTCCAGGGACACCAGCGCCTGGGTGGCTCCCGGCTCCAGGTCGAGGAGCGAGCCGGGCACCAGGTCGGCAAAGATCCGAATCCCCCGCGGCTCCGCAGGGCTGAAACCCGCGCCGCGCAGGAGTTCGAGGAGCTCGTCGGCCGTGAAGCGCCGCCGGATGCCGCGGCCCGGCTCGGGCTCCTCGCTCTCGTCGAGCAGGGCGAGCGCCTGGCCGAAGTGGCCGGCCATCGCCCGTGCCAGCACCGCGGCATGGCGCTGAGCGACGACGAGACTGAGCGTGCCGCCGGGGCGCAGCACCTCGTGGAGGCGGGCCAATGCCTCGACCGGCTCGGGGAGCACATCGAGCACGCCGTGGCAGAGGACCAGGTCGACGCTGCCCGGTGCCACCATGGCGGGAAGGTCATGGAGGTCGCCCTGGCGCCCGACCACGCGGTCGGCGACCCCGCTCTCGGCCGCGCGCCGGGCCAGCGCGGCCAGTGCGTCAGGACTGGGGTCGACCACAGTGACCTGCAGGCCACGCTCGGCGACCGGGACGGCGAAGCCTCCGGTGCCGCCGCCGATGTCGACGACGCTCCCGGCACCGTCGAGCACCTCACGCAGGTCGTCCCAGACAACGGCCATGCGGGCGGCGCCGCGACGCTCAGCAGCAGACATGACGCCCAGCCTACGCACCTCGCGTGGCCCGCCAGGGCACCTGACGCTCCCAGGGCACATGCGGCAGGAGGCCGAGCGCTCGCTCGACCACCGCGAGGAAGCGGTCGGCCTCCCGGATCAGGTCGTCGGCCTCTCGCTCGCTGACCACACGGGTCGCCCCGGCCTCCACAGCGGCGCGCTTGGCGGCGCCGGCAGCGAAGAAGGTGGCCCACTCGTCGAGCTCAGGAGCGACCTGGCGCAGCAGCACCCAGGCGTTGAGCTGACGACGTCCGGCCTTCTGCGCCCGAGCCGCGATGACCGCGGAGGCAGCACGCAACGCCGCGACGTGGGCGCACGCATAGCGCGTGCCCACGTCGGTCGCGACGATCGCCTCGCGCAGCGACTCGGCCGAGCGCTCCAGGCAGGTGAGCACGCTGGGTGGCAGGGCGTGGACGTTGCCGATCATCTGTGCTCCTCTGGTCGCTGGCTCGACCCGCGGCGAAGAGCCCGGCGGGGGCGAGGGTCGAGGACGCCCCCGCCGGGAGTCGAACAACTGTTCGAACACCTCGAACGCTACACCTTCCCTCCGACACGACTCAACCCCTCCAGACCGAGCCGTCTCCGCCCACGGGGGCATAGGCTCGGGCGACATGACGCCCGAACCGACCTCAGAGCCGACGGCAGTGCGAGCGACCACCACTGCCGACCACTCCGCGGACCACCCGTCGGTGGCCAGGTTCCGCGCCGCGCTGGCCGAGCGTGGCGGCACCGGCGAGATCGTGGTGCTGCCGGACTCGGTGCACACCGCCGCGCTCGCTGCGGACGCACTGGGCTGCGAGGTGGGCGCGATCGCCAACAGCCTCCTCTTCGACGCCGGCGGCACACCGGTGCTCATCTTGACCAGCGGCGCCCATCGGGTCGACACCGCGAAGGTCGCCGCGGCGACCGGCCCGCTGCGCCGTGCGCGGCCGGAGTTCGTCAAGGAGCACACCGGTCAGGTCATCGGCGGCGTCTCGCCGCTCGGCCACCCGCAGCCGGTGCCCACCTGGATCGACACCACGCTGCGCCACCACCCCGTGGTGTGGGCTGCGGCAGGACACCCCGCCGCCGTCTTCAGCACCACCTTCGACGAGCTGGTCGCCCTGACCGGTGCTGACGAAATCGAGGTCAACTGATGGAGATCTGGATCAATCCCGCGTGCTCCAAATGCCGCACCGCGGTGTCGACCCTCGACAAGGCCGGCGCCGCCTACACGCAGCGTCGCTACCTGGAGGATCCGCCGACGAAGGAGGAGATCGTCGAGGTGCTCGCCCGCCTGGGCCTCGAGCCCTGGGACATCGCGCGCACCAACGAGCCCGTGGCGAAGGAGATCGGCCTGGCACAGATCGCCAAGGACGCCGAGCACCGCGACCAGTGGATCGCCGCCCTGGCCGAGCACCCCAAGCTGATCCAGCGCCCGATCATCACCCTCGACGACGGCAGCGCCGTCGTCGCCCGTGATCCGGAGACCCTCGCCCGCGTGGTCGACTCCGCGTCCTGAGGCCGTGACATGGAGTCCCTGGCGCTGGTCTTCTCCAGCGGTTGGGCCAGCGGGGTCAACGCCTACCTGGTCGTGCTGGTGCTCGGCACCGCCGAGCGGCTGGGCCACGACCAGCTGCCGGACGTGCTCGGCCGGTGGGAGGTGCTCCTGGTCGCGGCCGTGCTCTTCACCGCGGAGTTCGTCGCCGACAAGATCCCACTGGTCGACTCCAGCTGGGACGCGATCTCCACGGCGATCCGACCCACCGTCGGCGCGGTCGTCGGGGTGCTGCTCGCCGGCGAGGCCGACACGCTGAGCGCCGCCGTCGCCGCCGTGGTCGGCGGCGGCACCGCGCTCGCCTCCCACCTGGTCAAGGCCGGAGGCCGCCTGGCGATCAACACCTCCCCCGAGCCGGTGTCCAACTCGGTCGCCAGCACGGTCGAGGACCTGACCGTGCTCGGGGTGGTGTGGTTCGCCGTCGAACACCCCGAGGCCGCCGCCGTCATCGCTGCGCTCCTGCTGCTCGGCGGCGCCGTGCTCGTGTGGCTGGCCGTGAACCTGATTCGTCGCGGACTGCGCCGATGGCGAGCCCGCGGCTCCGGCGTACGGCCGACCCCCTAGGGTTCGCTGCATGGCGCGTGTGGTGGTGATCGGCGGGGGCTTCGGCGGCATGGCATCGGCAGCCAGGCTCGCCAAGCGGGGCCACGAGGTCACCCTGCTGGAGCGCCTGCCCCAGCTCGGCGGCGCGTTGGCCTTCGTCGAGTCCGAGGGATTCGCATGGGACGCCGGGCCGACCAGCACGCTGCTGCCTGCGGTGGTCCGCGACCTCTTCCGCAAGTCCGGGCGCCCGCTGGAACGTGAACTCGAGCTGGTGCCGCGGGAGATCGTCCGCGAGCACCACTTCGCCGACGGGTCGACCGTCGCCCTCCCGGGCGGCTCACGGGCCGCGCAGATCGATGCCGTCGACCGGCTGGGATCGGGTCTGGGCGAGCAATGGGCGGCGTACGTCGGCGCCTTCGCCGATGACTGGGACATGCTGCGCCGCAACTACTTCGAGCGACCGTGGCGGCCCGACGTCACCGATCCGGCCGTGGTGAAGCGCATCCACACCCGCGAGTCGGTGGCCAAGCGGCTGAAGCGATCGTTCAAGGACGAGCGGCTCCGCCTGCTCGCCGCCCATCCGTTCTCCTTCGAGGGCCACGACCCGCGCGACGTCCCGGCCTGGGCCGGTGTGATCTCCTACCTGGAGCAGAACTTCGGCGCCTGGACCGTCCCCGGTGGGATGGGACTGCTCGCCGAGGCGATGGCGGGCCGGCTCGCCACTCGCAAGGTCGACGTGCGCACCCAGACCGCGGTGAGCGACATCGTCGTGCGCGAGGGGCGGGCGGTGGCAGTGGCCACCGACGCCGGCGAGATCGACGCCGACCACGTGGTCTGCGCCGTCGACCCGCGCCAGATCCCTGCGCTGGCCGAGCACGTCAGGCGCACCCTGCCCGCCATCCCGCCCGTCGTCTGCCACCTCGGGCTGACCGGCGACGACCTGCCCGAGATCCCCACGGAGGCCGTCTTCCACGGCGACCCGACGCTCGTGGTGCGTGCCGGCGTACGTGCGCCTGACGGCGGTCGCGCCGTCACGATCCTCGGCCGCGGACTGCTCTCGGAGGACATCGTCATCGCGCTGGCTCGACGCGGTCTCAACCTGCGCAACCACATCGAGGTGCGGCTCGACCGCTCACCGCGCGCGCAGGTGGAGCACTGGCGCAGCTCCCCCATGGGTGTGCTGTGGCAGGGTCGATCCACGTTGCGCGACCGGCTCGGCACCCGGACCCCGATTCCCGGTGTCTACGCCGCGGGGGCGCACGCCACCCCCGGCGCGGGCCTGCCGTACGTCGGCCTCTCCGGGGCGCTCGTGGCGCAGGAGATCGGCGACCGCTGAGGTCGCTCACCCAGGCGACGGGCACAACCCGCGGTTCGGCGGGGCACAACCCGCGGTTCGGCGGGGCACAACCCGCGGTTCGGCGGGGCAGAACCCGCGGTTCGGCGTCAGGCGGTGATCTGGAGGGCCTCGAAGATCTCCAGCGTCGCCTTGGAGCGGTTCAGCGTGTAGAAGTGCAGCCCGGGCGCGCCGC
>Ga0164243_10004740_pt1 | contig 21140 bp, 16 predicted proteins | sample OricompcompostOP_FD_108781 | JGI IMG/M metagenome (GOLD analysis project Ga0164243, IMG submission 108781) | Organic Plus compost microbial communities from Emeryville, California, USA - Original compost - Organic plus compost (OP) | ecosystem: Engineered > Solid waste > Mixed feedstock >...
CCACGATGAACAGCACGTTCGTGGTGTCGATCTGGATGAACTCCTGGTGCGGGTGCTTGCGCCCGCCCTGCGGCGGCACCGAGGCGGTGGTGCCCTCCAGGATCTTCAGCAGCGCCTGCTGGACGCCCTCGCCGCTCACGTCCCGGGTGATCGACGGGTTCTCGCTCTTGCGGGCGACCTTGTCGATCTCGTCGATGTAGATGATCCCGGTCTCGGCCTTCTTGACGTCGTAGTCGGCCGCCTGGATCAGTTTCAGCAGGATGTTCTCGACGTCCTCACCGACGTACCCGGCCTCGGTCAGCGCCGTGGCGTCGGCGATGGCGAAGGGGACGTTGAGCATCCGGGCGAGCGTCTGCGCCAGCAGCGTCTTGCCGGAACCGGTGGGGCCGAGCAGCAGGATGTTGGACTTCGACAGCTCGATGCCGTCGTCCCGTCCCTGGCCGTTCTCACCGGCCTGCACCCGCTTGTAGTGGTTGTAGACGGCCACCGAGAGAGCCTTCTTCGCGGCCTCCTGGCCGACGACGTAGCCCTCCAGGAACTCGTAGATCTCCCGGGGCTTGGGCAGCTCGTCCCAGCGCACCTCGGAGGACTCGGCCAGCTCCTCCTCGATGATCTCGTTGCAGAGGTCGATGCACTCGTCGCAGATGTACACACCTGGACCCGCGATGAGCTTCTTCACCTGCTTCTGGCTCTTGCCGCAGAACGAGCACTTGAGCAGATCGCCGCCATCACCGATGCGTGCCACGAGGAGCTTCCCCTTCGCCTGGGATCCGTCGGGTGGACGGACCGAGGTACGTGCTCTCCGACGGTACCTTGCCGGGCCGCCGGAATGGGCCCCCCTTGGAACGACCCGGCCGACACTTTCCTTGCCGTGGCGTGCCGTTCGGCGTCGTTCCAAGGGGACGCGGGTCGCCTGGACGGGGCCCGTCAGACTCCCACGGAGGACTTGCGGGTCGTGACGATCTGGTCGATCAGCCCGTACTCCAGGGACTCCTCGGCGGTGAGGATCTTGTCCCGCTCGATGTCCTTGGAGATGGTCTCGCGGTCCTTGGTGGAGTGCTTGGCCAGCATGTCCTCCAGCTGGTCGCGCATCCGCTGGATCTCGTTGGCCGCGATCTCCAGGTCGGAGACCTGGCCCCGCCCCGTCTCGCTGTAGGGCTGGTGGATGAGGATACGGGCGTTGGGCAGCGCCATCCGCTTGCCGGGGGTGCCGGCGGCGAGCAGCACGGCGGCGGCGGAGGCCGCCTGGCCCATGCAGACCGTCTGGATGTCCGGCTTGACGAACTGCATCGTGTCGTAGATCGCGGTCAGCGCCGTGAAGGAGCCGCCCGGGGAGTTGATGTAGACCGAGATGTCACGGTCCGGGTCCATCGACTCCAGGCACAGCAGCTGCGCCATGACGTCGTTGGCCGACGCGTCGTCGATCTGCACCCCGAGGAAGATCACCCGCTCCTCGAAGAGCTTGGCGTACGGGTCGTACTCGCGCACGCCCTGCGAGGTGCGCTCGACGAAGCGGGGGACGACGTAGCGGGACTCGGGCGCGATGCCGGTGAACTCGGCCCTCGGGCCCGGCTGAAGTGAGGTCATCGGGAGGTTCTCCTGGAGACGATCGGGTGGCTGCGGTCGGGGCGGGTGCCGTGCGGCGCTGTGGCGGGGCTCACGCGCCCGTTCCGCCGCCACCCGGGAGCTGGGCGGCGTTGCCGTAGACCTCGTCGATGAGGCCGTACTCCTTGGCCTCCTCGGCGGTGAACCAGCGGTCCCGGTCCGCGTCGCGGGTCCACTGCTCGACGGTCTGGCCGCTGTGCGCGGCCGACAGCTCGGCCAGCCGCTTCTTGGTGCGCAGCAGCTGCTCGGCGTGGATCTTGATGTCCGTGGCCGAACCCGCCAGGCCGGCGGACGGCTGGTGGATGAGGATGTCCGCGTTGGGCAGCGCGAAGCGCTTGCCGCGGGTGCCGGCGGTCAGCAGGAACTGGCCCATGGACGCCGCGAGTCCCATCGCGATGGTGACCACGTCGTTCTTGATGTACTGCATGGTGTCGTAGATCGCCATGCCGGCCTGGACCGATCCGCCCGGGCTGTTGATGTACAGGTAGATGTCCTTGTCCGGGTCGGCGGCAAGGAGAAGGAGCTGGGCGGTGATCTTGTTGGCGATGTCGTCGTCCACCGGCTGGCCGAGGAAAATGATGCGCTCGTCGAGCAGCCGGTTGTAGACCTGGTCGCCGAGGCCACCACCGAAGTTGGGCTCGCCGGCGGCGGAAGGCATCGGAAGCGTCACGTGTCCACCTGCTCGTGTCCGGACGGCCACACGAAGCTGGCCGTCACTGGGGTCTTCGTCTACTGGGGACCCTAACGCGCCGCCCGTCGGCAGCCATCCCGGTCAGAGGGCATTTCGCTGTGAGCGCAGGTGCCCCACCGCCCCGGGCGCCCGGGGCCCGGATACGGGCACGGGGGGCGCCGGGGCGTGCTCTCACGCGCCCCGGCGCCCCCCGTCCACGGGTCGGCTCAGGCGCTGGGTCAGCTCTCGGCCTTCTCGGCGCCCTCGGCCTTGTCGGCCGGCTTCTCGGCGTCGGCGGCGGCCTCGCCCTCGGCTTCCTCGGCTTCCTCGTCGTCGCTCATGTCGACGACCTCGCCGTTGGTGTCCTTGACGGTGACGGCCTCGACCACGGTGGCCAGGGCCTTGCCGCGGGCGACCTCACCGACGAGGACCGGCACCTGGCCGCCCTCGACGACGGCCTGCGCGAACTGGTCCGGGCTCATCCCGGAGGACTGGGCACGGCGCATCAGGTGCTCGGTCAGCTCTTCCTGGCTGACGTTGAGCTTCTCCTTGCTGACCAGCTCGTCGAGGACGAACTGGGTCCGGATGCCCTTCTCCGCCTGCTCCTTGAGCTCGGCGTCGAAGTCCTCCTCGGACTTGTCCTGCATCTTCAGGTACGCGGCCAGGTCCAGCCCGAGCTGGGCGAGCTGGTGGTTGACCAGGTTGTGCTTGCGGCTCTCGATCTCGTCCGCGAGGAGCTTCTCCGGGATCGGGACCTCGGTCAGCTCCAGCAGGGCGTCGAGGACCTTCTCCTGGGCCTGGGTGGCCTGCTCGTACTTCTTCTGGTCGGCCAGCCGCTTGCGGCTGTCCTCGCGGAGCTCCTCCAGCGTGTCGAACTCGCTGGCCAGCTGGGCGAACTCGTCGTCCAGCTCCGGCAGCTCGCGGGAGGAGACGGACTGCACCGTGACGGTGACCTCCGCCTCCTTGCCGGCGGCCGAGCCGCCCTTGAGCTCGGAGGTGAAGGTGGCCGAACCGCCGGCCTCCAGACCGGTGACGGCCTCGTCGATGCCGTCCAGCAGCTCACCGGAGCCGATGGTGTAGTCCACGCCCTTGGCGACGCCGTCCTCCAGGACCTCGCCGTCCACACGGGCTTCGAGGTCGATCTTGACGACGTCACCCTCGGCGGCGGCGCGCTCGACCGCCGTCGTGGTGGCGAAGCGCTCCCGCAGCTGCTCGACGGCCTTGTCGACGTCCTCGTCGGAGACGTCCACGGCGTCGACCTCGACCTCGATGCCCGAGTAGTCCGGGATCTCGATCTCGGGGCGGACGTCCACCTCGGCGGTGAAGGCCAGCAGCTCGTTGTCCTTCAGCTCGGTGATGTCCACCTCGGGCTGGCCGAGCACATTGAGCTCGCCCTCCTCGACGGCGGACTGGTAGAGCTTGGGCAGCGCGTCGTTGACGGCCTCCTCAAGCACGGCACCGCGACCGAAGCGCTGGTCGATCAGGCGCGCAGGGATCTTGCCCTTGCGGAAGCCGGGGACGGTGACCTGCTGGTTGATCTTCTTGTACGCCGCGTCGAGGCTGTCCTTGAGCTCCTCGAAGGGCACCTCGACAGTGAGCCGAACCCGGGTCGGGTTCAGAGTCTCCACGGCGCTCTTCACGGTCGGTCTCCTTGGGGGCTGGCATTGGAGGTCTTGCTGTACTTGGCTGCGCCCCGTATGCATGCAGACACGACACAGGCACGCGCGTCTTTCATAGTACGTGGTCGGGGTGGCCGGATTCGAACCGACGACCTTCCGCTCCCAAAGCGGACGCGCTACCAAGCTGCGCCACACCCCGTCGATGCGACACGTAGAGTACATGTCGTAGGATGCGGCACGTGCCGATCCGGCCCACGCGGGCGTAGCTCAATGGTAGAGCCCTGGTCTTCCAAACCAGCTACGCGGGTTCGATTCCCGTCGCCCGCTCGCACAGCACGGAGGCCCGGCCCCTTCCCGGGGCCGGGCCTTCGTCGTTCTCCTCCTCGCCCCGCCGCAGGTCACCAGGCTTCTGGATGCGGCAGCACCGCCCCCCGCCCTCCTCCGCAGGGGAAGGGCGCAGGACGGTACGGGAACACACACCGGGACCGCCCCGGAGCGCTCCGTGGCACCCCGCGGCCGGCGGCAGGCCGCGGAGACCGGGGGTCCGCCGGGCGGCCGGGCGGCCCTGGTGCCGGGCTTTCCGGGGCGCCGTCCCGCTCGGACACCCGAGCGGGGCCGGCCTCAGAGACTGATGTTGTTGATCGTGCTCGCGATCGAGTTGAGGAACCGGTTGATCGAGGGCGCCATGCCCGAGGAGGCGAGGAAGAAGCCGAAGAGTATGGCGACGATGGCGGGCCCCGGCTTGATCGACTTGCTGCGGATCATTACCACCAGGATGACCGCCAACAGCACGACTACAGACAGCGAGATGGCCACAACTGCTCACACCCTCATGGTCGGAACCTCACCCGGCCCGGGGGTCTGCCTCGTGGCCCACCCCCCTGCGCTACAGCGCGCACCCATCGTGCCACCAACTGCGCAGGGAGAGGAGTCGGCTGACCATCCGTCGGTCCCATGATCGGGTAAATCCTTGTCCGGGCACCAGGTGCCGGACCAGGACGTCGGGGCGTTCGGGAGCATTCCGGACCGGCCGCCGGGTACGCCCGTAATTCGGCCATCAATTCGGCTTGATCAATACCCTGCGCGGCATATGTGCACCACGTGCATTAGTCTCGGCACTCGGTGCCGCACCCCTCCCCCGTAGTGAATTCCTTGTGCAGACCTGTGAATTGTGGCCTCACTCACAGGCGGGCGCATAGCACCATCAAAACGGACAAGTCCTCGACGGCACGGTGGCCGCATACACCCCCTTTAGGGGGGACATCACACGGCAAACCGAACATTTTCCCACTGACCGTCAGCCGCGGTGCCCGACAAGGGGAATTAGCGCGCGCCGGAGCGGGAAGAAGCGCGGGTACGAGAATTTACGGCTCACACGTCGAAGCGCTATGGTGCGGCAGATGTTGCACGCTGGTTATGAGCGGGCGCCGCTCCCCCCCGTCCGCCAGGAGTCCCCCTCCGAGACGCCACCGGCGTCCACGGAGCAGCCTGCGAAGGCGCAGCCCCCCGCGGGGCACAAGAAACCAGCACCCAAGCAGCGGGACCCGTTCTTCGACAACGCGAAGTACCTGACGATCGTGCTGGTCGGCATCGGCCACGCATGGGATCCGCTGCGGGAGGACAGCCGTACGGCCGAGGCGCTGTACTTCGTCCTCTACACGTTCCACATGCCCGCGTTCATCATCATCTCCGGCTACCTGTCCCGGAGTTTCGAGGGCAAACCCAAGCAGGTGCAGCGCCTGATCACCGGCGTCGTGGTCCCCTACCTGGCGATCCAGTTCGTCTACACCCTCTTCATGCGGTGGGCCAACGACGACCCCGACCGCGAGTTCCACTTCCAGGAGCCCGGGTTCGCCCTGTGGTTCCTGTGCGCCCTGTTCATCTGGCGGCTGACGACCCCGCTGTGGAAGAACCTGCGCTGGCCCCTGCCGGTCGCGCTGGCGATCGGGGCGGCGGCCAGCGTGACGCCCTCGATCAGCGGCGACCTCAACCTGATGCGGGTCGCCCAGTTCCTGCCCTTCTTCGTGCTCGGCCTCCAGCTGCGTCCCCACCACTTCCAGCTGGTCAAGCGGAAGGAGGCCCGCTACCTGGCGGTGCCGGTGACGCTGTGCGCGGTCGCCTTCGCCTACTGGGCGGTGCCCCGGATGTCCAAGGCGTGGTTCCTGCACGACAAGGCCGCCGCCGACATGGGCGTGCCCTCCTGGGCGGGCGCCGTGATGTACCTCGCGCTGTTCGGCTGCGGTCTGGTGATGACCGCCTGCTTCATGTCCTGGGTGCCGCGCCGCCACATGTGGTTCACGGCGCTGGGTGCCGGCACGCTCTACGCGTACCTGCTGCACATCTTCTTCATCCAAAGCTCGCGGCAGTTCGACTGGTACGAGATGGACTGGGTGGACCATCCGCTCAGCCGGGTGGCCATCACCGTGCTGGCGGCCGTGATGATGACGGTGCTGTGCACCCCGTGGGTGACGCGGCTGTTCCGGTTCGCCATCGAGCCGAAGATGGACTGGTTCTTCAAGCGGGACCCCGGCGCCATGGCCCGCAAGCGGGAGTCCTCGCACCCCGCGGGCTCCACGGCCTCGCGGGGTGAGCCGGCACGGCAGCCGGTCTCCCACCGGAAGCAGTAGCCCCGCCTCCGCGCCCTCGCACCACGACGGTCCCCTCCGCCCCGCCCGGGGAGGAGGGGACCGTCTCATGTGCGGGCCCCGGCCCAGGGCCCCTGCCCAGGGCCCCGGCTCAGGAGGGCCGTCGCTCCTGCCGGGCCAGCAGGAGGCGGGCCGGAATCGTGGTGGCGGCCAGGGTGAGGCCCGCCACACCGGCCGCCATCGCCGCGTACAGCCCCGGCGGGATGTACGGGGGCGCCTGGAAGAGGCCGTCGATCATGGGGAAGAGGGTGACCAGGGCGATGGCGGTGCCCAGACCCAGTGCGGAGACCGCGACCAGGGCCGACTCCCAGTGCACCATCCGCAGCACCTGCCGCCGGGTCGCCCCCACCAGGCGCAGCGCGGCCAACTCACGGCGGCGTTCGGCGACCGTCATCACCAGGGTGTTGGCCGCCGCGACGGCGGCGAAGCCGGCCAGGACCAGGGCCATGGTGAGGTTCCCCCAGCGGTTGACGGCGCGGTCGCGGTCGGCCAGCTCCGTCCAGGACGACCTGTCGAGGACGTCGCCGCCCAGCCCGCCGAGCGCCTGCGCCACCCTTCCTGCGTCGGCGCCGGGTGCGCGGCGGACCAGCACCTGGCTGTCGTACGGGTCGCTCACGTGCCCGGCCAGGGCCGTGCGGGGCAGGGTGACCGCGGACAGTCCGGTGCCGCGGGCGTAGACGGCCACCACTTCGGGCCGCACCTTCGTGCCGTCCGGCAGCCGCATGCCCAGCCGGTCCCCCACTCCCACCCGTGCGCCGCGGGCCACCAGCCGGTCGACGGCGACGGTGCCCTTCCGCAGCCGGGCCAGCGAGCCCTCGCGTACGTCGAGGTCCTGGACGGCGGCCAGGGCGCGCCCGGCCCCTCCCGCGGTGCCGCCCGCGGCGACGCCCTGCGCCTCGGCGGTCTGCAGGAAGGTGCCGTCGGAGCGGATCTCGACCAGCACCGTGTCGCGCCGTACGGCGACGGCGGTGGCCACGCCCGGGGTGCCGGCCGCGCGTCCGGCCACCGTGCGGGGCAGCCCGGCGGCCTCGCCGCCGGGGACGATCAGGTGGTCGGCGCGCAGACCGGCGGTCTGCTGGCGGGAGGTCTGCCTGTCCTCGCTGGTCTGGAGGAAGACCAGCGTCGAGCAGAAGGCGAAAGCCAGCACCACGGGGGTGATCGCGGAGGCCAGCCGGCGGGCGTTGGCCCAGGTGTTGGCGGCGGCCAGGTGGGAGGCGGCCGATCCGGCGCGCAGGACGAGCCCCAGCAGTCCGGCGCACGCCTTGGCCACGTACTGGCCCAGCAGTCCGACCGCCGTCATCAGCAGCAGCACCACGGCCAGCGCCAGGTTCGCGGCGTCCTCGCCGCCCTCCTCGGCGGCGACCCGCGCCATGGCGAGCCCGCCGGCGAGGGCGCCCACCCCCAGGACGGTCCGGACGATGCCGGGCCGGAAACGTTCGCGGGTGGCCTCCGAGAGGGCCTGGCCGGGCCGGATGCGGGCGGGGCGGCGGGCCGCCAGCCACCCGGCGAGCAGGGCGGTGCCCACGGTGACGGCCACGGCGACGGCGGCGGGGCCGGCCCCCAAGTGGAGGGGGAGGGTCTCGGGCACGGCGTCGCGGTCGCGCAGCGCCCCGTACCACCAGCGGGCCAGGGCGCTCCCGGGCAGACAGCCCAGGACACCGGCGAGCGGGGCGACGAACAGCGTCTCGGTGGCGACGGTGCGGCGGATCTGGCGCGGGGTGGCACCGACGGCGCGCAGCAGTGCGAACTCGCGGCGGCGCTGGGAGACGGCCAGGGCGACGGTGCCGGAAGCGGTGAAGACGGCGGTCAGCGCGGCGACACCGCCGAAGGAGAAGCCGAGGGACTCCAGCACTTCCTTGCCGTAGCCGGTCTCCTGGCCGCTGTCCTCGGTGGTGCCCCGGTCGCGCCCGGTGCGGACGACGGGTCCGTCGCCGAGGGCGTCCCGCAGCCGCGAGGCCACCTGTTCGGTATCGGCCCCGGGTGTGGTCAGTACGGCGAGCGCGTCGGCCTTGCCGGGGTGGCCGGCCAGTTCCCGGGCGCGGGCGTCGGTGAACCAGGCGACGGCGTCGTCCCGTCCCCGCTCCCCGTCCGCCACGATGCCGGTGACGTGGAAGGGGCGGTCGCCCTCGGCTGTGGTCAGGCGCACGGTGTCGCCGGGGCCCGCGCCGTGGGCGGCGGCGGTGGCGGCGGTCAGCACGACGTCGTGGTCCGTGCGGGGCGGGGCGCCCTGGTGCAGGCGGGCGCCGGTGAAGGCGGTGGCGCCCCAGCCGTGGCCTCTGAGCGCGGCGGCGGGGTGGCGGGCGTGGACGGTGACGGTGGCGTCGGGGACGACGCGGGAGACGCCGGGGATCCGCTGGGCCTTCCCGGTGGCGGGGCCGACCGCGATCCGGGCGCGATCGGGTACGTCCTCGGCGCTGTCCTCGCGGTCCTCGCCGCGGCCGGTCACCAGGTGGGCGCGCTGGTCGGCGGTGACCACGAGGGGCGCAGCCGCGTAGCGGTGCGGGGCGGGACGGGCGCGGGCTCCGGTGTCCGCGAGGAAACCGCAGGCCGAGATGATCAGGGCGGTGAGGGTGAGGGCGACGAACGTCCCGGCGAAGGAGACGGGGTTGAAGCGGACGGCCGCCCGCGCCAGCCCGTTGGGCAGCAGCGGGCCGAGCCGCGGCCCGAACCGTCGCCGGCCGCCGGGCCGCGGGCCGGGGGCGGTGTTCATGCCACGGCCTCCTCGGCGGGGTGCGGCGCCGGGTGCACGGGACGGGGCGGCCGGCCCGTGAGCGCGGCCATCCGGTCCGCGATCCGGGCGGCCGTCCGCGGGATGTCCCGCTCGTCGCCGCGGTCCAGGGTGCCGGCGATGGCGCCGTCGGCGAGGAAGAGCACGCGGTCGGCGTGGGCGGCGGCCGTCGGGTCGTGGGTGACCATGACGATCGTCGCGCCCGTGCCGTGGGGTCCCATCGGTTCGGGCGGGGCGTCCACGGCGGTGCGCAGCAGGGTGAGGATCTGCGCGGCGGTGCCGGTGTCCAGTGCTCCCGTGGGCTCGTCGGCGAAGATCACATCGGGTGCGGTGACCAGTGCGCGGGCGAGCGCCACCCGCTGCTGCTGGCCGCCGGAGAGCTGGTCGGGGCGGCGTGCGGCGTGCTCGCCGAGGCCGACCTGGGCCAGGAACCGGGCGGCCCGCGCCCGGTCGGGGCGGTGCCCGGCCAGCCGCAGCGGGAGCAGCACGTTCTGCTCGGCCGTCAGCGAGGGCAGCAGGTTGAACGACTGGAAGACGAAGCCGAGGCGGGTGCGGCGCAGGACGGTCAGCTTGTTCTCGTTCAGCGCCCCCAGGTCGGTGCCGCCGAGGCGGACGGTGCCGCTGGTGGGGCGGTCGAGTCCGGCGGCGCACTGGAGGAAGGTGGACTTCCCGGAGCCGGAGGGCCCCATGACGGCGGTGAAGCTGCCGTAGGGCAGGCTCAGATCGACACCGCGCAGGGCGTGCACGCCGCGCCCGTAGCGCCGGGTCACGCCGCGCAGTTCGACGGCCGCTCCGTACGCTCCGGGTCCGTACGGCGGCGTCCCCTGCCGCCGGGTGCGGTCGCGCATGCTGGTCTCCGTCCCTGGTGTTCTCGTCTGTTCGGACATGCCGAACGTACGGATCAGGGGTGTGGCGGGACCATCCCGCTCGCCGCCGTTCCCGGGGTGGGGACAGCCCCCGGGACCGGCCTGGGGGAGGCGGCCGGGCCGGGGCGGCGGCCGGGCCGGGAAGCCGTCAGTCGCGGCAGATGAGCAGCAGCGCCCGGTCGTCGTTGACGTCCTTGGCCACCGACTCGATCAGGTGCCAGGCGGCGCCGTGGAAGCTGGAGGCGACGTAGCGGTCGGCCTCGCCGGTGAGCCGGTCGATGCCCTCGGTCAGGTCCCGGTCGGCGGTCTCGACGAGTCCGTCGGTGAAGAGCATCAGCACGTCGCCGGAGCGCAGCGTGCCCTTCTCGGGGATGAACTCGGCGCCGTCGTAGACGCCCAGGAGCGGGCCCTCGGCGGCCTTCTCCTCCCATTTGCCGCTTCCGGCGTGCAGTTGCATCGCGGGCACGTGCCCCGCCGACAGCAGCTCGTAGTCGCCGGAGTCCAGGTCGAGGACGAGGTGGACGGAGGTGGCGAAGCCCTCGTCCCAGGACTGGCGCAGGAGGTAGCCGTTGGCGGCGGGCAGGAAGTCGTGCGGCGGCAGGGAGCCGAGCAGCCCGCCGAAGGCGCCGGACAGCAGCAGGGCGCGGGAGGCCGCGTCCATGCCCTTGCCGGACACGTCGGTGAGCACCAGTTCCAGGGTGCGGCGCCGGGGCCCGGTGCGGGTCGCGACGACGAAGTCGCCGGAGAAGGACTGGCCGCCTGCCGGGCGGAGCGCCATCTCGTGGTGCCAGCCGGCCGGGAGGGCGGGCAGCTTGCTCTGGACGCGGATACGTTCCCGCAGGTCGAAGAGCATCGTTCCGCCGCGCCGCCAGGGCACCCCGACGCGGCTGCGGAACTGGGCGATCAGCAGCCCGGACAGGCCCGCCGCCGCGACGACCAGGATGGTGCCGGGGGTGACCCGGCCGGCGCCGTCCTGGAACTGCCACGGCTCCAGCAGCAGCGACTCGACCATGAGGGCCACCGCCGCCGCGGCGTACAGCGCCAGCAGGCTGGCGGGCCGCAGCAGCAGTCCGCCGGCGATGATCGGCAGCACCAGCGCCTCGGGGGCGCACCACAGCGGAGCTATGACGGTGCCGCAGGTCAATGCCGGGATGGTGAGCAGCAGTCCGGTCAGCGCGACCCAGTCGGAGGCGCCGCCCCGGAAGTAGTCCACGGCGGATTTGCGCAGGTTGGTGCGGACCCGGTGCCAGGTTTTGAGCACCTGGTGCGTCCGGGCCGTCGCCGATGTGCGTCGTGCGCGGCGTTCCGCCATGCTCAGGGAGCCTAGCCACCGCTCGGTTGCCCGTCGATTCCCGCCCGCTCGGGCGGGGGCGCGCGCGACGCCTCCGGGCGTGCGGGGTGGCGCGGCGGGCGGGAAAAAACGTTCGCTCCGTCACGTCGTGCCTGCTAGGCATGGCCGTATGACTATTGAGCCGCGGGTACTCCAGCCGTCGGAATGGGATGCCTGGCACAGCGCGCTGGTGAGCGCCTTCGCCGGTGAGAGCACATCCGAGGAGCGGGAGCTGTACCGCTCGCTGACCGAGGTCGAGCGCTGCCTGGGGGTGTGGGACGAGGACCGTCCGGTGGCCACGGCGGGGCTGTTCTCGCTCCGGATGACGGTGCCCGGCGGCGCGCTCGTCCCGACGGCGGGCGTGACGATGGTGAGTGTGGCGCCCACCCACCGCAGGCGGGGCATCCTGCGGTCGTTCATGCGGCGGCAGTTGGACGACGTGCGGACGGCGGGCACCGAGCCGCTGGCCGCGCTGACGGCGTCGGAGGCACCGATCTACGGGCGGTTCGGGTACGGCCTGGCGGTCCGTTCGCTGGCGGTCCGCATCGACACCGGCCGGGTCCGGCTGCGGCTGCCCGCCGCGGTGGCCGCCGAGGCGGCGGAGCTGCGGCTGCGGCAGTCCGACGAGGCGGCGTCGCTGCTGGCGGAGTGCGAGTCGGTGTACGCCCGGGTGCTGGACCGGCGCCCGGGGATGCTGGAGCGGCGCCCGGGGTTCGAGCGCGAGCGCCTGCTCGACCCCGAGCGCCGGCGCGAAGGGGCCTCGCCCCTGCGCTGTGTGGTGGCGCTGCGCGACGGCGAGCCGGTGGCGTACGCCCGCTACGCCGTCAAGGCGAACTGGACCGAGTCGGACGCGCCCGCGGGCGAGGTCCGGCTGCGGGAGCTGGAGGCGCTCGACACGGCCGGGTACGCGGCCCTGTGGCGCTTCCTGTTCGACATCGACCTGACGACCTGGATCGTCGCCGACAACCGGCCCCTGGACGACCCGTGGCAGCACCTGGTGGACGACATCCGCCGCTGTCCCACCCGGCTGAACACCGACTCCCTCTACGTGCGCCCGGTGGACGTGGGCGGCGCGCTGGCCGCCCGCACCTACGCCACCCCCGTGGACGTGGTGCTGCGGGTCGAGGACGAGTTCTGCCCCTGGAACACCGGCAACTGGCGGCTGTCCGGCGACGAGAAGGGCGCGGTGTGCGAGCCCACCCGGGACGCCGCCGACCTGTCGCTGTCCGTCCGTGAGCTCGGCAGCGCCTACCTGGGCGGAACCTCGCTGCACTCGCTGGCGGGCGCCGGCCTGGTGACGGAGGAGCGTCCCTCCTCGGGCGCGCTGCGGGCGGCCTCGACGGCGTTCGCGAGCGAGACCGCGCCGTTCCTGCCGCACGGCTTCTGATCCGGCCCGGCCGGGCGCGGCCCGGCCGGGCTCAGCCGCGCTGGCAGCCCGGGCACCAGAACAGGTTGCGGGCGGCCAGCTCGGCGGTGGCGACGGGACTGCCGCACACCAGGCAGGGCTGCCCGGCGCGGCGGTAGACGTACACCTCTCCGCCGTGGTCGTCCACGCGCGGCGGGCGTCCCATGGCCTCGGGGGTGTGCTCGTCGCGCACGGTGTCGATGCGGTTCTTGCGCACCCCGTCCCGCATCAGAGCGACCAGGTCCGCCCACAGGGCGTCCCACTCCTCGCGGGTCAGGTCGCGGCCCGCCCGGTAGGGGTCGATGCCGTGCCGGAAGAGGACCTCGGCGCGGTAGACGTTGCCGACCCCGGCGACCACTTTCTGGTCCATCAGCAGGGCGGCGATGCTGGTGCGGCTGCGGCTGATCCGCTCCCACGCCGCCCGCGGGTCGGAGGCGGGGCGCAGCGGGTCGGGGCCGAGCCGGTCGCTGACGGCCTGCTTCTCCGGGCCGGTCAGCAGCTCGCAGCGGGTGGGTCCGCGCAGGTCGGCATAGTGCAGCGGCCCCGGCACGCCTGCGACGGCCGGCTCGTCGGGCCGGGTGGCCAGCCGCAGCCTCACCTGGCCCACCGGCTCGGGCGGCGGGCCCTCGCCGAACCGGAAGGTGCCGTACAGGCCCAGGTGTATGTGCACCCAGCCGACCGGACCGAAGCCCAGGAAGAGGTGCTTCCCGTGGGCCTCGGTCACGGTCAGCGCGGTGCCGTCCAGCAGTGCGGCGCCGTCGGCGAACTTCCCCTGGGGGCTGGAGGCGTCCAGGGGGTGTCCGGCGAACCGGTCGGCGACATCGCGCGCGAGCCGGTGGATGGTGTGGCCTTCGGGCACCGGTTCAGTCCTGGGAGGTCTGCGGGGCCTTGGGGTGGTGGGCCGGGACGGGCGGCAGTTCGCCGGTGCGCTCGTAGTCGGCGAGCATGCCGATGCGGCGCTGGTGGCGCTCGCCCTCGGAGAAGGAGGTGTTCAGGAACGTCTCGACGAAGGAGACGGCCTCCTCCGTCGTGTGCATCCGGGCGCCGACGCTGACCAGGTTGGCGTTGTTGTGCTCGCGTGCCAGCGCCGCCGTCTCCTGGCTCCAGGCCAGGGCGCAGCGGGCGCCGGGGACCTTGTTGGCTGCCATCTGCTCGCCGTTGCCGGAACCGCCGATCACGACGCCGAGGGAGCCGCTGTCGGCCACCGTGCGCTCGGCGGCACGGAGGCAGAAGGGGGGGTAGTCGTCGTCGGCGTCGTAGATGTGCGGGCCGCAGTCGACGGGCTCGTGGCCCGCGGACTTCAGCCACTCGACGAGGTGGTTCTTCAGTTCGAAACCGGCATGGTCGGAGCCGAGGTACACGCGCATACCGCAGAGTGTGCCACCCCCCTCGGCGCGCGCCCCGCGCAGGGCGGCGCAGACGGGCGGCGGTGTTGCGGCGCCGGCGGCCGGAATGTTGCGCAGGCCACAAACCGGATTCGGCTCTTCCCCCGGGGGCAGAACCAGCCCTTACATGTGAACGCTCGTCAACGACGACCACACGAGGAGCCGGCTGCCCCATGAGTTCCCAGTACACCCCGCGTCCGTCGGGGGAGCCGCCGCAGAGCCCGCCCGCACCGGGTTCGCCGGGCGGTGACGGCCTTCAGGCCGGTCTCAAGAACCGCCATCTGTCCATGATCGCCATCGGCGGGGTGATCGGCGCCGGGCTGTTCGTCGGCTCCAAGGCCGGCATCGCCGACGCGGGCCCCGGCATCCTGCTGTCCTACGCACTGGCCGGGCTGCTGGTCGTGCTGGTGATGCGGATGCTCGGCGAGATGGCGGCGGCCGATCCCGCCTCCGGCTCGTTCTCCACCTACGCCGACCGGGCGCTGGGCCGCTGGGCCGGGTTCACCATCGGCTGGCTGTACTGGTTCTTCTGGGCGGTGGTGCTCGCCGTGGAGGCGACCGCCGCCGCCGAGATCCTGGAGGGCTGGGTGCCGGCGGTCGACCAGTGGGTGTGGGCCCTGCTGGTGATGCTGGTGCTGACGGGGACGAACCTGATCTCCGTCGGCTCCTACGGGGAGTTCGAGTTCTGGTTCGCGGGCATCAAGGTCGTGGCGATCATCGCGTTCATCGTCGTCGGCCTGATCGCCTTCGTCGGGCTGCCGCCCGCCGACAGCGCCGCCGGTATGGAGAACCTGACCGGACACGGCGGGTTCCTGCCCAACGGGCCCGGCGCGATCCTCTCCGGGATGCTGCTGGTGGTCTTCTCCTTCATGGGCAGCGAGATCGTCACGCTGGCCGCCGCCGAGTCGCCCAACCCGGTCACCGCCGTGCGCAAGGCCGTCAACAGCGTCATCTGGCGGATCGGTCTGTTCTACATCGGCTCGATGTTCGTGATCGTCTCGCTGCTGCCGTGGGACTCCAAGGCCATCGCCACCGACGGCCCCTACGTCGCGGTGCTCGACGCGCTCGACATCCCCTACGCGGGCACCGTGATGGACGTCGTCGTGCTGACGGCGGTGCTCTCCTGCCTCAACTCCGGCCTCTACACCGCCTCCCGGATGGCCTTCTCGCTGGGTGAGCGCGGCGACGCCCCCGCCTCCTTCGGCCGGACCAACGGGCGCGGGGTGCCCACGGCGGCGATCCTGGCGTCGGTGGCCTTCGGCTTCGTGGCGGTCTTCTTCAACTACATCGCCAAGGACACCGTCTTCGAGTTCCTGCTCAACTCCTCGGGCGCCGTCGCGCTCTTCGTGTGGCTGGTGATCTGCGCCTCGCAGCTGCGGATGCGGCGCCGGATCGAGCGGGAGGCCCCGGAGCGGCTGACCGTACGGATGTGGCTGTACCCGTATCTGACGTGGGCGACCATCGGGCTGATCGTCTTCGTGATCGGCTACATGTTCACCGACGACGACGGGCGGACCCAGATGGTGCTCTCGCTCGCCGTCGCCGCCGGGGTGCTGATCACCTCGCTGGTCAAGGACCGCTTGCGGCGCGCGGCTGTGCCCGGCGGCGAGCCGGCCGGGACGGTGGACGCGGGCTGAGCCGCCGCACACATGCACGAGGGCCCGGCGCCGGGGCGGCGCCGGGCCCTTCGCCGTCGGTGGACGGCCGGATGGGCCGGAAAACGACGGGAAGTCGACGGCAAATCGACGGGAAATCGACCAGAAGGTGTGCTGTCAGCCCTTGCGGCCGGCCAGCTTCCAGGCGGTGGGCAGGGCGCCCATGGCCAGCGCGGCCTTGAGGGCGTCACCGATCAGGAACGGCACCAGCCCGGCGGCGACGGCCTCGCCCAGCGACATCCCGGTGGACAGCGCCAGGTAGGGGACGCCGACCGCGTACACCACGGCCAGGCCCGCGGCCATCGTGCCCGCCGTGCGCAGCGCACCGCGGTCACCGCCCCGGCGGGCGAGGGAACCCACCACGACGGCCGCGAGCATCATGCCCAGCACGTAACCGAGGGTGGGCATGCCCACACCGGCGGACGCCTCGGCGAACCACGGCATCCCGGCCATGCCCGCCGCGGCGTACAGGGCCAGGGCGAGGAAGCCGCGCCGGGCACCCAGCCCGGCGCCGACCAGCAGGGCGGCGAAGGTCTGGCCGGTGACCGGCACCGGCGAACCGGGCACGGGCACGGCGATCTGTGCGGCGATCCCGGTCAGCGCGGCGCCGCCGGCCACCAGCGCGGCGTCCCGGACCCGGGCGCGGGTCGCGGTGGCCGCCGGCAGCAGGTCCGCGAGCACGGCGCCGGGGCGCGTGGTGGCTGCGGCGGAAGTGAGGGCACTCATCTGGTATCTCCGTCCGGTGCGAGCGGGGCGGGCCGCCTCGGGGTGGAGCGGGCCCCCACGTGACGGCCACGGCCGATTGCGTGTGCCCGTCGACGCTAGCCGAAACCGCTCGAGCGCTGAGCGTGCACGGGCGTGAGCTTGCTGACAGTGCGGGCGTGAGATCGGCGACAGGGCGCGGCGTGGGCTTGCCGGCAGCGCCGGAGTGGGCCCGCGGACGGTGGGGGCGCGAGCCGGGCGGCAGAGCGGGCGTGCGGGGCGCCCGTACCTGTGTCCGCGGAGTGAGGGACTCGTCCGCATCCCGGGACGGGCTGCACGATTATTGCTGTGCCGGGGCTGCCTCACGAACACTGTGGGGGGCGTACGCCACACGGAACCGCCTTGTCCCCGCCCATCCCCTCACACCCAGGAACGGCCACTGATGACGCGCACCGAGACGTCCGACGCGCCGCACTCGTCCGGCGAGCCCGCGCCCACCTCCAGATCGTCCGGCGGCACCGGCGCCCCGCGCTCGCTGGCGCGGGGCCTCAAGCAGCGGCACCTGTCGATGATCGCCCTGGGCGGGGTGATCGGCGCCGGGCTGTTCGTGGGCTCCGGCGAGGGCATCGCCGCGGCCGGGCCCTCCATCGTCCTCGCCTACGCCGCCTCCGGCGCACTGGTGATGCTGGTGATGCGGATGCTCGGCGAGATGTCCGCGGCCCGCCCGGCGTCCGGCTCCTTCTCCGTGCACGCCGAGCGGGCCCTAGGACCTTGGGCGGGTTTCGCCTCCGGGTGGATCTACTGGACGCTGTTGTGCGTGGCCATCGCGACGGAGGCCACGGCCGCGGCCAAGATCATGACGGGCTGGCTGCCGGCCACCGAGCAGTGGATGTGGGTCGCGCTGTTCATGCTCGTCTTCTGCGGCACCAATCTGGCCGCGGTGCGCAACTTCGGCGAGTACGAGTTCTGGTTCGCCGCCTTGAAGGTGCTGACGATCTCGGCCTTCCTGGTGCTGGGCGTGCTCGCGATAGCCGGGCTGCTGCCGGGGACGGAGTCTCCGGGCAGCAGCCATCTGAGCGGCGACGGCGGTTTCTTCCCCACCGGTGCCGACGGGCTGATCGTGGGCCTGCTGGCCTCCGTGTTCGCCTTCGGCGGGCTGGAGACGGTCACGATCGCGGCGGCCGAGTCGGAGAAGCCCGTCTCCGGTGTGGCCAAGGCGGTGCGCACGGCGGTGTGGCGGATCGCCGTCTTCTACGTCGGTTCCATGCTGGTCATCGTCACGCTGATGCCGTGGAACGACGAGTCCGTCAAGACCGGCCCCTACGCGGCCGTCCTGGACTACGTGGGCATCCCCGCCGCCGCCCAGGTGATGAACGTCGTGGTGCTCATCGCCCTGCTGTCGGCGATGAACGCCAACATCTACGGTGCCTCGCGGATGTCCTACTCGCTGGTCGAACGCGGTGAGGGCCCGGCCTTCCTCAACCGGCTCAGCTCCAAGGGCGTGCCCCGCTACGCGGTGATCGCCTCGTCCTTCTTCGGTTTCGTGGCGGTGCTGCTGAACATCCTGTGGGCGGACACCGTCTTCCGCTGGCTGCTGAACATGGTCGGGGCCGCGACGCTGGTGGTGTGGGGCTTCATCGCCGTCTCCCAGCTGATCCTGCGCCACCGGCTGGAGCGGGAGGCGCCGGAGAAGCTGGTGGTGCGGATGTGGCTGTTCCCCTGGCTGACCATCGTGGCCATATTGGGCATCGTGGCGATCCTGCTGCTGATGCTGCGGGAGGGCGACACCCGTACCCAGCTCAGCTTCACCGCGGGACTGACGGCGGTGCTGGCCCTGGCCGGCTACATCCGCCAGCGGCTGCACTCCCGCACCCCGGCCGAGGAGAGCGCCTGAGCGCCCTCCGGGACCGGACGGCCCCCATCGGACCCGGCCGGTCCTACGACTGACGACCGATCACCGACGAGCGGAGCGCCCCCTTTCCGCAGGGGGCGCTCCGCTTTTTCGCGCGCTGTTGCTGCTAACTTCTAGTTGCAAGTAATGTGCATTAGCGAGCGAAGGGCGAGAGCATGTCGACATACACCTTGCCGGAGCTGCCGTACGACTACTCCGCGCTGGAGCCGGTCATCAGCGGCGAGATCATCGAGCTGCACCACGACAAGCACCACGCCGGGTACGTCAAGGGCGCCAACGACACCCTCGAACAGCTCGCGGAGGCGCGCGACAAGGACCAGTGGGGCTCCATCAACGGGCTGGAGAAGAACCTGGCCTTCCACCTGTCCGGGCACATCCTCCACACCATCTACTGGCAGAACATGACCGGCGACGGCGGCGGCGAACCGCTGGAGAAGGACGGCACCGGCGAGCTGGCGGACGCCATCGCGGAGTCCTTCGGCAGCTTCGCCAAGTTCAAGGCCCAGCTGTCCAAGGCCGCCGCCACCACCCAGGGCTCCGGCTGGGGCGTGCTGGCCTACGAGCCGATCACCGGCCGGCTCATCGTCGAGCAGGTCTACGACCACCAGGGCAACGTCGGGCAGGGATCGGTGCCGATCCTCGTCTTCGACGCCTGGGAGCACGCCTTCTACCTCCAGTACCGCAACCAGAAGGTCGACTTCGTGGAGGCCATGTGGCGCGTCGTCAACTGGCAGGACGTCGCCGCCCGCTACACCGCCGCCAAGGAGCGCGCCAACAACCTGCTGCTGGCCCCGTAACCGCCGGCCGCCACGGCTTCCGTCCTCGTGATCGTCTTCTCACCCTTCACGGCGGGCGGGAGAAGGAAGAGGGCCCCCTGTGCGGGCGTGACGCACAGGGGGCCCTCGGTCTGCGGTGCAGCGGGGGGCGCAGTGTTCAGTCGAAGATCGGCTCCACGTCACGGGTGCGCTTGATCTCGAAGAAGCCCGGGGTGGCAGCCACCAGCAGGGTGCCGTCCCACAGCCGGCCCGCCGCCTCCCCCTTGGGTGCCGGGGTGACCACGGGCCCGAAGAAGGCGGTCCTGCCACCGTCCGCGGCCGGGACGGCGATGACGGGGGTGCCCACCTCCTGCCCCACCAGGCCGATGCCCTCCTCGTGCGAGGCACGCAGCGCCACGTCGTAGGCGTCGGTGTCGGCGGCGTCCGCCAGCGAGACCGGCAGTCCGGTCTCCTTGAGCGCCTCCACCAGCACCTCCCGGTCCAGCTCGCGCCCTCCCGGGTGCACACGGGTGCCGATCGCGGTGTAGAGCGGGCCGAGCACGTCGTTGCCGTGCTCCTGCTCCGCCGCCACGCACACCCGCACCGGGCCCCAGGCACGGCTCAGCATCTCGGCGTACCCCTCGGGCAGCTCGTCCAGCCGGTTCTCGTTCAGCACCGCCAGGCTCATCACGTGCCAGCGCACCTCGACCGGACGGACCTTCTCCACCTCCAGCATCCAGCGGGAGGTCATCCACGCCCACGGACACAGCGGGTCGAACCAGAAGTCGGCGTAGGTCTTCTCCGACGTCTCGGGCATGCGGGCTCCTCAGCACGACGAACGGTGTCCGGGCACGGTGCGCCGGACGCATCCTCGGACGCGGACAACGTTCCGGGCCCCGGAGGCATTCCCGCGTACCGGCCGTCAAAGGCGCATGGGATGCTGAGCGGGTTGTTCACCATGCGAGACGAGCACCGGTCCCCGCGGGGACCGCACGGAAAGGGAGCGTGGCAGTGCCCGGAGAGAACCTGACCCGCACCGAGGCCCGGCGGCGAGCCGCCCTGCTGACCGTCAGCGGGTACGACGTGGCACTGGACCTGCGTTCCGCTGTCCAGCCCCCGCCCGCCGAGGGTCCCCGCACCTTCCGGTCCACCACCACGATCCGCTTCACCTGCGCCGAGGAGGGCGCCACCACCTTCCTGGACCTGGTGGCGCCGCACGTACACTCCGTGACGCTCAACGGGGAGTCGCTGCGGGTCGAGGAGGTCTTCGACGGCAGCCGCGTCACCCTGCCGCGGCTGCGCGGAGCCGGCGCCGAGAACGCTGAGAACACCGTGACCGTTGACGCCCAGTGTGCCTACAGCCGCACCGGTGAGGGCCTGCACCACTTCCTCGACCCCGAGGACGGAGAGGTCTACCTCTACACCCAGTACGAGCCGGCCGACGCCCGCCGCGTCTTCGCCAACTTCGAGCAGCCCGACCTCAAGGCGCCCTTCGACTTCACCGTCACCGCGCCCGCCGGCTGGACGGTGCTGAGCAACGGCGCCCAGGAGGGCGAGCCGCAGCCCCTCGACGACGGCGCCGCGGTGTGGCGGTTCGCCCGCACCCGGCCGATCTCCACCTACATCACCGCGGTCGTCGCCGGCCCCTACCACTACGTGGCCGACACCTACCGCCGCACCTTCCCCGACGGCACCGAGCTGGTCGTCCCGCTGGGCGCCCTGTGCCGCAAGGGCCTGGCCCCCTACTTCGACGCGGACGACATCTTCACCGTCACCAAGCAGGGCCTGGACTTCTTCCACGACCACTTCGACTACCCGTACCCGTTCGGCAAGTACGACCAGGCGTTCGTGCCCGAGTACAAC
>Ga0164243_10004741_pt1 | contig 21140 bp, 19 predicted proteins | sample OricompcompostOP_FD_108781 | JGI IMG/M metagenome (GOLD analysis project Ga0164243, IMG submission 108781) | Organic Plus compost microbial communities from Emeryville, California, USA - Original compost - Organic plus compost (OP) | ecosystem: Engineered > Solid waste > Mixed feedstock >...
ATGAAGCCGCGGAAAATCAGCTCCTCGATCAGCGGCGCGGCGACCACTGCGGCGATGCCGAGAATGACGAGATCGCCGGACGCGCGGGCCGTCCGATAGGCATCGACCACCGTTTCCGGGACGATGTCATGGCCGGTGAGATAGGACGTCACATCGCCAAGCGTCACCAGCAGCAGCACAAGGATGACGCCCTCGATCAGCGCCCGCGTCGTCGGCCAGGTTAGCGCCAGATAATCGGCGAGCGAGCAGCCCGCCCGCCGGATCGAAAAGACAAGAACCGCCAAAGCCGGCGGCGCCGAAATGATGGTCGCGAGCGCGATCGCCAGCGCATAGAGGCTGTCGGGGCCCAATCGCGACCCAAGACCCGCGCCCTCGCCCAGCCAGCGATACAGCGCCATCGCCACGACGATCTGCGCGACTGCCCAGACGATCAGACACAGGACGGTGAATGCGGTCGTCCACCAGAAGCCCCAGATCCGGCATGGCTGTGGCGCCGGGTCACTCGCGCGGCCTTCAGCACCAGAGAAAGTTGATTCCATCCTTCAAGCCATAGCACCGAAATGACCACGGCGGATGGGCGCTCTTGCGCATTGGCGTCCAGTCGCGCGGGCGTGATAAGCATCGCGCATGCCCGCCCTCATTCTTCCGTTTTCTGAAGCCGTCAGCCTTCTGCCGCCGCGCGGGGGCCTCCTCGGCCTCGACCTTGGCACCAAGACCATCGGCATCGCCGTGTCAGACCCCGATCGCCGTCTTTCGACCGGCGTCGAGACCATCAGCCGCAAGACCTTCACGCTCGATGCCAAGCGCCTGCTGTCGCTGGCCGCTGAACGCAGCGTCGTCGGCCTGGTGCTCGGCCTGCCGCTGAACATGGATGGATCGGAAGGACCACGCGCGCAATCGACCCGTGCCTTCGCGCGCAACCTTGCGCGACTGACCGAACTACCAATCGCATATTGGGATGAGCGGCTGTCGACCGCAGCAGTCGAACGCCAGTTGATCGAAGCGGACGCCAGCAGAGCCAAACGCGCTGCGGTGATTGATCAGCACGCCGCAGCTTTCATTCTGCAGGGTGCGCTTGATTATCTGCGTCTCGCCGAGAAAAAAGCGGGGCTTTAAGACCCCGCTCTTTCAGTCGCCCTTCATTAGCACGCGCTGTAGTCGGTCCGGTTATATTGACCGTCGGTCGCGCAGGATTTGAAGCCGGAATCGTAAGTCCCGAACTGGTTGATCTGAAAATTGCGGGCCGGATAGGTGCCAGGCTCATAGGCCGTCGCGTTGTAGCCGGGCGCATAGGCATAGGCGTCATAGCCCGGCGCATAGGCATAAGCACCGCCGCCAGGAACGAATGCGCGGGCTGTTGCGGCTGCACCACTCAGCGCAGCGCCGCCAATTGCCGCACCTGCTTGAACACCGGCAATAGCCGGATCCAGCGGGGTCCAGCGCTGCTGCGCCATCGACGGCGTGGCGGCCGCGATTGTCAGCAGGCCGGCGAGTGCGAGAGTTTTCTTAGACAACATTTCAATCTCCATCATTACCCCGAGCACCCCGTCACAAGTTTGTGCAACGCGATGCAATGAAGCTGGTTCCTGAAAACGTCAGATGAAAAACTTCAAGCGATCGTGAGTTTACGTGTGCGAAAATTCGACGCGTCCCTGGCGTGTTTGTTTGCGATAAAACAGTGGCAAATCACATGCACGTTCTGCGCGTGGTTGATGTGGCGTTCCATGCCGTTGAAGATGCATCGCTCCAGCGCAAAACACGGCTGTCAGTATTTGCGCCCTCTCCCATTGAGGGAGAGGGCCACAGTCATACGCATCGTGCTCGCAGTTTCGTCATTCCGGGGCGTTGCGAAGCAGCGAACCCGGAATCCAGATTTTAGATTCCTGGATTCCGGGCCCGGCGCTTTGCGCCGTCCCGGAATGACCAAGTAACAGACCCGCGCGCGTCACATTGATCACGCAACAACAGCGGCGCAGCGAACGCAGCTGTCAGTATTTGCGCCCTCTCCCCTTGCGGGAGAGGGCTGCACTGAAATAGCTGCACACTCACTCGGGTGAGGGGTTGCGGTCCCATGAGAGAGCGCAACCCCTCACCCATTCGGATTGGTTGAACCGGGCGCGCAGCCCTCCCCCGCAAGGGGAGAGGGCGCAATCATGGGCACCTCGGTGTGGCAGGCAGCGCCTCCCCGCCCAATTGTTCATCATGTGTTGGGGATGGCGCCGATGGCGCCTTGCGGCGGATGGGCGTTAGCCCTATAGACCCAGCTTTAATGACCATTGCTGGCACATCATCCTTCGTTCTCAACCGACGCCATTTGTTGGGAATTGAAGGCCTTTCCCACGACGAAATTTCCGGCCTCCTGGACCTTGCGGAGGAATTCGTCGAACTCAACAGGCAGATCGAAAAGAAGCGGACGTCCCTGCGGGGGCGCACGCAGATCAATCTGTTTTTCGAGTCCTCCACCCGGACCCAATCCTCCTTTGAGCTGGCCGGCAAACGGCTCGGCGCCGACGTCATGAATATGGCGGTCGTATCGTCCTCGATCAAAAAGGGCGAAACCCTGATCGACACGGCGATCACGCTGAATGCCATGCATCCCGATATTCTGGTGGTGCGCCATCACGCCTCCGGCGCTGTTGAATTGCTGGCGCAGAAGGTCGACGGCTCGGTGATCAATGCCGGCGATGGCGCGCACGAGCATCCGACCCAGGCGCTACTCGATGCTCTCACGATCCGCCGCAACAAGGGCCGGATCGAAGGCCTCACGGTCGCCATTTGCGGTGACGTGCTGCATTCGCGCGTGGCCCGTTCCAACATCATCCTGCTCAACGCCATGGGCGCGAATGTGCGGGTGGTCGGCCCCTCCACGCTCCTGCCGTCCAATGTCGAGCGGCTCGGCGTGACCGTCATGCGCGATATGCGCGAGGGTCTGCATAACGCCGATATCGTCATGATGCTGCGGCTGCAGCGCGAGCGCATGAACGGCTCTTTCGTGCCGTCGACGCAGGAATATTTCGCCTATTTCGGCCTCGATCAGCACAAGCTGAGCTATGCCAAGCCGGACGCGATGGTGATGCACCCGGGACCGATGAACCGCGGCGTCGAAATCGATTCCGGCGTGGCCGATGGTGCGCAATCGCTGATCCGCGAGCAGGTCGAAATGGGCGTTGCCGTGCGCATGGCGGTGCTCGAGGCCCTCGCCCGCAACCTGCCAAACGCGTGATGCCGATGTTCTCCGACCGTCACCCGATCCTGCTTGCCAACGCCCGCATCATCGATCCGTCGCGCGATCTCGATTTCGCGGGCGACCTGTTGATGGCCGATGGCGTGATCCGCGAAGCCAAGCGCGGCATCGGCGCTGCCGGCGTCCCGGCCGGCACTGAGATCATGGACTGCAAGGGCTTCATCGTCGCCCCCGGCCTGATCGACATGCGCGCCTTTGTCGGCGAACCCGGCGCGGAATATCGCGAGACTTTGGCCTCGGCCAGTCAGGCCGCTGCCGCTGGTGGCGTCACCACCATCATCTGTCAGCCGGACACGACGCCTGCGATCGACGATCCGGCCATCGTCGACTTCATCCTGCGCCGTGCGCGCGATACCGCCATCGTGCATGTGCAGACGATGGCGGCGCTGACCAAAAATCTCGAAGGCCGCGAGATGACCGAGATCGGTCTTCTGAAAGCTGCCGGCGCTGTCGCCTTCACCGATGGTGCGCATAGTGTCACCAATGCACAGGTGATGCGGCGGACGCTGGCTTATGCGCGCGATTTCGATGCGCTGGTCGTCCACCAGACCGAAGATCCCGACCTCGTCGGCGAAGGCGTGATGAATGAAGGCGAGTTCGCTACCCGCCTCGGCCTGCACGGCATTCCGACGGCCGCCGAAGCCATCATGCTGGAGCGCGACATGCGGCTCGTAGGGCTGACGGACGCGCGCTATCACGCCGCTGCCATCACCTGCCGGCAATCGCTGGAGATCCTGCAGCGGGCCAAGGAGAACGGCCTGCCGGTGACGGCCTCTGCCTCCATCAATCACCTGACGCTGAACCAGATCGACATCGGCCCCTATCGCACCTTCTTCAAAGTGCGTCCGCCGCTGCGCGCGGAAGAGGATCGTGTGGCGCTGGTCGAGGCCGTGGCATCCGGGCTGATCGATGTGATCATGTCCGACCACAATCCGCAGGATGTCGAAACCAAGCGCCTGCCCTTTGCTGAAGCTGCGCCCGGCGCGATCGGGCTTGAGACCATGCTGTCGGCGGGCCTGCGGCTCGTGAACAATCACGATCTGCCCCTGATCACGCTGCTTGGCGCAATGTCGACCAAACCGGCTGAGCGGCTGGGCGTGCCCGGTGGTACGCTGCGCAACGGCGCGCCGGCCGATGTGATCGTCATCGATCCGGATATTCCCTGGGTGCTCGATCCGGCCGACCTGAAATCCAAGTGCAAGAATACGCCGTTCGATGAAGCGCGTTTGCAGGGCCGCGTCATCCGCACCATCGTTGCAGGCCGCACCGCCTACGAGTACGCTCCGTCTTAAAAGCGTTTTCGAGCGAAGTGGATTCCGGTTCGCGTGAAGGAAGCGCGACAACTAAACGCGAGAGCATGATACCGAAGACTGCGGAGCGGCTTTCGGGCGACATCATGCTTGATGGTTGAGCGGGTGAGCGGAAACGGCCTTCTATGAGTGACTTGTCTGCGATTTCGGCGGCGTGGCCGTCTCTCCTCGCCGCGCTGGTGCTTGGCTATATCCTTGGCTCCATTCCCTTCGGCATCATTCTGACCAAGCTGGTCGGCGGGCCGGACCTTCGCTCGATCGGCTCGGGCAATATCGGCGCGACCAATGTTCTGCGCACCGGACGCAAAGGACTAGCCGCCGGCACGTTGCTGCTCGACATGTTGAAGGGCACGCTGGCGGTTGTCGCCGCGCATTATGCCTTCGGCGAAACGGCTGCGCTCGCTGCCGGTCTGGGCGCCCTGCTCGGCCACATCTTCCCGATCTGGCTGCGGTTCAAGGGCGGCAAAGGCGTCGCCACTTTCATCGGCGTGTTGCTCGGTTTTTCCTGGCAGGCGGTGCTGATCTATGCCGCGGTCTGGCTGCTGGTGGCGTTCGTTACTCGCTATTCGTCGCTGTCGGGCCTAATCGCCTGCGCGGTGACGCCGGCCATTCTCTGGACCCTCGGCCTTGTCGACCCGGCGAAGCTGTTTTTCGTGCTTGCGGTGCTGGTCTTTATCATGCACCGGGCCAACATCGCCCGGCTGATCGCCGGCACCGAAAGCAAGATCGGCCAAGTCTCGGTGCGGCCGTGACATCCGCCGCGGATGGCGTGCAGCTGACCGACGCGCAGCGTCTCGACTGGCTCCGTCTGATCCGCAGTGAGAATGTCGGCCCGCGCACCTTCCGGGCCCTGATCAATCGCTATGGGAGCGCCCGGGCAGCGCTGGAGGCCTTGCCGGAGCTGGCAAGGCGCGGCGGCGCGCAGACCCCCGGCCGTGTCTGCTCGGTCGATGAAGCCGCGCGCGAGCTCGATGAGGCGCGGCGGCAGCAGGCGGTATTCGTGGCGCTCGGTGAGCCCGGCTATCCGGCGCGGTTGCGGATGATCGATGATGCGCCGCCGCTGCTGGCGGTGCGCGGTCAGGTGGAGGTGCTGAACAAGCCGGTCGTCGGCATTGTCGGATCGCGCAATGCGTCGGCGGCGGGGGCGAAATTTGCCGCCCAGATGGCGCGGGAGCTGGGCGAGCAAGGCTATGTGATCGCCTCGGGGCTGGCGCGCGGGATCGATGCCGCCGCCCATCGTGCGTCACTAGAAACCGGCACGATAGCCGTGCTCGCAGGCGGCCAGGATCGCATCTACCCGCCCGAACATCGGCAGTTATACGAGGATGTCGGAGCCCATGGCGCGGCCATTTCCGAGATGCCGTACGGGTGGGAACCCCGCGCGCGCGATTTTCCCCGCCGCAACCGCCTCATCTCCGGCGTCTCGCTGGGCGTCCTGGTGGTCGAGGCTGCGAGGCGATCAGGATCGCTGATTACGGCGCGCATGGCGCTCGAACAGGGACGCGAAGTCTTTGCCACCCCCGGCTCCCCACTTGACCCACGATGCGAGGGAACCAACGGCCTCCTGAAACAGGGCGCCACTCTCGTCACTGAAAGCAACGACATTATCAGTGTGCTATCGCCCATTCTCGGACGAACGCCCGATTCGCCGATGGAAGAACCAGATCACGAACCTGATGAGACGGCCGACGCTGGCCCCGACGAACGCCGCCGAATTATAAGCCTTCTCGGCCCGACACCGGTCCACGTTGATGACCTCATCCGACTGTCGGGCGCCCGGCCTGCAATCGTCCTCACAGTGCTGCTGGAGCTCGAAATCGCCGGCAAACTCGAGCGTCAGGCCGGCGGTCGCGTGGCTCTAGTCTAGCTGTTATCCGGCTCTTCACCGGATTTCGCAATGTTGTCCGCCTCCAACCGCACCATATTGAGCAGGTAACTGATCATCCCGAATCCGTTGCGGCGCGCGATCGTGGCCAATCCGCTCGCCATATCAGAGATGTAGGCAGCTGCCTCGCGGTAACTGCCTTCGACCGGGGGTTCATGGCGGATCATTTCAAGCTCTTGTTTTCGAAAGAGTTGCAATGAGCCTTAATACTACTTTTAGTTGCAATAGCTACCCCTTTTACCCTTTATTCGCGCACAGGTTGTGGCTCCCTATTTGACAGAAGGGGTCGATTTACCCATGTTCCGGCCCCACTTAAGCGGACGGAATCGTTCGCCCAGTCTGGAAAGCAGACTTAAGCCATTGGAATTTCATGAATATCGTTGTTGTCGAGTCACCAGCTAAGGCCAAGACCATCAACAAGTATCTCGGGCCCGGCTACGAGGTGCTGGCGTCGTTTGGTCATATTCGCGATCTTCCGGCCAAGGATGGATCGGTTGACCCTGACCACAACTTTAAAATGATTTGGGAGGTCGATGAGAGGGCGCAAAAGCGAATCAACGATATCGCTCGCGCCGTTAAGTCTGCCGATAAGCTTATTCTTGCGACCGACCCAGATCGTGAGGGCGAGGCGATTTCTTGGCACGTGCTTGAAGTTCTGAAAGAAAAGAAGGCTCTGACTGACCAGGCCATCGAGCGTGTGGTGTTCAACGCCATCACCAAACAGGCCGTCAGCGAGGCCATGCGCAACCCGCGCAAGATCGATCATGCGCTGGTCGATGCTTACCTCGCTCGGCGCGCCCTCGACTATTTGGTTGGCTTCAATCTATCCCCGGTGCTCTGGCGCAAACTGCCGGGCGCCCGGTCCGCCGGTCGTGTGCAATCTGTCGCCCTCCGCCTCGTCTGCGATCGCGAACTTGAGATCGAGCGGTTTGTCAGCCGCGAATATTGGTCGCTCGTTGCTACCTTGGCGACGCCGCGCCAGGAAAGCTTCGAAGCGCGCCTTGTTGGCGCTGATGGTCAGAGAATTCAGCGGCTCGACATCGGCTCCGGGCAGGAAGCCGAAAATTTCAAGAAGGCTCTCGAAAGTGCGTCTTTCAAAGTCGCGTCCGTGGAAGCCAAGCCTGCCCGGCGCAACCCGCCTCCGCCTTTCACCACGTCCACCCTGCAACAAGAAGCAAGTCGGAAACTCGGCTTTGCGCCAGCGCACACTATGCGGATTGCTCAACGCCTTTATGAGGGCATTGATATCCAGGGCGAGACGGTCGGCCTTATCACTTATATGCGAACTGACGGCATCGACATGGCGCCGGAAGCCATTACGGGCATCCGCGCCATGATCGGCAAGAATTACGGAAAGCAGTATGTGCCAGACGCACCGCGCCATTATCAGAACAAGTCCAAAAATGCGCAGGAAGCGCATGAAGCCATCCGGCCGACTGACGCTGCCCGCACACCTCGGGATGTGAGAGGCGCGCTCGATTCCGATCAGGCTCGTTTGTATGAATTGATTTGGAATCGTGCGGTCGCGAGCCAGATGCAATCTGCAGAGCTCGAACGGACGACCGTCGATATTGAGGCAAAGGTGGCAAGCCGCCTGCTAGAGTTGCGCGCAACCGGACAGGTCATCAAGTTCGACGGCTTTCTCACTCTTTATCAAGAGGGGCGCGACGACGACACGGAGGATGAAGATGGCAAGCGTCTTCCGGCCATGTCGCAAGGCGAGCCTCTGAAGAAGGAATCGATCAGCGCTACGCAGCACTTCACCGAGCCGCCGCCACGTTTCACCGAAGCGTCTCTCGTCAAACGGATGGAGGAGCTGGGCATTGGCCGGCCATCCACCTACGCGTCGATCCTCGCCGTTCTGAAGGATCGCGGCTACACCCGGATCGACAAAAAACGTCTTGTTCCGGAAGATAAAGGCCGTCTGGTCGTCGCTTTTCTAGAAAGCTTCTTCCAAAAATATGTTGAGTACGACTTCACAGCATCGTTGGAGGAGCAACTCGATCGCATCTCCAATAACGAACTGGAGTGGCACCGCTTTCTGCGCGACTTCTGGGATGACTTCATCGCTGCGATTGGCGATATCAAGGACCTGCGCATTACGCAGGTGCTGGACGCACTCAACGATCTGCTCGGCCCGCATGTCTTCCCGAAACGCGACGATGGTGGCGACCCGCGTCAATGTCCGACCTGCGGTGAAGGCCAATTGTCTCTGAAGGTAGGACGGTTCGGTGCATTCGTTGGCTGTTCGCGTTACCCCGAATGTAAATACACGCGGCAGTTGGCGGCGAGCGGCGAAAATAACACCACGCGGGTTTTGGGCCAGGATCCCGACACCGGGCTGGAAGTTTCGGTGCGCGGGGGTCGCTTTGGCCCTTACGTCCAGCTGGGCGAAGGCACCAAGGAGGATAAACCGAAACGCTCGGGCCTGCCGAAGGGCATGGCGCCCGACGATGTCGACCTCGATATCGCCCTTGGCCTGCTCTCGTTACCGCGCGATATCGGCAAGGATCCCGAGACCGGCGAGATGATCATCGCCGGCATCGGCCGCTTCGGATCCTACGTAAAGCTCGGAAAAACTTACGCTAATCTCGAGCCGGGCGATGATGTGCTCAACATCGGCCTTAACCGCGCGGTGGCGCTGATCGCCGACAAGAAGCTCAATCCCGGCAAGGGCCGGCGGGGCGCGGCGGACCCAGGGAGATCGCTGGGCGATCATCCCGACAAGGGGGGACAGATCATCGTCAAGAACGGGCGATATGGTGCTTATGTCAGCCATGACGGCGTGAACGCCACTTTGCCCGCCGACAAGACGCCGGAATCTATCACCCTTGCCGAGGCGGTCGGGCTGATCGATGCGCGCATCGCCGCGGGCGGTGGCAAAAAGAAGAAGGCCGCGCCGAAATCCGCTGCCAAAACTGCGGAGAAATCCCCCTCGAAGGCACGCACTGCTGCCGGCACGGCCAAGGACAAAACCGCAGCCAAGAAGCCGGCCGCGCGCAAGACCAAATCGAAGACCGCAAGCCGCACCACCAAGACGAAAGCGGCCGCCAAATCCGAACCCAAACGCAAGGTCGCGAATTAAGCCGGGCGGCAACGTCCGGCTGATCTGCAAGGCAATCTCGTCTGAAAGGCACACTTGGCCCGCTCCAAACCAAAGCAATCATTGGGCTTTCCGAGCCGGGAGCAGTTGCTCGCCTTCATCAAGGACAATCCGGGCAAGGCCGGCACGCGCGAGATCGCCAAGGCGTTCGGTCTGAAGAACGCAGAACGTGCGGAATTGAGGCGGATGCTGCGCGATCTCGCTGATCAGGGCAGCGTCGAGAAGCGCCGCAACAAGCTGCACCAGCCGGGCACCCTGCCCCCGGTTGTCCTCGCTGACATCACCAGCCGCGATCGCGATGGCGAGTTCATCGCAACGCCAACGGAATGGGATGAAGAAGCGCATGGCGAGGCGCCGACCATCCGTATTTTATCCCCGCGCCGCCCAAAACCCGGCGAAGTCGGCGGCATCGGCGACCGCGTGCTGTTAAGGCTCGTAGAACAGCGCGAGCTCCGGTCAGAAACAGGCCAGTACGCCCGCATCATCAAGGTTCTGACCAAAGCCAAGACCAGAATACTCGGAATCTTCCGGGCGCTGCCGGATGGCGGCGGCCGGCTGGTGCCGGTCGACAAGAAATCGCTCGGCCGCGAACTGACGATCCCCGCCTCCGCCACCATGGATGCGCAGGAGGGCGAACTCGTCGCCGCCGAGGTGTCCAAGGAAGGCCGGTTCGGTCTGCCGACGGGACGGATCAAGGAGCGGCTCGGCTCGCTGAAGAGCGAACGCGCGGTCAGCCTCATTGCCATTCACAGCCACGGCATTCCGCATGTTTTCCCCGCCGACGTGATCGCCGAGGCCGACGCGGCGCAGCCGGCTGATCTCAAAGGCCGCGAGGACTGGCGCAAGATCCCGCTGATCACCATCGATCCGGCTGACGCCAAGGATCACGACGACGCGGTCTATGCCGAACCCGACAGCCATCCCGACAATCGCGGCGGCCATATCGTGTACGTCGCGATCGCCGACGTCGCCCATTATGTCCGGCCAGGCTCAGCGCTCGACCGCGAAGCGCTCGATCGCGGCAACTCCGTCTATTTCCCCGACCGCGTCGTGCCGATGCTGCCCGAGCGCATCTCCAACGACCTGTGTTCGCTGAAACCCGATGTCGATCGGGCCGCCCTTGCCGTGCGCATGGTGATCGCGCCGGATGGCCGCAAGAAATCGCACAGCTTCCATCGTGTGCTGATGCGCTCGGCCGGCAAGCTGAGTTACCAGCAAGCGCAGGACGCTTTCGATGGTCGCACTGACGATCTCACCGGTCCGCTCAAGGGCCCGGTGCTCGATCCGCTTTATGCCGCCTATCGCGCGCTCAAGCGTGCGCGCGACCAGCGCGGCCCGCTCGACCTCGATCTGCCCGAGCGCAAGATTTTGCTGAAAGGCGACGGCACCATCGATCGCGTCATCGTTCCCGAGCGCCTCGACGCGCACAAGCTGATCGAGGAATTCATGATCCTCGCCAATGTCGCTGCCGCCGAAACATTGGAGCGGGCGCAGATTCCGCTGATCTATCGCGTGCATGACGAGCCGTCGCTGGAGAAGATTGAGGGCCTGCGCGAATTGCTGCGCACGATGGACATGTCCTTTCCGAAGGGCAGCGTGTTGCGACCGTCGCTGTTCAACACTGTGTTGGCGCAGGTGAAGGGTCACGAGACCGAAATCCTGGTCAACGAAGTGGTGCTGCGCAGCCAGGCGCAGGCGGAATATTCGGCGGAGAATTACGGCCATTTCGGCTTGGCCTTGCGGCGCTATGCGCATTTCACCTCGCCGATCCGCCGCTATGCCGACCTGATCGTGCACCGGGCGCTGATCCGCGCGCTGAAGCTTGGCGATGGCGCCCTGCCCGACAGCGCCGATGTGTCGGCGCTGAACGAGATTTCCGCCCGCATCTCGGCCGCCGAGCGACGCGCCATGAAGGCCGAGCGCGAGACCGTCGACCGGCTGATCGCCCATCATCTCGCCGACCAGATCGGCGCCACATTCGAAGGCCGGATTGGCGGCGTCACCCGCGCCGGCCTGTTCGTCAAGTTGAACGACACCGGCGCCGACGGCTTCATTCCCGCCCGCACCATCGGCGACGATTATTACCAGTATCACGAGGACCGGCACGCCATGATCGGCCGCTCCACCGGCGAGACCTATCGCCTCGGGGACCACGTCACGGTCAAGCTGGTCGAGGCCATTCCGGTGGCCGGGGCGCTGCGGTTTGAACTTCTCTCCGAAGGGCGTATGGAGAAGCCGCAGCGCGGCAAGTCCAAATTCCCGCGCGGCGGAGATCGCGCCGGCCCCAAATCCTTCGGCAAGAAGTCCTTCGGCAAAGCGCTTGCCGGGAAAAAGGCTTCCGGGAAAAAGTCCGCAGGATCAAAGTCGGAAGCGAAGTCGGGCAAAAAGAGGACGTCGCAGAAGCGGCGTGGATCGACATGACAGACGGCACCGAACAAACGCGCGACAGCTGGCTCGCCATCAAGCGCGGCATGCGCGGAATGTGCCCGGCCTGCGGCAATGGCCGCATGTTCCGCGCCCTCCTCAAGACCAATGACGAATGCCCGTCCTGCGGCGAGGAGTTGCACCATCATCGCGCCGATGATTTTCCGGCCTATATCAACATCGTCATTGTCGGCCATATCATCGTGCCGCTGGTGCTGGCGGTCGAGACCGCTTACGCGCCGCCCTATTGGCTGCACGCGGCCTTGTGGCTGCCGCTGACGCTCATTCTGGCATTCGCTTTGATGCATCCGATCAAGGGCGCGATCGTGGCCTGGCAATGGGCTGCGCGCATGCATGGTTTCGACAAGAATGCGCCGTCCGACGAAATCATGATCCCGCAACCTGCCATGGTGATCGACAGCCGGCGATGACCGACTTTTCGGAGCGCCTGACCAAGGCTGAACGCGATCGATCTTTCGACAATGTGCGCCCGCGCGACGCCTCGACGCTGATCATCGTCGACCGTTCGGACGGCAGCCCCAAGGTCCTGCTCGGCAAGCGCCATCACGGCCACAAATTCATGCCGGGCAAATTCGTGTTTCCGGGCGGCCGGCTGGAGAGCGCGGACCGTCTGATGCCGGTCGCCAGCCACCTCAATCCGGTGGCTGAAAAATATCTGCTGTCGCATGTGCAGCGCCCGAGCCCTGCCAGAGCCCGTGCGCTGGCGCTGGCTGCGATCCGGGAGACTTTTGAGGAAACCGGCCTGATCTTCGGCGCGAGGCGCCCAGACGCGCCCGCTGTGCCCGTGGGCCCCTGGAGCGATTTTGCCGCCTCAGGCTTCTATCCCGACCTCTCGGTGCTGCATTTCATCGCCCGGGCAGTAACGCCAACGCGGCGGCCAAAGCGCTTCGACACCCGCTTCTTCGCCGTCGATGCCTCGGCGATCGCCCATCGGGTGGAGAATGTGGTCCACGCCGATGCGGAACTCGTGGAGCTGGTATGGATGCCGCTGAGCGAAGTCCGCAGCCTCGATATGCCGACCATCACTGGCGTGGTGCTGCAGGAGCTGGAGGCCCGGGTGGCCGAGGGATTCGGGCATGAATTGCCCGTTCCGTACTACCGGATGCCGCGCACCCGGTTCCTGCGCAAACTGATTTCCTGAATAGCTGGCGCTTTTAAGGGGCTTTCCTTGACTTTGGCGGCGTTGCCGCTAGTTTCCCGGCCAAATCCCGTCAATCGAGGTTCTCTGCCATGGCGAAAGCCGTCACCATCAAGGTCAAGCTCGTATCCAGCGCGGATACCGGCTTCTATTACGTCACCAAGAAGAATTCCCGCACGATGACCGACAAGCTGGCGAAGAAGAAGTACGACCCGATCGCCAAGAAGCACGTCGAATTCCGCGAATCGAAGATCAAGTAGTTTCAGGCCAACGTCAGGCTGGAACAGAAAAAGCGCCTTGAGGCGCTTTTTTCGTTTGTAACTGTATCAGCAAGGACGGCGCCAATATCTGCGCCCTCTCCCCTTGCGGGAGAGGGCTGCGCCGAAAGCGCCGCAATCTCGGTCCGGTGAGGGGTGAAACCGTCGAGGGAAACCCCTCACCCCTTCGTGTCGCTGAAAGAGCGTGTAGCCCTCTCCCGCAAGGGGAGAGGGCACAGTCATGCGCCATCCCGCTGCCGGTAGATGCCGGGTCGTTTTCAGCTCGGCTGAATGGGTGGCCGGCCGGGAGCGGTGCATTGAGGAGGCCACTCGTCACCGCCCCCGGGCCGGCCGAACCCCACGGACCCAGGAGATGCGGCGGACCTGAGCATACCGTAGGGTTATCGATCTGGCGGACCACAGGTCCCGCGGGTCACCCCCGAAGGCCCTCGTTGCCGGTTGAGACCCGGCTGTGTCGCAAGTGGAAAGATACCCGCGGGCCCGGCGGAAAGCAAAGCCCTACAAAGCGGCAATTTCCGTCAACCTCTTGCTAACCTAAAGGAATATGGTTTCCGGGGAACTCGGGAGCGGCCTTTTTCGCGGGCGCTGCTCCGCCGCTGGGGCGTCCCGCTCCCATCTTTCGGTCGTCCCCGCGAAAGCGGGGACCCATAGCCACCGCTATGTTTGATAAAAAATGCGCGCCGCTTGAAACCGCAGCGTATGGGTCTTCCACGCCTTTGCGGAGGACGACAACGAGTGGCGTTGTTGATGAGAAGCTGAGTGGCTTGCGCTTGCCTACACAGCAAACGCAACCATCATCACCTAAACTTATGCAGCATCAGCGACGACGCGATTGCGGCCGTCGCGCTTGGCGCGATAGAGCGCCTGATCGGCGCGCTTGAGCAGCAACATGGCGCTGTCGTTCTGGGATTCCAAAGCGGCGATGCCGATGGAGATCGTCACATCGATTGATGTGTGACCCTGCTGAATCTTGAACGGCTCGCCGGCAATGCGGCGGCGCAAGCCCTCGGCGACCGTCGTTGCGACCGCCATATCGGTTTCCGGCATCACCACGACGAATTCCTCGCCGCCCATCCGGCAGGCGAGATCGATGCCGCGGATTGACTTGCGCACGCGCAAGGCAAATTCGCGCAGCACGTCATCGCCGCAATCGTGACCGTAATTGTCGTTGACCGATTTGAAATAATCGATGTCGAGCACCAGCACCGCCAGCGCCTTGCCGCGCAGGGTGGCCTGATCGACAAGCTTGGCCAGATGGCTTTCCATATAGCGGCGATTATGCAGGCCAGTCAGGCCATCAGTGATCGCCGCTTCGATCGACATCTGCACGTTGTCGCGCAGCCGCTCGGTGTAACGCTTGCGGCGGATCTGCGTGCGCACGCGCGCCTGCAATTCATTGCGGTCGATCGGGCGCAAAAGATAATCGTTGATGCCGATTTCAAGGCCGCGCATCAGGCGGGCATTATCGTCGGGCTCGCAGAGCGCGAGGATCGGCAGACTGCGGGTGCGCTCCAGCGAACGCAGCTGGCTGCACAGGCGCAGGCCGTCGAAATTCTTCAGGCCAAGCGAGACGATGATCAATTCGTAATTGCCTTCGGCCGAGCGGAATAACGCCGCGCTCGGATCGGACTCGACATCGACGACGTGATCGGTTTCCAGCATCGACACCAGACGCTCGTAGGAGGATGCGCGGTCGTCGACCACAAGGATGCGGCCGCCTGCCCCGGTTTCGCGGATGGCTTCGCGCTCGGCGCTGTCGATGCCGATCTCGCGCGAGGTGGCGGCGCGCAGGCGCAGTTCGTCGGTCATCATCTTCAGCCGCGTCAGCGAACGCACGCGCGCGACCAGCGCAACATCGGAGACCGGCTTGGTGAGAAAGTCATCGGCGCCGGCCTGCAGACCGGCCACGCGATCTGAGGGTTGGTCGAGCGCCGTCACCATGACGACGGGAATATGATGGGTGGCGGCATTGCTCTTGAGCCGGCGGCAGACTTCAAAACCGTCCATGTCCGGCATCATCACGTCGAGCAGCACGATGTCGCAATCGGAACGCTCGCAGATCGCCAGCGCCTCGGCACCGTTATAGGCGGTGATGACGTCGAAATATTCCGCTGACAGCCGCGCTTCGAGCAGCTTCACATTTGCAGGCACATCATCAACGACAAGGACGCGCGCGGTCATGCGGCGATGTTCCTATGCAGTACCCAAAAAATGACGAATCGTTTCAATAAATTTGCCGACTGAGATCGGCTTCGACAGATAGGCTTCGCAGCCGCCGGCGCGGATTCGTTCTTCATCGCCCTTCATAGCAAAGGCGGTCACCGCGACGACCGGGATGCTCTTCAATTCTGCGTCATCCTTGAGCCATTTGGTGACTTCAAGACCCGAGACTTCCGGCAATTGAATGTCCATCAGGATCAGATCGGGGCGATGCTGACGCGCAAGATCCATCGCATCGATCCCGTTGCGGGTGCCGATGGTCGCATATCCATGCGCTTCCAGAAGATCGTGGAAGAGCTTCATGTTCAGCTCGTTGTCCTCCACGATCAGGACCGTCTTGGCCATTGCAGCCCCTCCTGGGCCTTCCCCGTCTTGCCCAGTCGTCCGAGGCATCTGCCCCTCGCTAAAATCCCGATTGGGGCTATGAATAACGCTAACCGGCATATGTTACGGAAAGGCAAACACAATACCATGGCGACAAGGCCAAAACTGACCCAGCGAGCCGCCGAAACTATGGCAGCTCAAGCACTTAGCTTCATTGCTTCAGACCCCGAACGACTGGGCTTGTTCCTCGCTTCAACCGGCATCGGCCCGGGCGATATCCGCGCCGCGGCCAAGGAGCCATTGTTCCTCGCTGGCGTGCTCGATCATCTGGCCCAGCATGAGCCCGCCCTGATCGCCTTCGCCGAGCAATCCGGCACCGAACCCGCCTTGATCATCGCCGCCCGCGAAAAGCTGGCTGGCCGGGACTGGGAGCGCGAGACCCCGTGACCCTCGCCGGGGGATCACCGGGGAACCGGACCGGGGGGACCGCCCCGGGCTTTTGCCGTGACTGCCTCACCGAGGCCGGTTCCGGCAGCCGCTGCACATCCTGCGGCTCGCCCCGGCTCCTGCGCCACCCCGAGATCGCGGAGTTGTCCGTCGCCCATGTCGATTGCGACGCCTTCTATGCCACGATCGAAAAGCGCGACGACCCTTCCCTCGCCGACAAGCCGCTGATCATTGGCGGCGGCACCCGCGGCGTCGTTTCGACCGCCTGCTACATTGCCCGGACCTATGGCGTGCATTCGGCGATGCCGATGTTCCAGGCCCGCCAGCTCTGCCCGCAGGCTGTCATCATCAAGCCGAACATGGCGAAATATGCCGATGCCGCGCGACAGGTGCGCAATCTGATGCGCGACCTGACGCCCTTGGTCGAACCTTTGTCAATCGATGAAGCCTTTCTCGATCTGACCGGCACGCAACGCCTGCATGGCCGCAGCGCCGCCCGCTCGCTGGCGCAATTTGCCGATGACGTCGAGCGCCAGGTTGGGATTACCGTGTCGATCGGCCTGTCCTACAACAAGTTTCTCGCCAAGATCGCCTCCGATCTCGACAAGCCGCGCGGCTTTGCCGTACTCGGTCGTGGCGAGGCGCCGCAATTTCTCGCCGGCAAGCCGATCGGCATCATCTTCGGCATCGGCAAGGTGGCGCAGCAGCGGCTGGCGCGTGACGGCTTTCGCACCATCGCCGATCTGCAAAAGCATGACGAAGCTGAATTGATGCGGCGGCTCGGCAGCGAAGGCCAACGTTTGAGCCGGCTGGCGCGCGGTATCGATCATCGCAAGGTGGTGCCGGACCGCGACGCCAAGAGCATCTCGGCGGAAACCACCTTCAATCAGGACATCAGTGCGCTGCGCCAACTGGAAAAGATCCTCTGGGATCTCAGCGATCGCGTGTCCGCGCGTCTGAAGGCCAAGGATCTCGCCGGCGCAACGGTGACGCTCAAACTCAAGAGTGCCGACTTCCAGACCCGCACGCGCGCCAAATCACTGAACGATCCGACGCAACTGGCGCGCCGCATCTTCGATTGCGGCCGCGCATTGCTCACGCGCGAAATCGACGGCACCAAATTCCGCCTGATCGGCATCGGCGTGTCGCAGTTGCAGCCGGCGACGCTCGCCGACCCCGATGATCTTCTCGATCCCAGCGGCCGCAAGGCAGCTGCCAGTGAACGCACGCTCGATATCTTGCGTGCCAAATTCGGCAAGGACTCGATCATCCGCGGTATCGGACTTGATGAAAGTGACGACGCCTGACAGCGATATCGGTTCTTACCTCCGAACAGAAATTTCATTTTCATCGTCCTGAAGAACAGCGTTTTCCTGCGCCTTGCGCAGCAGAGAGATGTTCTGTCTTTTCTTTCTTCGCGCTCTTGCCACTGAAAATGACCTGCCCAATTGTCGCATCTCGGCAGCAAGATCATCGCGTGTTCGAGCGAATGATCCCGTTGCAAACAGGAGTTCTGCAAGATGCGAGCGCGATGGTTGGGTGGTGTTGCTGTTGCTTTATCAGCCGCCGCATTGATGTTGTCTCACACGGGCTTCACCGCGAAAGCCGCCGATGAATGGCCGAACCGGCCGGTCCGCGTCATCATTCCGCTGACAGCCGGCAGCGCTGTCGATATCGTTCCGCGTATTGTTCTCGAAGAAGTCAGCAAGGAACTGGGACAGCCTTTCGTCATTGAAAACCGTCCCGGTGCAACTGGTGCCCTCGCCGCACGCGCGGTGGCTGGCGCCGAAGCCGATGGCTACACGTTGCTCGCGCATTCTTCCGCACTCGCGATCACGCCGTTCACAATCCCGAATGCCGGTTATGATCCGATCAAGGATTTCGTGCCAATCGCCGGCCTCGGCCTTGTACCGAATGTGCTGGTCACCGCGCCGTCGAAGAACATCAAATCACTGGATGAACTGGTCAAGGCCGCACGCGCGAACACGCTGACATTCGGCACCATCGGCGTCGGCTCGCCGATGCAGATCTGGAAGGATCGCCTGCAGCGCAGCGCCGGTTTCGAAATTCAGAACATCACGTTTCGCGGCGCGCCCGAAGCGCTGACCGAAACCATGGCCGGCCGCATCGACTTTTATTCATCGCCGATTTCCGCCGCGCTGCCGCTCATTCGCGACGGCAAGCTTGTTCCCCTCGCCGTCTCCAGCAGCCAGCGGACGCCGGCGCTTCCGGACGTCGCGACATCGGTCGAACTCGGCTATCGCGGCTCGGATTACAATTTCTGGATCGGATTGTTCGCACCGAACGGCACCTCACCTGAGATCGTCGAACGCCTCAACAAAGCCGTCGCCCGCGCGCTCGCCAAGCCATCGATCGCTGAAAAGCTCACCGCGATTGCCATCGATCCGGCAACGATGATGTCGCGCGATGAATTCGCCGATACGGTCCGCAAGGAAGTCGAAGCCTCCGCCTTGCTGGCGCCGCAGCTCGGTCACCTCACCACTCCCGATCAACCCACGAAAATCACTCGCTAAGACCAACTCCAAAGGAGAAAGCCCATGTCTTCGCTTGTTTCCGATAAACCCGTCGTCCGCATCGCGCCGAACAATCCCGTGTTCGATCTGCCGGTGATCGTCGCCATCGAGGAAGGATTGTTCGCCAAGGCTGGTCTCGATGTCAGCTTTTCGGCTACCTACGCCGATCGCGAAAAGGATCAGGCCGAGCGGCCGATCATGTCGCGGTTGAAGGAACAGCTTTTCGATACTGGCTGCGCCGACAGCTACAATGTCTGCGAATGGGCGAGCATCGACCGGCTTGAGCGCGGCACGCGCTCCGGCAAGCTGGCGGCCTTGCGCGCCGCAGTGGCGGCGCAGGCGATCCTGACCTTTGATGAGACGCTGCAGGTCCCACGCGATCTCGCCGATGTTCCGGTGGTCGTGCAGGAGCTGACCGGCTCGCATTACACCACCGTGCAGATGCTGGAGAGCGCGATCGGCGCCGATCACATCAATATCGTCAATGGCGGCTTGCCGTGGACGCGCTGGGAGGGCCTCAAGAACGGCACCTATCGCGCCGTCACGGTGATGGAGCCCTTCATCAGCCTTGGCCTTAAGGAAGGCGCGCATATCATTTCGTCATCCTTCTATCGCGGTGGCGAAGTGATTTCGTCCGAGCTGACGCCCGAACAGCGCGTGCGCTGTTACGAGGCGGAGAATGAGGCAGTCGATCTGATCAATGCCGACTTTTACAAGTACGCCCATCACGTCGCCGCCAGCGCCAAAGGTGCGCTGGAGCCGCACGAATTGCTGAAGGCTTTCGTGCGCTACAAGCATGTCGATCACTACGACACCACGCTGTTCGGCCGCGCTTACGACTGGATGACGGCGCACGGCTTCTCGGACGGCCACAGCCAGCATTCGTCGCTGGTCGTGAGCTGACGTGCGATGAACAATGGCCCGGCCGGAAACGGCTGGGTCATTTGCTTCCCAACGCTCGATATGTTGTCGGCGCCTATTTACACGCCTTGATCGGGCGCATTTCCAGCGAGGTCATCTCGCCGGCGACGACGAAGTCGTTATAATCGAGCGACAACGACCGCGAGACGCCGTTCTCGTACACTTCGAAATGGATCGAATAGGCCGGCGTCTCCTCGCCAGCCTTGTCATTTTTGCCCGCCTTGTCGAAATAGCTGATCGTCACCGGCCAGCGCCGCATTTTCGATAGCACCTGATCGTTTGCGGTGGCGTCGTCGGGCTTGCGCGCATCCGGCTCGATCGCAGGGCCGATGACGCTCAGCGTTTCATAAATCTTGTCGCCGGTTTCCGAGCCATCGAAGACCGGCGCCTGCAGCAGCGTCTGCCCGGCGCGCGCAGCCAAAATGATTCGGCGCATATGTTCGGTCGGAAACAGCACTCCAGTCGAATCGAGACTGAATTTGCGGGCAGCCGGCTTGCTCAAGGCAACGGCAACCTTGTCGCCGTTGCGCTCGGCCCGGCCATCCACCGTCCCTTTCAGTTTCTTGTCGACATAATTCTGCGAATTAAATCGAAACGTCTTGGCGGCGACATCTTCCCAGGTGGCAGCGCGCATGTCCGTCGTCATCAAACTGCCCTCGCCGGCATCGATTTCCGATACCTGGCGAAATTGCAGCGCATAGCCTTCACAGGCGTTGCCGGTGAAATCATAGAGGATGCGGCCGCGCACCGATTCTACCGGGCGATTGCCGCGCGCGGATTTTAACTTCAGGTCATAGACCGCGCGATGGGGAACGAACTCCACCGGATCGGATTTCGGACGCTCCTGTTTCTGCGCCGGCGCCGCAACGGCAAGCCCCGTCGAAAGAGCGAGGCCGGCCGCCAACGCCAATCCGACAACGGCCGAGCACCCATCCACACGCATTTCGGTCATGAGAATTCCTCTGGGGACGACGATAGGTTTGCCACCGGCTCGCCGCAACTGTCTGTTCAAGTGTCATCCGATGCAAGACTGCGGCATATACAAGACCTGACGCCATCCCACTTGCGGACCGGCCGCCAATCGGCGAAGAGATTACGTCCATTATGAGGCCGCATACGGCAGGAGGAATGAATGGCGGGGACTGTCGAGAAGAAGCTGGCCGATCTCGGAATCGTATTGCCGACCCCCGCGACGCCTGTTGCCAATTATGTTGGGTTCGTACGCACCGGTAATCTGCTCGTGGTGTCCGGCCAATTATGCCTCGATGCCAATGGCGATCTCGTGGCCAAG
>Ga0164243_10004742_pt1 | contig 21134 bp, 7 predicted proteins | sample OricompcompostOP_FD_108781 | JGI IMG/M metagenome (GOLD analysis project Ga0164243, IMG submission 108781) | Organic Plus compost microbial communities from Emeryville, California, USA - Original compost - Organic plus compost (OP) | ecosystem: Engineered > Solid waste > Mixed feedstock >...
CCGGGTCCACCGGGTCCACCGGATCCACGGGGGGATTGAGCAGCGACGAGCGCAGATACCAGTCGCCGTCCTGCGGATCGGCGACGCCGTTCTTGTAGAGCCGGTAGCCATAGGCGCCGGCGATGACGGCCTGCTCGCCCTGGAACATATAGTCGCCGTTGAGGACGAAGCTGCCGTCCGAGGCGCCGGCGACGTCGATGATCCTGATGCCCTCGACGGTCGGGGCCCCAAGCCCGTCACGGTTGATCACCGTCACCCGCGTCGTGCCGGACGTCCCGCCGCCGATGACCAGCCGGTCCGTCGCCGATCCGTCATCGCCGAGCACGGCCTCGATCTCCAGCGTCCCGCCGGTGCCGACATAGTCGCCGGCCACGGTCAGCGTGCCGATCCCGCGCCCCGGCGCGACGACGCCGGCATTCGCGATGGCCGCGACCGCGCCATTGCCTTCCAGCCGGCCGCCGCTCGCCACATCGACATTGCCGCCGAAGATGCCGTCGACCGCGAGGGTGCCGCCGGTGACCAGACCGCCGGCGGTGTAGCCGGCATTGTCCCCGGTGAGGACCAGCGTGCCCGCGCCGGCCTTGGTGAGCACGCCGGCGCCGGAGAGCCCGCCGTTCAGCGTGAAGCGCGTGTCCGCGTCGGTCAGGATCGTGCCGTCGCCCGCGAGCGTGACGGAACGGCCGCTCGCAAGGTCCGCGGTGGTCCGCAACGTCCCGCCATCGAGCGTGACGTTGCCCGCCGCGTCGCCCAGATTGGCATCGGCCGAGACGGCGAGCGTCCCGCCCTGGACAGCCGTGCCGCCGGTGTAGCTGTTCGCGCCCGCAAGCACGAGGGTGCCCGCATCGGTCTTCACGAGTTGCGCGTCGCCCGTCAGGACCGCGCCGATCGTCGCCGTCATGTCCGCGCCCGCGGTCGAGCCGTCGCCGACGCGGATGACGCTCTGGGCGCCGACGAGAGTCAGTTCGTCCCCGCCGACCGCATAGCCATCGGCCGCGAACTGCATGCCCGACGCGGTGACGGCGCCAAGGCTGTTGTCCACGGTGACGGTGCCGCCGGTGCCGCTGAAGATGGCGAAGGCGCCGTCGGCATAGGCGGCGTTCACCGCGCCGGTGGCTTCGGTCCAGCTATCGTCGCCGGCGCTGTTCTGCCAGAGGCCGTCGCCGCCCTCGATCGCGCCGTTGTTCCGGATGCCGTCCGTGCCGTCCCAGAAATTGAGCGTGAGGCCGGCGCTGTTGACGAGGTTGACCTGGCCCGCGACCGAGGTCTGGACGATGGTGTCGCTGCCGGCCGGCATCGTCCCGAGCGCAAGGCCGTTGTCGGTCAGGGTGCCGCCATAGTCGAACACGCGGTAGACGCCGGCATCGAACGCGCCGCCGGCCGGGACCGTGACATCGATCGTGCCGTCCAGGGTGAGATCCCCGCCCACCGCGACCAGATCGTTGAGCGCGCCACCCACGGCATTCGCCTCGCCGAACTCGAAGGCGAGCCGGGAGCCCGAGGCAAGGGCGAGGTTGCCGTTGATGGTGAGCGTGCCGACCGCCCCGGCGCCCGGCGCCAGCGTCGCGCCATCGGCCAGCGTCACGTCGCCGCCGATCGTGCCGGTGCCGCCCAGTGTCGCGCCCGAGGCCACGCTGGTGAGGCCGCTGGCCAGCGACTGGTCCCCCATGATGAAGAGCGTGCCTGCCTCGACCGCCGTGGCGCCGGCATAGCTGTTGTCGGCGGTGAGCATGAGCGTGCCCGCGCCGGACTTGGCGAGGCTGCCCGTGCCCGAGACGAGACCGTTCAGGGTGAGCGCGGTGCCGCCATCGGTCAGCAGCGTGCCCGCGCCGGCGAGATCGACCGCGCGGCCGGAAACGATGTCCGCGGTGGTGTGGAGAGTGCCGCCGGCGATGCCGAGATCAGCCGAGGCGTCGCCAAGGTTCGCGTCGCCGGAAATCTGCAGCGTGCCGGCATTCAGAAGCGTGCCGCCCGAATAGCTGTTCGTGCCGTTCAGCACGAGCGTTCCGGCATCGGTCTTGACGAGCTGGCTGTCACCGGCGAGCGCCGCCTCGATGGTCGCGGTAAAGTCGGCGCCCGCGCTCGTGCCGTCGCCCACGCGGACGATCGACTGCGGGCCGGTCAGGGTCAGGGCATCGCCGGTGATGACATAGCCGTCGCTGGCGAACTGCATGCCCGAGGCCGAGACGGCGCCGAGGCTGTTGTCGATGCCGACCGTGCCGGACGTCGCCGAGAAGATGGCGAACGCCCCATCCTCGTAAGCGGCGTTCACCGCGCCGGTCGTCTCGGTCCAGTTGTCGTTGCCCGTGCCGTTCTGCCAGATGCCGTCGCCGCCGTTGACCGCGCCATCGAACTTCGGCCCGGCCGCGCCGTCCCAGAAGTTGAGCGTCGCCGAGCCGAGATTGACGAGGTTGACCTGATTGGCCACCGAGGTCTGCACCTGGACATTGGCGCCCGTGGGCAGGGTTCCGATCCCGAGGCCGTTGTCGGTGAGCGTGCCGCTGTAATTGGCGACACGGTAGAGCCCGACATCGAAGCTTCCGCCCGGCGTCACATCGACATTGATGGTGCCGTCGAGGACGAGGTTGCCGCCGATATTGACCACATCGTTGAGCGCGTCGCCCGGCGCGCTCGCCCGGCCGAACTGATAATCGAGGATCGCGCCGGCGGCGAGCGTCAGGTCGCCATTGATGCCGAGCGCGCCCGCCCCGCCGGCGCCCGGCGTCAGCGTCGCCCCATCGGCGATCGCCACGTCGCCGCCGATGATGCCCGTGCCGCCCAGCGACGCGCCGGAAGCGACGCTGGTGAGCCCCGTCGCAGCCGACTGGTCGCCGTTCACCAGCAGCGTGCCCGCGTTGACATCGGTCGCGCCGGCATAGCTGTTCGCGCCGGTCAGCGTGACGACGCCGACGCCATTCTGCGCGACACCGCCGGTGCCCGAGATCAGCCCGGCAAAGGTCACGTCGTCCGAACGATTGAGGGCCAGCGTGCCGTCGTTCACCACATCGCCCAGAATGCTGCCGCTGGTCCCGCCGTCGCCGAGCTGCAATGTGCCTGCCGCGATTGTCGTACCGCCGGTATAGCCATTGTCCCCCGTCAGGGTGAGGACGCCCGCACCAGCCTTGGCCAGGCCGCCCGAACCGGTGAAGCGCGGCGAAATGCCGATGTCGTGGCCATCGGTGTCGACGATACCGCCATTGGCCCCGAGAACGAGGTCATGCGCATCGAAGTCGGTGAAGAAATTGTCGACATCCTGCGTCGCGCGCAACAGGCCGCCGTCCATCGAGAAGCTGATCGCTCCGGCACCCCCGCCGATCTGGCTGGTCTCCAGAACGCCCTCGTTCCCCGCCGTCCCCTGCAGGATCACGGTGCCGCCGGAACCCGCGCCCACGCCGAGCAGGACGCCGCCTTCGGCATGAACGAGGCCGCCATCCGCGACGGTCAGCGAGCCCGTGCCCACATTGCCGACCGTCATGCTGTATGTCGTGACCGACCAGTTCGAGCCCGCACCGGTCACGACGACACTGCCGTCGGCATTCGCGCCGATATAGCCCTGATTGCTCGTGACGCTCGCACCATCCTCGATGCGCATCGTGCCGGCGCCGAAGCTGCCGATGGTGAGCTGCTGGGCGTTGGTCCAGCGACTGTCCGGGCCGGAAACGACCACCTCGCCCGGTCCGGTGCCGCCGACCACGCCGTCATTGCTTGAGACGCTCGCGCCGTCCTCGATGCGCAGGCCGCCGGTGCCATAGAGGCCGACATTGATCCGTCCGCTGTTCTCCCATGACGAGCCGGCGCCGGTGACCAGCACCTGCCCGACACCGTCCGTGTCGAGGCCGATGACCCCCGTGTCGCTCGCCACCTTGCCGCCGGCGGCAATGGTCAGCGCGCCGTTTCCATTATAGCCGACGGCCAGTTCACTGCCGATGGTCCAGATCGAAGCCCCGCCGGTGCCATCGCTGCCCGTGACCGTGACCAGCGCCTGCTCGCCGGCATCCACACCGATCACCCCGTTGAAGCTGCCGAGCGTACCGCCCCCGGCCAGTCTCAACTCTCCTCCCCTGGCATAGAGATCGTCCGTGACGCTGTTCGCGCCGGTCAGCACGAGCGTGCCGAGATCGGACTTCACGAGGTCGCCCGCAGCCGTCAACGCCGAGGCGATCGTGGCGGTGTAGCCGGCGCCGGCCGCGGTCCCGTCGCCGACGCGGATCACCGATTGCGCCGCGACGAGCGCGATCCCGTCACCCTCGACCACATAGTCGTCGCTGGCGAACTGCATGCCCGCGGCATTGACGGCGCCCAGGCCGTCATCGACCGTGACCGTGCCGCCCACACCCTGGAAGACGGCAAAGGCGCTGTCGAGGAACGGCGCGTTCACCGAACCGTCGTCGAGCGTCCAGTTGTCGTTGCCTGAGACATTCTGCCAGATGCCGTCCCCGCCGGTGATGACGCCATCGTTGCGGATACCGGCCGCGCCATCCCAGAAGCGGAGCGCAAGGCCATCCGTGTTGATGAGATTGACCTGGTTGGCGACCGAGGTCTGCACGTAGAAGTCCGTGCCGGACGGGATGCTGCCGATGGCAAGGCCATTGTCGGTGAGCGTGCCGTTATAGTTGATGACCCGGTAGATGCCGGGATCGAAACTGCCGCCGCTGCTGGTGTCGACGTTGAGCGTGCCGGCAAGCACCAGATCGCCGCCCACTTCGATCAGATCGTTGAGCGCGCCGCCCACGACATTGGCCTGGCCGAAATCGAAATTGAGCGTGGCGCCGCCCGCCAGCGAGAGATCGCCGTTGATCGTGAGAACGGCCGGGGTCGCGTCCGCGAGGCCGGGGTTGACGCTGCCTCCGCCCGCCACGGTCACATCGCCGCCGATGATGCCCGCGCCGCCCAGCGTCGCGCCGGAAGCGACGCTCGTGAGCCCCGTCGCCAGAGACTGGTCGCCATTCACCAGCAGCGTGCCCGCATTGACATCGGTCGCGCCGGCATAGCTGTTGTCACCGGTCAGCGTGACGACGCCCGCGCCATTCTGCATGACAGCGCCGCTGCCCGAGATCAGCCCGTCAAGGGCGCCATCGCCCGAGCGGTTGAAGACCAGCATGCCCTCGTTCGCGACATCGCCCAGGATCCAGCCGCCGGCGCCGCCGGCGCCGAGCTGCAGCGTGCCCGCCGCGATCGTCGTGCCGCCCGTGTAGCTGTTGTCTGCCGTCAGGGTCAGGATGCCTCCGCCCTGCTTCACCACATCGCCACTACCGGAGATGAGCCCCGCAAAAGTGACGTCGTCGGAACGGTTGAACGCCAGCGTGCCATTGTTCCCGACATCGCCCAGGATGCTGCCAGTCGTGCCGCCGTCGCCGATCTGCAGCGTGCCGGCATCGATGAGCGTCCCGCCCGTATAGCTGTTCGCGCCGGTGAGGATGAGCGTGCCCAGATCGGTCTTCGCGACGCCGGCGGTGCCGGTGAGTCCCGCGGAGATGACCGTGGTGAAGCCGGCGCCCGCCGCCGTGCCGTCGCCGACGCGGATCACCGACTGGGGGTCGGTCAGCGTCAGCGCATCGCCGGTGATCGTATAGCCGTCGCTCGCGAACTGCATGCCCGACGCGGTGACCACGCCATCGCCATTGTCCACGGTGACGACATCGCCGATCCCCGCGAAGATCGCGAAGGTGCCATCGGCATAGGCGGCATTGATGCCTCCGCTCGCGTCGGTCCAGTTGTTGTCCGTGCCGCCAAGGTGCCATGTGCCCGCGCCGCCGTCGACGACGCTGTTGACCTTCGGGCCGGCGTCACCGTCCCAGAAACTCAGTTCCAGACCCGTGGCGTTGACGAGGTTGACCTGCCCGGCCACGGAGGTCTGGACCGTGACGCTGCTGCCGGTCGGCATCGTGCCGAGATCGAGGCCGTTGTCGGTGAGCGTGCCGTCATAGTTGAAGACGCGGTAGATGCCGCCGTCGAAGCTGCCGCCGGTCGGCACCGTGACGTTGATGGCGCCATCGAGCACGAGATCGCCGCCGACCTCGACGAGATCGTTGAGTGCGCCACCCACAACGTTGGCCTCGCCGAACTCGAAATCCAGCACGGAGCCGGAGGACAGCGACAGGTTTCCGGCGATCGTCAGCGTGCCCGGGCTGTTGCCCGGCGCCAGCACGCCGCCGTTGTTGACGACGACGCTGCCGCCGATGAGGCCGGAGCCGCCCAGCGTCGCGCCATTGTTCACGGTGGTGAGGCCGGTCGCCGCCGACTGGTCGCCATTGATCCGCAGCGTGCCAGCATTGAGCACGGTCGCGCCCGCATAGCTGTTGTCGGCGGTCAGCGTGACGATGCCGGAGCCGTTCTGGATCAGGCCGCCCGTGCCGGAGACCAGTCCCGCAAATGTCTTGTTGTCGGATCGGTCGAACGTCAGCGTGCCGTTGTTGGCGACATCGCCCTCGATCCAGCCGCCCGTGCCACCGTCACCGAGCTGGAGCGTGCCCGCGCCGATCGTCGTGCCGCCGGTGTAATCGCTGTCCGCCGTCACAACCAGCGTGCCCGCGCCCGCCTTGGTGAAGGCGCCCGCCCCGGAAATCGTGCCGCCCAGATCGAAGGTCGTGCCCGTGTCGGTGAGGATAGCGCCCGCGCCGGTCAGCGTCATGTCGCGGCCGCTCGTGAGGCTGGCGGTCGTGCGCAGCGTGCCGCCATCGAACGTCACGTCGCCGGATGCCGCGCCCAGATTGGCGTCGGCGGAGATTTGCAGCGTGCCCGCGTCGATCAGCGTGCCGCCCGAATAGCTGTTGATGCCGGTCAGAACCGTCGTGCCCGTGCCGATCTGGGAGACGATGCCGCTGCCGGAAATGACGCCGCCGAATGTGTAGCCGTTGCTGCGATCGAAGGTGAATGTGCCGTCGTTCGCCACATCGCCGACAATGCTGCCCGTCGTGCCGCCATTGCCGAGCTGGAGCGTCCCCGCGCTGATCGTGGTGCCGCCCGAATAGCTGCTCGTGCCGGTGAGGATGGTCTTGCCGGTTCCCTGCTGGAGAACGGACCCGGTCCCGACGATATTGCCGGCATAGGTCAGCGTATCGCTGCGGTCGAAACCCAGTGTCCCGAAGTCGTTGACCGTCGCGCTGACGATCGAGCCGGTGGTTCCGCCATCGCCGATGAACAGGATGCCGCCATTGACGTTGGTGGAGCCGGTATAGCTGTGGTTGCCGGTCAGCACCCAGGTGCCGCTGTCGTTCTTGGCCAGCGTCGTGACGCCGGTGCCCGCATTGCCGATGGACCCGGCCAGCGTGTTGTTGTCCGTGTTGGTGCCGCCGAGCGCGATGGTCCGCGCCTGGTTGTTGTTGGCGAGCGTCACCGTCCCAGTATCGGTGAACATGATCGCGCCGGTGCCGGAGGACTCGATATAGGTCACGCCGGACGACAGGGTGAACAGGCGGTTGGTCGTATCGCCCGTGCCCGTGTAGCGCAGGGTCGAGCCATTGCCGATGACCAGGTTCGAGGCTGCGGCCGACGACGCGCCGATGCTGCTGGCGAGGCCGCCGTCGGCGAGCTTGTCGACCCCGAGCACGCCGCCGCTGATCGTGGTGATGCCGGTGTAGCTGCTGTTCGGATTGGTGAGAATCCAGGTGCCCGCGTCGGTCTTGGTCAGGCGCGTGATGCCCGTGCCATTGTTGGTGATCTGCGCAGCCAGGATATTGTCGTCGGTGTTGGTCCCGCCCAGCGTCAGCGTCTGGGCGCTGTTGGGCGTGAGGAAGGTGAGCGCGCTATCGTCCGTGAACATGATCGCGCCGGTGCCCGACCCTTCGATCCGGCTCGAGGTCGCGCCAAGGGTGAACCGGCGGTCGGTGCTGTCGCCCGCCCCCACATAACGCAGCGTGCCGCCGTTCAGAACAAGGTTGCCCGCCGCCGCCGAGGACGAACCGATGGAACTGTCGGCGCCCCCGTCGCCGAGGCAGGTCACCGCGAAGGTGCCGCCATTGATGATGGTCGCGCCATCATAGCTGTTGTCGCAACCGGAAAGCGCCTGATAGCTGCTTCCGTTCTTGATGAGGCTGCCGCTGCCTTCGATGATGCCCGCGAAATCGGCGCTGCTGTTATAGCCGGTGCTGACCGTCAGCGTGGCCCCGCCCAGGTCGATCCGGCCGCCGGTCGTGCCGCCGCCGGTAATATAGCTGACGATATTGTCATGACCATCGAGCTCCAGCAGGGCCGTGGCGCTGTTGAAGATCGAAAGCGCGCCCCTGCCGAGCACATTGTCCGCCCCGGCCCGCAAGGTCCCCTCGGCGACGCGGGTGACATTGGCGTTCCCGTTCGTCCCCGCGAGCACGAGGGTGCCGGCCCCGTCCTTCTGCAAGGCCCCCGTGCCCAGGATCGCGCCCGTGATGGTGAGCGTGGTCGCGGCATTGACGACATCGATGGAACTGGTGCCGGAAACCAGCGTGAAACCGCGGTCGATAGCGACGGTGCCGCCGGTGTAGGCAAGGGCGCCGCCCTGCAGGGCGAGGTTCGCGGCATCGCTGCCCGACGCGCCGATACCGCTGTTGACGCCGCCATCGGCAAGGCAATCCACGCTCAGGCGTCCCGCAAGGGTCGTGACGCCCGTATAGCTGTTGCCGCAGCCGCTGAACGTCTGCGTGTAGCTGCCCGTCCTCGTATAGCCGCCAGTGCCGGTGATCGTGCCCGTGAAGATCGCCGAGCCGCCGTTTGTGGTCAGCGTCCTGTCGCCCAGAACGACCGTTCCGCCCCCCGTCAGTCCAGCGGCGACAATGTCGAAGCCGCCCAGATCGAGCGTTCCGCCACTATTCACGGTGATGAAGCTGGAGGTCGATCCGAATGCCGTCGTCGACCCCGCCTGCAGCGTGCCGCCGTTGACGATGGTGTTGCCGGTATATGTGTTGGCGCCCGACAGGATCAGCGTGCCATCGCCCGTCTTGCTCAGGCTGGTGCCGGTCAATATGCCCGAAACGGTCAGCACCGTACCGGCATCGGTGACGCCGATGGTGCCACCGCCGGTTCCCAGCGTCATGCCCCGGTCGGTGCTGGTCGTCGTGCCCGTATAGGCCAGAGCGCCGCCCGCCAGCACGATGTTCGCCGAATCGCCCGATGCGGCGCCGATGCTGCTCGCGAGCCCGCCATCGGCCAGCGTGGCGGCCGCCAGCGTGCCGCCGCTGACGGTCGTGACGCCGACATAGTCGTTGCCGGCATTGGCGAGGGTCAGCGTGCCCGCGCCCGTCTTGGTGAAACCGGCGTCGTCCGGACTGGTGACCTGGCCGGCGAAGGTCAGGTTCGCGGCGGTATTCGTGACTTCGATCGTGCGGGACGCACTGCCGTTGACCAGCGTGAAGCCGCGATCCGTGGTGGCGGTTCCGCCCGTATATTGGAATGTGCCGCCCTCGATCACGAGGTTGGAAGCATCGGCCGTCGAAGCGCCGATGCTGCTGGTGACGCCCCCGTTGGAGATCGTGTTCGCCCGCAATATGCCTTCGGTCAGGGTCGTCGAACCGGTGTAGCTGTTCGAGCCGGCCAGCGCGACCGTGCCGGTGCCGCCTTTCGCGAAAGACGTTACCCCCGCATTGTCCGCGATCTGTGAGGCGATCGTGAAGAGGCCGGCGCCGTTCTGCTGCACGCCGAGCGTACCGCCCCCCAGTCCGCTCGACAGGAAACCGCCCGTGATCGTCTGGTCCGCATCGCCAACGCTCGGCGCCACGATGATCGTGCCGTCGACCCCCAGGACGGAGCTTCCCGCGATCGTGACGGTCGAATCCGCGGCCGCCGTGTAGCGAAGGCCGCCAAGGAAGATATGGCTGCCGACGGTGCCGAAGAAGGCGGTATCGGGATCTCCAGCGGTATCGCTGACGATCTCATTGTCCTGCCATGTGCCGGCATCATCCTTGTTGGTATAGTCCGTGGCATCGAATGCGACAATCCCGCCGCTCACGACCTTGGCATAGTCCGATCCGTTGATCGTCGCCCAGCCGCCGAGCGCGCCATCGGCATTGCTTGTCGTGATGGCCCCGGCATCCGGCAGCACGAAATTGACGAGGCCGCCGGTGCGGCTGATCGCCCCGAGACTGACGTCAACGCCGCCGCCGGTGCCGCTGACCGCGCGGACGGTATTGCTGCCGGCGCTGACTGTCAGGCCATTGAAGCTCTGGCCGTTGGTTTCGCCATCGGCCCCCTGCACCTCGATCGTGCCGCCCGAAAGGACCAGCGGCGAGGACGCGGAGATGATATTGTCGGCTGACCCGCCGGCGCCGCTGAAATCGAGCCTCAGCGTGCCGCCATTGATCGTCGTCGCGCCGCTGTAGGTGCTGGCGCCGGTCAGCGTCAGCGTGCCCGCTCCGCTTTTGGTCAGGCCGCCGCTGCCGGTGATGCCGCCCGCATAGTTCTGCGCGGTTTTCGCCAGGACGGTCAGCGTCCCGCTGCCCAGCGCGATCTCGCCGCCGGTGCCGCCGAGCGACGGCGTGGTCAGGTCATGGCCATTGAGGTCGAGCGTGCCGCCGTTGACCGTGAAACCCGTCGTATTGCCGAAAGCAGAAGCATTTCCGGCTCGCAATATCCCGTTATCGACGGTGACCGTGCCCGTATATGTGTTCGCGCCGCTCAGCACCCAGGTCCCGGCGCCGTCACTGACGAGGTTGCCGTTGCCGGAGATGACGCCCGAGACGCTGTTGACGCCCGAAAAGCTGCCGCCAAGGGTCAGGTTGTCGGGATTGGGGCTGCTCGTACTGAAAGAGAGATCGCCGCTCAGATCGAGCGCGCCGCTGCCGTTGTTCAGAATGCTGCTCGCGGCATTGATCGTCCAGGTGCGATCGCTGCTCGCGCCGCTGCCCGTATAGCTGAGCGTGCCGGCGTTGACGTTGATGTTGGTGCCGGTTCCCAGTGAGCTGGCGGTGCCGATGTCCGCCAGCACCGAAGCCTGCACAAGCCCGCTGACGCCTGCCGTGCCCGTGAAGGTGTTGGCAGCGCCCAGGGTGATCGTGCGGCCCGCATAGGCGTTGAAACTATAGGATCCTCCGCTCAGAACGCCCAGCAGTTCATAATCGGCGCTTTCGGCGTTGAAAGACCCGGCCGACGAGATGTCGATATCCCCGGTCAGGATCAGGGTGCCCGTGCCCTGGTTGCGGATGATCGCGCCGCTGCTGTTCAGATCCCAGTTCCTGTTGGAACTGTCGCCATCACCAATGTAGATGAGACTGTCGGAATATTGGCTGGACTGATTGAAGATGATCGTGCCGTCGGAAACCGTGGTTGGCGCGCCCAGCGAACTGGCTACGCCAAGATCCGCAATCGAGGAAAAATAGGCGCTGCAGACGCCATTGCAGCCATTGAAGATCGTCGCGCCGGTGTAGCTGTTGGCGTCGTTCGTCAGCCGAACGATCGACACATTATTGTTCGATGCACCGACATACACCCGGCCATTGCCGCTGATCAGCGCCGAGCCGATACCGGCACCGGATACCCGCAATGTTCCGCCATCGCCGATCGTGATGGATCGCGCGGTTCCCGCGCCGTCGATTCTCAGGGTGACATCGGCGCCCGCGGCCGTGGAAATCATGTTGGATGCCGCGCCGAGCGCGCCATCGGTCGCGGCATAGAGCGATCCGGCAAGCAGGGCGATGTCGCCGCTGAAGCTGTTCGCGCCATAGAGTTGCAGGGCCCCGCCCCCTGTCTTGACGAGACCCGAAGCGCCGGCGACGACCGAGTTGATCCGGGTCGTTCCGGTCGTGACGGAGATTGTCGGCGTCGAGCCGCCAAGCGTCAGCGTTCCGCTATCCAGCACATAGCCGTTCGTGTTGAAGGTGATATCATGGACCGTGATGGGAGCGCCCAGGGTGACGGTTCCGGCCGTGCCCCCGAAGACCGCGTCGTCGAGCGCGGCATTGTCCCATGGGTCGACATAAGGACCGCTGACGCCATCGCCATTGGGACTCCAGTTGAGACTGGCGAGATTCCATGTCCCGTCGCCGCCACTCCCCACGCCGGTTCCGTTGGCGTCCCAGTGCCGCTCCTCGGCATGAACCGAAAGGGGAACGCCCGTGGCGAGGACCGCAACGAGCGAAGCACTGCAAAGGAGGCCGCGCGGCATGATTCGCGACGCCGGATGGCGGCCGCCCTGCCTGCCGGATTGAATCATGGATTTCCCCCCTTCACAAAATGCAGGCCATCGCCAAGGCACCGCGATCCGACGCACCGGAGGCACTCGAACGCGGCCATTCACATCATGACGATGTCAATTCCTACGCCATAACGATGTGAAATCCTTATGATCCGGTTAAAGCGGGCAAAGGGAGACGAAATTATCCGTCATAGATCAAATGCATATGGCGGATTGAGGATATCGGCGGCCGGCGGCATGAAGACGAGATGAGATCATTCCAATGAACGTCCCCGCGGCCGTCATGCGGGCGCTCGAAGCCGGGGATCTGCCGGGCGCCGAAGCGCTTGTCCGCGCGTGCCTGGCACGGATGCCGCGCGATTCAGAGGCCTTGCGCCTTCTTGCGGCGATCGCGATCCTGACCGGCCGCCTCGCCGACGCCGAGCGGCTTCTTCTGGATAGCGCGATCGACGAGCGGGCCTTCATCGGCGCCTGCGCGGACCTGTCGTCGTTCCTCTGCCGGCTCGGCCGGGCCGATGACGCCATCATGCTTCTCGATCGGATGATCGCCGCGGACCCGAAGCGTCTCTGGCCGCTCTCCATCAAATCCGGCGTGCTGTCTTCGGAACGCCGTGCCGATGAGACGCTGGAGATCGACCGGCAACTCGTTGAACGGGAGCCGGGCGCCACGGTTCTGTGGATGAATTATGCGAACAGTCTCAAGATCACGGGCCGGATCGAAGAAGCGCTCGAAGCTTACCGCCGCGCCCTCGAACTGGACCCCGCGAACGGCGCCGCATGGTGGGAACGCGCCAATATCCGCACGATCCCTCTGGGTGAGGAGCACATCCGGGCGATGGAACGGGCGCTGCCGGGCCTCCGCGATCCATTCGCGAAAGTCCAGATGATGTTCGCGCTCGGCAAGGCCTGTGGCGACCAGGGGATGTTCGACCGGTCCTTCGCGCATTACGAACAGGCCAATGCCTTGCGCGGGAAGCTTGTCCCCTATGATCCCCGGATCATCCGGGAGGGGGTGCGTGCCCATGAAGGCATGCCGGCATCCTTCCTCGACGCCGGGCGGAGAAAAGCGGGCGGCCATGGCGATGGCGTGATCTTCATCCTGGGCATGCCGCGTTCAGGGTCGACGCTCGTCGAACAGATTCTCGCCAGCCATCCGGACGTCGAAGGGCTGGGCGAACGCACCGAACTTGGGGAGATTGCCGCCACTCTCCTCGATGCCGCCGGCGCTTATGCTGATCTGCCCCATGCTCTTGCCGCATGTTCCCCTGAAACCCTGGAAGCCCTGGGACAGCGCTATCTGGACCTCACGCGGCGCCATCGAAAGACGCAACGCCCCTGTTTCACGGACAAGATGCCGGCCAACTGGCGCTTCGTCCTCCTCATTCATCTCGCCCTTCCGCGCGCGAAAATCGTCGATGTCCGCCGTCATCCGATGGCCTGCTGCCTTTCGGTCTTCTCGACCTATTTCAATCGAAGCACGTCCATGCCGACCAGTCTCGCGCAGTTGGGGCAATATCATGCCGACTATGTGCGGTTGATGGACTGGATGGATGCGACCTGTCCCGGACGGGTGCACCGGATCCATCATGAACAGTTGATCGAGCGGCCGGAAACGGAAATCCGCCGCCTTCTGGCCAGTCTCGATCTCGATTTCGAGCCGGGCTGCCTGCGCTTTCATGAAAATCCCCGCGCCATCTATACGCCGAGCGCCCAGCAGGTCCGCAGCCCGATCAACCGGCGCGGACTGGAACGCTGGCGCGACTATGAACCGTGGCTCTCATCGCTCAAGGACGCGCTGGGCGACGCGGCCCGGAACTGAAGACGGCGCCCCGTCCCGGACATTTCAGGCATCAAGGGGGAGCGATCCCGGATCAGGCCGGTTTCATGCCTTCCCTGCCTTCAGCACAGCTTCGAGCGCGTCGATGGGATTCAGACCCAGCGCCAGGGCGACGTCGACATACTCCATGACGTCCAGACGTCGGCCGCCCAGTTCATAACGAGACACGAACTGTTGCGGACATCCCAGCCTTGTCGCGACTTCGCCCTGGGAGAGCTGCCTTTGCTTCCGCGCTTCGACCAGAAGCCCGAGCAATTGGCGGTATCGCGGATCCGAAATCCCTTTAGGCATTTGCGACGCCCTTTCTGCAGTCCCCCTCTCCCGGCCTTCCAACGAGTCGAAAGTTCATTGTACCACAATGCCGCGTAAATCAGCAGGAACCGGCGGATGCGCCGCCACCGCCAACCGGGCCTTCCCCATGATCGCCGCAAAGCGCCGAAAACCGCTTGTCGCGACGCGACGCCGTCAGAACGGGGATGCTGGAGGCATCGTGCGGACCGGCCCGGCGACGCGTCCGGAGAGCAAGGAGATCAATGTCAAGCCGACCGATGCGGGATGGCGAACGCGACCGATGCTCCGTCTCGGCACGGCATCGAAGGCCGAGGCGCCCTGCCTTCACGATCCCCGACGCGCAGTTGCCGACGCGCAATCCCTTATCTACCCAGCACCGTGACCCCTGAGTCCGGAGGGACCGAGCGTGTTTCGAACGTGGCTTCCCGTTTTTGCCTTGCTGAGCACGGCGTTGATCTTCGGCGGCTGCAAAGCGAAGTCCGCGCCGGGGGCGGCGGAGACCGGTCGACCGGCGGCCCGGGCGCCATCCCCCTCGCAAGCGGCTCCCGCCCGGCCCCTCGGCCGGACGGCGGGCGTCTGGCGGGCACCGGCGGGGTCCCGGCAAACGCCGATCTGGCCCGGAACCGCTCCGGACATGGCCGGCTGGACCCGCCCGCCTGAAAGCGTTCTGGTCGCGGAAACGCCCGAGGCGATCGGCGGCCGCTATTCCGAGGCCGTGTTCGACGTCGCCGCGCCGACCATGACCGTCTTCCCGCCCAGGGGCGCCAGCACCGGCGCGGCGGTGATCGTCTTTCCCGGCGGCGGCTTCCAGGCGGTCGTCCTCACCGTCGGCGGCACCGAAATCTGCGATTGGCTCACGGCGAAGGGGATCACCTGCATCCTGTCGAAATACCGCGTTCCGGGCACCAGCCACCATTGGGACGAGGACTGCCGGTGCGCGGTCACACCGGACATCCCGAGGGCGCTGCAGGACGCGCAGAGGACGATCCGGCTGGTGCGATCGAGGGCGAGCGCACTGAACATCGATCCCCGCAAGATCGGCGTGATGGGATTTTCGGCGGGCGGCTATCTGGTCGCGCAGGTCAGCAACGTCTTCGAGCCCGCCTATGCCCCCGTCGACGCCATCGATGCGATCAGCAGCCGCCCGGACTTCGCGGTCGCGATCTATCCCGGCCACCTGTGCCGTGCGGGCGACACGCTCGATCCGGGCATCCGGGTCACAAGCCGGACCCCGCCGACCTTCATCGCCCAGGCCTGGGACGACTCCGTGGATCCGGTCTGCAACAGCCTCGTCTATGCCAGGGCTCTGGACACGGCCAGGGTGCCCACGGAACTCCACCTGTTCGCCACGGGGGACCATAATTTCGGCCTTCGGCATCCCCATGAGCCGGTCGGCGCCTGGCCGGCTCTGGTCGAAATATGGTTCGCGGGCCTCGGCATCCTGCCCTCCCCGCGCCGATGACGACAGGCGAACCCCGGGTCAGACAGACCCGCCCGGCCGGACAACCGCTTAAATTTCATCCAGAGGCTTCACTGACGGCGTCGACGGTCCGGAATGGCCCGGGTCACTCCCACTCAATCGTGCCCGGCGGCTTCGACGTATAGTCGTAGACCACGCGGTTGACGCCCTTCACCTCGTTGATGATGCGGGTGGCGACGCGGCTGAGGAAATGGGCGTCGAAGGGATAGATGTCCGCCGTCATGCCGTCCGTCGAGGTGACGGCGCGCAGGGCGAGGACGCTGTCATAGGTGCGCCCGTCGCCCATCACGCCCACGGTGCGGACGGGCAGCAGGACCGCGAAGGCCTGCCAGATCGCATCATAGAGGCCGGCGGCGCGGATTTCCTCCAGATAGATGGCGTCGGCCTTGCGGAGGATGTCGCAGCGCTCCTGCGTCACCTCGCCGGGGATGCGGATGGCGAGGCCGGGCCCCGGGAAAGGATGGCGGCCCACGAAAATGTCCGGCAGGCCCAGTTCGCGGCCCAGTTCGCGTACCTCGTCCTTGAACAGTTCGCGCAGCGGCTCGACCAGCTTCATGTTCATGCGCTCGGGCAGGCCGCCGACATTATGGTGGCTCTTGATCGTCACCGAGGGTCCGCCGGTGAAGCTGACGCTCTCGATCACGTCCGGATAGAGCGTGCCCTGCGCGAGGAAGTCCGCGCCGCCGATCTTCTTCGCCTCGGCTTCGAACAGGTCGATGAAAGCCTTGCCGATGAACTTGCGCTTGGCCTCCGGATCGGTGACGCCGGCAAGGCCGCCCAGGAACATCTCGCTCGCGTCCACATGGACGAGCGGGATATTGTAATGGCCGCGAAACAGGCCGACGACCTGCTCCGCCTCGCCCAGCCGCATGAGGCCATGATCGACGAAGACGCAGGTGAGCTGGTCGCCGATCGCCTCATGGATGAGCACGGCGGCGACCGCAGAGTCCACGCCGCCCGAAAGGCCGCAGATCACCTTGCCCGCGCCGACCTGCTCGCGGATCTCGCGGATCTTGGTCGCGCGGAACTCGGCCATGGTCCAGTCGCCCGCGCAGCCGCAGACATGGCGCACGAAATTGGCGATCAGCCGCGCGCCGTCTGGCGTGTGGACGACCTCGGGATGGAACTGGGTGCCGTAGAAGCGGCGTTCATCATCCGCGATGAGGGCGAAGGGCGCGCCATCGGACGTGGCGACGATGCGGAAGCCCTCGGCGAAGCGCGTCACCTTGTCGCCATGGCTCATCCAGACCTGATGGCGATCGCCCACCTGCCACAGCCCATCGAACAGCACGCAGGGCTCGGTGACGGTGAGGAAGGCGCGGCCGAACTCACCCCCTTCGCCGGTCTCGTGGCCGGGCCGCACCTCCCCGCCGAGCTGGTGCGTCATCACCTGCTGGCCGTAGCAGATGCCCAGAATGGGGATGCCCGCCTCGAACAGCGCCTGCGGCGCGCGCGGGCTGCCTTCCTCGGGCACGCCGGCGGGCGAGCCGGAGAGGATGATGCCGCGCGGCTTCATCCGCTCGAAGGCGGCCAGCGCCTGCGTGAAAGGCGCGATCTCGGAATAGACGCCGGCCTCGCGCACGCGCCGCGCGATGAGCTGCGTCACCTGGCTGCCGAAATCGACGATGAGGATGGAATCGGGATGGGCTGACATGGCTGGCGGATAGGGCGAGGCGCCCGGCGTGTCCAGCCTCCGCGGGAACTGGCCGGGCTCCCGCGCCGATTTGCCTTCAGTTGAAGTTGACGCTGGCCACCGCGCCATTGTCCCAGATGCAGCGGAAGCTGCGCAGGCGGCCGTCGCGCGCCTGATAGCTGGCGCGCTGATCGAGCGTGCCGGTCACGTCGAAGCCGTTGCCGAACGGACGCACCGCCGTGATCGAGCGCACTTCCGCGAAGCCGCCCGAGCGCGTGCTCTGATCGCGCGCGGCGATGGCGCAGGCGTTGGCGGCCGCATCCTCGCCGGGCGCATCCGCACCGTCCGCGGCATAAGCCGCATCGCCCGACCGACCGTCATAGCCATAGTCGGCGCCGTCCGGCGCGGCGCGATCGTCATAGGACCGGTCGTCATAGCCGCGATTGTCGTAGCGGGGATCGTCATAGCGCGGATCGTCGACCCGCCGATCGCGGTCATTGGATGCCGATGCGACGGCCGCGACGATGCCGACAGCCGCGAGAATGCCGAACACCGCCCCGGCATCGATGCCGTCGTCATGATGGCGATGCCAGCGATAGCGCCCCTGCGCCGCGGCAGGCGAAGCCGACACGGTGACAAGCGCGAGACCCGCAAGCGCCCCGACGAATTTCGACCTGAATGCCATCGATTCGAACCTTCCCGACAGGCCGGACCAGAACCGGCACGACGTGGCTTTTGCGCGCATGGGGATGAGCGGGGGCTGAATGGCGAAATGTTGCGCACGGACGATGAAGGGACGGGAAGGGCTCCTGCCCGGAGCCGATCCGCCGGCCGAGCCACGTGCGCCCGCCCCTCCGTGCGAGAGCGTCACCCGCGCGGCGCGGCGGCAACCGTCACCTGATGGCTGACCGTGAAGCCGCCATCGTCAACTTCCCTGACTGCCGGAATCGCCGGCGCCGCCAGCGGAGGGACCATCGTCACGCGCCGCATGGCCGCTTCCCTCCAGTGCCAGCCCCGTCCAATAGGCCAGGAAGCTGTAGCTGTCCGCATATTCGTCGAGCAGCATGTCGATCGGCTTGCCCGCGCCATGGCCGCTGCGCGCCGCGATGCGGATGAGGTGCGGCCGGTCGCCAGGATCGGCATGCTGGAGAGCGGCGGCATATTTGAAGCTGTGGCTCGGCACCACCCGGTCGTCGCTCTCGCCGGTCGTCACCAATATGGCGGGATAGCGCGTGCCCTCGCGGATATTGTGATAGGGTGAATAGCTCAGCAGGTTGCGGAAATCGGCCTCGCGGTCCGGCCGGCCATAATCGTCGACCCACAGGCGCCCGGCAGTGAAGCGATCGAAGCGCAGCATGTCCATGACGCCCACCGCCGGCAGCGCCGCGGCGAACAGGTCCGGCCGCTGGTTGACCACCGCGCCCACCAGCAGTCCGCCGTTCGAGCGCCCCTCGATGGCGAGCTGGTCCGGGCCGGTATAGCCGTGGCCCTTCAGATATTCGGCGGCGGCGATGAAATCGTCGAACACGTTCTGCTTGTTGGAGAGCCGCCCGGCATCGTGCCAGCCCGGCCCGAACTCGCCCCCGCCGCGCAGGCTGGCGATGGCGACCACGCCGCCCTGCTCCACCCAGGCGAGGCGCGTGGGCGAGAAGCCGGGCGTCTGCGAGACGTTGAAGCCGCCATAGCCATAGAGCAGCGTGGGCGCCGTCCGGCCGGACAGCACGACATCGCGCCGCCGGATGATCGTCATCGGGATGAGCGTGCCGTCCCGCGAGGGATAGCGCACATCCTCGGTCACGAAATCGGCCGGATCGAAGGCGAGATGCGGCTGTGCGAACAGCGTCACCGCGCCCGTCTCGACATTGAAGCGGTAGATGACGGGCGGCGTCGTGAAGCCCGAATAGCTGAAGAAGGTCTCCGGATCGCCCGGACGGCCGGAAAAGCCGGCCGCCGCCCCCGCGCCGGGCAGCGGCACGTCGCCCAGCCGCACGCCGAGCAGGCTGGCGATCTCGGCCACCACCTGTCCGTTCACCTGATAGGCGAGGACCATGCGGTTGCCGATCATCACCGCCCCGACCAGCGGCTGCGCGCGCGCCGCCCTGATCTCGACCGGCCGGCGTCGGGGATGCGCGGCATCGAGCAGGACGAGACGGCCGTTGGGGGCGCGTGCGGTCGTCCGGAAATAAAGCGCGTCGCCGATGCTGCCGACGAACTGCCATTCGTCCGCGAAGCCGCGCACGAGCTTCACGGGGCGCGCATCCGCCTTCTCCAGAGAGAGGAGCGTGACCTCGTGGCGCGCATCCGTGCTGATGTTGGAGGTGATGACCAGCCAGCGTCCGTCGTCGCTCACCCGCGCGCGATGGCCCAGCTCCGGCCGGCCGGGCGTATCATAGACCTTGCGATCGGCCGACTGGGCCGTGCCGACCGCATGGAACCAGATCTGCTGGCCGCGCGCGCTCGTCCGCTCGGCCTCCCGCATGGACTGGGCCGGGAAGCGCGAATAGAAGAAGCCCCCGCCATCGCGCGTCCAGGCCAGATCGGAATAGCGGACCCAGCGCACCTCATCCTCGAGGACGGCGCCGCGCGTCACATCGAGCACATGCAGCGTCCGCCAGTCCGATCCCGCATCCTGCGTCGCATAGACGAGATGGCGGCCGTCCGCCGAGGGCTCCCATTGCGCGAGCGCGACGGTGCCGTCCGCGGAGAGGCGGTTCGGGTCGATCAGCAGCCGCTCCGGCCCCGCCAGCCCCTCGCGCACATAGAGCGGCGACTGGTTCTGCAGGCCGCTGTTGCGCGTGAAGAAATAGCGCCCGCCCGCCTTGCGGGGCGTCCCGTAGCGCTCATAGCTGTAGAGTTGCGCCATGCGCGCGCGCAGCGCGTCGCGGCCCGGCAGGCTGCGCAGATAGGCCTGGGTGGTGCTGTTCTCCGCCGCGATCCAGGCGCGCACGTCCGGATCGGCGCGCACGTCATTCTCCAGCCAGCGATAGGGATCGGCGACCGGCACGCCGAAGTGCGTCTCGACCAGAGCGAGCCGGCGGGTGGCCGGATAGGCCGGCGCCAGGGCCGGCGAAGCCGTGTCGCCCCGCGCCTCCGCCCCGGCGCCCGAGGCGATCGCGTCGTCCCGGGCCGTGGCGGGAAAAGGCGCGGCCAGAAACAGGACAGCGAGCGGAAGCCATGGAAACCGGCGGGGCATCATCTCCCGGCTCAACCTCTTGTCTATCCGCGCGCGATCGATGGGGGCGCGCCGTCCCCTCCCTTCGTCCCGCTCTGCCGTCCGGCGCGCGGCGCGTCAAATCCCTTTCCGGTGTGGATGCGCCAGTCGAGGTCTCGCCCCCCCCAACACCCCTCGCGCCGGCAGCGGGCGCCCAAAAGAAAAAGCCCGCCGAAACCGGCGGGCCCTTGCTTTGGCTGAAGGCCGATCGGGGATCAGGCCGCTTCCAGCTCGTCCTCGTCGACGGTCTGCACCGGGCCGCTGTCCTGGCCCTTGGCGCTCTCGTCACGGTCGACGAACTCGATGATCGCCATCTGCACGGCGTCCGAGGCGCGAATGCCGGCCTTGATGATCCGGGTATAGCCACCATTGCGGTCCGCATAGCGGGCGGCCAGCACGTCGAACAGCTTCACGAGCTGCGCGTCGTCGAGCAGGCGGGCATGGGCCAGACGGCGATTGGAAAGGCCGCCGCGCTTGGCCAGCGTGATCAGCTTCTCGACATAGGGGCGAAGCTCCTTCGCCTTGGGCAGGGTGGTCTTGATCTGCTCATGCTTGATGAGCGAGGCCGCCATGTTGCGGAACATC
>Ga0164243_10004743_pt1 | contig 21129 bp, 17 predicted proteins | sample OricompcompostOP_FD_108781 | JGI IMG/M metagenome (GOLD analysis project Ga0164243, IMG submission 108781) | Organic Plus compost microbial communities from Emeryville, California, USA - Original compost - Organic plus compost (OP) | ecosystem: Engineered > Solid waste > Mixed feedstock >...
ACGGCTACGACCACAAGGAGATGGGGATCACCGCGCGCGGCGCATGGATATCGGTCCAGCGCCATTTCCGCGAAATGGGGGTGGATGTCCAGAAGGACACCATTCGCGTCGCGGGCTGCGGCGACATGTCGGGCGACGTTTTCGGCAACGGCATGCTGCAGTCCAAGGCGATCAAGCTCGTCGGCGCCTTCGACCACCGCCATGTGTTCCTTGATCCGGATCCCGATCCGGCAACCGCGTGGAAGGAGCGCAAACGGCTTTTCGAACTCCCCCGATCGACCTGGGACGATTACGACAAATCGCTGATCTCCAAAGGTGGCGGCGTGTTCCCGCGCACGATGAAGAGCATTCCGCTGTCACCCCAGATCCGCAGTCTGCTGGACATCGACGCAAAGGAGCTCGACCCCGACGCCCTGATTTCCGCGCTGCTCAAGGCGCCGGTCGACCTCTTCTGGTTCGGCGGCATCGGCACTTATGTAAAGGCCTCGAGCGAGAACAACGTCACGGTGGGCGACCGGGCCAATGACTCCTTGCGCGTGGATGGGAGGGACATGCGCGCCACCGTGATCGGCGAAGGCGCCAATCTGGGCGTCACCCAGGCCGGCCGCATCGAATTCGCGCAGGTCGGCAACGAAGGTCGCGGCGGCCGCATCAATGCGGACTTCATCGACAATTCCGCCGGCGTCGATTCTTCCGACAACGAGGTCAACATCAAGATCGCCTTCGCCGCCGCAAAGCGCGCCGGCAAGCTGAGCGAAGAGCGACGCGACAATCTGCTCAAGCAAATGACCGAAGAAGTCGCCGCGCTCGTGCTGGAAGACAACCGCCTTCAGGTGCTGGCGCTGTCGATAGCGGAGACCAGCGGTTCGGACAGTACGCCGTCCTATATGCGGCTGATCGACGTGCTGGAGGAGCGCGGGGAGCTCGATCGGCGCACCGAAGGCCTCGCCGATGACGAGGTGCTGGCGCGCCGCGCAGCGGACGGCAAGGGCCTGACGCGCCCGGAGCTGGCGGTTCTGCTCTCGAACACGAAGCTCACGCTTCAAAACGCGATCGAAGACAGCGATGTCACCGATGACGAGGCCTTCACGCCGATGCTGATCCGGGCGTTCCCGGAGACGATGCAGGATTCCTTCCGCAAGCAGATCCTGAACCATCGGCTGCGGCGCGAGCTGATCGCCACCAAACTCGCCAACCGGATCATCAACCGCCTCGGAATGATCCATCCTTTCGAGCTTGCCGAGCAAGAGGGCGCGACGCTGGATCATGTGGCATCGGCCTTCGTCTGCGCCGATCGCCTGCTGGGCGCGCGCGAATTGTGGTCGCGGCTCGAAAGCGCGAAGATGCCGGAAAAGGCGCGGCTGGTTCTGTTCGACCGCGCCGCACTCGCGATCCGCAATCACATGGCCGATCTGCTGCGCGCCGGCGCGGGGAACATCGCCCCCTCGAAGCTCGAAAGAGAGCTGTTGCCGAGCGTATCGGACCTGTCGAGGAGAGCCGATGAATTGCTCCAGGGAGAGGCCAGACTCCATTCGGCGCGGCTGCGAAGCGAATTGGAAAGCGCCGGTGCGCCTGCGGAAGAAGCCGCGCTCGTCGCGCATCTGTTCGACCTCGACGGTGCCGTCGGGCTGGCCCGCCTGGCATGCGACACCCGCGTTCCCGCCTACGACCTGACCGGCGCGTTCACGGATCTCGGCGTGCGGCTGGGCCTCGACTGGGCGCAAAGCACTGCGGCCATGATGAGCCCTTCCGATCCGTGGGAGCGGCTGCTGGTTTCCGGCCTGGCGCGCGATTATCAGCAGATGCGGCTCGACTTGCTCCGCCGGCTCGCCGGTGGCAAGGGCCGCAAGGCAAACCCCGCCGAAGCAGTAGACCGCTGGACCCAGACCCATGCATCAGCAATCGAGCAATTCCGCGCGATGGTCTCACGCGCACGAAGCTCGGCTTCGGTCACGCCCGCGGTGCTTGCCCAGATCGCCAGCCAGGCCCGCAATCTGCTGGCACGCTGAGCGCGTTCCCTGCCAACCTGGAGGATGACCTGCATGGCCCATTATGACATCGTGATCGTCGGCGCTGGGCACGGAGGCGCCCAGGCTGCGATTGCGCTTCGCCAGCAGGGCTTCGAAGGTTCGGTGCTGATGGTGGGGCGCGATGTCGAGCCGCCTTATGAGCGGCCGCCGCTGTCCAAGGAGTATCTCGCACGCGAGAAGCCGTTCGAGCGGATCATGATCCGGCCGGTGCAGTTCTGGGCCGATAAGGGCGTGGACCTGCGGCTGGGCGCCAGCGTGGTAAAGGTCGATCCCGCGGCGCATGAGGTGGTGCTGGGCGACGGTGAGGCGGTGTCATACGGCTCGCTCATCTGGGCGGCTGGGGGCGACCCCCGGCGGCTTTCGCTTCCCGGCGCTGAACTGGGACGCATCCACTATGTGCGCGACCGCGCGGATGCCGACAGAATGATGGCCGAGCTCGATGCCGGCGCGAAGGAGATCGTCGTCATCGGCGGCGGGTATATTGGCTTGGAGGCCGCTGCGGTCCTGACCAAGCTGGGCTGCAAGGTAACCTTGCTCGAAGCACAGGAGCGGGTGCTGGCGCGCGTCGCGGGGGAGGACCTGTCGGCCTTCTACGAAGCCGATCATCGGGCGCATGGAGTGGACCTGCGCACATCGGTGACAGTGGAGGCGATCGAGGGAGACGGCGAAAAGGTCACCGGCGTTCGGCTGGACACGGGCGAAGTGATTCCGTGCCAGATGGTGGTGGTCGGCATCGGCATCGTACCGGCGGTCGGACCGCTGATCGAGGCCGGGGCCGCCGGAGCGAACGGCGTTGATGTCGACGAATATTGCCGCACCAGCCTGCCGGACATCTTCGCGATCGGCGATTGCGCCGCGCATGCCAATCGTTTCGCCGGCGGCGCGGTCATCCGCCTGGAAAGCGTGCAGAACGCAAACGACATGGCGACTACCGCAGCGAAGGCAATCTGCGGGGACCCACAGCCTTACCGCGCCGTGCCCTGGTTCTGGTCGAACCAATACGATCTGAAGCTCCAGACCGCGGGACTCAATCTCGGCCACAACGCCGCCGTGTTGAGGGGAGATCCGGCGAGCCGCAGTTTCTCGGTCGTCTATTTGAAAGACGGGAAGATCGTCGCCATCGACTGTGTCAACTCGGTTAAGGATTACGTCCAGGCCCGCAAGCTGATCGAAGCGGGCGCGAGCATTCCGCCGGACATGCTCGCGGACGCCGAAACCCCACTCAAGGAAATGGCATAAGTTCGCCAAGCGCCCAGCGCGCAGCCTCCGCCACCACCGGATCGCTATCTTCGCACAAGCTGCGTACCAGCGGCTCAAGCCCTGCTTCCCCGCTGTTTCCGGCCGCGATCAGGCAGTTGCGGACGAAGCGGTTCCGGCCAAGGCGCTTGATTGGAGAACCCGAGAACTTCGCGCGAAAGGCCGCATCGTCGAGCGCGAGCAGATCCGCTAGCCGCGGCTCGGCTAGGTCGGTACGAGATACGAACGCTTGGTGGCGTGCGGAACTGCGCGCGAATTTGTTCCAGGGGCAAACCGCCAGGCAATCGTCGCAACCGAAGATCCGGTTGCCGATCGCCTTGCGGAATTCCTCAGGTATCGGGCCTTTGTGCTCGATCGTGAGATAGGAGATGCAGCGCCGCGCATCGAGCCGGTAGGGCGCTGGAAACGCATCAGTCGGGCAAGCCGCCTGGCAGGCCGTGCAGGAGCCGCAGCGATCCTCGTGCGGCGCGTCGGGCTCGAACGGCAAGGTACAATAGATTGCCCCCAGGAACAGCCAGTTGCCATGGGTCTGGCTGACGAGATTGGTGTGCTTGCCCTGCCAGCCGATCCCCGCCGCCTGACCCAGCGGCTTTTCCATCACCGGCGCCGTGTCCACAAAGACCTTGAGCTGTGCATCGAGGCCGCTCTTCTCCGCTTCGGCGACCATCCAGCGGGCAAGCGCCTTCAGCGCCTTCTTCACGATGTCGTGGTAATCCCGGCCCTGAGCATAGACGGATATCCGCGCTTTCTCCGTATCCTGCGCGAGCGCGAGAGGGTCCCGCTCTGGCGCGTAGGACATGCCGAGCGCGATCACGCTTTGCGCCCCTGGCCACATGCTTTGCGGCCCGCGGCGTACATCGGCGCGGCTTTCCATCCACTCCATGTCACCGTGGAAACCTGCCGCCAGCCACTCTTCCAGCCGCGCCGCGCGCACCGGATCGTCCGCCGCCGGAGCGAACCCGATCGAAGCGAAGCCCAGGCGCTCCGCTTCGGCTATCAGGCCTTGCTTCAGCAAACTGACGGCGGAGTTAACCACGTTCGATGTTGCTCCCGTTCACATGCAAGGGTTAATCGGCGCCGATGCACACCGAACCAGGCGATCGTCCGGCAACCCTGAGCAGCACGGACGGTGGTGCCGGACCGCTGGCTATCGAAGCGCGCGGTCTCGTCAAGCGTTTCGACGGCACGCTGGCCGTTGACGGCGTCGACCTGCTGGTGCCCGAAGGGGCGATCTACGGCATATTGGGTCCGAACGGAGCAGGCAAGACGACGACGCTGAGGATGCTGCTGGGCATCATCGATCCGGATGCAGGCGTGCGCCGGCTGCTCGGCCATGAACGGCCGCACGACGTGTCCAGGCTGGTGGGCTATCTGCCCGAGGAACGGGGGCTCTACCCGTCGATGAAAGCCTTCGAGGCGATTGCCTTCATGGGCGCGCTGCGGGGCGTGCCGCTGAAGCTCGGGCGCGAACGCGCGCGCGAATTGTTGGCGAGCTATGGTCTCGACCATGCTGCGGATCGGCAGATCCGTCAGCTTTCGAAAGGCATGGCGCAAACGGTGCAATTGCTCGGTACCCTGGTCCACGAACCCAGGCTGGTGGTGCTGGACGAGCCGTTCTCCGGGCTCGATGCGCTCAATCAGGGCAAGCTCGAAGGCATGATCCGCGCATTGGCGGCAAAGGGCACCACGGTGATCTTCTCCACCCATGTGATCGCCCATGCCGAACGCCTGTGCGAGCAGGTTGCCATCATTGCCGGAGGCAAGGTGCCGTTTGCCGGAAGTGTCGATGTCGCGCGCGACCGGATACCACCGCAGGTCCGGCTGGAAACCCGCGCACCCGACGGTCCATGGCGCACCGCGTTTCCAGCCGATGCCAGGCAAGAAGGACGCGTCTGGCATTTCTCCCTCCCCGAGAGCGGAATCGAACCGCTGCTGCGCGCCTTGATCGAAGGCGATGCCGGAATCGTATCGCTCTCCATCGAACGGGCAGGGCTGCATGACGCTTTCGTGTCGATCGCCGGCGAGGCTGCCGCTCGTGCGCTCGAAGCCGAAAGCGGGGGAGGACCAGGCGCATGAGCGCGCGATCTGCGGCAGCGGGACGGCTTCGTCTGTGGCAGGCGGCGTGGGTCGTCGCCCGGCGCGACTTTGTCGCCGTGCTGTTCAGCCGCGCATTCCTGTTCTTCCTTCTTGGGCCGCTGTTCCCGGTGATCGTCGCCGCGCTGGCGGGCGGTGTCGGCCAGCAAGTGGCGGAGGAGACCGGCAACGCGCAGATCGGCATCGCCATGGAGACGAACGACGTAGATGCGATGCTGGCTTCGTGGGAGCGGCTCCGCTCACGCCTCGGGCCCGCGATCCCGCCTATGACCGCGCTCAAGCGGCTTGATCCGGGGGAGCCGTTCGACGGCCGCAAGGTAATGGAGGAGCGCCGCAGCAATATCGCCGCGGTGGTGACCGGCACGCCCCATTCGATCACACTCACTGCTCCCGAAGGTCGGCTTTCGCGCCTCCAGGGCCCCGTTTCGATGGTTGCGGCGCAGGCATATGACTATGTGCCGCCCGAAGACCCGCGGATGACGTTGCAGCCGGTTTCCACCAGCGGGGCGCAGGAGCGCAGCACAAGGATCAAGACGGCGCAGTCCGCCATGGCGATGCTGTTCCTGCTGATCATGCTGCTGGCCGGCATGGTTCTTTCGAACCTCGTCGAGGAGAAGGCCAACAAGATCATCGAGGTTCTCGCCGCGGCGATCCGCATGGATGCGCTTTTTCTCGGCAAGCTGCTCGCGATGCTGGCAGTCTCCATGGTCGGAATCACCGTGTGGGCGTCGGTGATCGGGGGAGTAATCGTACTCGCCGGCACCGAAGGCCAGCTCGGTTCGCAGCTTCACGGGCTTGCCCCGCCCGGGGTCGGCTGGCCGCTGTTCTTCGTCTTCAGCGTGGTCTATTTCGCGATGGGCTACCTTCTGCTGGGGTCGATCTTCCTCACCATCGGATCAATGGCCGCAACCGTGCGCGAAGTGCAGACGCTGTCGATGCCGGTCACGATGATGCAGCTGCTGGTGTTCTTCTTCGCCAATTTCGCGCTTACGCAGCAGGGCAGTGCGGCCGAGCTGGCCGCGATCATCTTCCCGCTGAGTTCACCCTACGCGATGCTTGCACGCGCGGCGACCGAGGATGCGCTATGGCCCCACGCCCTGGCGCTTGCATGGCAGGCCTCGGCCGTGATCGTCTTCATCCGAGTCGGCGCGGGGCTGTTCCGCAAGCGGGTGATGAAGTCGGGCCCGCAAGCGCGGCGCAGGCCCGGCAAGCTGCGCGGTTTCCTGACGCGTCTCCGCACCAGGAACGCGGCGCAGGGGTAACTTTCGCCCTCCCCACGCGTATCTGCTATCATGGAGCGAGCGATGATCCATGACCAAGCCCCCAACCGACGCCGCGTGCTCTCCTGGCTGGGCGCCGCGCTGGCCGCGCCGGTGCTTGCCGCCTGCGGAGAGGCTCCCGCCGCGGCCAGGGCCCACCGCGTGACATATAGCGACGCCGAATGGCGCAGGCGGCTGGGCAGTCAGGAATATGCCGTCCTTCGGCACGCCGCGACCGAACGTCCATATTCCTCCCCGCTAAACGAGGAGCACCGCAAGGGAACCTTCCTTTGCAAGGGCTGCGGCAACGAGCTGTTTTCCAGCAGCACCAAGTTCGAGAGCCGCACCGGCTGGCCGAGCTTCTGGAAACCGCTGCCAGGCGCAGTTGGCACCTCCACCGATTACAAGATCGGCGTTCCGCGCACCGAAGTGCACTGCGCCGATTGCGGCGGGCATCTGGGTCATGTGTTTAATGACGGGCCGCGGCCCACGGGGAAGCGCTATTGCATGAACGGGGTGGCGATGACTTTCCGGGCAAGTGAGGCTCGGGGCTGATCCGCTCCTTCCGCCGCCGCCATTCAGTCCACCACTTTCCACACCTTCAGCGAAGGCGGGGTTCCCAGTTCGATCGGCTGCAGCCAGGCAGGAGGGGTATCGGCGAGAAGGTGAGCCATGAAGCTATTCGGCCTGTGGCCAGCATAGACCCCGGCTTCCGGTTGGTTCTTGCAGACGACGACATATCGGGCATCATGCAGTTCCACCAAGCGATGCGCCGTTTCGTCCGACCCGATAAAGGCCAAGATAATGTCGCGCATGGCGTCGTTCGCCCGGTGGTGCGCGGTTGCGACGACGCTGTGGTGTGTACGGACCAGAATGTCGGGGCCGACGTCCAACGGAGCGAAAATCGTCGACGGAGGTAGCTTCGAGAGCAGAGGCGCATTGGCAGCAAGATCGCAGGGCGGCGCGGCCTGACCGCTGACGGCATTGCCCATCGCCGTGGCATCCTGCTGCTTCAACAGCGCCATGGCTGCCGCAACCGGCAAATGCGGCTGCAAAAGCAGAATGAGAGCGCCTGCCACGAAAAGCTTGCGAAGCGGGGTCGAGGCCTCGCGCATCGACTGGAGCATACGCGCTATCAGCCAGCCCAGCGGCAGCGCACCCAAGGCGCCGACAAAGGCGGTGGACCTCCATACGAGCAGCCCCGTCAGTAATGCCGCGCAGAGAATGATGCTGTATTCCAGCCACCATGTCCGCTGCTCGCCACTGGACCTGCGCCACAGGAAAACCGAGACGGCCAGAGTCACGAAGCCCTGCACCACGAATGGCACAGAATCGTACAGATGTTGCCGCCAGAAGGGGCGGCCCTCCGGCACGTTGAGATACCAGTACTGCCGGACCAGCGGATCGAGATTGCCGAAAGGACCATTCGCGCATTGCGGCGCCGAGGCAAGATACACGCCCAGCGCGAGAATGCCGGTGAGCGCCAGCAGGATCACGGTGCCGGCCGGAGCCAGCGCCTGCTTCGCCGCGATCCCCCAGCAGCCCAGCGCCGCGACAGTGAAGAGGGCCAGATGCGCCGGCGAGATCGCATCGCAATATTCGGTCCAGTCGCCCAGCCCGCGGGTGAGCAGGAACAGCGCGATCAGCCATCCGGCCAGGCTGACGAGATAGGCGGTGAGCCACCAGCGCTGCGCCGGATCGCGCAGCCAGCGCAGCAGCAGCACGGCGCCGATCGCGGCGGCATGCGGCAGGACCTCCAGCGAGATGGATAGGCCAAGCGCGATGCCGAGGCCGGCCACTACTCCCCCGCGAAGCGCCTGACGGCCCGCAAGCGCGCTCACGGCGAGTACCACTGCTGCGATCTGCCAGGCGTGATGGTCGATCCTCAGCGGCTGGACCTGAACGACGAGCAGGGGCGAGAGGCCGCAGGCGAGGCAGGCGAAGGTGGCGATCTCGCGGTCGAACAGACGGGAAGCGTGCCGCCCGACCAGCACCATGATGACGCCCAGGGTCAGCAGGGGAACCGCCACGACCGCGACCTGTTCGGCCATGCCCTGCCCCACCAGGGGCCTCAGCAGCAGGATGATCGCGGCGATGGGTGCGTCGACCAGCCGCGACCAATGCATCACCGGGCTGTCGCCCGGATTGATCCGGTACTGATGAAAATCGAACCAGCCCTGCCCGGCGATCAGATCCCGTACCTGGACCAGGCGGAGCATGTCGTCCGGGTCGGGGAAGCTCCATTCCAGGAGCCTTTGCGCATTGAGCGCCGTGATCAGCGCCGCCAGGGCGGCCCAGACCAATGCGATCCGCAGCCACGGAGTCGGGTGATCGCGCGTACTCAGGCCCGACATGGTCAGTCCAGCGATTGAGACGAACGGAACACGACCTTGCAGCGCAGCACCCAGGTGAGCATGAAGCTGGCGCCTATCGCCACCAGCTTGGCCGCCCGCGGATCGATGCCGGCGAGGTCACCGCCGCCGACTATCGCCGTGGTCAGTGCGAGGCCGGCAAGCGCGGAGAAGACGAAAAGCGCCTTCTGCCGGGTGCGCGCCATGCCCCGTTCGGCCACCGTGTCGCTGAACACGGTCCTGCTCGACAGCAGCCAATGCGCCGCAATGCCGAGGCTGTAGCTGATCGCCGAAGCCACCGCGGGCAAGGTGCCGAGCGCAAGCAAGGCGAGGAAGCTTCCCATGTCGAGAGCCAGCGCGCCCACGCTCGCCAGCAGGTAACGAATGAAGCGCAGATCGCGAATGCGGGTGAGGAGAGGGATCATGCCTTCGGCTTCGTCGCCCTGCGCTCAGGCTGCCTTGCGGGCGACGCGGACCGGGACTTCGCGCAGCGAATTCAGCGCCGCGGCCTGATCCACGCTCAAGCCCTCGCGCGCGAGAAAGGCCTTCTCCTCGCCCTCGTCGCCCGCTTCGTGATACTCGGCATCCTCGTTGACGCACCAGGTGTCGTAGACACGGCGGCCGGCAAGAATGTTCTCGACCGTGAGCATCGCGGTCATCATCGCGTGATCCTGATTGTTGTAGCGGTGCATGCCGTTGCGCCCCACAAGATGCAGGCTGGGATGCCGCTCCTCCAGCTCCATGCGCAGCGCCGCGACGTTTTCGGCATAGGCCTCGTCATACACCGGATAGGCCTTTTCCTGCCGAACGACCGTGCCGCCAATGACCTTGGCCGGATCGACGAGGCCCAGGATCGCCATCTCCTTCTTTGCGAGCTCGACCAGTTCCGCGTCAGGCATCGACCACAAACCGTCGCCCTCGAAGCAGAAATATTCGAGACCGACGCAGGCAACATTCTCGTCCGGCACCATCTCCGGCGACCAGCTGCGGAAATTCTGCACCCGGCCGACCTTTACCTTGCTGTCGTGAATGTAGATCCAGTTGTCGGGAAACAGATCGTCTGAGCGGATCATCAGCGCGACGGTGAGGAAATCGCGATATTTCAAGCGGCTGGCATTCAGGATCGTTTCAGGCTGCGGATGCAGCCGGGCGGCAAGCTCACGCATGGGGGCGGAGCTGATCACATGCGTGGCCCGGATCGTGACGTCGCCGTCGGCGCCGGAGGCGATCATCCGCCAGCCGTTCCCTTCGTCTCCATCCGCATCGCTTGCGTCGAGCTGGCGCAGCGCGTGGCCCATCAGGACCTGCCCGCCCGCCGCCTCGATCTTGTCGCGCGCGGCTTCCCACATCATTCCCGGGCCCAGCCGAGGGTAGCGGAAGGTTTCGAGCAGCGTCTTCACCGCCTGCCCGTCATTCGGCTTGCGATTGAGCCCCAGCGAGCGCTTGATCCCGTCGGTCACCGCGCCCCAGAGCGAGAGCCCCTTGATGCGCTGGGCGGCCCAGTCGGCGCTCATCTCGCTGCAGGGCATGCCCCACACCTTCTCGGTGTAGGTCTTGAAGAAGATCGAATAGAGCCGTTTGCCGAACTGATTGGTGGTCCAGTCCTCGAAGCTGCGGACATCCCGGATCGGGAACAGCCGATATCGCAGATAGCTGAGCATGCAGGCGGCGGAGCGCAGGATACCGAGATTGCGCAGGGCCTCAAACGCCCTCAGCGGATAGGAATAGAACCGGCCTTCGTAATAGATCCGGCTCATGCGCGGGCGCTGGATGAAATCGTCCGGGAGGATCTCGTTCCACAGGTCGACGACCTGCTGGCTCTTGGAGAAGAACCGGTGGCCGCCGATGTCGAAGCGGTAGCCTTCATGCTCCACCGTGCGGCTGATGCCGCCGACATAGTTGGGGTCTTTCTCGATGATCGCCACCGAGAGCCCCTGCTTCGTCAGCAGGTAACCCGCGGTGAGGCCCGCCGGCCCCGCGCCGATGATCGCGACATCCGCTTCGAGGCTGCGCGCCGCGAGCCGCTTCGATCCGTTCATTTTCATGCCCCCGGTTCCCGTCCCCACGGGAGATGCAGGAAATTGGTTAGCGTGAGATTAACGCATTTGCGCGAGACGCTCAAACGACTGTTCGCTTCCCGCCCCGCAATCGACGTTGCAATTCCCCTGAAGCTGCGCGGCGATCTGAGCGAGTTCGGAAAACTGGAAGGTGTCGTCGAACACGAGGCCGTAACGCGACTTGCTGCGCCAGCGCACCGCGGCCTGGATCGAGGGCAGATTGTCCGCCTCCAGCCGCAGCTTCTGTTCCAGTGCGAGGTGGAGCGGGCATTCGATCTGCGCCCCCTGTTGTGAAAGATCGTGGATCACCACGCCGGCGGTGCGGCCGTGGCACGAAACCAGCGCCGGCATTTGCAGCCGAAGGCGCACGGGCCGCTTGGCAAAGCGGCTCTTGCTGTTGAGCAGCCGGTCGATGTCCACTGCCACCGGGAAGCGGAAGCCGGCCGCCCCTTCGCGCTCCCACACCCGCTCGATCGGATGCCGGTCGCCATTGGGAAGCTCCAGCGTCAATTGCTGGCCCGTAGGAAGCGGGTGGAAGGTGCGGATGCTGACCCCGCTGGCGGAGGCATCGCGGATGATGCAGAGGAACTCGCCGCTGGCGCAGATCAGCTTGGCCGCACGGATGAGCAGCGTGTAGCGCGGCTCGGCACGCAGCTCTTCGCCCGGGACTTGCCCGGCACCACTTGTCGCTTCGCCGACCGGCTCGCTCATCACCACGCCCTTCGATCCGCGCCGCACATGCGGGTGCGCGGTGCGCCGCAACCACCTGGTCCCCGAGCGAGCCGCCGCCCCAGCCGCTTCCATGGGTTCTTCCGGCAGTAGGGCCAAAACCCTAAATTTCGGTGACTTTGCTGGAGAGGGGCTCGGGACGGGCGGCGGGGCTGCCGGAGTCCTTTGTAGGCGCGAGGCGGAAAAGGGGTGGTGCGGGCGGCGGGACTCGAACCCGCACGAGCAAAGCTCAGGGGATTTTAAGTCCCCGGCGTCTACCATTCCGCCACGCCCGCCGCGATGCCCGGGGCTCTAAAGCATTTTCAACTCGGGTGAAATCCATCTGACGGCTCCGAAAAGGCGGCAAGCAAAAGCGGCAGGCGGGCGCGCTTGCCCGCGGCGCTTGACCGCGCCGCCCCCTCCCGCCGATAGCAAGGCAGAGGAGAGACGAACCATGCGCATAGGCAAGCAGGACCAGCCATTTTCCGCCATCTGCACTTCGGATGCGGAGAGCATCACCGTCCGCGGCAGAGAGCTGGTGGGGGACATCATCGGCAAGACCGATTTCACCAGCTATTTCTGGCTGCTCGTCACCGGCGTGGAGCCGAATGAGGACCAGCTGTTCTTCGCCAATGCCGTGCTCTGCTCGCTCGCCGAGCACGGCCTGGTACCGAGTGTGGTCGCCGCGCGAATGACCTACGCCGCCGCGCCCGAGGCGCTGCAGGGCGCGGTGGCCGCCGGGCTGCTTGGCTGCGGATCGGTGGTGCTGGGCAGCGCGGAAGTGGCCGGGCGCTTCTTTGCCGAATGCGTTGCCGACTGGCGCGGGAGCGGGGACGACATCCACGAGGTGGCGGTGCGCAACATCCTGCGGCTACGCCAGACGACCAAGGCGGTGCCCGGCTTCGGCCATCCGCAACATTCGGGGGGCGACCCGCGCGCCAACCTGTTGCTGCGCCTGGCGGATGAGCGCGGCGTTTCGGGCGATCACGTCGCGATGATGCGCGCGCTGCAGGCCGCGCTGCCCGAGACGATCGGGCGCGAACTGCCGGTGAACGTCAACGGCCCGATCCCGGCGATCATGCTGGATGTCGGCTTCCCGCTCGCCGCGCTGAAGGGCCTGGCGCTGCTGTGCCGCACGGCCGGGCTGATCGGCCACCTGACCGAGGAGGCAGAGCGCCCGATCGGCTTCATCCTTTCCGCCAAGGCCGCCGAGGCGATCGAGTATGATGGGGAGTAAGCGGTAAGAGAGCTGACCCCCGGAACAGGTCCGAGGTGACATTGAGGCGTGTGTCATCCCGGGTTTATTCCGGTTGTCATCCCGGATTTATTCCGGGATCCAGCTCACTTGAGAGGCGGGAAGCCGAGATCGACGGCGAGGTCTCGCCATGTCGGATTGTCCGCCTCGATCACATTGAACTTCCATTGCCGAGGCCAGCGCTTGATGGTCTTTTCGCGGCGGATCGCGATTTCGATGTCTTCGTGACTTTCAAGCCAGACGAGTGATTTGACAGCGTGGCGGGCTGTAAAACCTCCGTACAAGGCGCTGCGGTGCTGCCATAACCTCGCCGTGAGGTCCGTCGTCACCCCGGTGTAGATCGTGCCGCGATAGCGGTTGGCGAGGAGGTATACGCAAGGTTCGAAAAGGCGCATCTTTTGCGACGTGAAGGAAGCTGGACCCCGGAACAAGTCCCGGGTGACACCTAAAAAATTCGCTATTGCCCCCTTGACAATTGAAACCGTAATGGTTATACGGGAGGAAGTTCAATAACCACGAGCGATTCGCGGGACCTTTCCCCTTCGCTCTTCCGCAAGCGGGCTTCGCACCTTGCCAAGCCGCCGCGGGGAGGCGCAAGCTAGGGTCCGCGCCAAGATGGGAGAGATACGGGCATGAGTGCCGCGGAATTTGATTATGTCGTGGTCGGCGGCGGGACCTCCGGCGCGGCGGTGGCTGCCCGGCTGGGCGAAGCGGCGGCGGGTTCGGTCTGCCTGCTGGAAGCGGGCGGGCAGGACACCCACCCCTTCATCCACGTGCCGAGCTTCGTCGCCGCGGCGATCCACACCAATTCGCTCAACTGGAACTTCACCACCGTGCCGCAGCCCGGCATGGCCAACCGCCAGATCCCGGTGCCGCGCGGCAAGGTGATGGGCGGATCGGGCTCGATCAACGGGATGGTCTATTTCCGCGGGCATCCCACCGATTACGACGATTGGGCCGATATGGGCGCGAAGGGCTGGTCCTACGCCGAAGTGCTGCCCTATTTCACCCGCAACGAGCATAATGAGGATTATCCCGAAAGCGTCTTCCACGGGAAGGACGGGCCGATCAACGTCAAGCTGGTGGAAGGGCCGAACGAGCTCAACTACGCCTTCATGGACGGGCTCGCTTCGCTGCAATTCCCCGCATGCCCGGATTTCAACGGCCCCAATTCCGAAGGCTATGGCCGGCGCCAGGGGCTGATGCGCAAGGGCCGGCGCGAAAGCACCTCCATCAACATGCTGCGCCCGGCGATCGCGGCCGGCGCTGACATCCATGTGCAGACCGATGCGGCGGTGGCGCGGGTGCTGGTGGAGAACGGGCGCTGCACCGGGGTGGAGCTGCAGAGCGGCAAGGTCGTGCGTGCGCGCCGCGAAGTGGTGCTGTGCGCCGGCACGGTGCAGACACCGCAGATCCTGATGCTCTCCGGCATCGGGCCGGGCGAGCATCTGCGCGAAATGGGCATCGATGTCGTGCTCGACCTGCCCGGCGTGGGCGAGAATTACCACGATCACGTCGCCGCGCCGATGCATATGGAAACGGACGACATCACCAGCTACGGCCTGTCGCTTCGCGCACTGCCGCGCGATATCGTCCATCTGTTCCAATATCTGCTGACCCGCACCGGCCCGCTGGCGGGCAATGTGTTCGAATCGGTCGCCTTCCTGCGCACCGATCCTTCGCTGGAGCGGCCGGACGTGCAATTCGTGTTCCAGCCGGCCAAGCGGCTGACGACGAAGATTCCCTTCCCCGTCGGCCATGGCTACGCGATCAGCCCCGTTTCGCTTTATCCCAAGGCGCGCGGCACGCTGCGCCTGGCGAGCCCCGACCCGGCTGCCGCGCCGCTGATCGACCCGAGGCTGCTGAGCGAGCCGGGCGAAACCGATTGCCTGATCCGCGCGCTGAGGATCGCGCGCAAGGTCTTCGCCAGCGAAGCCTTCGCGCAATATGAAGGGGTGGAAGTCGCCCCCGGCCCGGCCTGCGAGAGCGACGAGGATTTCGACACCTATATTCGCGAGACCGGCTACACCGTGCACCATCCGGGCGGCACCTGCCGCATGGGCAGCGACAAGGATGCGGTGGTGGACCCGGAACTGCGCGTGAAAGGTATCGAGGGGCTGCGCGTGGCGGATGCTTCCGTCATGCCGATGGTGATCGGCGGCAACACCAATGCGCCCTGCGTGATGATTGCGGAACGCGCGGCCGACTTCATCCTAGGCAAGCCGCCGCTGCCCGCGGCCGAGCTGCCCGAGGAATCGGTTGCACGCTACAAGCCGAAGGCAGGCACGCCGCAGGGCGGCAAGACAAGCACCAGGCGCAAGAAGGCCGCCTGAGGAGAGGACTACGAATGGCCAGGGAACATGTAAAAAGCTGGAAGGTGGGGGACGTCACCATCAGCCGCATCGTCGAGGTCTGGGACTTCCAGGACAACATCAACATGACCATGCCGGACGCGACACCGGAAGAAGTGATCGCGATGGAATGGCTCCACCCCCATTACGCGACCCCGGAAGGGCTGCAGCGGATGAACTTCCAGGGCTTCGTGGTGCAGACCCCGACCCGCACGATCGTGGTGGATAGCTGCATCGGCGCGGGGCGTGAGCGGCAATTCGACGTGTTCAGCGATCTGCCCGAAGGCTTCCTGGAGGACCTGGAGAGCCTGGGCATTTCGCGCGAGGACGTGGACACGGTGATGTGCACCCATCTGCATTTCGACCATGTCGGCTGGAACACCTACAAGGATCCCGAGACGGGCGAGTACAAGCCGACCTTCCCCAATGCCCGCTATCTTTTCGGCAAGACCGAGTTCGAGGCATGGAAAGAGATCCGCAATGACGGGGTGCATCATCCCGGCCATATGATCGAATGCGTCGATCCGATCGTGGAAGCGGGCATGGCGGACTTCATCGATGCCGATCACCGCATCTGCGAGGAGCTCTATTGCGAGCCGAGCCACGGCCATACGCCGGGCCATGTGCATGTCTGCATCGAATCCAGGGGGGAGCGGGCAGTGATCACCGGCGACCTGATGCACCACCCGATGCAATGCGCGATGCCGCACCGCGATGCGACCTTCGACATGGACAAGGAAAGCGGCCGCCAGTCCCGCCTGCGTTTCGTAGACAAATATGCCGATAGCGGCGTGCTGGTGATCGGCGCCCATTTCGCCGAGCCGACCGCTGGCCACATTCGCAGCCACGGAGAAGGCGACATGCGCTTCGACGGGCTCGGGCTGTGATCCTTCGAGACGCGCCTTCAGGACGCCGGCCGGTGCCGGCTCCTCAGCCGCTCCTCAGCATGAGCGGCGTTTCGGAAATTTCCGTTCATCCCGAGGAGAGGGCGAGGCCGCAGGCCGAGAACCCGTCTCGAAGGACAGACAGGAACGACAGGTAATGAGCAAGGAACCGCCTCTTTTCCCTTACGACATCTTCACCCCCGACGCGGTGCGACGCGCGCGCGAAGTGGATGATGAAGTGCGCGAATTGGCGCCGGCCGTGCGGCTGCATGACGATGTGGTGATGATCGCCCGGCACGAGCATGTGACCAAGGGGCTGCTGGACTGGAAGACATTCTCCTCCACCTCGCGGCCGTGGCACGATCCCAACTCGCCGCGGCCGGAGATCCTTCTCACCGATGATCCGCCCCGGCACACGCAGGTGCGCAAGGTGATCGCCGATGCGCTTTCGCCCCGCGCGCTGGAGCGGGTGAAGGTGATCTTCGAGGAAGCCGCGCGCGAATTCGTGGACGAGCTGCGCACCCGCGAAGGCGAGGCGGTGGATGCGGTGGGCGAGATCACCCAGGCCTATATCTTCCGCGTGCTGCCCGACATCCTCGGCCTGCCCAGGGAAGGCCGGCATCACATGCACGGCTTCTCGCAAATGGTCTGGGCGACGATGGGCCCTCCGGGTGAACTGTTCGACGAGGCCATGAGCGAGGATTACTCCGGCGTGATCGAATGGCTGGAGCGGACTTGCGAACGGGACGCGCTGGACCCCGAAGGGATCGGGGCGGAATTCTTCCGTGCCGCCGACCGGGGGCAGGTGACGCTGCCCGAAGCCAAGCTGCTGCTGCAGACCGTGCTTTCGGCGGGGACGGACACGACCTACCTCACCATGGCCAATGCGCTGCGCGCATGGGCGCTGTTTCCGGGTGAGTATGACAAGCTCCGGGCCGAACCGAAGAAGCTGCGCAATGCGTTCGACGAATCGCTGCGCTGGGACGCGCCGAGCCGCATGGCGGGGCGGATGGCGACGCGGGACGTCGAGATCGATGGCTATCTTGTGCCCGCAGGCACCAAGGTCGGCCTGATGTTCGCTGCCGCCAATCGCGATCCGCGCTTCTGGGATGCGCCGGAAGAGTACCGCATCGACCGCGATACCAAGCATTCGCTCGGCTGGGGCTACGGCGTCCATGGCTGCGTCGGCCGTGTGCTGGCGCAGATGGAAGCCAACGCGCTGCTTGGCAATATCGTGCGCGAGGTGGAACGGATCGAGCTGGCGGGCGAATACGAACCGTGGATGACGACCGTCGGCCACGGCCCGATGCGCCAACCGGTGAGGCTCGCTTTCGTCTGAAGGCGCGGATAGAAGGCAGGCATGACAGCGCCGGTCACCCGCATCGATGCGATCCGCTATGCGCGGCACGATCGCAAGGCGTCGACTAATTTCGCGGCGCCGGTGGACGATCACGAACTCGACATGCCGCTGGATTACTTCGTGTGGGCGATCCACCGCGCCGAAGGCCCGCCGGTGATCGTCGATACCGGCTTCGGCGAAGCGGCCGCCGCCGCGCGCGGGCGCACGATGATCCGCCCGGTGGTGGAGGGGCTGCGCGATGCCGGGATCGACCATCTGCTGATTGAAGACGTGATCCTGACCCATATGCATTACGATCATGCCGGGTCGCTGGGCGCATTCCCCAATGCGAAGTTCCACGTGCAGGATGCGGAGGTTGCCGGATGCACCTCCCGCGCGATGTGCGACCACGAGGCTCGCGCACCCTTTGACGGGGAGCCGGTGGCGCAATTGATGCGCAAGCTCTTTGCCGACCGGGTGGTGTTCCATGATGGCGACAGCGAGTTCGGCCCGGGCATTTCGCTGCGACTGGCGGCAGGGCACACGGCGGGGCTGATGGTGGTGTGCTGCGAGACAGAGCGGGGCACTGTCGTGCTCGCCAGCGATGCCGCGCATCTCTACGCCAATATCACGCGCGAGCTGCCCTTCCCGATCTTTGTCGACGAGCCGGCCTATCGCGCGGCGCAGAGGCGTGCGCTGGAGCTTGCGGGCGGCTCACTCGACCATTTCATTCCCGGCCATGACCCGCTGGTGCTCGCCTGCTTCCCCTCCGAGAATGGCATCGCCCGCGTCGACTTGGCTCCCATCATCCCTGTTTCGGAGAAAATATGACCACTGTGGGTTTTCTGGGGCTCGGCCGGATGGGCGCGGGCATGTCCGCACGGCTTCTCGGGCACGTCGATCACTTGCTGGTACATGACGTTGCGGATGAGGCGGTGCAGGCGCTCGTCGCCCGAGGCGCCGAAGCTGCCGGATCGGCCCGCGCATTGGGTGATGAGTGCGAGATCGTCTTCGCCAGCCTGCCCACGCCCGCAATCGTGCGTTCGGCGGTCCTGGGGGATGGCGGGATCGCGGCCGGGGCGAAGGTAAGGATCGTCTGCGATCTTTCGACCTCCGGTCCGCGGCTCGCGCAGGAGCTGGCCGCAGCACTGGAGCCGAAGGAAATCACTTCTTTCGATGCGCCGGTTTCGGGCGGGATCAAGGGGGCGAAGGAAGGCACCTTGGCGCTGATGGTGGCGGGGCCGCAAGCGCAGTACGAGGCGCTTCGTCCGCTGCTCGAGAGGATGGGCAAGCCCTTCTATATGGGCGAGACGCCCGGGGCGGGGCAGACCATGAAGCTGGTCAACAATCTGCTCGGCGCGGTGGCGATCGGCGTCACGGCCGAAGGTATGGCGATGGGGATCAAGGCCGGGCTCGACCCCGCACGGATGATCGAGGTGCTGAACCAGTCCACCGGCATCAACTCGGCGACGCGGGACAAGTGGCCGCGCTCTGTACTGCCGAGGACCTTCGATTTCGGCTTTGCGGCAGCGCTCAGCCTCAAGGACACGAACCTGCTGATGGAAGAGGCTGCGGCGATCGACGTGCCGCTGCCGCTGGGCAGCATCGTGCAGCGCCTGCTGGAACGCACGCTGGAAGAATACGGCGACAATGCCGACTTCACTGCCATGGCCAAAGTGGTCGAACGCGATGCGGGGCTGGACCCTGAACGGCCCGTCTGACACCCGGCACCGCAGGCCGCTTGCAAATGCAACCACTACCGTCCTAACGTTCTCGGCAGGGTCCGTTGAGAGGCCCGGCCGCGCTGTGCGGCAAGAGGAGAGCGGGAAGCCATGTCGCTTCTGGAAGAACTGAGTACAACGCAAGTCGCGATCCCGGACCGGGTGCCGTTCTGGAACGACATCGCCCAGATGGTCGCACCGATCCGCGTCGAACCGGTGGGCGAAAGCCCGTTCGAGGCGCGGATGTATCGCCGCAAGCTGCGCGAATGCGAACTGCTGTCCCCCTGTTCGAGCCCGGCGCGGATATTCAGCGCACCTGACAAGGAAAGCGCGGGCGTTCTGAACCTGCAGATCCAGCACAAGGGGCGCAGCACGAATCATACCGGCGGGCGGACGGCCGTTCTCGAAGAAGGGGATTTCGTGCTCTACGACCCCTCCAGGCCGCTCTGGCTGAACTTCGACGAGTACACCCAGGCGATTGTCCTGCGCCTGCCGCTGGCGACGGCGCAGGAACGTATTCCGCATCTCCGCGGACAGGTCGGCCTTGCCATCAGCGGGCGCAGTGGCCCGGGGGCGCTGTTCTCCAATTTCCTGCGCAATGCCTGGGAAGAACTGGAGCGCGACGGCGTCGGCGACTGGATCGATGGGCTGAGCGATGCGATCTGGCCCTTGCTCAACATGGCCTACGCCCCGATGCGGCCGGCGATCGAGACCAACCGGCGCGAAGAACGCCGCCGCGCCTTGTTCGAAGCGGTCGAAAGCGAACTGACAGACCCGGAGCTCGACGTGCATCGGCTGGCCAAGGGGATGGGCGTCTCGGCGCGCTACGTGCAGATGCTGTTCGCCGAGATGGGTACTACGCCCCGCGCCTTCATCCAGAATCGCCGGCTGGAGCTTGCTGCGCGGCGCCTCGAGCGTGAGGGAACCGAAGTGACGGTGACCGACGTCGCCTACGATGTCGGCTTCAATGATCTGTCGAGCTTCTGCCGCGCCTTTCGCCGCCGCTTCGACATGAGCCCGCGTAACTATCGCGCGGGTGGCCGCAGCTAGGGGGCCTTCTTCCGCGACAACGCGACTTGCACACCTCAAACTCACGTACTATTCAAAGTTGCGTGAGTGAGGAGCGCAATTGCAATGCCCGATGAAGCCGTGGACGGCGCCCGTCAGTTTCTGGATAGCTTCGCCAATATAGAGGCGGTGCGCAGCTATACCGAGAACGCGCCGCGCTTCGTACCGGGCTTCGACGCCCTGCACCGGATGACAGGGATTTTGCTGGCCGAGAAGGTTCCGCCGGCCGCCAGGATACTGGTGCTGGGGGCTGGCGGCGGGCTCGAGCTGACAGCACTCGCGGCGGCTTATCCCGGCTGGACCTTCACCGGCATCGACCCTGCACAACCGATGCTCGACCTCGCGGCGCAAGTCATGGGTGCCGAGGCGCAGCGCGCGGAGCTGATATGCGGCTATATCGACGATGCGCCCGACGGGCCCTTCGATGGCGCGGTCTGCCTGCTCACCCTGCACTTTCTGGATCGGGACGAACGGCGACGCACCGTCGCAGAAATCCACCGCAGGCTCAAACCAGGGGCGCCTTTCGTCGCGGCCCATAGCAGCTTCCCGCAAGGACCGGGCGACAAGGAGCTTTGGCTATCGCGCTATGCAGCTTTTGCCGTCGCCTCCGGAAGCCCGCCCGAACAAGCTGAGCAGGCGCGCGCTGCCGTCGCGGCGGCGGCTAACATGCTCGAGCCCCAGGAAGACGAGGCGATCCTGCGTCAGGGGGGTTTCGCAGATGCGGCGCTGTTCTACGCCGCCTTCACCTGGCGCGG
>Ga0164243_10004746_pt1 | contig 21120 bp, 20 predicted proteins | sample OricompcompostOP_FD_108781 | JGI IMG/M metagenome (GOLD analysis project Ga0164243, IMG submission 108781) | Organic Plus compost microbial communities from Emeryville, California, USA - Original compost - Organic plus compost (OP) | ecosystem: Engineered > Solid waste > Mixed feedstock >...
CTCGACCAGTCGGGCTTCGGCCAGCCTTTCCTTGATCGCGCGCGCGTGCTCGACCGGAAGCAGGGGGTCCTTGCCGCCAGCGACAATCAGCGTCGGACAGGTGATTTTCCCGAGGAAAGGTTCCGTATCGGCGTCGAGCATGGCCTCGATCTGGAGCGCATAGGCAACCGGGTCCTGATTTGCGAAGCGCCGGAAATAGGCCTCATATGCCACGTCGCGCGGGCAGTCGACAAAGGCCGAATCGACCGCGCCGGGCAGCACGGCCGGCATGCCGCCCTTCCGCGCCGTTGCGGCGCGCATAGCGAGCATGTCGCGTGCGGCAGGCTGCGTTTTGAAGCCGGGATTGCACAGCACGAGAGCGCGGATCGACGCCGGATGGCGGCCTGCAAGGGCGGCCGCGACCATCGCGCCCACCGCGCAGCCCACCGGCACGACGTTGCGCAAGCCGGCACGATCGACAAACTCCGCCAGATCGTCGGCATGCGCTTCGATCGATACCGGCCGGCTGCTGGCGGGTGAAGCGCCCGCACCGCGCAGATCGACCGCGATGCAGCAGTGATGTTCTTCAAAAAATTCGCGACAGCGGCTCCAAAAAGTCAGATCCGCGCCCATGGGATGGATCAGCAACAGCGTGAATGCCGCATCGGTCGGGCCGCCGGCCGAGACATGCAGTGCCGTCGCCTTCGAGGGGCCTTGTTCAGTTCTCACCATTCTTTTCCGGTTGAGCGGCCACGGCATGGGGCAGGGTGAGCGTGCCGGTCTTTTGAAAATAATGTTCGACGCTGGCGAGCGCGGCCGTATGGTTCGCGCGCAGGATTGCGCCCGCCAGATTGGAATCGTGATTCTCGTAGGCTTTGACGAGCTGGATATGGTCCTCCAGCGATCTCGCCATGCGGGTCGGCTGCGACAGGCTCAGCCGGCGGATGGCGAGGCTGCGTAAAAGCAGCGAATCGTGGATGCGCTTGGCCGTGGTGTTGCCCGACAGGCGCGTATCGAAATCGTGGAACTCGACGCTGAGCCAGGAGAAGGCGGTGATGTCGCCGAGTTCGGCGGCCTGCTGCATGCGCGCGAGAATGCCGCGCAGCACCTCGATGTCGGCCTCCGTCGCGCGCTTGGCCGAATCCGTAGCCATCAGCTCGAACAGCACCGTGCGCGTCCGGTAGACTTCACTGACCTCGATCATGGTGTGAACGTGGGCGCGTGGGCGCCGCCGCGGCGGGATATCCACCAGCCCCTCATTTTCCAGCAGGATCAGCGCCTCACGCACAGGCGTGCGGCTTGTCTGGTAGCGCCGGGCCAGTTCCACCGTATTGAGATCGTGCCCAGGCGGGATGATCGCCTCGACGATCTCCGCGCCGATTTCGCAGGCGATCTGCGCCACCAGCGATGGGCGGTCGTGGCGGCTGGCGACGATGGAGCGGATAACGTGCTGGGCCTGCGCCAGCGAGGCCTCGCGGCTCATCGGCACGTGCAGCGCAGCCGTCAGGACTGGCGCCGCTCCCGCCGCTCCTTTCCGTTCCGTGCCGCCTGCATCCGGCATCGCTTCACCTCCCCCTGACGAGCTGATGGGCATCCGGCTCGCGTCCTGTTTGCATTTTCGGGCGGGAACACGCCGCGTCCAGTCCTAGAGAATAGGTGCGATTGGCCGTCTGGAAGAAAAGTGCGTGCTTTTCCTCTTCGGAACGGACCGCAGCTATTTTCTTGAACGCATTCCACAATACGAGGTAGGACGCGGTTCCCTTATCCACGGGAAAATTGCTTTCGAACATGCAGCGTTCCGCGCCGAACAGGTCGATGCAGCGCAGGAAGTACGGCGCCCACGCCTCCGCCAGAGCATCGGAGCTTGGCGGTGCGTCACTCTCGTGGAAATCGAAGCCAGACATCAGCATGCCGAAGCCGCCAAGCTTTACGGTCACGTTCGGATAGCAGGCCAGCCGACCCATGAAATGCTCCCAGTCAGCGAAGACCTCCGCCCTCCGCCCTTGATAGGGGCCGATGCCGATCGGTCCGCCGGTATGGTTTACCACTATCGACAGTTCCGGCATCGCATGGGCGAGGTCGCAGAGCTCGCCAAGCTGGGTGTGGTACATCCACGCATCGAATACAAGGCCGCGGGCAGCGAGTTCGGCGAGCCCGGCGCGGAAGCCGGGATGGTAGAGCAGGCCTGGCGGCGGCAGCAGCACGGAGCCCCGCGCCTCCGGGTCGGCGTGCCAGGCAGAGGCGTTGCGCACGCCGCGGAAACGGCCGCACCCGACCTCAACATGTCGGTCGAGCACGGCCCCCGCTTTCGCGCCGGCGGCGAGATCGACATAGCCGACGATGCCGGCGGCGATACGGAAACGGCCGCCGTCGAGCGCGGCCTGCGCCCTGGTCATCGCGGCCACGGTCTCCGTCTCTCCGAGCGGCCGTTCAAGCGGGTCACCGTCACTGCGCCAGAATTCCTTGCCCTCGACGAAGACGGTGGCGACGACATTGTGCCCTGCGGCGTCCTGCGCCATGTCGGCGGCCAGATAGGGCGCATCGGCCTTGTTCCAGAGGTGGTGGTGGGCGTCGATGATAGGGCGCTTCGGTTCCACCACCGGTTCCTGGCGTAGCGCCAGCCACTCCTTGCGGATCGGGATATGCCGCGGCTTTGGAGTGCTGGCCATGGGTTCCCGCCTCATGCTCAGGGGATGAGGACGCTGGCGCCCTGCGTCTGGCGCGACTCCAGCGCCCGGTGGGCCTCGGCGGCGTCGGCGAGCCGGAAGGTCTGGTTGACCTGGATCTTCACCGCGCCGCGCAGCACTACATCGATCAGGTCGGCGGCGCGCGACAGAAGCTCCGGCCGGCTGCGCACGAACCAGGCAAAGGCCGCACTTGTGATCGTCAGCGAGCCCATCCTGTTCAGCCGGAACAGGTCGAATGGCGGCACGGGCCCTGACGCCGTGCCAAAGCTGACCATGGTGCCGCGCGGCCGCAGGCAGGAGAGTGAGATATCGAACGTGTCGCGGCCGACGGCGTCGAACACCACCGGCACGCCTTCGCCGGCCGTGAGCTGGCGAACGCGGGCGACCACGTCCTCCCGCGTTGAGACCAGTGCGTGACGGCAGCCGTTTTCCAGCGCCAGCTTCGCCTTTTCCGGCGAGCTGACGACGCCGATGACGCGCGCACCGAGATGGTTGGCCCATTGCGACAGGATCAGCCCGACGCCGCCGGCCGCAGCGTGGACAAGGATCGTGTCTCCCGGTCCGACCGGATAGACGCTCTTGAGCAGGTACTGCGCCGTCAGTCCCTTGACGATCATGCCGGCGGCGGTGATGTCGTCGATCTCGTCGGGCAGCACGACCAGCCTGCTGGCGTCGAACAGCCGGGCCTCCGCGTAGGAACCGGGCGGAAAGGCCGGGCCGCCGGCGGCATAGGCGACGCGGTCACCGACCTTGACGTCGGTGACGCCGGGTCCTACCGCCTCGACCACGCCGGCCGCCTCGCCACCCAGCACATGTGGCAGCGAGGGCAGCGGATAGCGGCCCTCGCGATTGTGAGTGTCGGCGAAGTTGAGGCCGATGGCGGTGTGGCGCACATATGCCTCGCCGGGGCCAGGCTCACCGATCTCGATATCTTCGTAGCGGAGCTTCTCCGGACCGCCATATTCGTGGATGCGGACTGCCTTCACCATTCTCATTATCCCGTTGCTGTTTTCCGTTCAGCGATCCGCGAACTCGAAGCGCGGAAGCGCCACACCGTCGTCCATGCGGGCGACCGTAAGACGGACACGCCGGCCGATGGGACTGTCGTCGAGCGTCGGATCACTGGTCAGGTTGCTGATGATCGTCGGACCTTCGTCCAGCCTGACGGCGATGACGTTGTAGGGCGCCGGATAGGCCGGCAAATACTGCTTGCGGAAGATGATCCACGAAAGCAGCTCTCCCGTGCCGGTGATCGGCTTCCATTCACAGTCCGGCGAAAGACATTCGTGGCAAGCGGGACCGGGCGGATAGCGCCACGCGCCGCAGGCCGAGCAGCATTGCAGGTGCATGCGGCCGGATTCGGCCAGCAAGTCCCAGAAGGGCTGGTCGTAGAGGCCCAACACGCGCGGCGGGGTAGCGGCGGTCTGCATGCTTACGCTCCGTAGATGATTGAGACGGCCTTGCCGGCGACGTCCGAGGTGTAGTGCACGCGACGGCAGTTCTCGATTTGGCGCGCGCCGCATTCGCCACGCGCCTGCCGGACGCATTCGATCTGGTGGTTCCAACCCTGCATGTAGCTTTCCGACAGGTGCCCGCCGCTGGTATTGGTGGGCAGCCTGCCGGCAAGCCCGATGCCGTCCTCGCGCATGAAGCGGCCGGCCTCGCCGACCTTGCAGTAGCCGTAGCCTTCCAGCGCCAGCGGCACATGGACCGAGAAGCTGTCATAGACCTGGAGGACGTCGATATCCTTCGGATCGAGGCCCGACGTGCCGAATATCTGCTCGGCCACCGCCTGCTGCGCCGGTCGATAGAAGTCGGTCAGGCGGGGCTCCAGGCTGGTCGCGCGCTTGTTGAGGTCGTAGCGGCCGGCCGCCTCGATATAGACAGGCTTCGGTGACAGCGTTCTCGCAAGCCCCGCTTCCGCGATGATCAGCGCGACGCCGCCGTCGTTGATGAGGCAGTAGTCGAACAGCCGCAGCGGCTCGGTAATGTAGGGGGCGGCCATGTAGTCTTCGATGGTGATGCGTTTGCGCTGGATCGCGTTTGGATTGACTGACGAACCCTCACGCTGTGCGACCGCGACATGGCCAAGGTCGCGCTCGCTGATGCCGAACAGCTCGCTGTAGCGGCGGAACATCAGCGCATAGAGCGCGCCTTGCGAGGTCATACCCCACGGTGAATGGTAGACATAGGAGAGGAACTGGTCGCCGCCCATCGCCTGCGGACCGCCATACTGGGTTCCGACCGAGCGCTGGTCGTTGCCGTAGACGAGTGCGACAATGTCGGCCTGCCCGCTCTCGATGGCCATGCAGGCCTGTACCACCGACAACACCGCGTCTGCCTGATCGCCCCAGCGCACGTTCATGCCCAGAACCTCGGCCATACGCTCGTAGGCCGTCGTGGGGCCGACGATCAGCCCGTCGATCTTCTCGCGCGCGATGTTGGCATCGGCAAGGGCGTTGCGGAACGCGCTCGCAGCGTAGCCGTAACAGTCGTCCGGGCGTTCGCCGGCGCGCACGCGGGTCCAGTCACCGACCCAGTCGCTGTGCCCCACGCCAATGACGGCGGCCACGCGTTTCAGTGATTTCATTTGAACACCCCTGATGTTTCGAGCGCATCCAGTCTCGCCTCATCCAGGCCGAGCAGGAGCGACAGCACCTCACGCGTGTGCTCACCCAGAAGCGGGGGACGTGAAAGCTCCACCCGTTCCCCGTCGACCTGGTAGGGCGGGGAGGCGTAGAGGCTGTTGCCGAGTTCGGGATGCTCGACGCGTTGCCAATAGCCGCGGCCGGCAAGCTGCACGTCGTTCTCGACCAAATGGCGAGAATTGGCGACCCTGGCGGCGGGAATACCGGCCTGCCGCAGTCTTTCGGCCACCTCGCCGGCCTCGCACGCCGATGTCCATGTCGTCACGATGCCGTCCAGTGCTTCGCGGTTTCCGATCCGTGCGGCGGTGGAAGCGAAGCGGGTATCGTCCGCCAGCCTTGGCTCGCCCATCAGCCGTGCCATCTCGGCCCACGCCGCATCCGAGCCGACGGTGATCGCGCACCAGGCATCCTCGCCCTTGCAGCGATAGATGCCGTGCGGCGCCATCTCGCCCGAGGCGTTCGAGGCCTGTGGCGGTTCCTCACCGGTCATCGCCTGCGCGACGAAGGCAGTACCGATGAAATTAATGGTCGACTCCACTTGCGACAGGTCGATCTTCATGCCTTCGCCGGTCAGCCTCTTGCGCCGCAGCGCCGCCAGCACCGCGAAAGCCGCGTGATAGGGGTTGGCGGCATGATCGGGATAGTGCGTGCCCGGCCCGACGGGATCGCCAGGTCCGTATGCGGTGGACCACATCAGGCCGGTGACGGCGCTGATCGTCATGCCGACGCCGAGCATCTCGGCGCGCGGGCCGTCCTCGCCATACATCGGCATCGACAGGTAGATGATGTCGGGCTTGACGGCGCGCACGGCATCATAGCCGAGACCGAGGCGATCCATCGCGCCTGGTCCAAAATTGTTGGAGATCACGTCTGACTTGCGGATGATGTCAAAGACCAGCGCGCGGCCTTCTTCCGATTTCAGGTCGAGCACGACGCTCTTCTTGCCGGTGTTGCGCGAGGCGAAGTAGCCCGAGCGGTTGACGCCGAACCTGCGGTCCTTAAACGGGCCGCCGGTGCGCACGGAATCGAGCCGCACCGAGCTTTCGATCTTGATCACCTCCGCGCCGAAGTCGGAGAAGATCTTGGTGCTGAACGGGCCCGCGCCCGCCCATGTCAGGTCCGCGAAGCGCACGCCTTTGAGGAAGTCGGGCTTCATGACGAGAGCTCCTTTACAGACGCGTTGTGCTCGCCCAGCGCCGGGGCGCGGGCCGTGGCCCAGACCTGCGGCGTCAGCTTGAAGGGCGCGCCGGGAAAACGTACCAGAGCGCCGTCTTCCATCTCCACCTGCGTGAAGAAGTCGCGATGGGCGAGTTGGGGATCGTCGATCACCTCGGATATGCGGCTGGCCGGTCCCATGACGATGCGGCGGGCGATTGCCTGCCGCGCCATCTCTTCCTTGTCGAACAGGGTCGAGAAGGCGGTGAAGGCGGTACGGAACTCCTCACGCGCCTCGCGCGTCAACCGCCATTCCCGGCTCGACCAGCGCTCCTGCGAGAATATCTTACCGGAGGGGTGGCCGGCCTCGACCATCCACGCCACCAGTGACTTCCATGAGTTGCCGACCGCGAGCGGCGAGGCGAGGAAGACGAAGCCGTCGCGGCAGGGGAAGATGTCCTCGGTCGCATCGCGGGTGCCTTCGCCGCCGCGGATCGAGATGCGCTGCTCGAGGTCCCAGACCTGGATGGCGTTCTGAAGCGAATGGGCGATGCATTCCTGCACCGACACGTCGATCAAGTGGCCCCGGCCGGTCGCCTCGGCATGGTGGAGCGCGATCGCCGTCACTGTAGCGGCATAGATCGAGCCGACCATGGTCGCCTGCGAGAAGGGGAGCGCAAGCGGCTCGCGCTCGATGCGTCCGGACATCCAAGCGATACCGCCCGCCGCCTGAAGCACGAGGTCGGAAGCCGGCGCGTCTGCGAGCGGCCCTGTCATGCCGTAAGGCGAAACGGCGGTGATCACCGCCCGCGGATTGGCGGCCCGCAGCCGGCCGATCGCGTCGTAGAGTGGCCCGTCGCGCTCGATGAAGACGGCGCCGGCGCTCGAAACCAGCGCGTCGATCCTGGCTTCGGCTCGCGGGTCGCCGAAGTCGAGCACGATGCTCTTTTTGTTGGCGTTGAGGAAGGCGAAGCGCGGATCGCGGTTTGGCAGAGCCGCGCGGTCGGGCAGACCGTCCGGCGGTTCGACGCGGATCACCTCCGCACCGAGGTCGGCGAACAGTTTGCCCGCGTAGACGCCGTAGCGGTGCGTCAGGTCAAGAATGCGCATCCCGTCATAAGGCTGCGGCTGCTTTGGTTTCCGCAAGGCGGCCATGGGGCTACATCTGCTGCGGGAGATAGAGCGCGATCTGCGGGAAGATGAGCAGCAGCGCCAGCATCAGGAACGAGGCGAAAATGAACGGCGTGAGCGAGCTGAAGATTTCCTCCAGCCTGACGAGGTTGCCGGCTGCGCCCTTGACGACGAAACAGTTGATACCCACCGGCGGTGTGACGGCCCCGATCTCTGCCAGCACGATCACGTAGACGCCGAACCACAGCGGGTCGAAGCCCAGCCCCATCATGACGGGATGGGTAATGGGCAGCGAGATCGCCAGCAGCGACGGCGCGTCCATCAGCATTCCCAGGATCAGGTAGACAAGGGTGACGATGGTTACCACCATCCACACCTCAAGGCCGCCGCCGACGAGGATGTTCTGGATGAAGCCAGATACGCCGCTGAGCGCGAGAAAGCGCGCGAACAGCAGGCCGCCGATGATGATGGCGAAGATCATCGCCGTCAGCGTCACCGTCTCCAGAAGCGTCTTGCCCAGTTCGAGCTTGCGCAGGCTCTTCTGGCGTAGCAGCGCCATGATGAAGGTGACGAGCGCGCCGATCGCGCCGGCCTCCGTCGGGGTGAACACACCCGCATAAAGGCCGCCCATCATAGCCGCAATGACTGCAAACAGTGGGCCTACCATGCGCAGCGCCCACATTTTCTCCCTCCAGCTGTAGATGCGATCGTCCCGCGGAGCCCTGGCGGGGTTCGTGAGCGCCAGCGTCAACACCGTTGCGCCGAGGATGATTGAGAAGATGATGCCCGGAAGGATACCGGCGATGAGCAGCTTGCCGATCGCGGCGTTGGTGAGGATGCCGTAGACCACCATCAGAGCGCTGGGCGGAATCAGTACCGCCAGCGTACCCGCGATCGCGATTGACGCGGCCGCAAAGCCGCGATGGTAGCCGCGGTTGATCATCTCCGGGAGCGCGAGCTTGGTGAACAGGGTCGCCGTGCCGACGCTGGAACCGGACGCGGCGCCGAAAGCGGCTGCCGCGCCGGTGCTTGCCACTGCAAGGCCTCCGGGAAGCCGGCCAAGCCATTTGGTGCAGGCGTCAAACAGATCATTGCCGATGCCGGCCCGCATGGCGAAGAAACCCATCAGCAGAAACATCGGAATGACGCTGAAGTGGAAACTGCTGACCACCGAGAAGTAAATGGTGCCGAGCACCGAGATCGCCGGCAGCATCCCGTTCATGGCGACGATGCCGATGAAGCCGACACCGGTCAACGCCATCATGATCGGCGCGCCAAGCAGGATCGAGCCGAGGAGGAGCGCAATTCCGATGAAGCCCACGGCGAGATCAGACATGGGCATGTACCTCTGCATCGTCGGGATGACGGTGGAAATCGCGGATCAGAAGCGTACCGACAGCATCCAGCAGGAACTGAACCGAAAGGAGCAGCGTGGCGACACTGATGGCCATTTTGGAAGGCCAGAGCGGGAACTGGATCGTCGCGCCCCAGATCTGTTCGTTCATGCGATACGACCGTAGTCCGTACTGATAGGTGCCATAGGTGACGGCGGCAAACAGCAGGAAGCCCACCATCATCCAGAAGACGTGCAGCCACCGCCGTGTAGCGTCGGAGAAGTGCGACGTCAGGAAGGTCGTATTCACGTGCTCGCGTCTGAGCAGCGTGTAGGCGAAGGGCAGCATGATTGAGATCACAAGCAGCGACTGGCTGATTTCCAGGGCGGCCGGCAACGGGGCGTTGAAAATTTTGCGCAGCAGGGCGTTGATATCGACCACCCACATGATAGCGAAGGTGCACAGCCCTGCCAGCATCGCGGCAGCCAAGAGCACCTTGCCGTAGAAATCGTAGACTCTCTGGAATGCGTTTCGCACCCGGCTTTCCTCCCCTTTTTGCGGCAGAGCGCGGATGCCTTGTCCGCGCTCTGCCGGTGTCGCACGAAGGATCAGTTGTTGATGTCGTCAATGACGCGCTGTGCGTCATCTTCCGCCATGCCGGCATTGATGGCGCGCTGCTTCCAGCTATTGCGCACCGCCTGGACGCTAGGATGCTCCAGCGTTGCCTTCAGGAAGTCCTCGGCCGGGAACTCGATGATCTCAATGCTGCCGTCGCCGGCCCATTTCTGCTTCAGACGCTCCTCCTCCTCACGGAACAGGCGAAGCATTTCCGTCAGGTGGTCATATTTCAGCTCTTCCAGCAGGGCCTTGTGCTCGTCGGAAAGCGCATCGTATTTGGCTTTGTTCATCGCGATGATGTGGCCCCAGGAAGCGCCCATAGGAACGTCGATGAAGTATTGGGCGACCTCGTGGAGCTGAAAGGCTTCTACCAGAGCGATGTCTGCCGCCGAGCAGTCGAGAACATTGTTGCTCATGGCCTCGTAGGTCTCGACATCGGCCATGCCGACCGAAACACCGCCGAGCGCCTCGACCATGGCGGGCAGAGCGACGCCGTAGGTGCGGATGCGCTTGCCCCGGAAATCCTCCAGCGTGCGGATCGGCGTGGTGCAGATGAAGCCGTAGGGCGGCAGCGGACGCACGGTGATGAGCTTGGCGTTGTAGTTTGCAAGCTCGTCCCCGAAAGCCGGGATTTCCTCGTGCCACTTCAGCATCAGCTCGCCGAGCTCCTGCTGGCTCTTGGGCTGCGGCCAGAAGAAGGGGATCGCGTTGTTCACCACGAGCTGGTCGGGGAAGTACGGCGTGACGATGTTGCCCATGTCAATGATGCCGGTCTCGATCGCCGAAGGGATTTCACCCACTGTGGCGAGGACTCCGCCGAAGTTGATGTCGAACTTCAGCTCTCCGTTGGAGCGCTTGTCGACCTCTTGCGCGAGCCACTCTGCCGCCTTGGCATACATGCTGCAACACTGCGGCAGGTGCTCGCCCCACCGGAGCGTCTCCGCGCTGGCAGCGCTGCCGATGAATGCTGTCGCCGCGAGCGCCAGCATCGAACGCCTTATCAATTTCATCATCATGAACCTCCCGGTTGTGTGTTTGGCCACTGACTTCCGATCTGCTCGCCCCGTTTCCGGGACATGGAACGCGGTACCTCCTCCCCCGCGTCCGCCGCGTCAATTTCGAATGCCGGCCTGATCAGGCGGCATTTCCCTCGATGGGGCGCAGGAAACGCCCGTCCTGCATGCGCATCTCGCCGTCGACATACAGGGTCGGTTCCAGGATCACGCCATCCATGTGGATCTTGGAGCGGATGGAGCCGCCGACATCGATATTGGTGCCGAGGCCGAAATGCATCGCGCCATAGATGTTCTTGTCCTCGCGCTGGATGCCGCGAATCAGCGCCTTGGCGTTGACGCCGACCGAGGCTTCGGCCGGACACATATAGGCGTTCTCGTCGCCGTACTCCTCGAGGTAGTCGCGCAGCACCCGCGCCGACGCGCCGCCCTCGATCCGGACCACCCGACCCTTCTCGACATGCAGCTCGATGGGATCCTCCAGCCGGCCGATGTGATGCATGGTCAGGTCGATAACCAGCTTGCCGTTGGCCGAGCCCTCGATGGGCGCCACGTTCAGCTCTCCGGTCGGGAACAGATAGTAGTATAGATTGCCGCCCTTGCGGTTCTCGTCCTTGTCGAAATCGACGATCTTGTAGGGGTCGAAGTCGTCACCGGGCAGCGGCGGCACGAAGATCCGGTCGTCAACCCGATAGGTGAAGTCGGTGCCGTAGCGCGAAGTGACGCGGCATTCCTTGGCGTCCACGCCGAAGATGTCCTTGGCCACGTAGTGCTTGCGCACCATGATCTGCTTCATATCGTCCGTGACCGCGCCGGACTGAAACCACTCCAGCGTCATGCCGCCGTCCATGCAGATTGAGGGGATGCGCGCTTCCATGGCGCGGAAGCTGGCGGGCGAATGCAGCATGCCGGTGGAGGCGAGCAGGATGTTGACGTCCGACTTCATCATCGCCTCGCATACGGCCGCCGGAGGATCATAATAGTCGGCGGGACGGCGCTCGAACAGGGCCACCGTCACGTCCGCGCCGATCTCCTGCAGGATGCTCATGACCGCCTGCCAGACGCGCGGATCGTGTGCGGTGTCGGTCAGCACAAGCGTCTTGTCGCCGGCTTTCACGTTCCGTACGAGCGGCCTCCGCAGATATTCCATGCTTCCCGTCATCAGGCTGTTGGACGACATCAATGACCTCCGTTGCGCAGGGCGTCGATGCCCAGCTTTGTTTCGTTGCGCACATAGCTTTCACGGATTCATGCGGTCGTCAATATGTGTCGACACTTTTGTTGAAGAGCCAGCCTAAGGTAAGGTTTGCTGCGCAATGATGCGGCCCCAAGTGATGCCGTGTTGCGGCGCGAATCGTCCATTATTTTCGATTTTTCCAGCGATTTTGCCACTATGACGCGCGGGAGCGTCCGAAAATGGCTTGTAAAAATGTCGGCCTGCGTCAAGAAGGGGCTTGACGCCCGGACATGACTGCCGCTTCTATCTCATTCATTCTGTCGACATAACAGCATGCTGGATGCATGCACCATAAAAGGGAGGACGAGGAGACATGCGCATCGGGTTCATCGGGGTCGGCGCCATGGGAGCGCCGATGGCCGAGCGACTGATCGGCGCCGGCCATGACGTTGTCGTGTTCGATCCTTCCGACGCCTCAGCAGGTCCGCTCGTCGACCGTGGCGCGGCGAGAGCGCGAACACCGGGCGAGGCCGCCGCCGGAACCTACGTCGTCTTCGGCTGCCTGCCAAACCCGCAGGTCAGCCGTGCCGTGGCGCTAGGGCCGGACGGGGTCGCGCGGACTGACGGTGTCTCAGCCTATGTCGAGATGTCGACCATCGGTTCGGCGACCGTCGTCGAGATCGCCAGGGCGATGGCGGAGCGGGGCGTCCTCTTCCTCGATGCGCCGGTGAGCGGCGGGCCGAAGGGCGCCCGCGCCGGCACGCTCACGACCATGGTGGCCGGCTCGGACGAGGCCTTCTCCCATTGCGAGGCGGCGCTGCGCACGATCGCCGCCAACGTCTTCCATGTGGGCAAGGCGCCAGGGCAGGGGCAGGTGGCCAAGCTCGCCAACAACATGATCTCCGCCGCCGCGATGGTCGCCTCCTTCGAGGCGGTGACGATGGGCGTCAAGGCGGGCATCGACGCCGACACGCTGGTCGACCTCATCAATGTGTCGACCGGGCGTAGCGGGGCGACGCTGGACAAGTTCCCGCACGCAATCCTGCCGCGAACCTTCGACTACGGCGGCAAGCTCGGCACCATGTACAAGGATGTGATGCTATGCCTGGAGGAGTATCGCAACCGCGCCGTGCCTCATCACGTCAGTTCCAGCGTGGCGCAGATCTGGTTCCAAGGCATGGCGGAAGGGCGTAGCGATGACGACTACACCAGCCTGATCAAGGTCATCGAGAACTGGGCAGGCGTGGAGGTGCGCGGCAAGGCTGCCTCCCGGGCGGGAGCATAGCCATGTGCGACGCCTGCCATCTGAAGAACACTCGCTGGAAGGGCTGGAATGACGTGCCTGCGCCGCAGATGGCCGGCGCCGGCGGTCCGTGGACCGATCTTTCGCACCGGCTGAGCGACACGCTGTCGGCCATCCCCAACTATCCGAAGCCGAGCTTCGAGAGGTGGCGCAGCATTCCGGAATACCCGGCCAACATCACGCTGATGAACATGGTGGTCCACCACGGCACGCATCTCGACGCGCCGAACCATTTCATCGCCGACGCACCGTCCTTCGACGAGGTGCCGCTCGAACGGCTCTATGGCCCCGGCGTGGTGTGGAGCTTCGACGTGCCAGAATACGGTTTCATCGACGTGCCCGAGCTCGAACTGGCGCGGCCGCAGGTCCGGCCCGGTGACATCGTGCTGTTCGACACGGGCTGGTGGAAGCGCGTCGACGACCCGTCCTACGAGCGCCATGCCTCGCTGACGCCGGAGGCGGCGGAATGGCTGCTCGCCCACCGGGTCAAGATGATCGGCGTCGACTTCGCCACGCCCGATCGCGCGCCGTCAAACCGGCCGGAAGGCTTCTACTGGCCAGTCCATCACATCCTGCTGCCGCACGGAATCCTGATTGCCGAGCACGTCACGAATCTCGGCCCGCTGTCGAACCGGCGGATCGAGGCGATCTTCACCGGTCTGAGCATTGCCGGTGCGGACGGCGCGCCGGTGCGGGCGCTGGCGCGGGCGGCGGATTGATCAATCAGTAGGGTCGATAGGTCGCTGCCAGCATGATCCGGCCGGCGGCATTGCCGAAGGCTGCGAGGTCAAGCGGCGGAATATGGTTGCCGGAAAACTCGCTGACCGAAAGCGTGAAGTCGCGTGCCGGCTCCACGCCGAGAAACACCCTGCTTTGCAGATGGCCAGGCGTGGCGTCGAAGCTTGCGGCAAGACCTGCGGCCAGCGCCTGCGCCGTTTCCGCGTCGCCGCCTGCGCAACGCAGCAGGAACAGGCGTGAAGCCTCGCCGGTCGGTTTTCCGCTCCGCGCGTCGGACCGTTCGGCGGTCAGGCGCTGCGGCCGGCTTCTGGAGGTCACGCGCCGCGTCCAAGGGCTGAAATTGGGTCCCGATACCGCCTTGTAAGCCTCACCCTCCAGCACGGCGAGCGAGGCGAGATCGTAGAGCGCCGCGTAGCGCGGGCCGTCCCCAAGCGAGATATAGCGGCGCGCGGTGACGAAACCGTCGATCGCCGCGCGCTCCGGCAGGTGCTCGGTATCGTACCATGCGTTGAACTCCTCCTCGACCCCAGGAGGCGGATCGGCCAGCACCAGCAGCAGCCCCGGAATGTCGGACGTCATGATGCGCCTCCCTCGATAAAGCCGGCGACGAGATCGCCGAATGTCCGCTCGCATTCGATCTGCATCATATGCGGCGCACCCTCCATCACGGCCAATCGGCTGCCGGGAATGGCGGCTGCCAGTGCGCGCTTGGCCTCGATCGTCGTCGCCGCGTCCTTCTCGCCCGCGATTACCAGTGTCGGTACAGTGAGCGCGGAGAGTCGGGGCAGAGCGTTATGTTCGGAGACGGCTTCCCAGGTAGCGGCGAAATTTGTCGGCTTGTTCGCAAGCAGCCGTCGCCGCACCGGTTCGGCCTTTCCTGTCGACAGATAGGGAGCCGTGAACCATCGTTCGAGCGTCGGCCCCGCCACCGCCTCCATGCCGCCTCGCTCCGCGTCGGCGCCGCGCTGCAGGATCGCCGGTCGCGCCGCTTCCGGGATCGCGGCGGGGCAGCCTGCAAGCACGAGGCGGGAAACGAGATCGGGACGCTCAAGCGCTATGTTTTGAGCCAGCATGCCGCCGAAGGAGACGCCGACCAGCGTGGCATGTTCTCCTCCGAGTCTTTCCAATAGATCAATGATATCATCAATATGGTTGGAAATGCGACCTGGCCACTGCGCGTCCTCCGAGCGGCCGTGGCCGGTGAGGTCGATCGCGACGACGCGCCTTCCTCGTGCGAGACGTTTGGGCAGGCTTCCCCAGAATGTGCCATCCAGCCCGACCGGATGAAGCAGAAGGACGACCGGCCCGTTCCCTTCAGCCGAATAGTACAGATGCCGCATGCCGAGCCTCCTCCCGATGATCGAAAAAGAGCCGACTTTTTGTCGACACTTTTTCGATCATGTCAAGGATCCAGGCCAGCGCGCTACTATCGCGCGGCGAGGAAATCGCCGACTTCGAGCAGGATGAACTCGTTATTCGCGGCCGCACCGATCTCACGTCCCGCCGAGAAAGGCAGGTTGTTGTCATTGGCGACGAGGATATGCTTGTCGTCCACCCGCATCACATCCTCGATGGTAAAGAAGGGGAAGGTGAACTTTCCGGTCAGATCGCGATTTGCCTGGGTTTTCAACACGGCCTTTCCGTCAGGGTCGGCGATGTCCATCAGGTCGATATGGCCGATGCGAGGGATGAAGCCATCATCGTCAATCTGCGCGGTGTCGACCAGGACCACCCTCTTGACGCGTGCAGGGTTAGGATAGCAGGCGGACTTGTCATCGGTTTCGCAGGCAAGACTCGGATCGCCCTCGCCATTGTCGCGCTCGATCACGAGTGCACGGGTTTCATCGATGAAGTTGAAGTCGCCAATGGCTGCGGCGCCCTCGCCGAGGCGGAAGCGATAGCTCTCACCCGTCCATTCGCCCTTTCGGGTATCGAATGTGATGACGCGCAGGAAATCCCCTTCCGGCTGACCATCCTCGCCAAGAATCGGCTTCTCAAGCATGGCCCAGAGAAGATCGCTGTCTGGCTGCAGAGCCATGCCCTCATAGCCGCCTGAGCGCTGAACCTGATAGTCCTTGCCAGCAACGGCTGGAACGACAACACCGGGCGTGTCCGGGCCTTTCAGGGGCGTGCCGTCAAGCAGCGTCTCATATACGTCGATAACCCGGCCATCTTCCGTGGCTCGGATAATATAGGGACCGAATTCATCTCCGATCCAAATCTCGCCGTTGAGATACTGAATGCTTTCGGAGTCGAAATCAGCGCCAGTGAGATAGCGGCTTTCCGTGCCTTCATAAGCGATGCGGAAGGGCACCTTGCGATCAGGATCGCGCAGGAAGATCGTATCAAGACGCTCGACCTTCCCGGTTTCAAAATCGGGCTTCATGCGGTGGAAGAAAAGCAGTGCATCCGGGCTGTTGATCTTGGAGCCGAAGCCGTTATCCGTGAGCACGAAGATGCTGTCATCCTCGGCGCGGTTCATCGCAAAGCCGGACATGCCTTGCACAGGCTGGCCAATGAAGGGTAGCGAGATGCCGGTTGGATGGCTGCCATAGGCCGCACCGACGTCGCCAGGCACAGACATGACCTCATGGTTGCGCAGGACGCTGGTGAACTTACCAGATACCCAGGCATCGCGTGGCGCATCCGTCGGGGGTGTGACAAGGGTGAGTGCGGGAAGATAGGCATGACCCGTCAGTTTGGCGCTGAATGCTTCCTCGGCTGAAGCCGGCGACTGCAGCGCCGCGAACGCAACACCCGCAGTCAGGATGTGTCTGAATATCGATGTGATCATAAAAAGCTCCTTGGGGATCCCGGTTTGGAAATGCCTACCGGAGGTAGCCGTCCTCTATGACGGCTGCTTGTCAGTTCGACGACGGTCTTATTACGGGATGCTTATAAACGCTGCGCCTGTGCGGGCGCCTGTCGACAAGCGTTGGAGGCATTCGATCCGGGAATGGCCTGCAAAACTGCAATCGGGCGATGGATTCGGTCATCGCGGACCTGCAAAAGCACGCCAAGAGGCCGCTTTTGCGAACAGGTTGCGTGCAACTGAGCCCCAGAAGGTTATTGAGGTGGGGAAGGCTGCTTAAATGTTTGAATTAAATGGGCTGGATGGTGGGCGTGACAGGGATTGAACCTGTGACCCCTACGATGTCAACGTAGTGCTCTCCCGCTGAGCTACACGCCCATCCGACGCCGCGCATAGACCATAGAACGGTCTCGTGCGTCAATAGCTGTTTGAGGCCGATGCGATCATAATGTCGACCTGTCGATCCAGCCGGCACTCGGGCCGCGCGGGTGTTGATTCAGGCTGCGTGAAGCAGCTTTTCCACCTCATTCACCAGATCGCGCAGATGGAAAGGTTTGGACAGGACCTTGGCATCCTTCGGCGCGTTGGAATCCGGATTGAGGGCAACGGCGGCAAAGCCGGTGATGAACATGACCTTGAGGTCCGGGTCGATCTCGGTGGCGCGGCGGGCAAGCTCGATGCCGTCCATTTCCGGCATGACAATGTCGGTGAGGAGGAGAGAGAACGGCTCCTCGCGCAAGCGTTCATAGGCGCTGGCGCCATTGTCGTAATCGATCACCTCATAGCCGGCGCGCTCCAGCGCCTTGACGAGGAAGCGACGCATATCGTTATCATCTTCAGCGAGAAGAATTCGTGCCATTTTTCCGTCCGGATCATGCCAAACGAGCTGTGTTGCGCGAGCCCGTTAACCGTTAACCTATATGAATCCCGGATGGTAAACATCAAGTGAATGATTTGGCTGCCCGGACTCGAGGGAGGCCGGCAGCCTGCAGGCTGGACATGCCGGGGTTCCGATGGCACGGTTCGAATGAAGAGAAGGGTGCCAAGAGGCTTGGATGATCGAATGAGTGCAGCGGCGGATTTTTCCGATATTCCAGCCTTCGACGTGCGCGCACCCGCCTATCAGCGATTTCCCTTCGTCTTCAACTCGCCGCATAGCGGCTCATATTATCCGAAACGTTTCCTCGCCATGTCGCGGCTGGATGCGATGGCGATCAGGCGCTCGGAAGACTGCTATGTGGACGAGCTGTTCTCGGGCGCCGTAGCGCTCGGCGCGCCGCTTCTCGCAGCCAATTTTCCGCGCGCCTATCTCGACGTGAACCGCGAGCCGTGGGAACTCGACCCGCGCATGTTCTCCGAGCCGCTGCCGCCTTTCGCCAATATCCGCTCGCCTCGCGTCGCAGGCGGGCTGGGGACCGTGCCAAAACTGGTCGGGGAAGGGCTGGACATCTATCACGGGCGGCTGCCGCTTGCCGAGGCGGCTTCGCGTATCGAAGCCATCTACAAACCCTATCACGAAGTGCTGACCGAACTCGTATCACGGACCCATGCGGCATTCGGCTATGCGATACTGATCGATTGCCATTCGATGCCCGCAAGCATTCGCGTCGGCGAGAACGGCTCGCGGCCGGACTTCATCATCGGCGACCGGTTCGGAATTGCGGCTGCAGCGGCGCTGACGGAATATGCGATCGCGCTACTTGCCGCCATGGGCTATACGGTGGCGCATAACAAGCCCTATGCCGGGGGTTTCATCACCGAGCACTACGGACGCCCGGCGCATGGGCTCCACGCCTTGCAGATCGAGGTCAATCGCGGGCTCTATATGGATGAGCGGAACCTGCAGAAGACCAGTGGGTTCGATCAGGTGGCGAACGACCTCACCCGTTTCGTGCGCGACCTCATGGCCATTCCGGAACAATATTTCGGCAGTCCGCCTCTCGCTGCCGAATAGGCAAAAAAAGACCGCCCCGTTTGCACGACGCGGTCGAATCTAGGGAGGAAACGCCCAAGGAGGGCAAGGACAGAACGAACTGTCCGAGGATGAGTTTATGTTGCGATGCACAATTGTCAAGGCCGAAGTGATCATTTTTTGACGCCTGTATAAACTTTGTGCAAAACCGCCATCAGTTCAGGTCTGGAGAACCAAAAATGACAGTTTCCGCCGCTTTCCTGCGGCGCCTTGCGGAGCGCGCCGGGCAAGAGACGCTGCCGCGTTTCCGCATGCCTGCCGCAGTGGACAACAAGCTCGTTTCGGGTTTCGACCCGGTGACGGAGGCCGACCGCGCCGCGGAAAAGGCGATACGCGCCCTTATCGCCGAAGAGTTCCCCGGGCACGGGCTGCTGGGCGAGGAATTCGGGCCGGAAAGGATTGACAGCAGCCATGTCTGGGTCATCGACCCGATCGATGGCACACGCGCCTTCATCTCGGGCCTGCCGTTATGGGGCACGCTGGTCGGGCTGACGGTGGATGGCGATGCGGTTGCGGGAATGATGTCGCAGCCTTTCACCGGCGAGTTCTTCTATGCCAATGAAGAGGGCGCGCATTACGAGGGGCCGGGCGGGCCGCGCCGGCTTGCGGCCCGGCGAACGACCGGTCTATCCGAAGCGACGCTGTGCACCACGACGCCGGCGCTGTTCGACGGGGCGCGACGCGCCCTCTACGACAGGGTAGAAGCCGCTGTAAGGCTGCCGCGCTACGGAACCGATTGCTATGCCTATGCCATGGTGGCGGCAGGACAGGTGGATCTCGTCATCGAATGCGGGCTCCAGTCTTACGATATCGTCGCCCTGATACCGATCATCGAGCGGGCAGGCGGGGTGATCACGACATGGGATGGCGGACCTGCCGAGAAGGGCGGCGACATTATCGCCGCCGCCACGCCTGAACTGCACCAGGCCGCGCTGGACTATCTGCGTCTGTAGCCGTCGCGGACCGGATCTATCCGAAAAGCGCAGACGCTTTTCGGCCCGATGCGCTATCTCGGCAGGACGGAACTTCCCATCAGGAACTCGTCGATGGCGCGCGCGGCCTGACGGCCTTCGCGGATCGCCCAGACCACAAGCGACTGGCCGCGTCTCACATCACCCGCTGCAAAGAGCCGGTCAATGCTGGTGCGGTAGTCCCTGTCATTGGCCGCGACATTGGTGGACCGGCGGGCATCCACAGTGATGGCAAGCTTTTCGCCGCATTCCTTGAGCACGCCGCCAGAGACCGGACCGGCAAAGCCGATCGCGATGAAGGCGAGGTCGGCGCGGATGACGAATTCCGTACCTTCTACCGGCCTGCGCTTTTCATCCACCTGGCAGCATTTGACGCCGGTCAACTGGCCGTCCTCGCCGATGAATTCGAGGGTTGCTACCTGGAATTCGCGTTCGGCCCCTTCCGCCTGGCTGGAGGAAGTGCGCATCTTGGTCGCCCAATAGGGCCAGACCCTCAGCTTGTCTTCCTTCTCCGGCGGTCGGGGCCGGATGTCGAGCTGGGTGACTCTCACTGCGCCCTGGCGGAAGGCGGTGCCAATACAGTCGGAAGCGGTATCGCCGCCCCCCACGACCACGACATGCTTGCCGGCGGCCAGGATCGGCTCGGCCGGCCAGGCCACGGAGGCGATGTCCTCGCCTGCCACGCGCTTGTTCTGCTGCACGAGATAGGGCATCGCATCGTAGACGCCGTCGAGCTCGGTGCCGGGGATGCCGGCCGGGCGAGGCACTTCCGAACCGCCGCAATAGAGCACGGCGTCATGCTCGGCCAGAAGCTCGGCGACAGGCTTGTCGACGCCGACATTGACGTTGCAATGGAAGGTGACGCCTTCTCCCTGCAACTGTTCGACGCGCCGGTCGATATAATGCTTTTCGATCTTGAAGTCGGGGATGCCGAAACGCATCAGGCCGCCCGGCTTGCTCTCGCGCTCGAAGACATGCACCTCGTGGCCGGCTCTCGCCAGCTGCTGCGCGGCGGCCATGCCGGCCGGCCCCGAGCCTATGATAGCTACCTTCTTGCCCGTCTTGTGATCGGCCGGATAGGGCCGGACATAGCCGAGCTCATAGGCTTTGTCGGCGATCGCCTGCTCGATCGTCTTGATGGCGACCGGGATGTCCTCGAGGTTCAGCGTGCAGGCTTCCTCGCAGGGCGCGGGACAGATGCGGCCGGTCCATTCGGGGAAATTGTTGGTCGAATGCAGGTTGCGGATCGCCGTTTCCCAGTCGCCGCGATAGACGAGATCGTTCCAGTCAGGGATCTGGTTGTGGACCGGGCAGCCCTGAGGCCCATGGCAATAGGGCACGCCGCAATCCATGCAGCGAGCGGCCTGTTTCTCGACTTCCGTGTCCGACATCGGCAGCGTGAATTCGCGGAAATGCCGGATGCGGTCGGAGGCCGGCTGGTACTTGTGGACCTGCCGGTCGATTTCGAGGAAACCTGTTACCTTGCCCATGCTATCGTCCCATTTCGGTGCGGTCAGTGCCGCAACCAGTTTTCAACCTTCAATCCCGGCAGGCGTTGAAAAGCGCGATCATCGGTAACCAC
>Ga0164243_10004748_pt1 | contig 21115 bp, 19 predicted proteins | sample OricompcompostOP_FD_108781 | JGI IMG/M metagenome (GOLD analysis project Ga0164243, IMG submission 108781) | Organic Plus compost microbial communities from Emeryville, California, USA - Original compost - Organic plus compost (OP) | ecosystem: Engineered > Solid waste > Mixed feedstock >...
CCGCTCGAGCCCCCGCACGCGGTCAGCGCCAGGGTGACGGCCAGCAGGCCGGCGCCCAGCATGCCTCGACGACGTCGTAGGTTCATGTGCATCTCCTCGTAGGCCACAGGGCCCTGAATCGAAGGGGAAGGACGGCCTCGTCACAGCCCGTGCGAGGCGAAGTGAGGGTTCGATCGGTCGTCGCGCCCTCGGCGTGACGACAGACAACGGGCGAATGCGGCGGGAAGGGCGCTAGGAGTTCGCGCCCGATATCGCGTCGGCCGGGTCGCGGCGTCGCGGGAAGGGGAGATCGACCACGGAGCGCCCCGCCAGCGCCGCGCCGTGCTTGTGCAGGTGGCAGTGCACGGTCGTCCCGTCGGCGGTCACGTACGCCTCCGGCTCGACGGTCTTGCACATGTCCATGACGTAGGGACAGCGCGTGTGGAAACGGCACCCGGCGGGCGGGCGCGCCGGCGAGGGGATCTCGCCGCGCAGCGGGATCCGCTTCCTGGCCCGCTGCGCCACCGGGTCGGCCAGTGGGATGGCCGACAGCAGCCCCTGGGTGTAGGGGTGCTTGGGCCGGGTGTACACCTCTTCGGCGGGGCCGTACTCCACGACCCGGCCCAGGTACATGACGGCGATGTCGTGGCTGACGTGGCGCACGACCGCCAGGTCGTGGGCGATGAAGAGGTAGGCGACCTGCTGTTCGGCCTGCAGGTCGGTGAGCAGGTTGATGACGTCCGCCTGGGTGGAGACGTCCAGCGCGCTCACCGGCTCGTCGAGGACGAGCAGCTTGGGCTGGAAGGCGAGCGCCCGGGCGATCGCGACCCGCTGGAGCTGCCCGCCCGACAGCTCCTGGGGGTAGCGCAGCCGGTGTGACGGCCGCAGTCCCACCATCTCCAGGAGTTCGACGACGCGCTCCTGGCGGCGCGCGCCGGTCGCGTAGCCGTGCGTCCGCAACGGCTCGGCGACGCTGGAACCGACCGTCGCCATGGGGTCGAGCGACGAGTACGGGTCCTGGAAGACCATTTGCATCTCGCGCCGCAGCCTGCGCAGCCGCGCGCCGGTCAGGTGGGTGATGTCGGCGCCGTCGAAGACCACCCGTCCGGAGGTGGAGTCGACGAGCCGCAGCGCGAGCCGTCCCAGGGTGGACTTTCCCGATCCGGACTCGCCGACGAGCCCGAGGGTCCTGCTGGGCGCCAGGCGGATGTCGACTCCGTCGACGGCCCGCACGTGGTTCACCGTACGGCCCAGCAGCCCCTTGCGGATCGGGTACGCCTTACGCAGTTCGTGCAGTTCCAGGATGTTCGCGCTCATCCGAGCTGTGCCTCCTTCAGTTGCTCGGCGCGCAGGCAGCGGACCTCGTTGAGCAGGGGGATGCCGCCCAGGTGGATCGGCTGGTCGCCGCACTCCGGCAGGCGTTCGGCGCATCTGGGCCCGAATCGGCAGCCCGACGGGAATTCAGCGGGCAGGGGGACGACGCCGGGGATCGCGAACAGGCGCTCGCCCGCGCCGGCGACCTGGGGCATGGCCTTGAGCAGCGCCTTGGAGTACGGGTGCCGCGGCGAGCGGAACAGCTCGTCGACCGGCGCCTGCTCGACGATCTGGCCGGCGTAGAGCACGATCACGCGGTCGCAGATGTCGGCGACCACACCCAGGTCGTGCGTCACGAAGATCATCGACATGTCGAGGTCGCGGCGCAGCGAGCGCAGCAGGTCGAGGATCTCCGCCTGGATGGTGACGTCGAGAGCGGTCGTGGGCTCGTCGGCGATGAGCAGCTTGGGCTGGCACGCAAGCGCCTGGGCGATCACGACGCGCTGGCGCATGCCGCCGGACAACTCGTGGGGGTACTGCTTCAGCCGTACCCGGGGGTCGGCGATGCCGACCATGTCGAGCAGTTCGGCGGCCCTGTTCCAGGCGTGCTTCCCCCGCAGATCGGTGTGCAGGGTCAGCGTCTCGACGAGCTGGTTGCCGATGGTGAAGGCCGGGTTCAGGCTCGACATGGGGTCCTGGTAGATCATGGACAGGTCCTTGCCGCGTACCCGCCTGAGCTCGGCGGCGGACAGCGAGAGCAGGTCCTTGCCCATGAACGTGACCGATCCGCCGGAGATCCAGCCGGGCGGCGTCGGAATGAGCCGCATGATGCCGAGCGAGGTCATCGACTTGCCCGAGCCGCTCTCGCCGACCAGGCCGACCACTTCTCCGGGGGCGACGTCGAAGCTCACGCCGTCGACGACGGTGACGGGCCCGCTCTCGGTGGCGAAGCTGATGCGCAGGTCCCGGACGGACAGCAGGGCGGCGGGGTTCGGGGCGCCGGCGGCCGGCTCGTCGCGCCGCACCGAGGTCACGCCGAGGCGCGCGCCCTTGCGGACCTTCCTGGGGGCCCGCACCGACCGGTGTCCCATGGAGTCGCGCAGGCCGTCGCCGACGAGGTTCCAGGCGAGCACGGCGAGGACGATGGCGATGCCGGGGGCCAGCATGTGCCAGGGGTGGTTGAAGATGAAGTCGTACGAGCGGCGGAGCATCTGGCCCCAGCTCGCGTCGGGCGGCTGCACTCCCAGGCCGATGAAGCTCAGGGACGCCTCGGCCAGCAGCGCCGCGCCCAGCAGGACCGAGACCTGCACGATCAGCGGGGAGGCGAGGTTTGGCAGGACGCGCCGCCACAGGATGGTCGCGGCCTTGGTGCCGATCGCGCGGGACGCCTCGATGAAGGTCTCCTCCTTGACCGCCAGGGTCTGGCCGCGGATGAGGCGGGTCAGGCCCGGGATGAAGATCACGGAGATGGCGAGCATGGCGTTGCCGAGGCCCGGGCCGAGCACCGCCGCGATCGCGATGGCGAACACCAGCGGGGGGAAGCTGGACATGCCGTCGACGACGCGCATGGTGACGTAGTCGACGCTCTTGCCGGCGTAGCCGGACACCAGGCCGAGCACCAGGGAGACCACGAGCGCCATGCCGACGATCTGGAAGGATGCGCGCAACGCGACCTGGGAGGCGTACACGAGGCGGCTGAACACGTCGCGCCCGAGGTCGTCGGTGCCGAGGAAGTGCGCCGTGGACGGGCCCTCGAACGGCTCGGCGAGCTGCGCGGCGGGGTCGTGGGTGGCGATGAGCGGGGCGAAGATCCCCACCACCATGATCACCACGATCCAGGCGAATCCGATCATCGCGGCCTTGTGGCGCACGAATCGGCGCAGCGCCCGCAGGAACGGGTTCGCCGACCGGCCCGAGCCGGGCTTCGGCTTCCCGCCCTCGGCGCCGGACGCCGCCCGGGCGCCGTTCATGGAACGTTCCTCACGGTCGCGGCGTGGCGTGTCGGTTGTCGTGGTCGTGGACTCCGCGTCTCCGGCGCTGCGAACGTCCTCACGTCGGTCGGTCATGATGCGCGCACCTTCGGGTTGAGCAGCCCGTAGCTGATGTCGAGCAAGAGCATGAGAATCACCTGGATGAGGGCGAAGAAGACCACGATTCCCTGGATCACCGGAAGGTCGAGGGCGAGCACGGCGTCCAGGAGGTAGGTCCCGAGTCCTGGCACGCTGAAGATCTGCTCGATGATCACTGCGCCGCCGATCAGGGATCCGAGCTGGAGGCCGAGGATCGTCACCGCCGGCATAGCGGCGTTCTTCAGCGCGTGCTTGCCGACGACGCGGACGGGGGTGCCGCCCTTGCCCCACGCGGTGCGCACGTACGCCGAGTTCATGACGTCGATGAGCGAGGCCCTGAGCTGGCGCGCCTGGGTCGCCGCGGCCAGCGCGCCCAGCGACACCGACGGCAGGACGAGGGAGCGCAGCCACTCCACGGGGTCCTCGGTCAGCGGCGTGAACCCGCCCGGGGGGAACCAGCCGAGTTCGATCGAGAACAGGGCGATGAGCACCATGGCGAGCCAGAAGCCCGGCACGGCCATGCCGAGGCTGGCCCCGAGGATCGCCAGGCCGTCGCTGAGGCTGCCCGGCCGCATGCCGGACACGATGCCGGCGGCCGAGCCGACCACGACGCCCAGGCCGAGTGCGACGCAGGCGATGGTCATGGTGACCGGGAAGCGTGAGCCGATGGACTCCATGACCGGCCGCCCGTCGATCAGGGAGTTGCCGAAGTCGAGCACGAGGGCGCCCCGCAGCCACTCCCAGTACTGGACCGGGATGGGTTCGTTGAACCCGTACTCTTCCCGGATCTCCGCGATGCGTTCCTCGGTCGCGTTCGCGCCTCCGGCGAGGGTGGTGGCGGCGTCTCCTGGGATGAGCGCGACCAACATGAACACGGCGAACGAGACGAGGAGCATCACCGGGACGATGGCGAGGAGCCGCCGCAGGATGAGCGTTCCCATCAGACGACCCCTTCAGTACGAGGCCGCGGATGACGTGCGCAGATCAACACAGGTGGTCTCCAGGAGGACGGACGAACGATGAAGTCGTTCTGGAATGGGACCGACACCGGATCACAGCGCCCCCCCGGAGGTCGTTGCCTCAGAATAGGACTATCAGCTAGCTAATTCAATGTTTTGGTCTATTTGATGTGAGAACGGGCTCGGGGGCACAAACCCGCCTCCCAGCAGCGCGAAAGCCGGATGGAGGGCTTCGGAGGCATGCGACGCGGCGGTTCCGGTCCAGCCGCCGGAACGCCGCGTCGACGCGGCCGTTCGGCCGACTACAGGGCGATGCCGAGCACCTTGCTGTTCAGGTATTCGGCGATGCCCTCGCGGGCTCCTTCACGTCCCAGGCCGCTCTCCTTGACCCCGCCGAACGGCACCGCCGCCGAGGTCGGGTTGATGTCGTTGATCCCCACCATGCCGAAGTCGAGCGCCTCGGCCGCGCGGTAGGCCGTGCTCAGGTCGTTGGTGTAGATGTACGACGCCAGGCCGTAGGTGGTGTCGTTGGCCATCTCGATGACCTGTTTCTCGTCGTCGTACACGATGACCGCGGCGATCGGCCCGAAGGTCTCCTCCCGGTAGATGAGCATGTCCGGGGTGACGCCGGTGAGGACCGTGGGCGCCCAGAAGCACCCCGCGTCGAAGTCGCCGCCCTTCAGTCGCTCGCCGCCGACGAGCACCTCCGCTCCGCGGCTGACGGCGTCGTCGACCTGCCGCTGCATCTTGTCCAGGGCCTGCTCGTCGATGAGGGGTCCGATGGTGACGCCGTCGGTCAGCCCGTGGCCGGCCTTGAGCTTGGCGACCCTTTCTTTCAGGGTGGCGAGGAAGGGCTCGGCGATCGACCGGTGGACGAAGACGCGGTTGGGGCAGATGCACGCCTGGCCGGTGTTGAGGAACTTGACCGCGGCGACGCCCTTCGCCGCCCGCACGGGGTCCGCGTCCGGGAAGACGATGAAGGGCGCGTGGCCGCCCAGTTCCAGGGACACGCGCTTGACCTGCTCGGCGGCCCGGGCGGCGATGTACTTGCCGATCTCCGTTGAGCCGGTGAAGGTGATCTTGCGGACGGCGGGGTTGGTGAGCAGTTCCTCGCCGATCGGCGCGGGGTCGGCGGACGGCACCAGGTTGAGCACGCCCGCCGGGACGCCCGCGTCCGCGAACACCCTGACGGTCTCCACGGCGCACAGCGGCGTCTGCTCGGCCGGTTTGACGACCATCGTGCACCCGGCGGCCAGCGCCGGCGCCACCTTCCTGGTGATCATCGATATGGGGTAGTTCCAGGGGGTGATCGCGGCGGCGACGCCGACCGGCTGGCGCAGCACCTGGAACCGGTGGTCGGCGCGGGCGGAGGGGATCGTCTCCCCGTAGACGCGCTTGGCCTCCTCGGCGAACCAGATGATGAAGTCGGCCGCGTAGGAGACCTCGGTGCGCGCCATCCGGATCGGCTTGCCCTGCTCACGCGTCATGAGCTGGGCCAGCTTCTCCTGCCGCTCCCGCATCAGTTCCCACGCGCGATACAGGATCGCCGACCGCTCGTACGCCGTGCGCCCGGCCCAGGCGGGGAAGGCGGCCTGCGCCGCCGCCACGGCCGCCTTGGCGTCCTCGCGCCCGGCGTCCGCCACCCGTCCCAGCTCCGCGCCGGAGGCCGGATCCCGCGACTCGAACTCCCGCCCGCCCTGGGCGGGGACCCACTCACCATTGATGTAAAGCATGCAACTATCTTACTCATTAAACTCATAGACTCCAGAGGTCAAGCTGCACTTCCTCTCACCCTTGTCAGTTCAATAATCTACCTATTATGCTGCATGGAAGATCACATGACGGCTGGCCACGAGGGGGTGTGGACCTGGTCGTGCGACCACCGTCGCATCGAAGTGAGGAGTACGCCGAGTGACCACCTTCAGCCGAGCGGCGGTCGCGGGCGTCTACATGACGCCGCAGGGAGACCTGAGCGACCGCACGCCGGAGAGCGTGTACATGGAATGCGTCAAGGGCGCGTTGGAGGACGCCGGGCTGACCCTGGCCGACGTCGACGGCCTCATCGGCCCCGCGCCCGAGGGCGTCGGCATCCGGGGCTCGCTGCCCGGAGGGGCCTTCGCGGACCTGATCGGCCACCCGCTGAAGTTCCACGCCTCCAGCAGCATCGGCGCGTCCGCCCAATCGGCCGGCATCGGCCTCGCGGCCATGGCCATCGCGCAGGGCGTGTGCGAGGTCGTGGTCATCCCGACCGTCGCGGCCGGCCGCGCGCGGGGCTACGCAGGCGCTGACAGGAACGCCGCCGTCGCGGCGATGGCCAAGCTGGGCAGCCCGTACGAGTACATCTGGGGCACCACCCGCGTCGCGGACTACGCCGTCGTCGCCCAGCGCCACATGCACGAGTTCGGCACGACGCCGGAGCAGCTCGCCGAGGTGGCCGTCGCCGAGCGGTACGGCGCGACGCTCAACCCGCTGTCCTACATGGGCCACCGCGGCGAGATCACGATCGACGACGTGCTCTCCTCCCGCATGATCGCCGACCCCCTGCACCTGCTCGACTGCTGCGTGGTCAACCAGGGCGGCGGCTGCGTCGTCATGGCCAGGACCGAGCGCGTGCGCTCGCTCGGACGCCACGCGCCGGTGACCCTGCTCGGCTGGGGAGAAGGCCACGGCTACCTCGACCCCAACCATCTGACCGACCTCACCGACCTGTACGGGGGCCGGGTGGCGGCGGACACCGCCTTCGGCCTGGCCGGCGTGAGCCGCGACGACATCGACGTCGCCGGCATCTCCGACCACTTCACCATCAACGTGATCATCGAGCTGGAGAACGCCGGGTTCTGCAAGCGCGGCGAGGGCGGCTCCTTCGTCGAGGGCGGCGCGCTGAAGATCGGCGGACGCCTCCCCACCAACACCGGCGGCGGGTTCCTGTCCTGCAGCCACGCCGCGAGCTGCGGGCTGTTCACCCTGATCGAAGTGGTGCACCAGCTCCGGCACGAGGCCGGGCCGCGCCAGGTGGAGAACGCCCGGCTCGGCTACGTGCACGGCGTCGGCGGCGTGTCCCATGTCCAGTACGGCGCTATCCTCGCGAGGGACTGAGATGACCGACTACCCCAAGCTGCTGCCCGAGATCACCCCCCTGCATGAGCCCTTCTGGGAGGCGCTGCGGCAGCACGAGTTCAAGCTGCAAAAGTGCGCCGGCTGCGGCAGATTCCGGTACATCCCCACGGAGATCTGCCAGTTCTGCCACTCGCTGGACGCCGAGTGGACGGCGGTGAGCGGACGTGGCGAGATCTACACCTTCACCATCGTGCGGCGGGCGCCGACGCCCGCGTACCAGGAGGAGACCCCGTACGCCATCGTGCACGTGACGCTCCCCGAAGGAGTGCGGGTGATCAGCACGCTGGTCGACTGCCCGGTGGAGGACGTGCGGATCGGGATGCCGGTCGAACTCGTCTACGACGACGTCACCCCGGACTGGACGCTCTTCCGCTTCCGCCCGGTCTGATCCGCGAAGCCGTCAGGCCCCGTCCGCGTCCGGACGGGGCCTTCGCGTTTCGCCTGTTCCCAGGCCCGGAAATGGCGAAGCCCCGCCCACCGTCGCCGGTGAGCGGGACTTCGCCGCTGGTCAGCGGCCCGTCCAGCGGGGGGCGCGCTTCTCGGCGAACGCCCGCGGCCCCTCCTTCGCGTCGTCGGACTCGAAGACGGTCCGCCACACGTACTCCTCCAGCCGCCGCGCCTCCTCGACGCCGTAGTGCCGCCAGAACTGCACCATCGCCTTGGAGCCCTGCACCGGCAGCGGCGCGTTCGCGCCGATCGTCTCCGCCATCGCCACGGCGCGGTCAAGCAGCTCTCCCGGCTCGGCCAGCTCCTGCACGAAGCCGATCTGGTAGGCCCGCTCCGCCGACATCCTGTCGCAGGTCACCAGCAGCCGCATCGCCTCGCCCGCGGGCATCACGCGCGCCAGGTGCTGCACGGCGATCCCGGCCATGATGCCGCGCTTGGCCTCGAACACCCCGAAGTACGCCTCGGTGGAGGCGATCCGGATGTCGCAGTCGATGGCCATCTCCATGCCCCCGGCGACGCAGATGCCGTTGACGGCGGCGATGACCGGCTTGGGGCAGGCGGCGAAGGGGAACTTCGGGATGGCGTCCACCCCGTAGGAGCCCCCGACGCCCAGGTCGCGAAGCCGGGTCCGCCGTTCCTCGGCGGTGAGCTCGCCGGCCGCCACCTTGGCGTCCAGATCCGCCAGCGCCGCGTTGCGCTCGGCCATCGCCTTCAGGTCGGCGCCCGCCGAGAACGCGCGGCCGGTGCCCGTCAGGATGCCGACGCGCATCTCCGGGTCGGCGGCCAGCTCGGCCACCCCCTCCTGGAGATCCCGCATCATCGCCGGGGTCATGGCGTTGAGCTGGTCGGGCCGGTTGAACCTGAACAGCATGTAGTTCTTGTCTGGATATTTCTCGATAACAAGGTCCGGCATCGTCGGCCCTTTCCTTCTCGTCCGAAGCGCCCGTCAGTACGGCTTGCGCAGGTCGAACTCGACGTCGGCGAAGTGCGCGGCCTGCTTCTCCAGCTCGGCCACCGTCCACCTGCCGTTCTTCTCGATCTTGTCGACGATCGCCCACGGCTGGAACAGGTGGACCGAACCGCCGTGCACGAAGAAGACCCGCCCCTTGATCGGGCAGTCCTTGGTGGCCAGATAGGCGACGAACGGCGCGATGTTCGCGGGGTCGCTCGCGTCGAAGTCGTCCAGCGACGCACTGCCGAGGCCCGCGGTCAGGCGCGTGCGCGCGGCGGGCGCGATGGCGTTGACCCGCACGCCGTACCGCTCGAGCTCCTGCTGCAGGATGATCGTGAAGCTGGCCATGCCGCTCTTGGCCGCGCCGTAGTTGGTCTGGCCGACGTTGCCGAACAGGCCCGACGTGGACGTGGTGTTGATGATCGACGCGTCGGTGGCGGCCCCGGACTTCGCCTTCTCGCGCCAGTAGCGGGCGGCGGCCCGCGTCGGCATGAAGTGGCCGCGCATGTGCACGCGGATGACCGCGTCCCACTCCTCGTCGCTCATGTTGACCAGCATCCGGTCGCGCAGGATGCCGGCGTTGTTCACCAGCACGTGCAGGTCGCCGAAGGTGTCGATCGCGGTCTTGACCAGCCGTTCCGCGCCCTCGGCGTCGGCCACGTCGTCGCCGTTCACGACGGCCTCGCCGCCCGCGGCCCGGATCTCCTCGACGACCTCCTGGGCGGGGGTCAGGTCGCTGCCGGTGCCGTCGGGCGCGCCGCCGAGGTCGTTCACCACGACCTTGGCGCCCTCGGCCGCGAAGAGCAGAGCGTGCTCGCGTCCCACTCCCCGGCCCGCGCCGGTGACGATGGCCACCCGTCCGTCCAATGCACCCATCTGATCTTGCCTTTCGTCTCCGCGGGCGGACGTCAGCGTCGTCCGCCCGCGCATGCCGTGTTCGAGGTAGGGGTTCGCCCGCCGCGCCGTTCGTTTCCGGAGGGCGGCTAGCGGCTGACCTTCACGTCTCGGAAGGGGATGTCCCGATCGACCTGGGGCTCCTTGGGCAGGCCCAGGACGCGCTCGCCCAGGATGTTCTTCATGATCTCCGGGGTGCCGCCCGCGATGCTGTTCCCCGGCGCCGCAAGCAGCGCCCTGCTCCAGCGTTCGGCGGCCTTGTCGCCCGGCAGCCACGCCTGCCCGCGGGCGCCCAGGATCTCCTCGGCGACCTCGGCGGCGTGGCGGGCCAGCACGGTCCCGCACAGCTTGGCGATCGAGCCTTCGGGGCCGGGGGCCTTGCCCGCGCGGACGTCCGCCCGGATGCGCTCGGACAGCAGTTCCAGCAGGCGTTCCTCGATGTACACCGAGGCGAGCGACTGCCGCAGCACCGGGTCGTCCAGCGCTCCCGCCGACCTGGCGAGGTCGAGCAGCGCGTCGAACTCGCCGCCGCCCACGCGCCGCCCGAGGCCGCCGCCGCCGGCGCCGATGGAGACGCGCTCGTTCATGAGCGTGCCGATCGCGGCGCGCCAGCCCTCGTCGATCGCGCCGACCAGGTTGGCGGCGGGGATGCGCACGTCGTCGAAGAAGATCTCGTTGAAGCCGCTGGCGCCGGTCATCTGCCGCAGCGGGCGCACGGTGACGCCCGGGGAGCGCATGTCGACGATGAACATCGTGATGCCCCGGTGCTTGGGCACGTCCACGTTGGTGCGGGCGATGAGCAGGCCGTAGTCCGAGTAGTGCCCGCCCGACGTCCAGACCTTCTGCCCGTTGACCACCCATTCGTCGCCGTCGCGGACCGCGCGGGTCTGCAGGCTGGCCACGTCGGACCCGGCGCCCGGCTCGGAGAAGAGCTGGCACCACACCTCGTCGCCGCGCAGCATCTTCGGGACGTGCCTGAGCCGCTGCTCCTCGGTGCCGTATTCGAGCAGCGTCGGCGCGCACATGCCCAGGCCGATGATGAACGGCGAGGTTGGGATGACGTAGCCGGCGGCCTCCTCGTTGAACACCCGCTGGTGTTCCATGGTCAGGCCCTGGCCGCCGTAGACCTTCGGCCAGCTGAGCCCCGCCAGGCCCGCGTCGAAGAGCTTCGCCTGGAAACGCTTGGCCACCTCCAGCGCGTGCAGCGTCTCGCCGTCCTGCTCGTTTTCGGCTTTCTCGACGGCCTGACGGCGCTCGGCGTTCTCGGCCAGCCAGCGGCGTACCCGGTCGCGGAACTCGGCCAGCTCCGCGCTCTCATGCTCGTGCGCTTCCGCGGCGATCGTGTCGTTCACTGCGCTCCTTTCGCGGTGGATGGGCCGGCGATCCGCGCCCGTGGCCAGGGGCGCGACGGCGTCCCCGCGGCCCTCACCCGGGCCCTCCCAACGGTAACGCATAGAGAGCTTAATTAGGTAGCCTATTGAACTGATTGAGATAACCGGGCAGCATGGACGGCGGGACGCGCCGCGACCGGAGCCGGCACGACACCGGCGACCTTCCGCACAGGTGGTGATCGCTCATCGTCGGCGCCGCCCGAAGGTGAAGGCAACTGTTCGTGCTCCCTAGTCATCGAATAATTCATCTGTTTAAATCCCTGGCAGCGTGGACGAGGAGGTACGAGACATGCGGCTGCGTGTTGGATCCCGCTGGAAGAGCGCGGTGGACACCACGGAGGTCATGGTGATCCGGGCGCCGTCATCCGAGGTGGACCTGCGCTGCGGCGGTCATCCGATGGCGCCTCCCGGAGACACGGTCGAGGCGGAGCCGAACCCGCTGTACTGCGACGGCACCCAGCTCGGCAAGCGGTACGCCGACGAGGAGATCGGCCTGGAACTGCTGTGCACCAAGCCGGGCAAGGGCTCTCTTTCCGTCGGCGAGCAGCCGCTGGCGCTCAAGGCCGCGAAGGCCCTGCCGACGTCGGACTGACCACCGGGAACGGCCGACGGGGGTCACGGCCGGCACGTGCTTCGTGATCGAAAGGAAGTCTGTGTGAACATCGGGCTGTTGCTGGAGATGGCCGCCGAGGGCATGCCGGACAGGATCGCGGTCGGCTCACGGGCCGGCGGCCTGACGTACGCGGAGCTGCTGGCCGACTCCCGCCGGGCGGCGGCCGTCATCCGGCGGTCCCGCGTCGGCGGCGCACCCGTGGAGCGGGTGGGCATGCTCGACCTCAACTCCGAGACGCTGCCCGTCCTGCTGTTCGGCGCGGCGTTCGCCGACCTCCCCTTCGTGCCGATGAACTACCGGCTGGCCGACGACAAGCTGCGCGACCTCGTCGCCAGGAACGCCCCGGGCCTGCTGGTGGTCGATCCGCCGATCATCGACAGGATCGGCGAGGTCGACGGGCTGCTGGTGCGGACCCGGGGCGAGTTCCGCGAGCTCGTTGACGCGTCCGACCCCGACTCCGGGCAGGAGCCGGGCGTCGAGGACATCGCCATCCTGCTGTTCACCTCGGGCACGACCGGAGCGCCGAAGGCCGCCGTGCTCCGGCACCGGCATGTCACGTCCTACGTTCTGACGGCCAACGAGTACGCGTCCGCCGACGAGGACGAGGCCGCCCTGGTGAGCGTCCCGCCGTACCACATCGCGGGGGTCTCGGCGATCCTCTCGGCCGTCTACAGCGGACGCCGCCTGGTCTACCTGCCGTCCTTCTCCGCGCAGGAGTGGGTCGCGACCGCCAGGGAGGAGCGGATCACGCACGCCATGGTGGTGCCGACGATGCTCGACCGGATCCTGGACGTGATCGAGGCCGACGGCGGGGAACCGCCCGCGCTGCGGCACCTGTCCTACGGCGGCGGCCCCATGCCCGTCCCCGTGCTGGAACGTGCCATGCGCCTGCTTCCCGACGTGGGTTTCGTGAACGCGTACGGCCTCACGGAGACCGCTTCCACGATCTCGATCCTGACGCCGGAGGACCATCGGGCCGCGGCGGCGTCCGACGACCCGGCGGTGCGCGCGCGTCTCGGCTCCGTGGGCCGTCCGCTGCCGTCGATCGAGCTGGAGATCAGGGATCCGCTCGGGCGGCCGCTGCCCCCGGGCGAACCCGGCGAGGTGTGGGTGCGCGGGGAACAGGTGGCGGGCGAATACCTGGACAGCGGCTCCCGGGTGACGGGCGGCTGGTTCCCCACCCGGGACAACGGCTACCTCGACGAGGGCGGCTACCTGTTCCTGTCGGGCCGGCTGGACGATGTGATCGTCCGCGGCGGGGAGAACATCTCGCCGGGCGAGATCGAGGACGTGCTGCTGGACCACCCGGACGTCGCGGAGGCCGCCGTCGTCGGCGTGCCGGACCTGCAGTGGGGGGAGCGGATCGTGGCCTACGTCGTCGCGCGGCCGGGCGCCGCCGTCACCGAGGCCGACCTGCAGAGCCTGGTACGCGGGCGGCTGCGGTCCACGTGCATGCCGGAGCGGGTGACGTTCGTCGACGCCCTGCCGTACAGCGAGACGGGCAAGCTGCTCAGGCGCGTGCTGCGGGGGCAGGCGACGGAGACGGCCAAGGCCTGAGCGATCGGGTGGACGAAGGACCGGGGATGGGAGCACGGGAGCCGATGGACGGTTACGACGAGTTCGCCACGATGCACGAGGTGGCGGCCGAGTTGGGGCTGCCACCGGGCGACGTGCTCCCCGTCACCCGCCGCCTCGTCCGCACCGGCGAGGGCCGGCGGGTGAGCTACCTCGCGTGGGGGGACGGCCGCCCCGAGATCGTGTTCCTGCACGGCGGCGGGCAGAACGCGCACACGTGGGACCTGGTCGCCGCGGGGCTGGGACGGCCGGCTCTCGCGGTCGACCTGCCCGGCCACGGGCATTCGGACTGGCGGGACGACCGCGACTACTGGCCGTGGCGCAACGCGGAGGCGGTCCGGGAGGTCCTGGCCGCGGCCGCGCCGTCGCCGGTGGCCGTGGTCGGCATGTCCTTGGGCGGGCTGACCGCGATCCGCCTGGCGAGCCGGTGGCCGGAGCTCGTGCGGTGCCTGGTCGTCGTCGACGTCACGCCGAACGTTCACCTGCGTACGCGGGCGATGAGCGTCCGGCAGCGCGGCACGACCGCGCTCATCGGCGGGCCGCCTGCCTTCGAGTCGCTTGAGCAGATGGTGGAGGCGGCTGTGCGCGCTTCGCCGAACCGGCCCGCGGCCGCCGTACGGCGCGGGGTGCGGCACAACGCCCGCAGGTTGCCGGATGGGCGATGGGCCTGGAGATACGACAGGATCGGCCGCCCCGAGGACGGGCCGATGGACTTCACGCCGCTGTGGGACGACGTCGCCGCGCTGCGCCGCCCGGCGATGCTGGTCCGGGGCGGGCTGTCGGCCTTCACCGCCATGGAGGACGAGCGGGAGTTCATCCGCCGCCTGCCGTCGGTCCGGGTGGAGATCGTCCCGGATGCCGGGCATTCGGTGCAAAGCGATCAGCCGAAGGCGCTGACGCGCCTGATCGAACACTTCCTGCGTACACCCACCATCGGCTGACCGGGCACGGCGAGACGCGACCGGGATCAGCCGAGGACGTCGACCACGGTCTTGCGGCCGTGCCTGCGGATCACCCGCTCGCTCACCTTGATCATTTCTTCCCGCCAGAAGTCCCCCGCCGCGTCGACCTCGCCCGCTTCGATCAGGTCGAGGGCCTTGGTGACCGTCTGCTCCCGCCTGCGGAGCCCTTCCTTGGTCGGCGGCTTCGTCGTGGAGTCGAGCACCTCGCCGGCGAGCACCTCTTGCAGCGTGCCCCAGAGCAGGGCCAGCGTCTTGTTCCCCGCCAGCTCGACCAGCCGCTGGTGGAAGCGGTACGCGGCCAGGCCGTGCTCCTTCGGGTCGTCGCCCGCCAGTTGCTCCAGCTTGAACAGGTGACGCAGCTCGCGGACGGCCGTGGCCCGCTGCGGATCGTTGGCCAGCATTCTGACGGCGATCGGCTCGATGGCCACCCGGGCCATGAAGACGTCGGCGAGGGTCACGCCCTCCATCTGCATGAGCAGGCCGAGGTACTTGGCCGCCACCGCGATGGTCGGCCGGGAGGCGCGGGCTCCGCCGTGCGCGCCACGGCGTACGGTGATGAGCTTCTCGGACTCCAGGATGCGCAGCGCCTCCCGGAGCGAGGGCCGGGAGATCCCGAAGTGCTCCATCAGCGCGGTCTCCCCGGGAAGGGCACTGCCTTCTGGGATCTCTCCTCGGACGATCTGCCTGCGAAGTGCGTTCGCCACGACCTCCGCGGTCTTCGGCACCCGCACCTGAGCCCCGGCGGGGGCAGTATCACTCAATGGTGTCATACACCCATCCTAATCCTTGAATCAATAAACTCATCTAACGCTTCTCCGCGATCAGGCACGGCAGAGGGTCATCGCAGCAGGCACCGGCCCCCGTCGAGCATCAGTGTGGCCCCCGTCAGATAGCGGAGGTCGGTGGCCAGGGCCACCACAACCGGCGCGATGTCGTCGTCCGGATCCCCCATGTATCCGAGGGGGATCTGCCTGAGGATAGCCTCCCATCGCCGCGGCGCCTCGCGCGCGAAACGCTCGGCCCCTTCCGACGCCGCGGCAGGGCAGAGGACGTTCACCGTGATCCCGTACCGGCCCCACTCGCGGGCGGCATGCTTGGTCAGCCCGCGTATGGCCTCCTTCGCGATGCCGTACGGAGAGAATCCCGGATCCCCCATCACACCGGTGGAGGAGCCCATGTTCACGATCGTCCCGCCTCTTTCTCGCATGAACGGCAGGCATGCCTGCATCCCATATAGCGTCGCCACCGGACCACCCTGGAACGCCGCATAGAGCTGGTCGTCCGTCACGGAATCCAGCGGGCGCCCTCCGCCGGCCCCTCCGCCCTGAGCGTTGTTGACCAAGATATCCGGCGGGCCGAACGCGTCCACCCCGTTCCTCACCAGCTCGTCCACCTGGGCACGCACATTCACATCACACTTGACGGCAAGAGCAGATCCGCCGGCCTCTTCGATCTCTTCGGCCACCCGTGCGACCTTCTCGTGAGTGCGCCCGCCGAGGACGACCGACGCTCCCTCAGCGGCCAGTCGCCGAGCTATCCCGCGGCCGATGCCCTGGCCCGCTCCGGTGACGATCGCGACCTTGCCTGCCAGCCTTCCCACACGTGCCTCCTTGATCCTGCGGCGGCACCGGACCCAGTCGGATACCCCAACCGCACGTTAGAACTAAATAAGTTATATATATGTACTGTATAATCTGAATGTCGCCAGGGCGAGCGACGTGGTCGATGAGGAGCCGAGTGAACGTGGCATCTGACGACTGGACGAATCCCCTGATCGCCGAGTGGGACACGGAGCTCCGCAGCGGCGACCCGCTGCGTTTCCCCGGATACGGGGCCGCGCTCCGTGAGTCGACCGGCGAGTCCGTCCGCACCGGGCTCATCGAGGTGCACGGCGTGCGATGCGCGCTGGTAGAGGTCAGGTTCGAGCACTTCGGTGGCTCCATGGGAACCGTTGCCGGCGAGAAGGTGGTGCGGGCCTTCCTCCGGGCGACCGACGACAGGCTGCCCGTGCTCGGCGTCATCGCGACGGGGGGCGCGCGCATGCAGGAGGGAATGCTGTCGCTCGTGCAGATGGCCCGTACCGCATCGGCGGTCAGCGCCCACGCCGCCGCCGGACTGCTCTCCCTGGGGGTGTTCCGCTCCCCCACCACCGGCGGCGTCTTCGCGTCGTGGGGCTCACTGCTGGACATCCGTGCCGCGGAACCCGGTGCGACGATCGGGTTCGGCGGGCCGAGAGTGGTCGCTCAGGTGACCGGATCCCTGCCTCCCGCCACCTCGCACCGGGCGGAGAGCGCCTACCAGGCCGGCCTGGTCGACGCGATCCTCGGCCCGGAGGAGCAGCCGCTCTGGGCGGCCGCCGCTCTCAGCGGCGCGGCACGGCCCCTGGTGCCGCCGCCCGGCAGGCCCTGCATCCCCTCCTCCCCGCGCCCTCTTCCCTCGTCCGCTTGGGAGGTGGTCACACAGGTGCGCGACCGGGCGCGGCCCTCCGGCCTCGAGTGGGCCGCGGCGCTCTGCTCGTCCTGGGTGGACCTACACGGCAGCGATCCGGTCATCCGCGCGGGGCTTGCCGTAATCGGCGGACAGCGCGTCGTCGTCATCCTGATGGACAGGCACGCGGAAGGGCGGCTCGGACGTCCGACACCCGCCGGCTTCCGGCTTGCCCAGCGGGCCCTCCGGCTCGCCGATCGGCTCGGGCTCCCTGTCGTCACCCTGGTCGACACACCGGGCGCCGAGCCGGGACCCGAGGCGGAGGCCGACGGCATCGCGGGGGAGATCGCCCGCACGCTCCAGTCGATGGCGGAACTGCGTTCCCGCAGCGTGTGTCTCTGCGTCGGCGAAGGGGGCAGCGGGGGTGCCATGGCCCTCGCGCACACCGATCGGCTGCTCCTGCTCGAAGGCGCCGTCTTCTCAGTGATCGCCCCCGAGGGCGCCTCGGCGATCCTCTGGCGGGACGCCTCCCGGGCGCCGGAGGCCGCGAGCCTGCTCCGGCTGACCTCACAGGACCTGCGGGAACTCGCCCTCGTGGACGGCGTCCTCCCCGATGGCGGCGCCGGCGCGGCCCACACGGCCCGCGCCGCCATTCTCGACGCCCTTGAGCAGGCCGTACCGGGGGACCGGCTCAAGCGCGTCGATCACGCCACCCGCGAATGGTTGAGATCCGTCCGGACCACCCCATCCGGCGTCGCTCTCGCGTCCGCGGACACAGGCCCGACCACGCCCAACCTCGCGTGATGCGGCAACCCGCTTTCCCGAACCGCACGCTGCCCTGCCGACAACGACCGTCTGGAGTCCGCCGGAAGGCCTGCTCCCCGAACTGATCAGGAACCGTGATGCCCGAAGCTCTCCTGCTCGTTTTCAGCGACCCCTCCTCACCCGGCGATGAGGAGGCGTTCAACGCCTGGTACGACAACGTGCACATCCCCGAGGTACTGGCAAACGTCCCACAGATCGTCGGCGCGCAACGCTACGCCGTCGCACCGGGCACCGCACCGGAGTCCCCCGGAAGGCGGCGTTACCTCGCCGTCTACCGGATCGAGGCGGACGACCCGCAGGCGGCGGTGGCCACACTGCAGGAACGCGTCGCCGACGGCAGCATCGGGATGCATCCAGCGCTGCAGATCGATCCCCCACCGCTGTCTCTGCTGTACGTCCCGCTCGACGGCGAAAAGTAGCCCACGTTGGCCTCCCCGCCACCGATCGTCGCTCCCGCGATCCGGCATGAGCACACGGACGATCACCCGGATACGGTGGTAGTACCCTTCTCGTCTGGGTCGTTCCGCTGCTCAGCGGATCGGCCTGGCAGGCCGGGAGGCACGGCAGAGGAGGGATCGATGGGCCAGCCGCACGGGGATCCCGCAGCCCGACCGGCCCACGATGTGACGGCGACCGGACAGCTCAGCGAGAAGGAAATCGTCAGCGCGGCACTCCGCCTGGCCGGGCGCGTCGGTTTCAACGGAGTCACCATGCGCGGCGTGGCGGAAGAACTCAATGTCACGCCGATGGCCATTTACTACTACGTCCAGAACAAGCAGGCGCTGCTCCAACTGGTCGCCGACGCGATTCTCCAGGACATCCGGATTCCTTCGCCGGAGGAAGGTACCTGGATGCAGCGCCTGCGCCTGCTCCAGCAAGAGTCCGCCCGGGTGCTCAGCGCCTATCCGGGCATCGACGCCATGATGATCGAAATCGGGCTCACCGAGCAGGGCCGTCGTCTGATGGACGCGAACATCCAGATCCTGCTGGACGCGGGCTTCGACGAGCGCGGAGCGCTGCTCGCGTACAACCTGATCCACTCGTACGCCGTAGGACGGATCAGCATCGAAAGCCGACTGCGTGGCAAGCGACGCGCCGTCCCCTCCGATCCCCCCGATCACAAGCATCCCGCGCTCGGCCGCATTCACGATGAGGTCCCCAACCTGCGAGCCGCGGACTATCGCGCTTTCGGCTACGAGGCGATCCTGCTCGGAATCAACGAAATGCTGCGACGGACGCGTACGGAAGAAGGGCCCTCCTCAGCCGAGATATAGCCGTGTCACGGTTTCTATGAGCACTTGCTAACCCTCGTACGACTATTCCCCGCCGGGGCGCCATGAAAGACATCCCCCGGTGTCGTTTCAAATCCCCCCAGACCTCTCCACCGCATATAGGCCGCACGTCACCGCGCCATTGACATCTTAGGGAGCGTCGTGGACTACCAGTACATCACCTGCGAGTCACTCGACGACGGCACGATCGCTCGGATCACACTCAACCGGCCGGAAGCCCGGAACGCGCAGAACAGAGGGCTCCTCGTCGAACTCGATCACGCCTTCCTCGCGGCTGAGGAGGACGACACCGTCCGCGTCGTCATCCTCCGAGGGGCCGGGCCCATGTTCTCGGCGGGTCACGACATGGGTTCACGCGTCCAGCGGCAGGAGCGGGAAGGACCCGGCCGGCACCCGAGCTTCACCGTCAACGGCGGCACCCGCCCTGCGGCGGAAGGCCGGATGCTACAAGAGTGGCACTACTTCTACCGCAACACCCTCCGGTGGCGCGATCTCCGGAAGATCACCGTCGCCGAGGTTCACGGCAAGGTCTATGCGGCCGGTCTCATGCTCATGTGGGCCTGCGACCTCATCGTCGCCGCCGAGGGCACCGAGTTCGCCGACGTCGTCGGCACCCGGCTCGGCATGTGCGGCGTCGAGTACTTCGGGCACCCGTGGGAGTTCGGCCCCAGGAAGGCCAAGGAACTCCTGCTCACCGGGGACTCGCTCGACGTGGACGAGGCACACCGCCTCGGCATGGTCAGCAAGGTGTTCCCGGCCGAGGACCTGTCCGCGCGTACCGTTGAGCTCGCCCGCCGGATAGCGAAGACCGACAGCATGGCCGCCTTGCTGATCAAGGAGTCGGTCAATCAGACGGTTGACAACATGGGCTTCCACAACGCGCTCAACGCGTGCTTCACCCTGCACCAGCTGAACCACTCGCACTGGGCCGAACGGACCGGCGGATACCCCGTGGGCACCCCCGAATTCGGGGTCACCGCCTGGAACCAGGCCCCGCCCGTGAAGCCGGCACTGCGCGATCAGCCCTGAGCGGCACCCTGCCAGGTCGGGCTCTCTGAACCCGACACGCTTCTCACGCATCTCGTCGGCGCCTCGACCAGAAGGCCGCCCCTCGTCAAAGGCGAAGACACCCGAGGCGTCCGGGGGCCCCCGTGTTGATCGCCGAGGCGCGTCACCGGAGTCAGCCGGCGGCGTCGTGCCCAAGCCGTGCCGACAGCTCCCGCGACAGGTCACGGTCGGCGTCGGCGACGGTACCGGGCGGAAGACGGCGGAGACCCCGGCTTCACGCACCGCCGGCACATGGCCGGGCGGGATGACGCCGCCCACCACGCGCCGACGGTGGCCTCGGCGTCCCGCAAAGGGTCGTGTGTGGGTACGACGACGCTGACTCTTGCCCCGGCTGCGACATGAAGGTCTTCCAGTGAAGCCATCGGAGAGTAGCCGTGCGGCGGTGGTCTGTCCGATTCCCCGGACGCCGGGGATGTTGTCCGACGGGTCTCCGCACAATGCCCGGAAGCACGGCCACTGGGCGGGGGCGACGCCGTACCGTGCGGCGACCTGGGCCGGGCCGATGTGGCGTTTGCCGGGGTGCATGGCGGCGTTGTGCACCTGCACGTCGTCGGCGAGAAGCTGGTAGAAGTCCCGGTCGGCGGACATGATCAGCCGAGGCCGCCCAAAGCGTCGGCGTCCGCTCCCTGCGCTTGACCCTGAACAGCACCACCCCGGCGCCCACTTTGTCTTCCACGTCTTCGCCACTCTCGCGGCGTTAATCCGCGAACTCTTCGTTCAAGCATCCGATAACTGCAGGCCGCCCGTGGCCACGACAGCATCTCGCGGGGATGGCAGCGGGCCGGCTGTGCCGCCGGAGTACCAGGGGGCGGTGTAGGCCAGCAGCCGGCCGTTGCCCTCCACCAGTTCGCCGGTGGCGATCACTGCCAGCTCGCGCTGCGACCCGTCGGGCTGGCCAGACGAACTGCGACATCTCGACGTGGGCTTGGGCTGTGGCCTTGCCTGTGAACATCCGTCCCGCCCCGGCCAAGCCGCCGACGTCGTGAACAACCGTTCTGTGACCCCTGATGATGGCTAGTGACGTCTCGTCCCGGGGTCCAATCGGGATAAGATGATCAAGATAGCCGGTTCGCTTGGCTGCGAACCAGCCTCTGACCGGGAAAACGTGGTGGGCGATACTGGGATCGAACCAGTGACCTCTTCGGTGTGAACGGAGTTCTGTGGTTCGATCGAAGCCTGTCGCCTACGGGATCTCTGATAAAAGCCCAGGTAGAATGCTATGTGTGAGGGC
>Ga0164243_10004751_pt1 | contig 21102 bp, 19 predicted proteins | sample OricompcompostOP_FD_108781 | JGI IMG/M metagenome (GOLD analysis project Ga0164243, IMG submission 108781) | Organic Plus compost microbial communities from Emeryville, California, USA - Original compost - Organic plus compost (OP) | ecosystem: Engineered > Solid waste > Mixed feedstock >...
CGGTAGTTCTGGAACTGCAACGCGACGTCGAGGTCGTCCTGCTTGCCCTTGAGCAGCGCGATGACCTCCTGCAGGTCGTCGCGGCTCTTGGACGAGACACGGATCTCCTCGCCCTGGATCTGCGCCTTGACGCCCTTGGGGCCCTCGTCGCGGATGATCTTGGAGATCTTCTTCGCGATCTCCTTGTCGATGCCCTCCTTGAGCGAGGTGACGATGCGCACCTGCTTGCCGCTCTCGTAGGGTTCGCCGGAGTCGAGGCTCTTGAGCGAGATGCCGCGCTTGATCATTTTCGACTGCAGCACGTCGAGCACCGCGAGGGCGCGGTCCTCCGTGTTCGCGATGATGAGGATCTGCTCGCCCGACCATGCGACCGAGGCATCGGTCCCGCGGAAGTCGTAGCGCTGCGAGACCTCCTTCGCGGCCTGGTTCAGAGCGTTGTCGGCCTCCTGACGGTCGATCTCGGAGACGATGTCGAATGAAGAGTCAGCCATGGCTCGATCCTACTTCGAAGCGAGGTCGTCGACCTGGTCGCCCAGCAGGGCGAGCATCTGGATCGCGGCGAGGCCGAACTGGGCGGCATCGTTCGTCGATACGGTCGGCATCTCGTCGACCGGCGCGGGCACGTTCGGCACCTCGATGCGATCGATCCGCAGCTGGCCGCGGTGCAGCAGCCACTCGCCCATGCCGTCGAACGCGCGCCAGGCGAGCTCGCGCAGGTCCTGGTCGTCGCGAGCCACGGCGGCATACGCGGTCAGGCGCGAGTGCGCCTGTTCGAGGTGGATTCCGGTGAGCTCCTGGCCAACGGCCGCCTTCTGGGCCTCGGGCGTCGCGAGGAAGAGCGAGCAGTACTGCACCCACGCCTCGGTGAACGACGGGATGTCGACGAGCGAGATGACCTCGCTGCAGATCTCGACGAGCCCGAAGACGGCCGAGAGGTGCGAAACGCTGATCCGGTCGCGGTCGGTCTCGAATCGTCCGGTGTCGAGGTCGTAGAGCGCCTCGCCCGTCAGGAATCCCTGCGGCAGGGCGCCGATGTCGGCCATCGTGCCGAGCAGACGGTCGCGCGAGCGCTCGTTGCCCGTGCGCTCCCAGTCGGCCAGCCACGTCGCGGCCAGCGCTGACCAGTCGGTTCCGAGACCGACCGCGACCGCGTTGCGATCGGCACGGTAGGTGGCGGCGTCGGGACGCACCTTGCGCGTGGGATCCAGCCCGAGGAACGTCTCGTCGCTATCGCGCAGCTCATCGAGGAGGTCGCCGACGCGCTCGTCGGCGGTGAGGTAGTGGTAGAAGCGGCGATACGCGGGCGTCGAGATGCGCAGCTGCTTCGCCGAGCACCCCCAGTGCTGCACGTTGTGTCGGGACCCGAGGCCCTTGAACCGGCCCAGGTGGTACACATCGACCTCGCCGGTGTGGCGGGTCATCGCCTCGGCGAACCGGAAAACGTCGGCGCGGCCCGTGCGCAGGTACGAGTACCAGAGCCACAGGTCGGGGGACAGCTCGGAGTTGTCCCATGCGTAGCCGCCGACGTCATAGCGCCAGGTGTGGCGGTCGAAGTCGTAGGCGTGCATGACGTCGCCGTAGTCCCAGAATCCGTACCAGCGGCGCTGCTCGGGCTGGGAGAGGTAGAACTCCGTGAGCAGATCGAGGCTGTCCTCGATCTCCGTCTTGATGGGTGTCGAGCGGTCGACGAGCGACCAGTCGCCGAACACACGGCAGGAATGGATGTGCTCCGGGGTGGCTTGAGGGAGCGCGGGGTCCTGCACGAGCCGGGCACGGGAAGCGATCTCCTCACGGCTGGGGGTCGCGTCCCAGGCGAAGAGGGTGAGTTCATGCGTGCGGGCGATGCCGCGGGGATCGCCGAAGCCGGGCTCGTAGTCTTCGTAGGTGATCTCGAGGGCGTCGAGCTGGTCGGCGTAGCCGTCCTGTCCGAGGCCGTCATGGTAGAAGCGCATGTCGGCAGGGGGCGCATCGGGGGAGTACAGCCAGGCTGTGACGGTCGGGGACGAGCCCGCGGCACCGCGGATATCGAGCCCGCCGGGGTACGACTGCCAGAATCCGCGCACGCCGATGCCGAAGCCGCCCTCCGGGTCGCTCAGCGACACGAGGCCCTCGGCGCGCGTGCCGGCCGTGGCCTTGATCCAGGCGCGGCCGACGTTTCCCGGGGACGCGGTGCGCTTGCGGATCTCATAACCGTCGGAGGTGAGCTGGCTGAGGGAGAAGTCGTCCCATTCGGGGATCCAATGGAGCCGGTCGCTCGTCCTCGAATCCCAATCCGCGACGGGCGCGGTCGCGCGGCCCTCGATCTGTGCGTCGCGGACGGATGCGCCGGGGTCGCGGCGCAGGCCGGTCAGGCCGCGGACGGCCTCGGAGAACACGCCCCCTTCGGCGGTCGCGAAACGCACGTGACGGTTGTGGGTCTCCGAGCGCAGCGGCACGTCCGCCGTGATGCCGAGGCCGGCAAGGAACTCGGTGTTCGCGTCGGCATCCCATGTGAAGGTGTGCACGACGCGGACGCTGTCCGCGCCCGCGAGAACCACGAAACGCACGCGGAAGGGGAGGCGCTCCCGGCCCGGCGCGGCGTGGTGTCCGTCGACGCGGATGACGGCACGGACGGGACCGGTCTGCTCGACAGTGACGGTGTCGGTGACGCCCGCGAGGTCGGTGCGTGCATCGCGCGACGACGGGCCGTCCGCGAGGGCGGAGACGAGCCGGCCGTTCTCGGCGACGACGGTGCCGCGGCGCGACAGCGACGAGAAGAGGGCGGATCCGCGGCGTGGGACGACCAGCGTCAGCAGGCCGTTGTCGACGGTCACGGCGTCGTCGGCGTCTCCGACGGACACGGGCGACTCCGGGGCCGGGTTGTCGCCGACGGTGATCGACGCAGCCGCGAACGGAGAGGCGGGCACGGCGACACCGGCCCACTTCACGGATCCGTCGGGCCAGGTGGCGAGCGGCCAGAACTGGGCAGGGCGGGTCTCGCCGTCGGCGGTGAGGGCGAGGTCGGTCGCCGCGGTGACGGTGCCGCGCGGGACGGGCACGCCGAAGGTTGCACCGTCGGGCAGCGCGGTGGGGGCGTCGTCGTCGAGCCAGCGAAGGGGGATGACAGGGGAGGTCATGCGAGAGAGTGGACTTCCAGGTTGCGATAGCGCGCCACGAGCGGCGCCATCTGGCGGAAACCGATGCGACCGGCGCCGGCACGGGGGCCCGTCGACTCGTCATCGGTCCATTCGAACAGCGGCAGATCGTCGATCGAGAAGCGCACGTCCGCGCCGTCCTTCTCGATCGCGATGCGATAGAAGGCGCCACGCGCGTCGACGACGGGCGGCAGCGGATCCGCGCCCTGTGCGACCAGGTGGAAGCCGGGAGACTTCCTCAGATTGGCGGTGTGGAAGGCACGCTCGTCCTCCCAACGGCGCCGGAAGTACGACACGTGCAGGGTGCGGACGTCGCTCGAGTGGTACTGCGGATAGGCGCCGTTCCGCGGGGCGAGGCCCTCGTCGAAGATGCCCCCACCGGCGGCTGCGCTCGCACCGAAGAACAGCATCGCTAGTCCGGGCTCCGAGACGGGGGAGAAATCCCACGACACGCGGATCTGGTCTCCGAACTCCTCGGGGCACCAGAACGTGAAGTGATCGTCGACGCCACCGGATGAGCTCAGCTCGAGGGCCCCGTCGGCGGCGGACACCGCCACGGGACCCTCGGGGATCCAATCGGCGACGTCCGCCGGATCCGACAGCGGATTGCGGTAGATCAGCTCGCTCATCCCTTCACCGACCCGAGGAGCATGCCCTTCGCGAAGTGCTTCTGGAGGAAGGGGTAGAAGATGAGGATCGGCAGCGTCGCGACGATGATGACGGCGAACTTGATGCCCTCGGCGGGCGGCTGCTGGCTCGGGTCGTCCTGCAGCATCGACAGATCGGTTGCGGCGGTGACCTGCCGCAGGAACATCTGCAGGGTCCACATCGACGAGTCGTTGAGGTACAGAAGCGGCGACATGAAGTCGTTCCAGATGCCGACGGCGTAGAACAGCGCGAACGTCGCGAGCACGGGCTTCGACAGCGGCAGGATGACGCTCCACAGGGTACGCATCTCGTTCGCACCGTCGATCATTGCCGACTCCTCGAGTTCCTTGGGGAGCTGCTGGAAGAAGTTCTTGATGATGATGAGGCTGAACGGGTTGATGGCGGCCGGGAGGATGAGCGCCCAGTAGGTGTCGAGCAGTCCGAGTTCCTTGACGACGAGGAACGTAGGGATCATGCCGCCACCGAACACCATGGTGAACACGATGAGCATGAGCATGACGCGCCCGCCGGGCAGGTTCGACTTCGACAGCGGGTACGCCATCGCGGCGGTCAGCAGCAGCTGGATCGTGGTTCCGACGGCCGTGACGAGGATCGTCGTGACCAGGGCGCGGACGAACGCGTCGCTCTGCAGGATCGATTTGTAGGCCTCGAGGCTGAACGTATTCGGCCACAGGAAGAACGGTCGTGTCGCGATCTCGGCCTCGGTCGCGAAGGATCCGGCGAGGACGTAGAGGAAAGGGACGAGCGCGATGGCGCCGATGGCGACGAGCAGGATGACGTTGAAGACGTCGAAGACGCGACCCGCGGGGGTGTTGAAACGATACTTCTCGCGAGCCATCAGAAGATTCCCGTCTGGTTGAAGCGGCGCGACAGCCAGTTCGCGCCGAAGATGAGGACGACGCCGACGACGGCCTTGAACAGGCCGACGGCCGTGGAGTACGAGTAGGACCCCTGTGTGATTCCGAGGAAGTAGACGAAGGTGTCGAACACGTCCGCCGTGTCGCGGTTGAGGGAGTTGGTCATGAGGAAGATCTGCTCGAAGCCGGTGTCGAGCACGTCGCCCATCTTGAGGATCAGCATGACGACGATCGTCGGCATGATCGAGGGGAGGGTGATGTGCCAGACGCGCGACCAGCGGCCGGCACCGTCGATGATCGCGGCCTCATACTGCTCCTGGTCGACGCTGGCGAGCGCGGCGAGGAAGATGATCGTTCCCCAGCCGGTGCCCTTCCAGATCGTCTGCAGCATGATTACGGCGCGGAACCAGTCGGGGTCGGTGAGGAAGTTGATATCGGTCCCGAGGATGCCGTTGATCAGGTGGAACAGGGGGCCGGCGTCGAGGGCGAAGATCAGATAGGTCAGCGACGCGACGACGGTCCACGACAGGAAGTGCGGGATGTAGATCAGCGTCTGCACGGTGCGCTTGACGATCGACAAGCGCAGCTCGTTGAGCAGCAGGGCGATGATGATCGTCAATGGGAAGGCGATGACGAGGTTCAGGAACGCGAGGATCAGCGTGTTCGCGAGCAGACGCAAGAAGTCCGGGCTCGCGAAGAAGTCGGTGAAGTGGGCGAAACCGACCCACGGGCTGCCGCCGATGCCGAGGAAGGGGACGTAGTCCTTGAAAGCGATGACGGCGCCGAACATGGGCCCGTATCGGAAGGTGAGGAAGTAGAGCACCCCGGGGAGCAGTAGCAGGTAGAGCCACTTGAAGCGGTTGAAGTGCCCGCCGCCGGCATTCCGGCGGCGTTTCTTTTTCGGGACGACGAGCGCCTCGGTCGCGCCGGCCTGGTCGGCGGCGCGTGCGTTGATCATGACCATGATTCTCCTGACCGAACGGGCGTGGGGCGCCGGCGCCCCACGCCCGTGGGTATTACTTGTCGGCCGCGGCCAGCTCGTTGAGTTCAGCGATGACGGCGTCGCCGCCCTCGGCGTGCCAGCGGGCGATCTCGGATGTCAGGTCGTCCTTCGAGATCTGGCCGGCGAGGTACTTCAGGCGGGCGTCGCTGACGATGAGGTCGATCTGGGCACCCTTGGCAACGTACGTGTCGGAGACGTACGGCGCAGCCGGATCCACAACGGCCTTCTCATAGTCGGAAGCCTCGATCTCCTTGCGCTTGTCGTAGGCCGCCTGCTCGACCTCGGTCGCCTGTTTCGGGAGGTAGCCCTGGAAGCCCGTGACGTTCATGCCCAGCTGAGACAGCGAGGCAACCGCGTTCTTGAGGTCCTCGGGTGCGTCGTCGACGGCGACGGCGAGGTCTCCGTCGAGGGTGTAGGTCTCACCCTCGAGGCCGTTGTTGAGAATCTTGCCCGCCTCGGGGCTGTTCATCTCGTTGAGGATCGAGAGCACCTGACGCAGCTGCTCCTCGGTGCGAACCTGTGCCTTGGGAATCGTGATGAAGCCGCTGTAGCCCGTGGTCGGCAGTGCGTGCATCTCCCCATCGGGGCCCACGAGGTTGCCCGTGAAGTCGACCATGTTCTGCCAGTTGTCGGGCTCGATGTCCTTCAGCAGGTTCATGAGCGACGCGGCGCGCGAGTGCACATCGATGATGATGCCGCCCTTGCCGTTCAGGAACGGCTCGTTCCACTTCGCGGAGTCGAAGGTCGCGAAGTCGGGGTTGACATAACCGCCGTCGATCAGCGACTTCTCGAAATCGACGGCGTCGAGCCACTCGTCGGTGTCGAAGTTCGGAATGATCTCCCCATCGCGCTCGGTGTAGCGATTTCCTGCGCCATACCAGGTCTCGATGACGTCGTACGGGCTGTTGGTACCGATCGCGCCGGGCCAGCTCGGAATGATGAGTCCGTACGTGTCGTCCTTGCCGTTACCGTCCGGGTCCTTCTCGGTGAACGCCTTGGCGACTTCGAACAGATCTTCCGTAGTCTTGGGCATCTCGAGACCGACGTTCTTCAGCCAGTCGGCGCGAACCATGACGGAGGTGCGCATCGTGTCGCGTGCGCGGAAGATGCCGTAGACCTTGCCGTTGATGCTCGATGCCTCCTGAACCTCCGGGAGGGTGGTGGCGAGGTTCGGGTAGTCCGCGAGGTAATCGGTGAGCTCCCAGAAAGCGCCCGCTTCGGCGTTCTTGACGAATCCGGGCGACTTCCCCTGGACGACCATCACGTGGGGGACATTGTCGCCCGCGAGGGTGATGTTCGTCTTGTCGTCGTACGAGGCGTTGGGAACCCAGGTGATGTCGAGCTTCGTGCCGATCTCTTCCTCGAGCGCCGTTTCGACGGCGTTGTCGGCCTTCGGCGCGCTCGTCGACAGGTACGGTGCCTGGATCGTGAGAGTGTCGATCTCGCCCGATCCTCCACCATTGCTGTTTCCGGATCCGTTTGAACAGCCCGCGAGGGCGATCGAGGCGATCGCGAGCGTCGCGATCGGGAGAATGCGCTTTTTCATGTGTGTTTCCTTGCTATGTGGGGGACGGCGTCGTCCGGGGAACGGGGTTACGGCTGCCCAGCGAGCAGACGCTCGTTGGATCGGAAGAAGGCGGTGCACAGGCGTGCGGGAATCACGACAAGCGCACCGATCGTGAGAAACGGCAAGATTCCCGGCAACGCATAGGTGGCGCCGCATATGAGAACGAGAGTGAGCCCGAGGAGGAGCACATGGGGCAGATTGCCGAGCGACCAGCGCGCGGCGCGCACGATGTACGCGCGGAACGGCATCTCGTAGTTCACGTAGAGGCCGGCTGTGAGGGATCCGAGCGTCGCGACGATGACGAGCGCCGCGATCGCGAGGATCCCGGCCGTGCCGAGGGGCCCGTTTGCACGGAACCAAGCGATGTCGACGACGAGGATCCCCGCGGCGACGCCGAAGGGCATCAACAAGCCGTTGGCGCGCCAGAACTCCGACCGCCATACATGGGCGAACGTGCGCAAGACGGGGAAGAGACGTCCATCGGCGCGGCGGCGAGTGAGCTCAGTACCCGCGATGATCGCGGGCGCTGCGCCGAGGACGATGCCGCCCGCAAGCGTGAACACGATGACGAGAACGTTCACGATAAGCATCCAGTACACGGCATCGAAACCCTGCTGGAGGCGATTCGTGACCGTCTCACGCAACGTTCCACTGCTCATAAGGAATCTCCATTGACTCGGCACCCCGTCTCTGGGAAGCGCTTTCCCGTCATGTATACACGAGATCGGTGACGGATGCAAAAACGTTTCAATCGTTCGGAGGCGACGCCCCTGTGGCTCGTGTCGGTAGAGTAACGAACCATGCAGGAGCTCACCGCTGACGATCTTCGCGCCTCGTTCATCAACGCCGACCAGCGCGACCTGGAGATCCTCGATCTTCCGCTCGAGGCCCTCGTCATCGACTGGTTCCATCTGGATTTCTTCGCCTGGCGAGACCCGTCGAACCGTGCGCGCTGCTATGTCGTCGCCGACATCGACGGCGAACCGACGGGCGTCGTTCTGCGCGCCGCGACCCCCGCATCTCGCGCCCGCAGCGGGATCTGCAACATCTGCCGCACCATGCAGCCCGGCAACCAGGTCGTCATGATGAGCGCGCGCAAGTGCGGCGAGGCGGGAAGGCGCGAGGAGTCGATCGCGACCTACATGTGCGCCGATGTGTCGTGCCACGAGAACGTACGGATCGCGCACCCGCTGGCGCCTGATGAGTTCCGCACCGACGTCGACTTTCGCATCGACAACACCGCTCGCCGCATGCGGGACTTCATCCGCCAGGTGCGCGACGCGGACTGACTCCCCCTCACGGCCGCGGCGCGAGGGGGAGGTCATGCGATCGCCGCTTACTCGTTGGCCGCGGCGAGCTCGTTGAGCTCGGCGATGATGTCATCGCCGCCCTCGGCATGCCAGCGGGCGATCTCGGATGTCAGGTCGTCCTTCGAGATCTGGCCGGCGAGGTACTTCAGGCGGGCATCGCCGACGATGAGGTCGATCTGCGCGCCCTTCGCGACGTAAGTGTCCGAGACGTAGGGGGCCGTCGGGTCGAAGACCGCACTGGCGTAGTCCGATTCCTCGAGCTCCTGACGCTTGTCCCAGCGCTCCTGTTCGACCTCGGTCGCCTGTTTCGAATCGAGACCCAGGTTGCCCTGCACGTTCATACCGAGCTGCGCGATGGACTTCGACGCGTTGTTCTCGTCGTCCGAGACGCCTTCGATGCCGATGGCAAGGCCGTCCTCGACGGTGTAGTGCACGCCCTCGATGCCGTTGTTGATGATCGGGCCGGCTTCCGGCGAGTTCATCAGGTTGAGGATCGACAGCACCTGGTCGAGCTGTTCCTCGGTCTGCACCTTGGCCTTCGGAATCGCGAGGAACCCGCTGTAGCCGGTCGTCGGCAGCGCGCGCATCTCGCCGTCGGGGCCCGCGAGATTTCCCGTGAAGTCGACCATTTCGGCCCAGTTGTCCGGGTCAATCTCCTTCATCAGGTTCGTGATCGATCCCGAGCGCGAGTAGGTGTCGATGATGATGCCGCCCTTGCCGTTCAGGAAGGGCTCGTTCCACGTCGCGGGGTCGAGCGTCGCGAAGTCGGCGTTGATGTAACCGTTGTCGACGAACTCCTTCTCGAAATCGACGGCCTCGAGCCATTCCTCGGTATCGAAGCCCGGAACGATCTGACCGTCCCGCTCGACGTATCGGTTGCCCGCGCCGTACCAGGTCTCGATCGCGTCGAACGGGCTGTTCGTTCCGATTCCGCCGGGCCAGCTCGGCACGATCAAGCCGTAGGTGTCGTCCGCACCGTTGCCGTCCGGATCCTTCTCCGTGAACGCGCGCGCGACCTCGAGCAGGTCGTTCGTGTCCTTCGGCATCTCGAGGCCGAGGTTCTCCAGCCAATCGGTGCGGATCGTCACCGATGTGCGCATCGTGTCGCGTGCGCGGAAGATGCCGAAGACCGTGCCGTTGATGCTCGAGGCTTCCTGCACCTCGGGCATGTTCGTCTTCAGATACTCGTAGTCATCGAGCTTGTCCGTGAGGTCCCAGAAACCGCCGGCCTCCGCGTTCTTCACGAAGCTCGGCGACTTCGAGCCGATCACCATGACGTGAGGGATGTCGTCGCCCGCGAGCGTGATGTTCGTCTTGTCGTCGTAGGAGGCGTTCGGAACCCACGAGATGTCGAGGTCCGCGCCGACGACCTCTTCGAGCGCCTTTTCGACATCGTTGTCGGGCTTCGGGGCGGTCGTCGAGAGGAACGGGGCCATGATCGTCAGGGTGTCGAGCTTGTCGCCGTTGCCGCCGCCCGATCCGCCGTTTCCATGGGATCCGTTTGAGCAGCCCGCCAGGGCGATCGTGGCGATCGCGATCGTCGCGATCGGGAGAATGCGCTTCTTCATCGAACTTCCTTGCTGTGTGGTGGGACGACGTCGTCCGCCAGGTGCGCTCACGAGTCGTCGTCGACTCGACTCTCCCCGGAGGGAAAGTGCCACCTGGAGCGTAGGCAAGGGGTGTGCGCGTACGGGCGAAAAGCGACAAAACCGGACATTGCGGTGCCGCTCGCGCCGCTCGCGGGCTGGGAGGCCGCGCCGATCGGCGCGGCCTCAGGCCACCTGCGGGCTGCCCTTCGCGGGACGGTCCCCGTCCTTGCGCTCGATGGCGCGCAGACTGCGGCCGACGAAGGCCGCGATCTTCTTCGCGCCGCGCTCATGGAAGTGCGTGTTGTCCTGAAGGCCGTCGGGCCAGGTCGTGTGCGTGCCCGGCTCGAGATGAGTGAGGTAGGCGATGGATCCCTCCGGGCCTGCGTCCTCGTAGAGCCAGCTCGTGAAGACGTTGAGGTCGATGAGGGGCGCGTCGAGCTCGTGGGCGAGATCGCGCACGGCGTTCGGGTAGTCGCCGTGGGTCGGTTCGACCGCGTCGCCGTCGAACCAGCGACGTTCGCACGAGGTGCAGAGCACCGCGGTGGCGCCGCGCTCGCGGGCCTCCCGCACCATGCGGGTGAGCCGCTCGGCGTATCCGCCGCGGGCATCGAGCTCGAGCACCTTCTGATCGTTGTGGCCGAACTGGATCACGAGGGTGTCGCCCTCGCCGACGCCCTCGATGAGTTCGTCCCACTTCTGCTCGAAGAACGATTGCGTCGTCGCTCCACCGAAGGCGAGATTGCGCACGGGCTCGTCGACGTGCGCGGCGAGATGCGCGCCCCAACCCGACATCGGGTGCTCGTTCGGTCCGCACTCGGCAACGGTCGAATCCCCGGCGAGGTGGTAGGTCATGCGTCGGCTCCTTCGGCTTCGTATTACGCCTAGCGAATCTAGCGCACAGGCCGGGCCCGCCCGCCCCGATACCCTGGAGAGGTGAACAACAAGCGCGCGATGAACGTCGAGTCCTTCAACCTCGACCACACGAAGGTGGCGGCGCCGTACATTCGGCTCGCCGATCGCAAGGAGCTACCCGCCGGTGACGTGATCGTCAAGTACGACGTGCGCTTCACCCAGCCGAACAAGGCGCACCTCGAGATGCCGGTCGTGCACTCGATCGAGCACATGTTCGCCGAGAAGAGCCGCGATCACTCCGACCGCGTCATCGACTTCTCGCCCATGGGATGCCAGACGGGCTTCTATCTGATCCTGCAAGGCGAGCACAGCTCCGAGGAGGTCGCCGAGCTCGTCTCCGCGACCCTCGCCGACTTCGCGGACGCGATCGAGGTGCCCGCCGCGAACGAGATCCAGTGCGGCTGGGGCGCGAACCACACGCTCGAGGGAGCGCAGCAGGCTGCCGCGGCCTTCCTCGCTGCACGCGACGAGTGGCTTGAGGTCTACGCGTGACCTCGATCATCGTCCAGGTCGCGATGGACGAGGAGGCTCAGCCCTTCCTCGACGTCGCCGACCAGGTCTCGGACCCCGTCACGATCGGCCGCGCCGTGCACCGCGGCGTCGTCATCGGCGGTGCCACGATCGTGCTCGTCGTGAGCGGCATCGGCATGGTCAACGCGGCCGACGCGGTCGCGGGTAGCGTCTTCCGATACGGGTCCGAGATCGTGCTCGTGAGTGCCGGATCCGCCGGTGGTCTCGCGAGCGACGCCCGCGTCGGCGACGTCGTGGTCGGGACCGAGATCATCAACGTCGAGGCCGACGCGCGTGCCTTCGGCTATGTGCTCGGCCAGGTTCCGGGAATGCCCGCGAGCTACCCGGCCGATGAGGCGCTCGCGGCGGCGTTCGCGGGGGAGCGCGTGACGCGGGCCGCGATGGCGTCGGGCGAGAAGTTCGTGACGGCCGAGCTCGCGCACGCGCTGCGCGAGAGCTTCCCCGGTTCGTGGTCGGTCGACATGGAGACCGCCGCCATCGCGCAGGCGGCGTTCAACCACGGGGTGCGCTTCGCCGCATGCCGCGCGATCAGCGACCTCTGCGCGCCCGACTCGGAGGAGTTCGACACCCACCTCGACGGCGCGGCCGCACGATCGGCCGAGGTCGTCATCAACGCCCTCCCGCGCCTCGCGTCCGCCTAACCCCTCACCGTTCATATGACACATTCGCCTGCTTCCACGCCCCACAACCCCTCAAAGGTGTCATACGAACGGTCGGAGGCCCCGCGCCCGGACGTCGCCCCCGCCGTTGAAACGACACCTTTCGTGAGTACCGAGGCCGAGGACGCCGCAGAAGCGTCATATGAACGGGGCGCACATCGCGTCCGGCTTGACATCGCGTACGACGGGACCGACTTCAAGGGGTGGGCCGCTCAGCCGGGGCTCCGTAGTGTGCAAGGCACCCTCGAAGAGGCACTCTGGCGGATCCTGCGCAGCGACGTGCGGCTCGTAGTCGCCGGCCGCACCGACGCGGGCGTGCACGCGACTGGTCAGGTGGCGCACGTCGATCTGACCGAGGAACAGTTCGCGCGCGCGACGCACCTCGCCCGTGGCGCGTCCGAGGGCACGGATCCGGTGGCCCCGCTCGCGCGCAAGCTGCGCGGCGTGCTGCGACCGTATGCGGATGTCACCGTGTCCCGCACGAGCACTGCGCCGGCGGGCTTCGATGCGCGGTTCTCCGCCGTGTGGCGCCGCTACTCCTACCGCATCGCCGACGACACGATCGGCTACAACCCGCTTCTGCGCCATGACACGACCCTTGTGAAGGCGACGCTCGACGTGGCACGCATGGATGCCGCCGCGCGCACCCTCATCGGCCTCCACGACTTCGCCGCCTACTGCAAGCCGCGCGAGGGCGCGACGACCATCCGCACCCTGCTCGAGTACGGGTGGCGCCGAGCCGAGGACGGGGTTCTGGTCGCTAACGTCAAGGCCGACGCATTTTGTCATTCCATGGTGCGCGCCCTCGTCGGCGCGTGCGTCGCCGTCGGCGAGGGACGTCTTGAGGTCGACGACGTCGTGCGCCTCCGCGATGAGCTGATGCGCACGAGCGCCTTCAAGGTACTCGACGCCCGCGGCCTGACCCTCGCCGAGGTCGGCTACCCGGCCGACGAACTGCTGGCCGACCGCGCAGAGCAGACCCGCGCCCGCCGTAGCCTCGACTGATCCGCTCCCGCGACGCGAATCGACCGATGATCGCTCGGCGAGCTTCATTGGAACCGGGTACATTCATAGCGTGCCGCTATCGTTCCCGCACCCCGCGGGGCTACCGTGAGATCACCATGCGAATCATGTCGTACAACCTCCGCAAACACGCGGCGGCCGCCGAACTCGAGCAGCGCGCCGAACGGTGGGATCCCGACGTCATGTGCCTGCAAGAGGCGAACGTCGAGGAGCTGCCCACCTCGGTGGCCGGCCTGCGCCTCGCAGCGGCGACCGACCGCAACCGGCTGGGCCTCGCGCTCTACTATCGTGAGAGCTCGTACCGTTTCGTCGAGTCGGTGTCGATGGGGCTCAAGAAATCGCTCCACGACATCGTGCTGAAGCCCGCGCACGAGCGCCTGCTCGGCGTGCAGCTCTACGACATCGACGCGAGCCGTGAGATCACCTTCGCGTCGTTCCATGCCGCGCCGCTCACGGCACTGAACTCGCTGCGACGCACGCAGATCCGGTCCGCGCTACAGGCGCTGGAGGTGCTCGGGCCGGGCTCGCCGACGTTCATGGTCGGCGACTACAACTACCCCGTGTTCAAAGAACGGCTCGCGGGTGAGATCCGCGAGAACGGCTACGACATGACCCTCAGCGACTCGCGCACCTACACGCGTTATCGCTTCTTCAAGGGACACTATGACTTCGTGACGAGCCGTGGGCTGTCGATCGGCGAGGTCACGACACTGCCGCAGGGCACGAGCGACCACCTGCCGATCCTCATCGAGGCCGAGTACCGCCGTCACTCGCGCTGAGCCCACCCGCCTGGTGCGCTATGCGACGCGGGCCGCCCAGCGCGCCAGGCGGGTGAGGAGGGCGCGGTGGCTCGGGGAGTCGTACGACTCCGGACCGTGGCCGAGCAAGTCGACGGCGACGCGTGCCGAGCCGTGCTGGCGCGTCCAGACGACAGGGTGTGCGTGGCCGTCGTGCTCGTGGGTCGCGACGACGTCGCGGGCGCCGAACTGCTGCATGTACGAGTAGCGCTCGTCGAACGCCTCCAGCGGTTCGGACCCCGAGAGCGGGTGCGACGGATCCCACTCGAAGCGGGCGTCGTCGCGCGGGGGGTGCATCGACATGCCGGGGACCCACATGCCGCCGACCGCGATGGGCCACGACGGATAGTCGCGCAGAGATGCGAGGGACGTGTGCATGGCAAGCACGCCGATGCCACGGCCGAGCGCCGAGTCGAGGCCGTGGACCGCGGCGGTCGGCGCGCCCAGGGGAATCGTCTCGTGGCGCCAGGGATCACCCGCGTTGACGGCGAGCAGATCAGCCGAGGTGAGGTTGTCGAGGGCCTCGTCGACGGGCAGGATGTGCGTCTCGAATCCCGCCTCGCTCAGCACGCCCGCGAGCGCTGGGGTCGTCTCGTCGAACGGATGCCAAGGGTCGCGGTAGCGTCCGTCGGCCGTAGCGATGATCGCGAGCATGATTACCTTCCGGGAGTGCTGTCGCGCACGATGACGTGGGCGGGGAGGGGGTCCGGATCCGCCCAGTCGTCGGCCGTGACGGCCTGTACAGCGAGCCTGCCGAGCGCCTCGAGCGGGGCGCGCACGGTCGTGAGGGACGGCACGATGTCGCGGCCGGTGTCGATGTCGCCGAAGCCCGCGATCGCGATGTCGGATCCGACGGAACGGCCTGCGTCGCGCACCGCCGACATGGCGCCGAAGGCGACGACATCGCTCGCGCCGAAGACGACCGTGCCGGGGGAGACGCCGTCCTCGAGGGCACGCGTCATGAGCGCGTATCCCGCATCGCGGGTGAGCTCGTCGCGCAGCACGCGCGGAGCGGATCCGCCCGCATCGGTGAAGCCCTCGACGAAGCCCTCGACGCGCGAGTCGCTCGTGACGAGGCCCTCGGCGGCCGCGAGCACGATCGCCTCTCGGTAGCCGAGCTCCGCCAGGGTGCCGCCGAGCTCGCGGGATCCGCCGACGTTTGCGAGGCCGACGGTGCGGCTCGAGGTGCCGGCCGAGGATCCGAGGGTCACGACGCGGGTGCCGTCGTTCTCCAGCTCTTCGAGCGCCTGCGTCAGCGCCGGGCTCTGGTCGTCGGCGCTGCGGGATGCGGCGAGCACGATGCCGCGGGGGCGCTGGCCGCGCAGGGAACGGATAAGGTGCGCCTCGCGCTCGGCGGAGCGCTCGGTGATCCCGATCGTCATCACGAGGTTCTCCTCGTCGGCGGCGTGGGCGACGCCCGCGGCGATCTGGGAGAAGTAGGAGTCCGCGATGTTCGCGACGAGGAGCGCGATCGTCGCGGAGGTGCCGCGGGCGGTGGCCTGCGCGGAAAGGTTCGCGGAGTAGCCGAGCCGTGCCGCGGCGGTTTCGACGCGCTCGCGATACGAGTCGGCGACCTTTCGCGTGGAGCCGTTGAGTACGCGCGAGGCCGTGGCGAGCGATACGCCGGCCTCACGCGCGACGTCGTGCAGGGTCGCCGCGCGCTTCATCGTCGAAGAGGTCATATCTCTGATGTTATCGAAGGTTGCACCTCCACGAATCTCCCACAAATCTCTGCGTCGAAACGCGAGATCTGTGGGAGATTCGTGGAAATGGGGGTTATGCCAGGTAGGGCGCGACTGCCGTGTCGAAGCCGGCGATCGTTCGGCGCACGGCCTCGGCGGGATCCGTGTCCCAGATCGACTGGTTCAGCAGCTCCACCTCGACGTCGCCCGTGTAGCCCGTCGCCTCGACGGCGCGGGTCATGTCCGCGAAGTCGATGACGCCGTCGCCCGGGTAATGGCGCGAGAGCAGGTTGTCCGCCTCGAGCGGGGTCTTCCAATCGCACACCTGGTAGCTGGCGATGCGTCCCTCGGCACCCGCGCGGGCGATCTTGGGAAGCACCTCCGGGTCCCACCAGAGGTGGAAGGTGTCGACCGTCACGCCCACCACTGCCGGATCGAAATCGGCCGCGATGTCGAGCGCCTGGTCGAGCGTCGACAGCACCGAGCGGTCGGAGGCGTACATCGGGTGGAGCGGCTCGAGCGCGAGCTGCACGCCCTGATCCTTCGCATACGGAGCGAGCGTTGCGACGGCGTCGCGCACGCGCTCGCGTGCGCCGACGAGATCGCGGGATCCCTCCGGCAGCCCGCCGACCACGATCACGAGCGCGGCTCGGGATCCTTCGGCACCCGCGGCCGCGAGGGCGGCGGTCTCGTCGATCGCCCGGCGGTTATCGTCGAGGGCGGCCACGCGGGCGGGGCCCTCCTCGGCGGTGAACCATCCGCCACGGCAGTGCGTCGAGTAGCGCAGCCCGGAGTCGGCGATCATCTTCACCGACTCGGCGAGGCCCGCCTCCTGCACCTGCTCGCGCCAGAGACCGATCGACTCGATCCCCGCGGCGCGGACGACCTCGATCGCCTGGGCGACCGTCGTGTACTTGATGGTCGCCTGGTTGATGGACAGGCGGGGGTGCGGCGCGGTCATGCGGTCACTCCGTTCAGTCGCAGGTAGTCGTTCCACCGCTGCACGGCGAGCTCGGGCTTCTCCAGCGCGTTTGCGGCGTTCGCGAGGCGCACGATCTCCGAGAGGTGCGGCAGGCTGCGCGCGGAGTGCAGGCCGCCGATCATCTGGAACGCGGCCTGGTGGCCGTTCAACCAGGCGAGGAAGGCGACGCCGGTCTTGTAGTAGAACGTCGGCGCGGCGAACACCTGGCGGCTGAGAGCCTCGGTCGGCTGTAGCAGCTCGTAGTAGCGAGCCGGGTCGCCGGCGTCGAGCGCCTGGATCGCGGCCGAGGCCACGGGGGTGATGGCGGCGAACGCTCCGAGGAGCGCATCCGAGTGCGTGCGTGCCGTGCCCTCGGTGCGAGCGGGCTGCTCGGCCTGGGGGACGTCCGCGCCGCCGATGAGGCCGACGTAGTTGAAGTCGTCGCCCGTGAACATGCGTACACCTTCGGGCAGGCGCTCACGGACGTACACCTCGCTGTCGGCGTCGAGCAGGCTCATCTTGATGCCGGCGACCTTCGCCTCGTTCTCAGCGATGATGTCGACGACGGTGTCACCCGAGACGTGCCAGTCACTGGATCCGAAGTAACCCTCGAGGATCGGGTCGAAGGCGGTTCCGAGCCAGTGCAGCACGACCTTGCCGCTCGCCTTGGCGAGCACGGCGCGGTACACCGTGCGGTAGTCCTCGGCACCCGTGGCGATGCGCGCCAGGTGGCGGCTCGCCATGAGAACCGGAACGGTGCCGTGCTCTTCGGCGTGCTCGAGCTGGTAGACATAACCGTCGATGACCTGCTGCAGCGTGATGATTTCGTCGTCGATGTGGTCGGTGTTCACGCCCACCGCGACGGAGCCGCCCTCCTCACGGGCGACCTCGGCCGAGCGGGCGATCAGCTCGCGCACGGCCGTGGCGTCGATGCCCATGTTGCGCTGCGCGGTGTCCATGGCGTCGGCGACGCCGAGGCCCCACGAGTACACCGAGCGGCGGAACGCGAGGGTCGCGTCCCAATCGATCGTGGCGGGCTGCCCCGGCGTGTTGTCCGCCCAGGCGATCGGGGCGACGTGCGCGGCGGCGTACGCCACGCGCGAGCGCAGGCCGCCTGCCGGCTTCGTGAAGCCGGGGGCCTCGTTCACGGGGGCGAGGGACGTGGATCCGTCCTCGCCCAGCAGGATGAAGCTATCGGCCATGATTAGTCGAGAACGATCTCGTCGAGCGTGACCTTGGCGCCGGTCTTGTTCGACTCGAGGCCGGCCTGCGCGAGCTGCATGCCGCGGGCGCCGGCGAGCAGGTCGAACGGGTAGTCGGTGCCGGTGACGTAGCTCTCGAGGAACTCCTGCCACTGCTGACGGAAGCCGTTGAGGAAGACGTCGTTCGTGGGAACCTTCTGCCAGGTCGCGTCGTAGTCGATCGTGTCCTCGAGGTCCGGGTTCCAGACCGGCTTCGGGGTGGCATTGCGCGGCTGGATGCGGGCGCCGAAGAGGCCGACGACGGCGGATCCGAGCGTGCCGTCGATGTGGAACTCGACGAGCTCGTCGCGGTTCACGCGCGTGGTCCACGAGGAGTTGATCTGCGCGATCGCGCCGCCCTCGAGCTCGAACACGCCGTAGGCGGCGTCCTCGGCGGTGGTGTTGTAGTGCTCGCCGTTCTCGTCCCAGCGGTTCGGGATGTGGATCGAGGCCTGCGTGTAGACCGTGTTGACCTTGCCGAAGAGGTTCTCGAGCACGTAGTTCCAGTGCGGGTACATGTCGACGATGATGCCGCCGCCATCCTCGACGCGGTAGTTCCAGCTGGGACGCTGGGCGGGCTGCCAGTCGCCCTCGAAGACCCAGTAGCCGAACTCGCCGCGGACCGAGAGGATCTCGCCGAAGAAGCCCGAGTCGATGAGGCGCTTGGCCTTCTGCAGGCCGGGGAGGTAGAGCTTGTCGTGCACGACACCGGCCTTGACGCCGGCATCCTTCGCGAGCTGCGCGAGCTCGATCGCCTCTTCGAGGGTCTCGGCGGTGGGCTTCTCGGTGTAGATGGTCTTGCCGGCGGCGATGGCCTTGCGCAGCGCGGTGGCGCGGGCCTTGGTCACGAGGAAGTCGGCGTAGATCTCCCACTTCGGATCGGCGAGGGCCGCGTCGAGGTCGGTCGTGTAGTCCTCGATGCCGTGGCGCTGGGCGAGCTCGGCGAGCTTGGCCTCGCTGCGGCCGACGAGCAGCGGGCGGACGGTGACCTTGGTGCCGTCGGACAGCTCGAAGCCGCCCTCGTCGCGGATCGCGAGGATCGAGCGCACGAGGTGCTGACGGTAGCCCATGCGCCCCGAGGCGCCGTTCATGATGATGCCGATTTCGCGGACGGCGGAGGTGTTCTCGCTCACAATGCTTCCTTGCGTTCGTGGTGGGTAAGCGCTTTCCAATGGATTCTGCCACAGGAGTGCGGGGCTTGCAAATATCGCCTAGGCGATTTCGGCAACCTGGGTGGCGTGTACCTCGGTCGCGAGGGATCCGGCGGTCAGCAGGCGCACGATCTCGTCGACCGCGTGCGAGCCGAGGCGGGTGAGCTCGTTGCCGAGCGCGCCGGCGACGTGGGGCGTGAGCATCACGCCGGGCGTGGTCCACAGCGGGTGGTCGGCGGGCAGGGGCTCGGGATCCGTGACGTCGACCACCGCGCGGATCCGCCGGGTTCCGAGTTCGGCGACGAGCGCACCGGTGTCGACGAGCGCGCCGCGCGCGGTGTTGATGAGCGTCGCTCCCGGCGGAAGGAGCGCCAGCTGGGCGGCACCGATCATACCGATCGTGGATTCGAGCAACGGCACGTGCAACGACACGACGCTCGAGCGGGAGAGCAAGTCGTCGAGAGGCACGAGCGTCGCCCCGAGAGCGGCTGCATCGTCCGGCGAGAGGGTCGGATCCGAAAGCAGAACGTCGTGATCGAAGGAACGCAGCAGTTCGAGCACGCGCTTGCCGATCCGGGAGGCACCGACGATGCCCACCGTCGCGCGGTGGTTCCCGAAGGATCCGTCGGGAGCCCAGCGCAGCGACCTCTCGCGACGCATGAAGTCCTGCGAGTCGAACACGCGCTTGCCGGCGAGCAGAATCATCGCGAGGGCATACTCGGCGACCGGGATTCCATTGGCGTCGGCGGCCGACGACACCCTCACGCCGCGCTTCCATGACGCGTCAGTGACGATCCGCTTCACCGAGCCCGCGGCGTGTGCGACGGCGGACAGCTTCGGGGCGCGGGCGAGGAGGCGCTCGTCGAGGCTCGGCCCGCCCCAGCCGGTCAGGAGCACATCGCACTCGGCGAGGTCGGCATCCCAACGGGGGTCCGAGGCGTCGCTCATGACGCCGGGCACGATGTCGGCGACGGTCGCGAGCCGTGCCCGAGCGCCGTCGTCGAGCAACTGGGCGGCGAGGGCCTCATCGCGCATGGCGATGATGACGCGCGGCATCAGCGGACCTTTCCATCCGTCGGAACGGAATCGACGACCCCGTCGGCCCACGTGACGGTGATCTCGCCGTCCCCGATCTCCACGCGCGGGACGGCAACGCGCATCTCGGCGCCCACCCGCGCCCCCGCCCCCGTGGGAATGACACTTGTGGCGGGTGTTCCGGTCTCCGACTCCGCAAAGGTGTCCTTCGAACGGGGGGTGGGGGCACCGGTGAGTTCGACGAGCGCCGCCGCGACGGTCGCCTCGGGCAACGGCGCGGACGAGACCGCCAGCGGTGTGATCGACAGCGTCCCGAAGGGATCCGCGCCCGTACGCTCGATCTGCTCGAGGCGGTCCGCTGCGCGGACCGGCAGGATCCGCGAGATCGCGCGCTCGTTCGTCACCTCCCCCGGGAGGATCCGGGTCGGGTTCGCGAGCGGCCAGCCGCCGAACGACACCCGCCACGGGCCCGGATCGCGGGGCCACGCGGCGTCGGCGTCGAGTTCCGCCGTCGTCGCGGCGCGGCCGGTCGCCGCGGGCGCCTGCCGCCACCATGCGAGGCGCAGCTCGGCGGATCCGTTGACGACCGATGCGACCGTCAGGTTCGGTCCGAGTGCGCTGCCCGTCACGTCCTGCGAGTCGAGGGCGGCCGGGTCGTAGAAGTGCACGCGCGAACGCGAGACGGCGACGCGGTCGGTGACGAGCACGCGCTGGATGCCGTCTCGGTGCGATGCACGGCCGTTCCCGTTGAGGAGCGCGGTGTGCGATTCCCGCGGATCCGCGACGGCATCGGCGCCGAGCTGCGGCGAGGTCACGTTCGAGTAGCCCGTGCGGCGGTAGAACGGGTCGTCGGCGTGGGCGACCGTGCGCGGATCCTGCAGGCGGTCGGAGCCGTGATTGACGACGCGCACGATGCCGTCGGCGGGCGTCTCGGCGACGATCCACCCGGGTGCGACGAGCGCGCGCTGCCGAGGTTCCGTC
>Ga0164243_10004752_pt1 | contig 21101 bp, 16 predicted proteins | sample OricompcompostOP_FD_108781 | JGI IMG/M metagenome (GOLD analysis project Ga0164243, IMG submission 108781) | Organic Plus compost microbial communities from Emeryville, California, USA - Original compost - Organic plus compost (OP) | ecosystem: Engineered > Solid waste > Mixed feedstock >...
ATCAACTGCTCATCCGTGACCGCACTCACCGACCCTGCGGACGGCTCCTGCCCCGAAGTGATCTCGGTCGTCATCTGGCGTCTCTCCCTTGATCGGTCGATCAGCCGTTATTTGTACAGTCCCACGTCAGTGGATCAACAACGACGGGCACCTCGCATGTCCGCCGACAGACGCCGAGTATTGAGGTGCTCGCGGCCACACGTCTACGGACCCGGAATGAGTCTGCCAGCGGGTGACGCGCCAACATGACCAGCCGCACGCTCATGCCGCGATGCGCGGAGTGCTACAGCACCGACTACGAGCGCCGTAACGCACACCTGTGGCCACATGGATCTGCTCGCCCCCGCCGGACGTCACGCCGAGCTGGCGGCACTCGGCCAACGCGATGTGCACGCTCGCAGGCGGCTAAACCGGCTGCTGTACGAGGAACGCCGAAGTGAGGACCTACGGCAGCGGGCACGGTCCGGAGATGATGCAGCGCGTTTCCTCCTCGGCCGCGTGGTCGAAGACCGGGATGGGGCTAGCGCCGCGGCAGTGGGTGACTAACTGAGTGACCTTCACGACGGATGTCGGTGGACAACCCTGCACGACAGGGGATGGTCCTGGCAGCTAGGAATGGGCGAAGCCGCAGGTGGCAAGGGCGTGTTGGTTGCCTGGGGGTCAAGGAGTCGGGCCATCCAAGCGGGGCGCCGTAGCGATGGCCGCTCAGGCTGGATGGTGGCGAAGGAACGACTGCGCCGCTGCTTTCATGGCCGCTACCGCTTCGTCTGCCTGGTCATACGTTGCGCCCCATCCGGCATACAGCTCCAAGAAGCGATCGCCCACCGCTCGCAGTTCCGGCATTCCGGAGTAGCAAGCCTGCCAGTAGATCTCGTGGGCCAGGTCCTCGGGATCACCCTTCCCAGAAACGATGTTCGCTGCTGCCTGACGCATGAGGTGTAGCCGGGCGCCGCTCTTGTCCGGGACCGGACGGCCGAGCTCGTCCATCGCCTGCCGGAACAGGTCGACGGCCTCCCGTGACTGACCCTTGGAAAGGCCAGCAAGTTCACGCAAGCTTGGAGAGTCGACGCCTCGGGTCAGAGCGTGAGCAGCCGCCATCGGCAGGTCATCGCCGACCGGCTCGTCCATCGCTAGCCGAATGGCGAGGTCGCGCAGCTGCTCCATGCCGCAGAGGCTAGGCGGTGCGCGGGTCGCCGGCCAAGGCGTCGACCACCGAGAGCATGCTTGGGGACGCGGGGGGCAAGGGCCGCGTCCACGGGGGTGGTGTACGGCGGGCCTGGTAGTGGGCGTGTCGTGATGTGAGAGATGGTCATCGCGGAGATCCTTTGAGACGGCTAAGTCATGATCAAAGGAGACCAACGCGATGACCGCACCCAAGAGTGTGGACCCTGCCGGCTTTCTACGCGAGCGGTTGGAGTCCGCGTCGCCGGATCTGCTGCCCGACGGATGCGCGCACCGGTGGGGTAATCGAGAGGCGGCCTAACTGGGGACGTCCGACATCGAATCGGCGCATCTGGACCGCATCGCTGGACGCTGCGAACGGCGCCCTACCGTTCCGCCAGGGGGCAACTGGTCACGATTTCCACGGTGTCGGCTGCCGCCACGGCGTTCCCATGTTTGACCGGACCCGCCCTCGATTCGAACCTGCCCGAACTCGACTGCAGTGGGTAGCCAGCAGGGTGCTCCCATCCGGGTCGTCTGCTGTGGCGTGGATGGTGATGGTGGCGGCGCGCCAAACGACGGCGCGGGCCCGGTCGTGCGCCGGGGTGCTCGGCGGATGCTGGATCCGAACCAGCTCATGCTGTTCCGCCTGTGGACGCGGCGGTTCGGCTTTGCGTGGTCGACCGCCCCGCTGCTTATCGGGTTCCCCGAGGAAGCCGAGCTCGCGAGCGGTGTCGATGGCGTGCAGCAGGTCCTCGCGGACGTCGCTGGCCGGCCACAGGCTGGTCCCGGCGCCGTCGTTGATCTCCGCCGGGTCGTGGCCGGGTCCGTCGGGGGGTACTCCAGCCACGACGCGATCGGGGGGACCGCGCCGGTCGGCAGGAAGGCCCGCACATGCGGAGCCCCCGACGTGGTCGCCCTGGCCGAGCACTTCCCGACGACGTTCCCGCTGATTGACTACGGCCGCGAGCACGCCTATGCGGCCTGCACCCGGCAGCACACCGGCCCGGTGGCGGTCACGCCTTGGCCGTGCGCGGTCTTCACCGCCACTCGCGACGGGCGCACCGGCGACCACCCGGCCCCCGGGCGAGCGCCGTCAAAGGCCTCGCCGGAGGAGCCGGCTCAGGCGGCCGCGCCGCCGCCGGATCAACCCAAAACGCCGTAACCGCAGGCACAAAGAACGCCGCGGCGACCGAGACCAAGGCGGTGAAGGCCGCTACCTCCGCCGTCACCAAGGTGGGAGGGCGTCGTGGCGGCGCTGCCGTTCGGGCCCAGTTGGACGACGTACGAGACGAGCTGCTGGATGCCAATCCGACCTGGAAGCACAGGGCTGGCGGAACTGACCCGTGCAACTGGTGAAAAGTTGCCTGAACGCGCTGTGCGCAATCCGACCAATCCTCGCCAGCAGCGCTTTCCGGACCTGACTTTCGAGCTGTCCGGCCTGTCCGAGGTTTACGTGAATACCGTTGATACCTACGCCAGCGGCACTCCAACCATTGGTGAGTTGGAAGCTGCGCTCGATATCGCGAGTTGGGGCAAAGGGCCGGTGGTAATGATTCCCAAGCCTAGGAAGTGACGGTTGACCGTGTAAGTGAGCTATCATGGGACCTTTCGCAAGACTGGGCTGGTGACGGTGAGACTCGTGATGCGTCAGGAAGCTGGTCAATGTGATAAAGCAAGCTGAGCTGTTCCTACTTCCCGAGGACGAAGAAGATTTAGCTCAATCGATTAGGCAAAGGTTTAGGGATGCGCTTTTCTTGGACAATGACCGGTGGCTGAACGTCGAAAGTCGCCCGGCATCCTCATCCATATTGAATTGCGGCCGTGCGGCTGCCATATGGAGCCCATCGATTGCGCCGAAGCTTCCTGTTCACCCAAGGGCTAACGGGATAATCGATGGGCCCCAAGTCGGCCCTGTCGTTCAATGGCTTAGGTGCTACAAGGACAACGAGGGTCGACTTCAAGCGGGCAGATGGGCGGCATCGACATCCGATCCAGCAATGATCGCCTTCGTAAGAGAGATTTGGAAAATTCTCGTATCTCAAACCACCAACAAGCTTAACGGCGGAGGTGTCATCGACGGCCCCGTCCAGAACACCGGTCCGGTGCGAGACTTCAGAGTTGGGCGACGCGCTCTAGAAGACGCGACACGCAATGGCCTCGTGCTTGCATCGAATCGATTGCGCCTCATTCCGGAATAGTATGAAGGAGCCTGTGGCGAGACGTGGTGTGTAGGATCACGATCTCGGACCGCTGCTAGGGGGACTGATGGCCTCACGAAATTGGGAGCTTACCCCAAGCCCTCAGAACCGGATGCGGGCATGTTCTGTCTGTGGCAGCCGGAGTACTTCGCCCGCGTTACGAGTCCGGAAATATGGGACGATTGGCTCTCTGAAGATGTCGCGATAGCTCGCCATGGGAAAACGCGGTTCTTATTCTGCCATGTATGGTCCACGTCTATATGACGAGGTAGAGGGCCCGACCGGATGCGGTCGGGGCCTCTCTTATGTCCGGAGTTGATCACGTGCGTCTCTCGTGCGTCATCGTGTCCAGCGCACGCGGTCGACGGCGGCGGCGTGTCGCGGATCTCCTTCTTGACGGTGGTGAGCTGTTCCTGTTTCGCGAGCGTCGAGCGGGCGTGGGTTCCTGGAAGCGGGTGATCGCGTCGGTGATCGGCTGGTGGCCGGTGGTGTAGAAGTCGAGCGGGGAGTCGCCGATGGCGGCTTTCATGTCGTCGGCGTTGAAGCGGTGGATGTCGCAGCCGACGCTGAAGGCCAGGAACTAAGGAGACACAATCGGATTGCCAAAGGGCGCGATCCGATGTCACCCACCAGGCGGTAGCTCAATCAGTCTCGGGCGTGGACCGTTGGACCAGTTGGCCTCGAGAGCTTGTTCCACGCGTTCTCCAACCCGGAAGCCCAACGGAAACTGCTCGCCACCTGCTCGCGGCTTCCCTGGCGGACCGCAACCACGCCGCGGGCCTCACCGCCTGCGAACGCGACACCCGCGAGTTCGTGACCATGAAGCAAGCGCTGACCGGCTAGGGATTCGCCACACTCTTCCCGACCACCGCCCAGGAGTTGGAGCAGCGCAACAACCGGCTGCCCGGTCTCAGCACCATGCCCCCCGCGACGGGACGACCAGCTCACCCTGCCCGCCGTACGGCACCACGCCCGGTGGAGATTTCAGGCGCTCACGTTGAACCCGTAGGTGTGTCGTCACGTCGAGCCGTCCGGGTGTGAAGTGGCGCGGATAACGGGAGGAGCGGGGAAATGCCGAGACGCGATCGGGGTTCCACCGGCAATCGGCGTCCCACCGGCACGGATGTGCTGGCCGACGCCATCCGCCGGGGCACATACAATGAGGGAACCAGCATGGCCTACGCCCGCGCGGATCGTGTCAAGTGGCGGAAGGCGATCGCGGACTTCAACGAAGGTAAGCTCTCCGAGTTGCAGTACGTCGAGCGGCGGGGGCGGGCGGTTGTTTCCGCCTCGCAGGTGATGACATACGCCATCGGCAAGCGCATGTTCGAACCGGGAACCACCGTGCGGTCCGTCCAAGGTAGTGCCGTGTGGTCGGAGGCGATCGCGGCGTTCAACGCCGAGGACCCCGATCGGCAGTACCAGCCCACGCACAAGGGGCGTCCGGGGCTGGGGGCCGCCGGTCAGGAGCCGCCGGGGCCCAGTCGCGTTCCCGCGGCGGCCGGCCCGGCTGCTGGCCCCACGGCGGCTGGCTGGGCGTGGGCTTCCGCTCCGGTGCCGTACGTCTCCGGCGGTATGGGTCAGATCCCCACGCCGCCCGCACCGACGGGCGTAGCCGCTGCCGGTAGCCAGACCGATCCGTCGCCGTCTTCCGACCCGGGTCGAGTGCCATCCTTCCACGAGCGATTCCGGCATGCCACGGCGCTCCCCGAACCGCCGGGCGTACCTGCTGGCCCTAACCAGCCCGATGGACCGTCCCTGCCCTCCTTCGGCGAGCGGTTCGGCCGCCTTGCGCGGATGCACCCACCGTCGGGCGTACCTGGTGTCCTTGGCCAGGCCGGTGTGTCGCGGCTCGGGTCGTACCCGCCGGCTGGCCCGGATATGGGGGAGCGTGCGGGGATGTCGCGGGTCAACGAGTTCGCTGGGTCCGCCGCGATCAGCTCGGCGGTGCCCGGCCCGTGGCAGCGCGGGCCAGCCGGGCCGGAGCCGAACCGCCAGGCTTCGGCGTATGGGTACGCGGGATACACGCCATCCCCGGCGGCCCGGGGCGGGTCGGAGTCACCACGGGGACGGTCGAGGTAACCGGCGGCTATACGACGTTCGTGGCCGCGAGTTGGCAGGTCGGTCGAGGTCCCGGAGGTCCCGTTGAACCCGTAGGTGTGTTGTCACGTTGAACCGCCCGGAGTAGCACGGGTGGACCACGGGAGGCAGAGGGTATGCCGAGAAAGGCTGGGGGTTCCACCGCCAGGGATGTGCTGGCACACGCTATCGAGGCGAAGATCCGGAATACACGCCGCCTCGCCGGTCGTCGAGCTGAAACCGGGCCGTCGCCGAAACCCGAGGACCAGAGGCCGGGCTTCGTATCGTCGACGGACTCGGGCCGGACGACTTCCGCTACCTGCACTCCACCCGGGCCGAACTGCTGCGCCGGCTGGGGCGGCTCGGCGAGGCGCGCGACACCTACCTGCGCGCCAGACAGCTCACCGGCGACGGTGCCGAACTCGAACGCCGGCTGACGGAGCTCGCCGGCGCGACCGGCTCGGAAGGGTGTCGCCAGCGATGGCGACCACGCTGACGATCGACACCCTGCGGCCGTAGGCCGGCCGCGCCGGCCCGGCCGGAAAGCGGTCGACCGGCGCCGCCGGGTCTCGCGACAATCGCGGGCATGGTGGCGGTGCTGTGGGTGTGCGGGCCGCCCGGGGTTGGCAAGACAGCGGTGGGGTGGGGTGTCTACCGGCAGCTCGCGTCATCCGGGCTCGACGTCGGCTACGTCGACATCGACCAGCTCGGCATGTGCTACCCCGAGCGGGCCGGCGATCCGGGCCGGCACCGGCTGGCGGCGGAGAACCTCGGCGTGGTGGTGGACGGCTACCGGGCCGCCGGGGCACGGGCCGTCGTCGTGTCCGGGGTCGTCGATCCCGTCGACGGGGTGCACCTCGACCGCATCCCCGGCGTCGCGCTGACGACGTGCCGGCTGCGGGCCGACGCCGGCGAGCTGGCGCGGCGGCTCGCCGCACGCCAGGGTGATGCCGCCGGTGTCGCCGCGGCGTTGGCGGAGGCGGCGGCCCTCGACAGCAGCGACGTCGGCGACGTCTGTGTGGACACCAGCGGGTTATCGGTCGAGCAGGTCATCCGGGTGGTACGGAAGCGCACCGCCGGGTGGCTGGACGCCGCCGGGACGGCCAGCCCCGCGCTCGCCCCGCGGCCGGCGGCCGGCGAGGGTCCGGTGCTCTGGCTGTGCGGGCCGACCGGGGTCGGCAAGTCCGCCGTCGGCTTTGACCTCTACCTGCGGCACGTGCTCCGCCTGCAGATCCCCGGCGCCTACGTGGACCTCGACCAGATCGGGTTCCACGGGCCGGCCGGGACCGTCGACCACCGGACCCGGGCCCGCATCCTCGCGGGCATGTGGCGCACCTTCCGCGCCGCCGGGGCCCGCTGCCTGACCGTCGTCGGGCCGGCCGAGGACGACAAGGCCATCAGCTTGTACGCGCTGGCGCTGCCCGAAGCGACCCTCACCGTGTGCCGGCTGCACGCAGGACCGGACGAGCTGACCCGCCGGATCATGCGCCGCGGCCACGGCGGCGGCAGCTGGGCACAGCCCGGCGACCCGCTGAAGGGACAGCCCGCCGCGTACCTGTCGGCCGTCGCCGAGCGAGCCGCCGCCGACGCCGCGGCGCTCGACCGGGCGGCGGTCGGCGACCTTCGGGTCGACACCGACCACCGCACCGTCGAGGAGATCGCGGACGCGATCGTCGCCCGGACGGGATGGCCCGGCCCCACCTGACAAGCGCGCGCCGACGGCGCGCGCGGCAAGACGGCGGCGAACGCCCTCGCCGATTGAACCCGGTGGCTCCGGGCGGCAGCTTGATGCGCAATTCTTCCTGAAGAAAAGGACACAACCTGACCGCTTCTGCCGCGACCCTGGTCTCGTGACAGACCACGACCTGCCCACCCCGCAGACCTCCGGCCGACGATGACCCGGTCGACCGTTCTGGACAGTCGCGCGCTCAACCGCGCGACGCTCGCCCGGCAGTTGCTGCTCGACCGCGCCGACATCCCCGTGGCCGGCGCCGTGGCGCGGCTGTGCGGCCTGCAAGCGCAGGAGCCGCAGGAACCGTTCGTCGGGCTCTGGTCGCGGCTGCGCGCGTTCGACCCCGCGACGCTCTCGGACCTGCTGACCGGGCGGCGCGTGGTGCGGACCCACCTCATGCGCCGCACCGTCCACCTCGTCACCGCCGAGGACGCGCTGGCCTGGCGGGCCCGCCACGACGCCATGCTGCGCCAGCGCGTGCTCGGGACGTACCGCCGCGAACTGGCCGGCCTGGACCTCGACGAGGTGGCGGCGGCGGGTCGCGCGGTGATGGCGGACGGCGAGCCCCGCACGATGGCCGAGCTCGCGCGGACGCTCGCGGAGCGCTGGCCGGCGCCGGGGCCGCGCGCGCTGGGCGAGTTGCTGGTCGCCGCCCTCGTCCCCGTCGTCCAGTCGCCGCCGCGCGGGCTGTGGCGCAGCAAGGCGGGCGTACGCAATGTGCTGCTCTCCGCGTGGCTGGGTCGCGAGGCCGACCCGCCGGCCCCGGACGGCACCGATCCGGTCGGGCAGGTTCTGGCGCGCCGCTATCTGGCCGCGTTCGGCCCCGCGGCGGTGGCCGACCTGCGGGCCTGGTGCGGCCTGGCCGGACTGCCCGCCGCGGTGGCCGGGATCCGGGACGAGCTGGTCAGCTTCCGCGACGAACGCGGTCGCGAACTGGTCGACCTTCCCGACGCGCCGCGGCCCGACCCGGACACGCCGGCGCCGGTGCGGTTCCTGCCGGCGTTCGACAACGCGATCCTCGGCTACCACGACCGCGGCCGGATCATCGACGACGCCCACCGCGGGCTGTCCGTCGCCGGCGAACGGGTGGTGCTGGTCGACGGCCGGGTCGCCGCGACCTGGACCGTCGAGGCCGGCACGGTCGTCGTCACGCCGCTGCGCCGGCTTTCCCGCGCCGAGCGCACCGCCCTCGCCGAGGAAGGCCGGGACCTGGCCGCGTTCCTCTCCGACGGCGAGAGCGACCGGGTACGGCTCGCCGCCGGTTGAGCGGCTGGTGGCCGAAGCGCCGTACCCGGGGTGGCCAAGACGCCCTCGCCACCGAACCGCGCGCTGACCCTCCGCCGCCTGGCCGGTCAGCTGCGGGCCAGGGGCAGCGCGGCCAGGATGTCGTCGACGCCGCGGCGGAAGAGGTCGTCGTCGGGCCAGCGGTCCGTGTCGAAGTGTCCGGACCCGCTCAGCGTCGGATACCGCCCCGCCAGCCGGCTGACGTGCTCGTGGGCCGCCGACCAGCTCGCGGGGCCGTCCGCGCGGCGCCACGAGACCTCGGTCATCGCCGCGCCGATCACGTAGCTGGCCAGGACGTGGGTCGCGGTCGCCAGCGCGATGTCCGCCAGGCCGCCGCGCGCGAGCGTGGACTGGAGGAACTCCGTCCGGGCGAGGACGTTCGGACCGAGCAGCGGCCGGCCGAGCAGGGCCGGTGACCACGGGTGCCGCAGCATCGCCGCCCGCCAGCCGAGCAGGAGCGAGCGGAGGTCGGCGCGGAGGTCGTCGCTGGGGTGGGGAATGGGGACATCGCCGAAGATGTGGTCCAGGGCCAGGTCGAGGACGTCGTCCTTGGTCGCGACGTGCCAGTAGAGCGCGGTCGCCGTCACGTCGAGCTGCTGCGCCAGGCGGCGCATCGTCAGCTTCTCCACCCCGTGCGCGTCGAGTTGCTGGACGGCCGCCGCGACGATCCGCTCGCGGGTCAGGGGATCGCCTCGGCGCGCGCGCTCCGGCGCGGGACGCAGCCACACGCTGTCGGGCTGACCGGTATTCACGGGCACCACCTACCTTACCGCTGTTAAGGTAACATTCCAGCGTTAAGGTGGGGAGGGCGATGGGCTACATCGACGTGAGTCACCTGACGTACGTCCTGCCGGACGGCCGGCCGCTGCTCGACGACGTGTCGTTCCGGGTCGGCGACGGCGCCAAGGCGGCGCTGGTCGGGCCGAACGGCGCCGGCAAGACCACGCTCGTGCGGCTGATCGCCGGTGACCTCACTGCCGCGGACGGGCGGGTCACGCAGGTCGGCGGCCTCGGGGTGATGCGGCAGTTCATCGGCGACCTCCGCGACGAGCGGACGCTCGCCGACCTGCTGCTCTCCGTGGCCCCCGACGCCGTGCGCATGGCGACGGAGCGGCTGCGCCGTGCGGAGGCCGCGATGGCCGAGCGCGAGGACGAAACCACCCAGCTGCGGTACGCGCAGGCGATCGGCGACTACGCCGACGTCGGGGGGTACGACATGGAGGTCGTCTGGGACGCGGTGGCCATGGTCGCGCTCGGCCTGCCGTACGACGCGGTGCGGGACCGGCCGGTCACCACGTTCTCCGGCGGAGAGCAGAAGCGCATCGTCCTGGAGGCGCTCCTGCGGGGTCCGGACCGCGTGCTGCTCCTCGACGAGCCCGACAACTACCTCGACGTCCCGGGCAAGGAGTGGCTCGGCGAGCAGCTGCGCAAGACCGCCAAGACCGTGCTCCTCGTCTCGCACGACCGGCAGCTGATCGCCGACGTCGCGGACCGCGTCGTGACGGTCGAGGCGCGGTCGGTCTGGGTGCACGGCGGCGGCTTCGCGACGTACGCGCAGGCCCGGCAGGACCGGCGGGACCGGCTCGCGGAGCGGCGCAAGCGGTGGGAGGAGGAGCACGCGCGGCTCCGGCAGCTCGTGCACACGCTGCGCCAGAGCGCCGCCAACAGCGACGCCATGGCATCGCCGTACCGCGCCGCGCAGACCCGGCTGCGGCGGTTCGAGGAGGCGGGCCCGCCGGAGCGGCCACCGAAGGAGCAGAACGTGCGGATCCGGCTGCGCGGCGGCCGGACCGGCAAACGCGCGCTGGTCTGCGACCGGCTGGAGCTCGTCGGGCTGATGAAGCCGTTCGACACGGAGATCTGGTACGGCGAGCGCGTCGCGGTCCTCGGGTCGAACGGCTCGGGGAAGTCGATGTTCCTCCGCCTCCTGGCGGAGCGGGGCGGCGACGAGCGGCCCACCGTGCCGTACACCGGCGAGGTCAGGCTCGGGTCGCGGGTCGTACCCGGGCACTTCGTGCAGACGCACGCCCGGCCGGACCTGCACGGCCGCACGGCCGCGGAGATCGTGCTGGCGGCGTGCCCGCAGACGCTCAACGACGCCATGTCGGCTCTGGCGCGCTACGAACTGGCGCCGTCCGGCAACCAGCTCTTCGAGACGCTCTCCGGCGGCCAGCAGGCCCGGTTGCAGATCCTCCTGCTGGAGCTGACCGGGGCCAACCTGCTGCTCCTGGACGAACCCACCGACAACCTCGACCTCGCCAGCGCCGAGGCGCTCCAGGCGGGCCTCGACGGCTTCTCGGGCACGGTGCTCGCGGTCACCCACGACCGGTGGTTCGCGGCCGACTTCGACCGGTTCCTGGTGTTCGGCGCCGACGGCCGGATCTACGAGACGGCCGAACCGGTGTGGCACGAGGGCCGCGTCGAACGGAACCGGTAGTGCCGGGGTGCCCCGCGCAGACACCCCGGCACGGGCGATCCGGGTCACAGCGCGCCGGTCATGATGGCGACTCCGTCGGACATGGTGTGGGACTTCGGGGTGATGACCGCGGCGCGGCGGGCCAGCCGTTGGACGTGGATGCGGTCCGCGACCTGCCAGACGTGGGGCATGTTGTGGCTGATCAGCACCACCGCCAGGCCGTTGTCGCGCAGTCGCTCGATGAGGGCCAGGACCTGGTTCGACTCCTTGACGCCGAGCGCGGCCGTGGGTTCGTCCAGGACCACGACCCGGCTGCCGAACGCGGCCGCGCGGGCCACGGCGACGGCCTGGCGTTGGCCGCCGGAGAGCGACTCGACCGCCTGGCTCATGTTCTGGATGGTGCTGATGCCGAGGTCGCGCACGGCCGCCTCCGCGCGGGTCCGCATCCCCTGCGTGTCCAGCATCCGGAAGACCGTGCCGAGGATGCCCCGCCGCCGCTCCTCGCGGCCCAGGTAGAGGTTGCTGGCGACGTCGAGCGCCGGTGCGACGGCGAGCGTCTGGTAGACGGTCTCGATGCCGGCGGCCCGGCTGTCCTGGGGTCGCCGGAAGGTCACCTCGCGGCCGTCGAACGTGATCGTCCCGGCGTCGGGCACCAGCGCGCCGGTGACGCACTTGACCAGTGTGGACTTGCCGGCGCCGTTGTCGCCGATGATGGCGAGCACCTCGCCGGCGTACACGTCGATGTCGACGTGGTCGAGGCCGACCACGCGGCCGAACATCTTGACGAGTCCCCGCCCGGCGAGGATCGGTCGCGGCGATTCGGTCATTCCCGGACCCTCCTGATCCACTGGTCGACCGAGACGGCGGCGATCACGAGTACGCCGACGGCCAGCAGCCGGTACTGGTCGTCCACGCCGGCCAGGGAGAGCCCGACGGTGAACGCCTGGACGATGAGCGCGCCGAGCAGGGTGCCCAGGATGCCGCCGCGGCCGCCGAACAGGCTCGTCCCGCCGATGACGACCGCGGTGATCGATTCCAGGTTCGCGTTGGCGATCGCGTTCGGGCTCGCCGCGCCGGACCGTCCGATGAGGACCCAGGCGGCCAGGCCGTAGATGAGGCCCGCGACGGCGTAGACGCTGAGCAGCACGCGGTTGACGCGGATGCCGGCGAGCCGGGCGGCGTCGGCGTCGTCGCCGACCGCGTAGACGTGCCGGCCCCACGCCGTCTGGCTCAGCGCGTAGCCGACGACCGCGTACATCACGGCGACGAGCAGCACCCCGGTCGTCAACCGGAAGTCGCCGATCGCGAACGTCGTCCCGGTCCAGGCGAGCAGGTCCGGCAGGTCCCGGCCGGGCACGCTGCGGCCACCGGTGTAGAGCAGCACGATCGCGGTGAAGACGCTCAGCGTGCCGAGGGTGACGATGAACGGCGGCAGGCCGATCCGGGTCACCAGCAGGCCGTTGAGGCCGCCGGCCGCGAGGCCGGCGGCGATGCCGATCACCAGGGCCAGCGGCGCCGGTACGCCGTTCTCGACGGCGAGCATCGCGGACAGCATCGAGGACAGCACGGCGATGGCGCCGACCGACAGGTCGATGCCCGCGGTCAGGATGATCAGCGTCTGTCCGATTGCGAGCGCCGCCACCGTGGCCGTCTGCTGCACGAGCAGGGACAGGGCGGCGGGCGACGCGAACCGGTCGTTGAGCGCGGTGAAGACCACGCAGGTCAGCAGCAGGATGACGGCCGGGCTGATCGCCGGATGGTGGTGCAGCAGATGGTGGACGCGCTGGGCGGGGGTGCGGCGGCCGGTGAGCCCGGCCGCCGCACCCGTGGCGCTGGTTTTCAGCCCCAGCACTTCTCGGCACCCTGTGTCGTGTCGATGCTCTCGACACCGCTGGCCGGAGTGTCCGTGACCAGCGCGACGCCGGTGTTGAAGAAGTCCAGCCCGTCGCTGGGCACCGGTGCCTGGCCGCCCCGCGCGACCTTCGCGATGGCCGCGACACCCTCGGACGCCATGGCGAGCGGGTACTGCTGGGAGGTGGCGTCCAGCCGGCCCTCCTTGACCGCCTGGACCCCGGCGCAGCCGCCGTCGATGGAGACCAGCAGCGCCGCGTCGGCCTTACCGGCCGCCTGCAACGCGGCGTACGCGCCGGCCGCGGCCGGCTCGTTGATCGTGTAGACGACGTTGATGTCCGGGTTCTTGGTCAGGCAGTTCTCCATGGCCGTCCGGCCGCCGTCCTCCGCGCCGTTGGTCGGCTCGTTGCAGACGATGGTGTACGAGCCGCCGGAGTACGAGCCCTTCGGCGCTTCGTCGCCGTTGCGCTTGGGGTCGGCGACGTCGATGCCCATGCCGCTGAGGAAGCCCTGGTCCCGGTTGTAGTCGACGGAGACGATCTTGTCGTTGAACAGGTCGAGCAGCGCGATCGTGGCCGGCTTGCCGCCCAGTTGGGCCGCGGTCCACTGGCCGATCAGCTTGCCGGCCGCGAAGTTGTCGGTGGCGAAGGTGATGTCGACGACGGAGGCCGGGTCCGGCGGGGTGTCCAGCGCGATCACGTAGAGCCCGGCCTGGCGGGCCCGTTCGATGGCCGGGTTGACCCCCGGCCCGTTCGGCGTGATGAGGATGCCGTCGTGACCGGCGGCGATGGCGTTCTCGATGGCCTGGATCTGCCCCTCCTCGTCGCCGTCCTCGGCGCCGGCGGCGATGGTGAGGTCGATGTTCTCCTTCTTGGCCGCCTCCTTCGCGCCTTCCTGCATCGTGACGAAGAAGGGGTTGATGGAGTCCTTGGTGATGAGCGTGACGGCGACGGTGTCGTCGGAGGTCGCCCCGCCGGAGTCGTCGGATCCGCCACACCCGCTCAGCGCCAGCAGCGCGGCCGTACCCAGTGCCGTGAGCATCCCGGGCCGGCGTCGCCGGACGCGACCAGCAATGATCGTCATAAGCGTTCCTTTGTCGAGAGTTTCGGAAGGTACGGGCGGCGCCGGTCAGCTCACCGGGCCGACGCGGACGTTCTGGATCACCGCGGTGCCGAAGAAGATGTTGAGTCCGAACTGGCCGCTGGGGATGGTGTCGTCGACGGCGTCGATGATCGGCTCCGCGCCGCCGTCCAGGTAGACCCGCAGCCGGGGACCGTCGGCGACCACCTTGAGGTGGTACGTGCGGCCCAGCTGCACGTCGACGGGATAGGTCGCGATGTCCCGACCCGGACGCCAGAGCTTGACGACCTTCGCCCCGGAGTCGATGTTCGCGGTGTAGTGGCGGGTGGCGTCCCGGTTCGAGCGGAAGGTGATGGCGGCGGCGACACCGGAGTCGAGCCGGAGGTCCGCCTCGTAGGTGAAGTTGTCGCCGCTCTGGGTGTTCAGGTAGAACGCGTCACCGCCGCTGGTGCCCTTCTTGCCGCCGGGAGTGTCGGACCACGACCCCGAGTCGACGTACCACTGACCGTCGAGGTTGTGGTTCAGCGTGGACTCCCCGCCCCAGATCGAACCCAGCTCGTGGAAGGTCAGCCGCTCCAGGTGGACCCGGCCGTCGACGAAGAGTTCCACGTTGTCGCCGCCGGGCATGCTGTCGAAGTTGACGTTGAGGCTCTGGTAGACCCGTCCGTCGTTGCCGTAGATCTCGAGCTGGCCGCGGTCCACGAGCAGCCGCACCTTAACCCGGTCGTCGATCGGGGCCATCGGCACGCCGTTGAGCGTCCGGGCGGCGGAGTCGTAGGTGAGCTCGTAGTCGTACCAGCCGTTCGCGCCGGTGCCGATCCGGAAACCGAAGCGGGTGTCCTTGTTGTTGAGCAGGCGGAACTCGGCGTCGATCTCGTAGGTGTCCGCCTCGATGTCCTTGAGCAGGGACCGGGCGGCCGGAGCGCCGAGCGTACGGTTGGTGAAGGTCCGGGTTTCGGTCCGCAGGTTCTTGATCTCCTTGACCGGCGTGCTCACCACCCGCGGCGCGCCGTCGACGGTCCGCAGCTTCATCTCCACCGGGAAGGTCATGTTGCCGGTCCAGATGGTTCCCGAGTTGCCGGGCTGCCAGGCCATCGACACGATCCGGTCGTCCGGCATGTTGGTGAAGGTCAACCCGGCGTAGTAGCTGCCGCCTCCGTCGGTCTGACCCTGGTTGAACTTCTGCGGCCCGGTCCAGTCGGTCCTGAACGTCGTGCCGTCGAAGTCACCGACCACGTATTCGCCGCTGGCGTCGCTGAGCACCCACTTGGTCTTGTTGCGCTTCCCGTCGAGCGGCATCGCCACCATGTCAGGGCACTCGTAGAGCCAGTCCGCGTGGAAGCGGGACGCGAACGTCCAGTCCAGAAGGTTCTCGGACGTGTAGAAGTCGACGCCGTTGCCGCCGTGGTCGGAGTAGACCACCATGCCCCACCGCTGGGTCTCCTCGTGCCAGAAGACCTTCGGGTCCCGGCTCGTCCCCTGCGGCACGGCCACCGGCCGGCCCTCGTCGTAGGTCTTGAACGTGTAGCCGCCGTCGTTGGAGTAGAAGACCGTCACGCCGTTCGTGCCGGAGTAGACGATGATCGGGTCCTTGTCGCCGTCCTTGAGCCCGCTGACGTTCTTCGTGTCGACGACACCGCCGCCCGAGAAGAGGTTGCCCGGGTGGACTCCGGGTTCCAGGGCGATCGCCTGCTGCTTCCAGTGCACGAGGTCGGTGCTGGTCGCGTGTCCCCAGTGCATGGTGTCCCACTGCAGCCCGTGCGGGTTGTGCTGGTAGTAGAGGTGGTACACGCCGTCGTAGTAGAGCGGCGCGTTGACGTCGTTGATCCATCCACCGCGCGAGCTGAAGTGGTACTGCCCGCGGTTGTCCTCCTGGTAGTTGGTGGCGGGGTAGGGGAACTCCGGATAGTCCTGCGGCGTTCCGGCGGACACCGACTGGACCGCCACACCGGTTATGGCCACGGCGGTCGCGACGGCCGCTGCCGCCGCGATCGCCGCGTACCGAACTCGTGTACGCATACTCTCCAGCTCTCCTGCCTGGGTATCGATGGGGACGGGGGAGGAGGTCGCGCCGTCGAGGCGCCGTTTGACAACCTTGTCGGGAGAGTTTGATCGCTACTGATACTCGTGTCAACACTTGTTTTCAGAGGTGTTTCGCGGTGATGATGCCACCGGCGGGTCACGACGCTGACAAAGTTGTCAAACTGCCCCCCAGGCCACCGCCCGCGGCGGTCGCGTGCAAGGATGAGCCGGCTTGTCCGTACGGCGCCGATCAGAGGAGAAGATGAGCCACCAGGACGACGCAACCGTCACGCCGTACCGGCCGCGGGCGAGTTTGCGGGATGTCGCGGCGATGGCGGGCGTCAGCATCAAGACCGTCTCCCGTGTGGTCAACGGCGAGGACGGCGTGACGCCGGCCAAGGTCGCGGCCGTGCGCCGGGCGATCCACCAGCTCGACTACCGGCCGAACCTGTCCGCCAGCGCGCTGCGGCGCGCGAGCGGCCGGACGGCGGCCATCGGCACGGCCCTCGAAGATCTCGCCAACCCGTTCTCCAGTGCCCTGCTCCGCGCGGTCGAGGACGCCGCCAACGAACGGCACGTGCTGATCCTCGCCGGCAGCGTCGACGAGAGCCCGGAGCGCCAGCGCGCGCTCGTCCGCGCGTTCAGCGAACGCCGGGTGGACGGCCTGATCATCGCGCCGGTCGGCGAGGACCAGGGATACCTGCGGTCCGAGATGGAGGCCGGCACGCAGCTCGTCTTCGTCGACCGCGCGCCGCAGGGCCTCGTCGCCGACTGCGTCCTCTCCGACAACGAGGGCGGCGCGCAGGCGGCGATCCATCACCTCGCCGACGTCGGGCACCGCCACATCGCGTACCTCGGCGACCTGCGGGTCATCCCGACCGCCCAGCAACGGTTCGCCGGCTACCAGCGCGCGTGCCTCGAACGCGGCCTGCCGTGGAACCCCGCCCACCACGTGCACGACCTGCACACCGTCGACGAGGCGGCGAAGGCCACGGTGAACCTGCTGCGCTCCGCCGACCCGCCCACAGCGCTGTTCGCGAGCCAGAACCTGGTGACCATCGGCGCCATCACGGCGCTGCAGCAACTGGGTCTGGAGCACCGCGTGGCCCTCATCGGATTCGACGACTTCCCGCTGGCCGACCTGATCAAGCCACGCGTCACCGTCATCGCCCAGGACCCGTCCCAGATGGGCAGCGTGGCGGCCGCGATGCTGTTCCGGCGGATCGACGGCGACCGTGGCCGGCCGGAGCGGACGGTGCTGCCCACCACGACGATCCTGCGCGGATCCGGCGAGATCCCCCCGCCGCCGCAGCGATGACACACCAGATCCGGTACGACCGGACACCGGAGAAGGAGTACCTGCCATGGTCGCGGTGGTGATCGGTGAGGCGCTCATGGACGTCATCCGCGACCGCGACGGCGGCGAGACGCGGCACCCCGGCGGGAGCCCGGCCAACGTGGCCTACGGGCTCGGCCGCCTGGGCCGCCACGCCGTCCTGATCACGCAGCTCGGCCGGGACGCCGACGGCGCCGCCATCCTCGACCACCTGACCTCGGCCGGCGTCGAGGTCCGCACCGGCGGCGAGCCCCTGACCCGGACGCCGACAGCGATCGCCACCCTCGGCGCCGCCAGCGACGCCACGTACACCTTCGACCTGGACTGGAACCTGCGCTCCGCCGAGCTTCCGGCGGCGCCGCTGGTGGTCCACACCGGATCCCTGGCCACCACGGTGGGGCCGGGGGCCGGGACGGTGGAGGAGCTGGTCCGCGCCGCGCGGGAGGTCAGCACGATCAGCTACGACCCCAACATCCGGCCGGCGATGATCGGGCCGGGCCGCCGTGATCCGCGCGACCACTTCGAGCGGTGGGTCTCGGTCAGCGACGTGGTGAAGGCGAGCAGCGAGGACGTCGCGTACCTGGTGCCCGGCGGCGACCCGCTGGATCTGGCCCGCCGCTGGATCGACCTCGGGCCGGCGATCGTGATCGTGACCCTGGGCTCCGCCGGCGCCGTCGCCGTGAGCCGGCGCGGGGCGGTCCGCGTCCCCGCGTTCGCCGTCGACGTCGCCGACACGGTCGGCGCCGGCGACTCGTTCACCGCGGGCCTGCTGGATGCCCTGTGGCATGAGGACCTGCTGGGCGGGCCGGCCCGCCCGCGGCTGCGGACCATCGACGACGCGACGCTGGAGCGCGTCGTCCGCCACGCCAGCGGCGCGGCGGCGATCACCGTGTCCCGCGCCGGCGCCAACCCGCCGACCCGCGAAGAGATGATGTTCCACTGAGGACACCGCGGGGCGGCGGCCCGGTCAACCGAGGTCGGTCACCGTCAGGGCGAGGACCTGGCGGTCGGCGGTGAGGACCGCCAGGACGTCGCCGGCGAGGGAGATCTGGTCGGGGGAGTCCGCGCCGACGTCGACGGCGGCGGTCTGTTTGCCGCTGGCGACGTCGGCGACGGCGACCTGCAGGACGACCTCGCGGTTGCCGTCGAGGCGGCTGCCGCGCAGGGCCACCCGTCCACCGTGGACGGCCTCGACGCTGGTGAACTCCTCGATCGTGCGGGCCCGCGTGCCGTCCCAGGAGAGGATCTCCGCCTCGGAGACGGTGTCGAAGGTGGCGTCGCCGAAGACCAGGCCGGCCGGGGTGGCGTACCAGCCGGCGTCGGTGTAGTCGGTCTCCTTCGACCAGGCCTGCTTGCCGGTGCGGACGTCGACCGCGATCGTCTTCTCGTCCACGACGGCGCAGACGAGGTGCTGGCCGCAGGGCTTGACCCGCTCGATGTCGGCGCCGGCCTTCTGGCGCAGGCTCCACGCCTCCGTCAGGTCGCGCAGGCGGTACGCCGCCAGGACCGGCGCCGCCGCGTCCGAGCGCACGCCGATCACCAGGTCGCCGTACGCCGTCCAGTGCTCGTCGTCCAGCGGCAGCTTGCCGGACTTGCGCACCTTGCCGTTCGCGGCGTCGAGCACGGTGCCGCGGCCGTCGTCGGCGTCGAGCTCGACCAGCGAGTCGGTCGACACCGTGAACGCGTCGGCCAGCACACCCCGCGCCGCCACCGGGCGGCCGCCCTCGGTCCCGCGGTCCGGCCAGCGGAGCACCGGCTCGATGCGGTGGTCGTCGATCACCAGCACGTCGCGGTCGCCGGCGCGGCGCCACCGGTCCTTGCCGGTGCGCAGGTCCACCCGGAGCACCGCGTTGCCGTCGAACGAATCCTTGACCTCCACGAGCGCGTCGGTGCCGAGATACGCGACGTCCGTCCGGTTCTTCCAGCGCTTCTTCCAGCGCAGCGCGCCGTCACCCGCGGCCAGCACGGCGCGGACGTCCTCGCCGCCGTCGGTGACCGAGCGGTCCCCGTCGAGGACGATCAGGTCGCCGACGGTGGTCAGCCGGATGGTCTCCGGCTCGACGGGGACCTTGGTGCGCCACTTCGGCTCGCCGCCGCCCGCGGGCAGCGACACCACCTCGGTCGTGTCCTGGCTCGCGACCGCGTACACCACCTGGTCGCCGGCGACCGTCACGGCCGCGGCACCCTGGCCGGCCAGCCGCACGCTCTGCGCGGCCGTCAGCCCGCCCCGCTCCGCGGCGCCGGCGTCCCCGGTCGCACCGGCGGGGGGCGTCCCGCGGCCGCCAGCGGCGTCGAACGTGCGCGCGAGCCACCGGGCTCCCTGCACCACGCCGCCGACCAGCGCTCCGACCAGGACGAACACCACCGTCAGGACGACCGCGCGGCGGGCCGGCCGGGGCTTGCGCGGCGCCGGCACCGGCCCCGACGCCGGCGGTGGTGGCGGCGGCAGGAACGGGGGCCGCGGCGCGAACGGGGGAGCGCCGCCCGGCGACGTGGGTGCCCCGGGGAAGCTCCCGGACACCGGGTACGGCGCGGCCGGCGACCCGAACGGCCCGGAGACCGGATACGCCGGTCCCGGGACGGGACGCGGCGGCGCGGCGGCCACCAGCGCTCCGTACGCCACCGGCAGCTCCGGCTGCTCCGGCACCGCCGGCACGACGCCGAGCCGCGCGTGCAGCCGCGCCGCCACCAGGGGCATCCGGCTGGCGCCGCCGACCAGCAGCAGCCCGCTCAGCGCCTCCGCCGGCACACCGGCACGCTCCAGCACCCGGCGCGTCTCGTCGACGGCCCGGGCGACCAGCGGCGCGGCGAGCCGCTCCAGCTCGTCGCGGGTCAGGTGCATCGGCTCCGGCCAGCCCGGCACGTGCACCGGCGCCGTGCTCGACCGGGACAGCATCTCCTTCGCGGCCCGCACCTCGGCCCAGAACGCCTGCCGGTCGCGCCGCTGCTCGCCGTCGGCGGGCCGGTCGAGCCGGGCCCACAGGTCCGCGTCGCGGACGGCGACGAGCTGCCCGAGATGCGCGACCAGCGCGCTGTCGACGTCGAGGCCGCCGAGGTCGTCGAGGCCGCCGGTGGCGAGGACCCGCAGCCCGGCCGGCTCGCGCCGGACGACGGCCACGTCGAACGTGCCGCCGCCGAAGTCGAAGATGCCCAGGCAGCCGCCGAGCGGCACCTGCTGGCCGAGGACGTCGAGGCAGTACGTCGCGGCGGCGATCGGCTCGTCGAGCAGCCGTACGTCGCCGAGGCCGGCGTGGCGCGCCGCCGCCTGGAGCACGGCGCGGCGGGGCGGACCCCAGTCGGCGGGGCAGGTCAGGGTCGCGCCGGCGGGGTCGACGCCGGCCACCCGGGCCTCGTCGGCGACCCGGCGCAGCACGGCCGCGAGCAGTTCCTCGACCGCGACCTCGTGCTCGCCGAGCAGCACCCGACCCTCGTCGACGCGGCGCTTGGGGTGGGGCTCGAAGCGGTGCGGGTCGGCGCCGCCGAGCCGCTGCGCGTCGCGGCCGGTGTGCGGGGTGCCGGCGGCGTCGACGAAGACGCCCGACGGCAGCAGGGGCGAGCCGTCGAAGATCAACGCGCGCGGCTCCTGGCCGGCGCGCCGCACCACCGCCACCGTGTGCGTGGTGCCCAGGTCGACGGCCAGCCCCACCCCTGCTCCGGTCACCCCGGGGATCTTAGAGGGAGGCCGCTCCGGCGGTGGTGGTGAGCCAGGGGACGAGGATCGGCAGGACGGTGCCGGAGCGCATCGCGCCGAGGTGGTCGGCGCCGGGGACGAGCCGCACGGTCCAGCCGAGCCCGTCGAGCTCGGCGGCGTGCCGGCGGAGCCCGCCGGCGATGTCGACGGTGGTGTCGCCCCACTTCGGCCCGTAGACGATGGTGTCGTCGGCGCCGGCGAACGCCAGCCGCGGCACGGTGAGGGCGGCGAGCGCGGCCCGCTCGTCG
>Ga0164243_10004753_pt1 | contig 21100 bp, 13 predicted proteins | sample OricompcompostOP_FD_108781 | JGI IMG/M metagenome (GOLD analysis project Ga0164243, IMG submission 108781) | Organic Plus compost microbial communities from Emeryville, California, USA - Original compost - Organic plus compost (OP) | ecosystem: Engineered > Solid waste > Mixed feedstock >...
AGTCGATCGCCCACATGCCGCGGCTGATCTTGCGGACCGTCGAGCCGGCGAAGCTGTTTGCATGCCAGTCGGTCGAGAACCGCTGCACGCGATGAAAGGCTTCGCGAGCGATGTGGCTCATCATGTCGAGCGTCAGCGGCACGATCAGCCACCACGCCAGATGGCGCAGCGCGACCATGGCGAGCCCGAGGCCCGCCATCATCAGGAAGGCGTGGATCGCTCCGGAGGCGAGGCCGTCCGCAGCGGCCGGCGTGCTCGCGAGCGCGTCGACGAGCCGGCCGGCATAGAGGGGAACGAACACCTCGGTCAGCGTCGCAAGCGACATGCCGAGCGCGATCGCGACGGCCAGCGTCTTGCGGCGCGCCCAATGGCGCCACGTAAAGAACAGGACATTACGGAGGACTTGCGCGCCTCCGGCTCGGGATACAGTCATGGTGGTGTTGGCGCGCTGCCGCGCTCTCGAAGTTACGAACTCAATGTCTCCGCGTCGGCGGAGGATCTGCAGGCACCGCGTTTCAGCGGCGGATCGAAGCTTCCAGTCGGCCTGCGGGCGGAGGAAGGCGCGTGGCGATGCTGGTCATGGGCCCTCCTCGGTTCGTAAATGGGGGCGCGATTGAAGCATTGTCGGCGGGGGCCGGCAAGCCCCCGAGTCATCCCGACGAAAGTCGGGACCGCAAGTTGGCAGCGTGCCGAAGGCGGTCCCGATTCCGTCGGACGACGAGTGTTGGGGCGAGGAGAAGTTGAGACAAGCGCCCTGCGTCATCCCGACGAAAGTCGGGATCGCAACGCGGCGAGGTGCCGAATGTGGTCCCGACTTCCGTCGGGACGACGGAGTGGGCAGCGTTCCCGATTGAGGTCCCGACTTCCGTCGGGACGACGGAGTGGGCAGCGTCCCGATTGAGGTCCCGACTTTCGTCGGGACGACGGGGTGGGGACGGCGGAGCTAGCGGGCGTCGGGCATCTCCACGTAGTCCGACAGCCGCCGCTTGATCTGCCCGGTGTACTCCGTCGTCGCGTCATTCTGAATCAGCCCGCGCTGCTGCCGGCGCACGAGTGACGCGTAATACCCGTCCAGCTTCATCAGCGCCTCGTGCGGCCCGCTTTCCACTATCCGTCCTTCCTTCAGCACGATGATCCGATCCGCGTTCACGACCGTCGACAAGCGATGCGCGATGATGAACGTCGTGCGCCCGCGCATCAGCGCCTCGATGCCCGCTTGCACCGCCGCTTCCGACTCGGCATCCAACGCGGACGTCGCCTCGTCCAACACCAGAATCGGCGCATCCTTCAGCACCGCGCGGGCGATCGTGACCCGCTGCCGCTCGCCGACGGAGAGGAGCGCACCGCGCTCGCCGACGGGCGAGTCATACCCTTCAGGCAGGCGCAGGATCATGTCGTGCGCGTTTGCCGTCCGCGCGGCCGCTTCGATCTCATGCATCGTTGCGGTCGGCCGCGAATAGGCGATGTTGGCGCGAACCGTATCGTTGAACAGCAGCGGATCCTGCAGCACGACGGCGATGTTCCGGCGGATCGAGCTTTGCCGCAGAGTGCGCAGGTCCTGCCCGTCGATCTCGATCGAGCCTTGCTGCGGATCGTAGAAGCGCATCAGCAACGCCATGAGCGTCGTCTTGCCCGAGCCGCTCGGGCCCACGATCGCGATCGTCTCGCCGCTTTGCACCTCGAGCGTGAGTCCGCTCAAGAGCGGGCGTCCCGCCTGGTCGTAATGAAAATGGACATCTTTGAACGCAACGTCGCCGCGCACCTTCGTGAGCTCGCGCGCCTCCGGGGAATCGCCGAGATACTCCTGAATGCTCAGGATCGCGAAAATCTCATCGAGCGAGACGGATGCCTTGCTCAACGTCTGATACACGCCGCTCAAGCCTTGCACCGGACCGAACAACCCGCCGACATAACCGAGGAACGCAACGACCGTGCCGACCGTGATCTCACCGCGAACGACCAGCCACACACCGAGCGCCACGGCGGCGATGCGCGCCGCGGCGATGACGAGATTGCTCGCCGAGCCATAACCCGTGTCCGTCGCGACGCCTCGCACGACGACGCGGTTCGCCTCCGCCACATCGGATAAAAAGCGCCGCTTCTCGACTTCCTCCATCGCGAAGCTGCGCACGATCAGGATGCCGGACAGCACTTCATTGAAGCGCGAATAAATGCGCGACCACTGATCGAGGAGCTTGCGCTCGCGCGCGACCTGCTCCGGCCCGGCGCGCACCGCGATCAACGCCGGCAGCGGCGCGAACGCGATCACGAGCAGCGCGAGCCGCCAGTCGAGCCGCACCATGATCCAGATCGAGATCACGAGGAAGATGATCGACGGCACGATACTGAACAGCACTTGCGTGACCGCGCCGACGAAGCCTTGGATGCTGCGATCGAGCTTCGTCATGATCGCGCCGACGCCTTCGCTGCGCTGTAAGCGCAGCGGCATGTTGTGCAGCTTGCCGATCGTCGCCTCGAGCAGCGCGTATTGAAGCCCGATCCTCGTGCGCCACGTGAGCCAATCGGAAAAGCCGCGCGCCGCTTCGCGCACGATCGCAAGGCCGGCAAGCAGCAAGAGCCCGTTCACGAGCGGGCGCAGCGCGCTGCCCGCGACGAGATCGTCGAAGATGAGCTTCAGCGCGAGCGGCTCGGCCGCGTTCGCGCCGGCCATGAGCACCGTCATGCCCAGGATCGCAAGAATGGCATTGCGCTGTGGCAGCGCGAACTGAACGGCCCGGTGAAGACGTTCTAAGCGTCCGACGCTCCCGTGCACTACTGCAGACCTCCGCCTGCAGCAATCCTGAGCGCGAGACGGCTCACGCGGCGCTCACTGCGGCAGGTAAACGTGATCCGCGTGCGGGCCGAGCTCGCCTACGTGCGATTGGAAGACCACCCGCAGGCCGATCGCGAGCAGGTCGGGATCGAAGGCTTCCACGTTGTCGGTGTTGAAGAACACGATGTCGCCGTCATCCGACTCGATGATGCCGACTCCTGTCTCGGCATCGAAATCGCTGACAGTGCCTTGCATCATGAGCGCCTCGCAACCAGGTAAAGAGGGCGTTCTTTGGCGGCCGGCGAGAAGGGCGAGTGCTTCAGATCTTTCCCTATCCAGCCGCAAAGACGCGCGTTAGCCTACTCGCTGTCAATGCATGCGGCGAATGCGAAGTTCACGCGAGAGCGTGATCTCATGGCCTTCCTCGGAACTTCCCATTACAGCGAAAGGATCGACGATGTTCATTCTCGCGCTCAATTGCGGCAGTTCCTCGATCAAGGCCGCGGCTTTCGAAGGCGCGCCGCTCGAGCGAGTGATCGACGCGCGTGTCGAGCAAATCGGTACCGCTGCGGCGACGCTGCGCGTCGATGGTGATGTATCCAGTATCGCGGCGCCGACGATCGATGCGGCTGTGGGCACGTTGCTGACCGTGCTTTCGCACCGCCTCGGGGAGCGAGCCGTCGCTGCCGTCGTTCATCGAGTCGTGCACGGTGGTGAACGATTTACACGTCCGACGCGCATCGATGACGAGATGCTCGAAGCGCTCGAAGCGCTCGCTGCGTTGGCGCCGCTCCACAATCCTCCGGCGATCACCGCGATACGTGCCGCACGGCGCGAGTTCGGTGCGGTCGCGCACTTTGCGATCTTCGACACGTCTTTTCACGCGACACTACCGCCGGCCGCGAAGGAATACGCGCTCGCGCCGGCAGTGCGCGCCAAATACGGCATCCTCCGCTTCGGCTTTCACGGCATCAGCCACGAGCACGTCATGCAGCGCGTCGCCGCGGAGCTGCGCGTTGCGCCGCGCGATCTGCGCATCATTTCATGTCACTTGGGAAACGGCGCGAGCGTTGCGGCGATCGATTCGGGGCGCAGCGTCGAGACGAGCATGGGCATGACGCCGCTCGAAGGGCTCGTGATGGGGACGCGCGCGGGCGACCTCGATCCGGGCATCCTGCTCGAGCTCATGCGCGACCACGATCGCGATTCGCTCGAAGAATTGCTGACGCGACAGTCGGGCCTCGTCGGACTCGTGGGCACGAATGACATGCGTGAGATCGATCGCCGCGCGTCGGAGGGGGACGCGGCCTGTCGCTTGGCCTTGGACATCTACGTGCATCGGATCCGCAAATACATCGGCGCCTACGCGGCGACCCTCGGCGGCGTCGATGCCATCGCATTCACGGGTGGCGTTGGCGAGCACAACGTCACGGTGCGGCAGCGCTGCCTTTCAAATCTGGATTTTCTCGGCGCTGCGCTCGATGAGCATCTGAATCGCAAAGGGCTCGCTGAAAGCGCGGAGGGATGTGTTGAAATCTCGGCGCCAGGGTCGCGCGTGCGATTGTTCGTCCTGCGGGCGGATGAGGAGCTTGCGATGGCCGAGGCGATCGCGCCGCTTCTCGAGGGCGATCCTTCGCAGCCCTGAGCCGCGCGTCGACACCTCTCACCCTCATCCGGGCCAGCGCCAGTCGCGGATCTCGGGCATGTCCTGGCCGTAGCGCTCGATGTATTCGCGATGCGCGACGAGCTTGTCAAAGATCCGTTGCCGCAGATGCGCGGTTTGAGCGCTGAGGCCCGGCACGAAATCGAGGACGGCCTCGATGAGATGAAAGCGGTCGAGATCGTTCAGCACCGTCATGTCGAACGGCGTCGTCGTCGTGCCTTCCTCCTTGTAACCGCGCACATGGAGATTGTCGTGGCCGTGGCGGCGATACGTGAGCCGATGGATCAGCCACGGATAGCCGTGGAAGGCGAAGATGATCGGCTTCGTCGTCGTGAAGAATGCATCGAATGCCTTGTCGGTGAGCGCGTGCGGATGCTCGCCATGCGCCTGCAGCGTCATCAAGTCGACGACGTTCACGACGCGCACGCGCAATTCCGGCAGCCATTCCCGCAGCAGGCTCACGGCCGCAAGCGTTTCGAGCGTCGGCACGTCGCCTGCGCAGGCCATGACGACGTCGGGCTCGCCGTCGGTGTCATTGCTCGCCCACGACCAGATGCCGATGCCGGCGCTGCAATGCGCGATCGCCTGATCCATCGTCAGCCATTGCGCCTGCGGCTGCTTGCCCGCGATCACGACGTTGATCATGTTGCGGCTGCGCAAGCAGTGATCCGTCACGCTGAGCAGCGTATTCGCATCCGGCGGCAGGTAGACGCGGATCACCTCGGGCTTCTTGTTCACGACGTGATCGATGAAGCCGGGGTCCTGATGACTGAAGCCGTTGTGATCCTGGCGCCAGACGTGCGAGCTCAGCAGGTAGTTGAGCGAGGCGATCGGCCGCCGCCATGGAATGTGATTGCACGTCTTCAGCCACTTCGCGTGCTGATTGAACATCGAGTCGATGATGTGAATGAAGGCTTCGTAGCAGCTGAAGAAGCCGTGCCGTCCGGTGAGCAGGTAGCCTTCGAGCCAGCCCTCGCACTGATGCTCGCTCAACATCTCGAGCACGCGCCCGTCGTGGCTCACGTGCGAATCCGAGGGCTTGATGATCCCGGCGGACATGCGGCTCGTGACATCGAGCACGTCCTGCCATCGGTTCGAGGTCAGTTCATCCGGACTGAAGATGCGGAAATTGCGGCTGTCTTCGTTGAGCTTCATGACATCGCGCATGAAGCCGCCTTGGATGCGCGTCGCTTCGGCGGTGACGCTGCCGGGCTTCGGGACGTCGACCGCGTAGTCGCGGAAGTCCGGCAACCGCAGGCCGCGCAACAGGATGCCGCCGTTCGCATGCGGGTTGTCGCCCATGCGGCGCCGGCCTGAAGGCGCGAGGGCCCGCAGCTCCGGTTTCAGCTTGCCTTCCGGCGTGAACAGCTCTTCCGGGTTGTAACTGCGCATCCATGATTCGAGCAGAGCGAGATGCGGCGGCTTCTCCGCGAGCGCCGCGAGCGGGACTTGATGCGAGCGCCAGTTGTCTTCGATGGCGATGCCGTCGACCTCGCTCGGCCCGGTCCAGCCTTTCGGCGTCTGCATTACGATCATGGGCCAGCGCGGCCGTGTCTTGAAGCCGTTGCGGCGCGCGTCTGCCTGGATGTCGCGGATGCGCGTGATCACGGAATCGAGCGTGAGCGCCATGCTCATGTGCGTGGCCTCGTGCGTCGCTTCCTTGTCGACATAGAACGGCTCGTAGCCATAGCCCGTCAGCAATTGCGTGAGCTCTTCGCGCGGAATGCGCGCGAGCACCGTCGGGCCCGCGATCTTGTAGCCGTTCAAATGCAGGATCGGCAGCACCGCGCCATCGCGCACGGGGTTCAGGAACTTGTTCGAATGCCAGCTCGTCGCGAGCGGTCCGGTTTCGGCTTCGCCGTCGCCGACGACGCAGGCCACGATCAGATCGGGATTGTCGAAGGCCGCGCCGAACGCATGCGAAAGGGAATAGCCGAGTTCGCCGCCTTCGTGAATCGACCCGGGCGTTTCAGGCGCGACATGGCTCGGGATGCCGCCGGGAAACGAGAACTGCTTGAACAGCTCGCGCATGCCTTCGGCGTCCTCGGAGACGTGCGGGTAGTACTCGCTGTACGTGCCTTCGAGATAGGTGTTCGCGACGAGCGCCGGGCCGCCGTGACCCGGGCCGGCGATGTAGATCATGTCGAGATCGAACTTGCAGATGACGCGATTCAGATGCGCGTAGATGAAATTCAGACCGGGCGTCGTGCCCCAGTGCCCGAGCAGCCGCGGCTTGATGTGCTCGATGCGTAATTTTTGCGTAAGGAGCGGGTTGTCGAGCAGGTAGATCTGACCGACCGAGAGATAGTTTGCGGCACGCCAATACGCGTCGATCTTCGCAAGGTATTGCGGCGACAGAGTGGGATCGTCGACGGCGGAGACTGCTGCTGACATTTCCGGATCCTTGCAGGGGGAGGCGGGCTGCGGAGAGTGCTCCGCAGTCACGGAGTACGCGAGTAGAACAGCGGGCAGCAGGGATGGGTGCTCCGCGAATCTACGGGGGTGCTTGCGGATTTCCGTGATGCCTGGACACCCATATAGTCGATCGTGGACACCCACGTGATGCCTGGACACCCATATAGTCGATCGTGGACACCCACATGGTTAACCTACGCCGCAGTCGATCGTGGACACCCACATAGTTAACCTACGCCGCGGGTACTCGTCATGAACGACTCTACGCGGAGGCCTTGAAGGCACGCTCAGGGTTGTTCATGCGTACCTGCCGGCGGTGCTGATGGCTGAGGCCGTGAGTGGTGCGCCGCTCATGCTTGCGTCACTTCGGCCGGAAGTCATGGAGGATGAAAAAAGAACAGCATTCGAACGCGTTGAATCCCTGACCGCGTCGTACGGAGTCTCGGCTGCGGATGTGAGCGTTCAGTTGGGTGTCCCCGCCGATGTGTTGCCTCGATTCGCTCGCGAGGTCGCGGCCGACATCTTGGTCATGGGTGCAATTTCGCGCAGCGGCGTGCAAAGAGTGCTCATCGGTAGTACAGCGGAGCGCGTGCTCGAGCACTTGCCTTGCGACGTTTGGGTTGTAAAGCCACCTGGATTCGCCGCGCCGGCTTGATTGCTGGGACTTTGGACAGCCACCAACGTGCGTTGGACATCCACGGGACCTTGGACAGCCACCAACGTGCATTGGACATCCACCGTCTGCCGCTCACGCCATTTCTCCCCAATCTCGCAACTAATCCACCGCCTTCCGAAACGAATTCATCCCTAAGCTGGCCACCCTCACAAGGTTACCGCCGCGCTCATGGGCTACCCCCGCCAATCCCAGGTGTGTCTGAACGATACGCCCTACTACCACGTCATTGCGCGTTGTGTGCGTCGAGCCTGGCTGTGGGGTTTCGACGAGTATGCCGGCCGCGACTACTCGCATCGCAAGGCATGGGTGCTGGATCGAATGGCATATCTCTCGAGCATCTTCGCGATCGACATCTGCGCCTACGCCGTCATGTCGAATCACTACCATCTCGTTCTGCATGTTCATCGCGATCGGATCGCGAGCTGGAGCCCACAAGAGATCATCGATCGCTGGTCTCATCTCTTTCGCATTCCGCCAGTCGTGCAACGCTGGCGCGAGGGACTCGCGCACGAGGCGGAAGCGGATGTTGCGCTAGGCATCATCGATCGTTGGCGCCAGCGCCTGTTCGACGTGAGCTGGTTCATGAGATGCCTGAACGAACATCTCGCGCGGCGAGCGAATGCAGAGGAGGGCTGCACAGGGCGCTTCTGGGAAGGTAGATTCAAATCGCAAGCGTTGCTCGATGAAGCTGGGCTTTTCACGGCAATGACGTATGTCGATCTGAACCCCATTCGCGCTGGAGTCTGTGCAACACCTGAAGAGTCGGAATTCACATCGATCTATTCGCGTATTCAGGCGCTTCGCTCTGCGCCTCGAGATGCGCACGCTTCCGCGAAGTGCATACATGCGAGCAGACTGGTTCCGTTCAAAGACCAAGTGGCCGGTCGATCGCGCGCGCTGCCGATGCGACTTTTCGATTATTTGGAGCTCGTCGATTGGTCCGGCCGTCTTGTGCGCGCCGACAAACCTGGCGTGATTGATTCACGAGCACCGCCGATCATGGAGCGACTGAACATCGATGTTGCGACGTGGCGGGATGCGATGCGCATTCGAGGCAACGTGTTCGGCAGAGCGCTAGGAAAGCTCGATCGGCTTCGTCTGCACGCGCGAGCGCAGGGCCAGTCGAGAATCAAGGGACTCGCTCGAGCCCAACGCCTGTTTCGCACCGCCTGACGATCACCACCAAGCGACGGCCCCGCGTCGCTCGCGCACTTCATCGCTTCGACTAACTTCCACAAAAGGTGGCGTTGCAGCGCTGCCGGTGTTGACCAAGGCTGTCCAACCGCGCCGGAACAGCGCCTCCCACGCACGCATTTCCGTACCATCACGACCGCCGCACCCTCGCACGTAACTCGACCAATTCCAACTCATGGCAGCCAACGCCCCGATCATCCTTTCGCTCCTCGACACCGATCTCTACAAGTTCTCGATGTGGCAGTCGTTTCTGCACTCATTCCCAGCCAATCGCGCCGTCTATCGCTTTGTCTGCCGTAATCGCCCCGCCCATCCTCTCGCAGAGTTGCGCGAAGCGGTTTCGCAGCAGATTGATCATCTCTGCTCACTGCGATTCACCGAAGACGAGCTCGCGTATCTCGCAACCAAGCGCTACCTGAAAAGCGACTTCATCGACTTCCTGCGCATCTTCCATTTCCAGCGCCGCTACATCGAGGTGGGTGTCCAAGGCGATGATCTCACCATCACCGCCACCGGCCCCCAGATTCACGTCATGGGCTTCGAGATCTACGTGCTCTCGATCGTCAACGAGCTGTACAGCCGGCGCTTTGCGACTCCTGCGGCATTGGACGAGGGCCGTCGCAGGCTCGAGGCAAAGATCCAATCCGTGCGCGATTTTGTAAGCGAGCACCAGGCGCATCCGCACCCTTTCCAGTTCTTTGATTTCGGCACCCGCCGCCGCTTCTCACACGAGTGGCAATACGAGGTTCTGGACACCCTCAGGCAAGCCCTGCCGCAATCCTTCAAAGGCACCTCGAACGTCTACTTCGCCTGGAAGCTCGGCACGACCGCCATGGGAACGATGGCGCACGAATACGTGCAGACCTTCCAGGCGGTGGGTGTCCAACTCAAGAACTTCCAGAAGGCCGCGTTCGAGCAGTGGGTCCAGGAGTACCGCGGCGATCTCGGGGTCGCGTTGACCGATACCGTCGGCATGGATGCGTTCCTCGCCGATTTCGATCTTTACTTCGCGAAGCTGTTCGATGGGCTGCGTCATGATTCCGGCGACCCGGTCGAATGGGGCGAGAAGGCGCTGCGCCACTACCACGCCTTACGCATTGACCCTCATACGAAGCGGCTCGTGTTCTCGGATTCGCTCGACGTGCCGAAGGCACTCGCGCTGTATCGGCATTTTGCCGATCGGGTGCCGTGCGGCTTCGGCATCGGCACGAATCTCACGAACGATCTCGGCACGCCGACGCTGAACATCGTCATGAAGCTCGTGGAATGCAACGGCCAGCCGGTCGCGAAGCTGTCCGACTCGCCAAGTAAGGCATTGTCCACCGACGCGACGTTTCTCGCGTATTTGCAGCAGGTATTCGGGCGCGCACGCTAGCGTGCTCCGGAACAGCGCATCCGACAGGCGCATTCCGTAACACTCACGACGCACACTGGTTCTTCCTGCACGAGCCGGAGGCGCCCGTGATCGATCGGAGCGAGCATGAGCAACGCCACACCATCCATGAACCGAAAGCGCGAGTCCCCGTGGCAGCCGCGCCCGCCGCCGAACGATGGCGCCAACAAGAAGAGCTCGACGCCGATGCCGCCCCGCAAGGTGTGGGTGACGTTCTTCATCATCCTGCTGATCAACTACTTCTTGATGCGCCTCTTGTTTCCGGCACCCAACGCCGCGCTCACGATTCCGTACACCGCCTTCAAAGAAGAAACCGCGAAGGGCAACGTCGAATCCATCTACAGCAAGGGAGCGAGCATCGAAGGGCGCTTGCGCGAGCCGATCACATGGCCGCCGCCCGGCGAACAGCAGCGCAAGGAAGACAGGATCGACACCTCGCTGCCGGCGTTTCTACGCGCTCCGCAATCGCGCACCTCCGACACGTTCATGACGACGCTGCCGGCGTTCGTCGATCCCGGCCTCGAGGAATTCCTCATCGCTCACAAAGTCGAGATCAGCGCGATCCCGCTGCAATCCGGCAACGGCTGGTCGACGTTCCTGTTCGGCTTCGGTCCAGCGCTCCTGATCATCGCTTTCTATGTGTGGCTGTTTCGCCGTTCGACGCGCCAAGGCGGCGGCATCGCGGGTGCGATGATGGGCATCGGCAAGAGCAAGGCGCGCCGCTACGACCAGGAAGCCGAGACGAAGGTGACGTTCGATGACGTCGCCGGCATCGATGAAGCGGAGAACGAGCTCGTCGAGATCGTCGACTTCCTCAAGGCGCCGGACAAATACACACGCCTCGGCGGGACCGCGCCGAAGGGCGTGCTGCTCGTCGGCGCGCCGGGCACCGGCAAGACGCTGTTGGCAAAAGCCGTGGCGGGCGAGGCCGGCGTGCCGTTCTTTTCGATGAGTGCTGCCGAGTTCGTCGAGATGATCGTCGGTGTCGGCGCGGCGCGCGTGCGCGACCTGTTCAAGGAGGCCCGCAGTCAGGCGCCCGCGATCATTTTCATCGACGAGATCGATTCGATCGGCCGGGCGCGCGGCCCGACCGCGATCGGCGGCGCAAGCGAGCAGGAACAAACGCTGAATCAGATCCTGACGGAAATGGACGGCTTCTCGGGCCGCGAAGGCGTGATCGTGCTCGCCGCCACGAATCAGCCCGATGTGCTGGACAAGGCGCTGCTGCGGCCCGGCCGCTTCGATCGCCGCGTCATCGTCAACCTGCCGGACAAAGCCGGCCGCGAAGCCATCCTGAAGGTACACACCCGCAAGGTCCCGCTCGCAAGCGATGTGGATCTCGGCGAGCTCGCGGCCTCCACACCGGGCTTTTCCGGCGCGGACCTCAAGAACATGGTGAACGAAGCGGCGCTACTCGCCGCACGCCGCGATCAGAAGGAAGTGCGCCAGAAGGATTTTCTCGATGCGCTGGAAAAGATCGTGCTCGGTCCGGAGCGCCCGATATTGCTCAGCCGCGAGGATCGCGAGCGCATCGCCTATCACGAAAGCGGTCATGCGATTCTCGGCCTCGTCGTGCCCGGCGCGGATCCGGTGCATCGCGTGACGATCGTGCCGCGCGGGCAGGCGCTCGGCGTGACGTATCAGCGGCCGCAAACGGACCGCTACAACTATCCCGAGGCCTATCTGCGAGCGCGCATCGTCGGCATGTTGGGCGGCCGTGCCGCGGAGGAGATCGTGTACGGCACGAAGACGACGGGCGCATCGAACGACATCGAGCAAGCGACGAATCTCGCGCGCAACATGGTCACGCGCTGGGGTATGAGCGACCGGCTCGGCATGGTGCAGCTCGCGCCGCGCGAGAACCGCTTCCTGGGCGGCGATATCGGCGGCAGCAAGCCGTTCAGCGAACAGACCGCGCAAGTGATCGACGCCGAGGTGCTCAAGATCATTCACGAGAGTTACGAGCAGGCGCGATCGCTCTTGATTCAGCATCGCAAACAGCTCGATGCGCTCGTCGAGGCGCTCCTCAAGCGCGAGACGCTCGATGAACGCGAGATCCTCGAGGTCACCGGCCTGCCGCCGGCCCCTGCGCTCGAAAGCGGCCGCATCGCCGCGGCCGTGCACGGCTGATGACGGCAGGAACTGGCGGTGTACATCCCCTCTCCCGAAGGGAGAGGGCCAGGGTGAGGGACGCGCGCGGAGCGCGCTCTTCAAGGCGCCTCCGCGCGCCGCTCCTCACCCGCGCCAACGCGCGACCTCTCCCTTCGGGAGAGGTTTGTCCCTCACCCGCGCTGCGCGCGACCTCTCCCTTTGGGAGAGGTGATGATGCCGGTGCAGGGACCGAATCCGATTCGCACGCGTCCCGGCGTTTGCGCATACGCCGACAACGCAAGCTCATCGCCATCCTGCAAGAATCCGCGTTGCTCGCCATTCGCAAGCCGCACCGGCGCCCGCCCGCCTTGCGACAGCTCGAGCAAGCTGCCGTAGCTCGACGGCTCCGTTCCCGAAATCGTGCCGGTGCCGAACAAATCGCCCGGGCGCAGATTGCAGCCGTTGCACGTGTGATGCGCGACGAGCTGCGCGATCGTCCAGTACATGAACTGCAAGTTGCCGCGGCTCAGTCGCTGGGCCGACATCCCTTCATCGCGCATGCGGCGCGTGCGCAAATGAACTTCCAGCGTGATATCGAACGCGCCGCGCGCCTGATCCGCGCTGCTCGTCAAATACGGCAACGGCGCCGGATCCTCCGCCGGTCGCGGCGGCTGCGGCACACGATAGGGCGCAAGCGCCTCGACCGTGACGATCCAGGGCGAAATCGTCGTCAGAAAATTCTTGGCGAGAAACGGCCCGAGCGGCTGATATTCCCACGCCTGCACATCGCGCGCGGACCAATCATTGAGCAGACACAAGCCCGCGACAAACTCGCCCGCCGATTCGATCGGCACCGGCGAGCCGCGCTTGTTGCGACCACCGATCCACGCACCCATCTCGAGCTCATAGTCCAACCGTTCGCTTGCGCGATACTCGGGTACGGCGGCCTCAGGCCCCTTGATCTGTCCGCACGGACGCATCACCTCGGCACCGGACACCTCGATGGACGAGCTGCGCCCGTGATAGCCGATCGGCACATACTTGTAGTTCGGCAGCAGCGGCGCATCCGGCCGAAACTGCTTGCCCACATTCACGGCATGATGAATGCCGGAATAAAAATCCGTGTAGTCGCCGACATCGGCGGGCACATGCATCGTGCATTCGCGCGCCGGCACGAGCGCCTCGCGCACCTTCGGTTCGTTCGCGCTCTCGGTCAGCAGCGCGAACAGCGCGCGTCGCAATGCGCGTCGCGGCTCGGCGCCGAGCGTGAGCAAGGCATTCAATGTGGGTTGTGACATCGCCTGCGCCGCGCGCAGCGCATCCCCGGACAGCAGCGGCGAGATCTTCGCGACATCGAGCACATGCTCGCCGATCGCCACACCGCCGCGACGTTGGCCGCTCGCCGTCGAGAACACGCCGAGCGGAAGATTCTGCACCGGAAATTCCGGATGACCGTTCGCATCGGCCACCCAGCTGCGGGCGTTCGGATCGTGAGTTTCGTCGAGCATCATTGCGGCAGCCGCGCTTTCGGGAAGGATTTCCAGCAGTCGTCGTAATCGCTCTGTAGTTGCGGCGAGCGCATCGCGTACGCGGTCGGCCGCAGAACGTAGCGGCTCTCGAACATGAAGGCGAGCGTGTTGTCGATCTTATGGGGCCGAAGGTCGGCCTCCATCGCCTTCGCAGTCGTCGCGGTATCCGGGCCGTGACCGTTCATCTGATTGTGCAGCGATGCGCCGCCAGGGGCGAAGCCGCCGCCGGCCTTCGCATCGTATTCGCCGTACACCAGTCCCATGAACTCGCTCATGACGTTGCGATGAAACCAGGGCGGACGAAACGTGTTCTCCGCCACCATCCATCGCGGCGGGAAGATGACGAAATCGCAGTTCGCGACGCCATGCGTGTCGCTCGGCGAGGAGAGCACGGTGAAGATCGACGGATCCGGATGATCGAAGCTCACCGTGCCGATCGTATTGAAGCGGCGCAGATCGTAGCGATACGGCGCGAGATTGCCGTGCCAGGCGACGACATCGAACGGACTGTGATCGAGCTGCATCGACCACAGTCCGCCCTGAAATTTCTGGATCACCTCGCACGGCGCATCGACGTCTTCGAACCAGGCGCGCGGCGTTTGGAAATCGCGCGAATTCGCAAGCCCGTTCGAGCCGATGGGTCCGAGCTCAGGCAGGCGAAACGGCGCGCCGTAGTTCTCGCAGACGAAGCCGCGAACGGGCGCATCGATCTCCACTCGAAAACGCAATCCGCGCGGAATCACGGCGATGAAGGCCGGTTCGATCTCTACGACGCCGAGCTCGGTGACGATGCGCAGCGCGCCTTGTTGCGGAACGATCGCGAGCTCGCCGTCGCTGCATTGGAAACAGCGGTGTGCCATCGACCGTGTGGCTGCGTACTGATGCAACGCGATGCCCGCCTGTGATCCGGGATCGCCGTTGCCGCAGTACGTGATCAGGCCGTCGATGAAATCCACTGCATCCGTCGGGATGGGCAGCGGATCCCACCGCAGGCGGTTCGGCGACGGCGGCATCTCATCGAACGGACCAGAGCGCAGCGCCGTTGCGCGCGAGTAGGGGCGATAGGCCGGATGCGAAGTCGTGGGACGCATGCGATACAACCACGAGCGTCGATTCTCCGCGCGCGGCGCCGTGAATGCCGTGCCCGACAACTGCTCTGCGTATAAACCGAAGGCGGGGCGTTGCGGACTATTGCGGCCGACCGGCAGCGCGCCTGCAATCGCTTCGGTTGCGAAGTGATTGCCGAAGCCTGTCTGATAGCTCATCGAAGTCTCCGTGCGGCGTGTCGAACGCCGATTTCTGTATACACGCGCAGTCGTGCTGAACAAAAATGCGGCACACCCGATGCACTCGGGAATCTGCGGCCTGATTGTCTGTCTTCGATTTCGAACTCTCAATCGCAATTCTCAAGTAGACGCAATGTACGAAGAAAACCCCGCCAATCCCGCGAGCGCACAGCTCGCCTCGCCTAGCTACCTGCTGCCCGTCGAGGACACCCAGTTCCTGTTGCGCGACGAGCTGCGCGCCGTGCGCTTCGCGCTCGAGTATTCGAAAGCCGATCTGCTGTTGCGCGACTGGGGCATTCGCTCGACGATCATCGTCTTCGGCAGCGCGCGCGTGCCGTCGCCAGAGCGCGTGCAAGCATGGAAGGACTCCGAGCCGCAGCTGTATGAAGCACAGCGCGCGCGCATCGACAGGCAAGTCGGCTGGTATCAAGCGGCGCGCGAGTTCGGGCGCATTGTGTCGGAGCGCGGTGGAGCAAGAGCACCGCATGATCGCTGGCGCGAGAACGTCATCGCGACAGGCGGCGGTCCCGGCATCATGGAAGCCGCGAATCGCGGCGCGCACGAGGCGAACGCGCCGAGCATCGGATTCAACATCCGCCTGCCGCACGAGCAGTTTCCCAATGCATTCACGACGCCCGAGCTCACGTTCCGCTTTCATTACTTCGCGATGCGCAAGATGCATCTCGCGATGCGCGCGAATGCGCTCGTGGTGTTCCCGGGCGGGTTCGGCACGATGGACGAGCTGTTCGAGTTCTTGACGCTCGAGCAGACGAGCAAGGCGCCGCCAGTGCCGATCGTGCTGTTCGATGCGGCTTACTGGCACAAGCTCGTCAACTTCGACATGCTGCTCGAGGAAAACATGATCAGCCGGCAGGATCTCGACATCTTCGAATTTGCGGACTCCGCCGAGCAAACCTGGGAGATTCTCGTGCGCCGCGGGCTGCGAGTGCATGCGAACGGCCGCTGAGCCTTCATGTCGTGACCCGACGACAGCTGGCGGCGGAACTTTCGACGCTGCCTGCGGATACCTTGGTGCCGCCGCATGATGAGCATCGAGAAAGGTGCATGACGAACCAGAACGCATCGAAGCTGCCATTGATCTTCGCCGCGATTTGTCTCGCTGCCTGTGTTGCCAAGCCGGTCGCGCCAGATCGCAGCCCCCTTCCGGTCGGTTCTTATCATCAACATCTGATCAGCCCGGCGACGGGCGAGCTGTGGGAAATCCCGGAACGCCTCGATGCAAAGGAGCTGATCGCGCAGCTCGATGACGCGGGCATTCGGCGCGCCGTCGTGCTCTCGGTTGCCTACATCTATGGCGATGACCGGCGCCAGGTTGCCGACGAGCAAGCGAAGGTCCGAGCGGAGAATGATTGGACGGCGGCGCAAGTGGGGCGCTGGCCGCAGCGCCTCGTCGGCTTTTGCGGCTTGAGCCCGCTTCGAAGCTACGCCCTCGAAGAGCTCGAGCGCTGTGCGCGGCTGCCGAACATGCATGGGCTGAAGCTCCATCTCGGCAATTCCGGCGTGAGCTTGCGCAACCCGCGGCACGTCGAGGCGCTCGGTGCCGTGTTCGAAGCGGCCGATGCCCTGAAGCTGCCGATCGTCGTTCACCTGCGGGCACGGTCCGGGCAACCGTACGGTGCGGAGGATGCGGCGATCTTCCTGAACAAAGTCGTGGCGCGCGCGCCGAACACCGTCGTGCAGATCGCGCATCTCGCGGGCGCCGGCCCGGGTTATCCGGACTATGCGGATGAGGCGATGGGCGTCTTCGTGGACGCGATCAAGTCGCGCGATCCGGCGGCACGCAATCTGTTCTTCGACGTCACGTCGGTCGCGACCTCCGATACGACTCGGGAAAACGGCGCGCTGATCGCGCGTCGCATCCGCGAGGTCGGTGCACATCGTGTGCTGTTCGGCGCGGATCTGTCGATCGGCGGCAATCCGCCGCCTGCGCAAGCCTGGGAGATCTTTCGGACGAAAGTGCCGCTCACGCCTGCGGAGCTGCGCACGATCGCGGCGAATGTGCCGCCCTACATGGGGATGTGAGATGCGGATGATGACGTCATTGCATACATTCGCGCGTCGAACGCACAACGAGCGGCAAGTGAACTAGCATGTGCCCACGGAGTGGGCGATATGCATATACATTCAGACAGCGCCGCGGCCGAGCGCGCGATCAGCATCGTCGAGTTGTTCACGATTGGCATCGGGCCTTCGAGCTCGCACACGGTCGGCCCCATGCGTGCGGCATTCGACTTCGCGCGCATGATCGTTGCGGACGGCCGCGCCGTCGTACGCATCCATTGCGATTTGTTCGGCTCCCTCGCGCTCACCGGCAAAGGCCACGCGACCGACGTCGCCGTGTTGCTCGGGCTGGCCGGTTGGGCGCCGGAGCGTGTCGATCCGGACGCCGTTCCTGCGCTCATCGAGCGCATTCGCTCCTCCGGCCGCATCGAGATCGGCGGCCATGTCACGGTTCCCTTCGCTGCCGAAGCGGACTTGCGCTTTCATCGCGGGACTTTTCTGCCGCAGCATCCGAATGCGCTGGAGCTGAGTGCGAGTTTCGCGGACGGCAGCACCTTGGCGCAGCGGTATTACTCGATCGGCGGCGGTGCGATCGTGAAGGAGGGCGCCGAGCACGACGCCGCCGCCGCCGTGCAGGTGCCGCATCCTTTCCACTCCGCCCGAGAGCTGCTCGAGATTTGCGAGCGCGAGCACATCAGCGTAGGTGAGGTCATGCGCCGCAACGAGCGCGCGTGGCGTTCGCTCGAGCAAAGCGATGCGTACGTCGATGCGGTTCGCAGTGCGATGAATGCGTGCATCGATCACGGCATTGCGCAGGTCGGCGTTTTGCCCGGAGCTTTGCAGGTGCCGCGCCGGGCGGGATCGTTATATCGCGCACTCGTCGCGCGCGGACCGAGAATCGAGCCCGCGCATGTGTTCGAGTGGGTGAGCTTGTGGGCGCTGGCGGTCAATGAAGAGAACGCTGCCGGCGGCCGCGTGGTCACTGCGCCGACGAATGGGGCGGCAGGCGTCATTCCAGCCGTGTTGCGCTATTACGAGACGTTCGTGCGCGGCGCCAATGCCGAGGGCGCGCGGCAGTTTCTGTATACGGCCGCGGCGATCGGCTGTCTCTACAAGAAGCGTGCGTCCATTTCCGCGGCGGAGATGGGATGCCAGGGCGAGATCGGCGTCGCGTGCTCGATGGCGGCGGCCGGTCTGACGGCCGCGCTCGGCGGGACGAATGCTCAGATCGAAAATGCCGCGGAGATCGGCATGGAACACAACCTCGGGCTCACCTGCGATCCGATCGGCGGTCTGGTGCAGATTCCCTGCATCGAGCGCAACACGATGGGCTCGGTGAAAGCGATCAACGCGGCGCAGCTCGCGCTGCACGGCGACGGCAGCCACAAGGTGTCGCTCGATGCGGTGATCGAGACGATGCGTCAGACCGGCCACGACATGCGTTCGAAGTACAAGGAGACGAGCCTCGGCGGCCTCGCGGTGAACGTCGTCGAATGCTGATCCCCTCCCTCTCCCGAAGGGAGAGGCCGCTCTTGTGCATCCTGCGCTCGCGGCATTTGTGCATCCATGCGCGGCAGGCCGGGGTGAGGGGACGCGCGCAAGCGCGTCTCCTAAATCGCCGCGCTCCGCGCCGCGCTCCCCCTGACCCGCGCTTTGCGCGACCTCTCCCTCCTGGAGAGGTTAGTGCCTCGAGCCTTGATCGCGTGTGCCTTGCATGCCGCCTTGCTGCATTCCGGCTTGCGTCGAGCCGGCCTGCGTCGAGCCCGCTTGCGTCGACTGCCGTCCCTGCGATCCCTGCATCGCACCGCCTTCATTCACCACGCGCAGATTGTTGGTCACGTCACGCACGCCGGGCAGGCGATCGATCAAGTCTTCCGCGCGGCGTTTCTCTTCGCGCGAGTTGACCGTGCCGGTGAGCGTGACTTCGCATTCGCGCACCTGCACTTCTACGTTCGTCGCATCGATGCGATCGTCTTCGGTCAGGCATTCGCAGACGTCCTCGCGGATGCGCTCGTCCGAGCGGCGATAGCCCTTCGGGCCTTTGCCGCGGAACTGCCCCGAGCCGTACGTCGACATTTCGCCGCCGCGGCCGAAGTCGCTGAAGCTCGTGCGCTCGGGCGACCAATACGCGCCTTGCGTTCCTTGCTCGCGATCGCCCTCGGCGTAACCTTCGCGCGTCGATCCGCGGTAGTCATACCCGAGTCCCATGCCCGCGCGCGGGCCGTACGATTCCTGCCAACGATCGTTCGCCGATTGACGCCCGTAGCCGGTGTCGCGCTCGCGCCCGTAGTCGCGCCATTCGCCTCGATCTTCGCCGCGCGACTCGCGCCGGCCTTCGCCGCGCCACTCGCCCTGACCTTCGCCGCGCCAACCGCCTTGTCCTTCGCCGCGTCCTTGTCCTTCGCCGCGTCGTCCGCCGCGATTCCATCCGGATTCATCCGACTGCTCGAAGCGGCGGGCGCCGGCGCGCTCGGGTCCATAGTAATCGCCGATGTCGCGGCCTCGATCGCGGCCGGAGCGTTCGTCCGCGCCGTAGCGCCGCTCGCCCCAATCTCGCATGCGCTCGCGCCAATCGCGCTCGGGGCGCTCCGGCTCATGCTCGTGTCCGCGCCTGTGAAAACCTAGGAATGCCATACATACCCCCTCTCTCGATGCGACGCTCGCGTCACGAGATCGTGCAAATGGAAGACGCGACTTCAACGTCATCTCGCATCTGAAGTTCCAGCGCGCGCGCAGCGCGAGCGCCGCCGACGCGATCGTAGGCGAATGCACTAGTCGTTGCGGCAGCAACGCGGAAAGCCGCGAGGCTCACGTTGCGCGCGGGCGCGCATTTGTCGTTCGACTACGGAACCTATGGCGGTGTTGTTCGTAAACTCCGAATCCCACCCGCGCGACGCCTTCCAAGGAGACTCCTCATGCACGCATCGACGAGCTATGAAAACCGCAGTGTCGGCAATCGCGGGGGCGGCAATTTTGTCGGCGTCGCGTTCGCGGCAGCGTTGGCGACCGCCGGCGCCATGTACCTTTTGGATCCGGTGTCCGGCAATCGACGCCGCGCGGTCATGCGCGACAAGTGGCAGCGCCTGCAGCGGCAATCACGGGAATTCATCGACAAGGCGAGCCGCGACGCCACGCATCGCGCGCAGGGCCTGTATCGCGGGGCGGCGAATCGAGTACGCAGGGACACGGTCGATGACGAGACGCTCGAGCAGCGCGTGAGGGCGGAGCTCGGACATCTCACTTCGCATCCGCGCGCCATCCGCGTCGAATGCTTCGGCGGCGTCGTCTATCTGCACGGCGACATCCTCGCCAGCGACGTCGATTCGGTGCTGCGCGGCGTTGCGCGCGTGAGCGGCGTGACGCGTGTCGAGGATCGATTGCTGCGGCACCAGAGGGCCGACGGCATTTCAGCGCTTCAGGGTCGCGGCAGGCGCAGGGGACTGCGACGCATGGAGTTCCTGCAATCGAACTGGGCGCCCGCGCCGCGCATGCTTGCCGGCGCAACCGCGGCCGGCATGATCATGAGCGCGTTCGCGCGGCGCAGCCGAATGGCGTACGCGCTCGCCGCGGGCGGTGCTGCGCTGATGGCGCGTGCGGTTTCGAACGTGCCGATGGCGGAGCTCATCGGTTTAGGCGGCGAGGAGCCTTCGGAGCTGCTCATTCAAAAGACGATCGAGGTCTATGCCGAGCCCGAGGAGGTCTACAGCCAATGGCGTGATCTCGAGCAGCTGCCGCGCTTCATGAGCCACATCCGGGAGATCCGGCGGCTCGACGATACTCACTATCACTGGGTGGTCGACGGCCCGGCCGGCATGCCGGTCGAGTGGGATTCGGAAATCACCGCCGATGTGCCGAATGAATTGATCGCATGGCGCACGGTCGAGGGTTCGACGGTGCAGAACTCGGGCGTCGTGCGCTTCGAGCCGTCGAGTTACGGCGGCACGCGCATGCATATCCGCTTGGGCTATCGGCCGCCTGCGAGATCGCTCGGGCATACGATCGCGAAAGCGTTCGGGCGCGATCCGCAGCGCCAGATCGATGAGGACATCGTGCGGTTC
>Ga0164243_10004754_pt1 | contig 21098 bp, 18 predicted proteins | sample OricompcompostOP_FD_108781 | JGI IMG/M metagenome (GOLD analysis project Ga0164243, IMG submission 108781) | Organic Plus compost microbial communities from Emeryville, California, USA - Original compost - Organic plus compost (OP) | ecosystem: Engineered > Solid waste > Mixed feedstock >...
CGCCCTCGTCGGGGGTGCCTCTCTCGAAGCAGCTGATTTCATTGCGATCGTCAAGGCCGCTCGACCGAGCTAGTGGCTTGCACGCACTCCGCCGTTGGGCTAGAAGCTAGCTTCCTATGTCCACCCTGCTCCTGGTCCTGCACGTCATCGTGTGCTTGTTCCTGATGCTCACGGTGCTCCTGCAACAGGGCAAGGGCGGCGGCATGGGCGGCGCGTTCGGTGGTGGCAACGCCGCGACCGTGTTCGGCGGCTCCGGCGCGTCGACGTTCCTGCGCAAGCTCACTGCCGGCGCCGCGACCGTGTTCATGGTGACCTCGATGGTGCTCGCGTACCTGTCGAGCCACAACGCGGCCGACGCCCTCGAGAAGTTCGGTGAGTCGCAGGCCAAGCTCGCCGCCGAGAAGGCCGCCGCGCGCGCCAAGGCGCTCGAGGGTGCGGGCGCGGGCACCGAGCCGTCGTCGGCGACGACGCCGTCGATGTCGCCGTCGACGCCCCCGTCCGAGGAGCCCTCGACCGCTCCGACGGCCCCGGCCGACGGCACGGACACCACCGCGCCCGCCGCAGGCGCGGAGCCCGGGGCGGCCGAGGCGCCCGCCGAGGCACCGACGCCGGCACCGACGCCGACGAGCGACGACACGCAGCCCGCGTCCGGCGCCGCCGCTCCCGCCGAGTCCTCGCCGAACGCCCCCACGCCCTGAAACGGTGCCCGCGGTCACACCTACCCGGTGGTAGGGTGTGCTCATGCGCTTCGCCAAGTATCACGGTCTCGGCAACGACTTCATCGTCGTCGACCTGCGGACCGCCCCACCGGACCTCGCCGCGAAGGTGCAGGATCCGAGCACGGTGATCGCGCTGTGCGATCGGCAGTTCGGGATCGGCGGTGACGGCGTGCTCGCGATCCTGCCGTCGACGGCCGGTGACGACGCGCGGATGCGCGTGCTCAACAGCGACGGCAGCGAGGCCGAGATGTGCGGCAACGGCCTGCGCTGCGTCGTGAAGGAGCTCTACGACCGCGGCGGGGTGACGAAGAACGAGATGGCGATCGACACGGGCGCGGGCCGGCTCGTGTGCGCGGTCGCCCCCGACGGCATCACGGTCTCGATGGGCGCGCCGCGCCTCCTGCGCTCGGAGATCCCGATGGTCGGCCCGCTCGGCGAGCGCTGCGTCGAGCAGCCGATCGACGTGCCGGGGCAGCCGACGCGCGCGATCACCTGCGTGTCGATGGGCAACCCGCACGCGATCACGTTCGTCGGCTCCCTCGAGGAGGCCCGCCACCTCGCCGAGACGGTGGGGCCGTCGATCGAGCGCCACCCCTATTTCCCGCAGCGCACGAACGCCGAGTTCGCGCACGTGAAGAACCGACAGGAGATCGATCTCGTCGTGTGGGAGCGCGGCGCGGGGCTCACGCTCGCGTGTGGGACCGGCGCGTGCGCGACCGTCGTCGCCGCGATCCTGACCGGCCGGTGTGACGAGGGCCCGGCGGTGAAGGTCAACCTCCCCGGCGGCTCGCTGTCGATCCGGGTCATGCCCGCGCTGTCGAACGTGAAGATGCACGGCCCCGCCGTCCACGTGTTCGACGGCGAGCTCGACCTCGCGCGCCTCTCGCCGCGCCCGCGGCTCTGACCGCCGCGCTCGTCAGTAGTACCGGCCCGACGGAGGCGGCGGCGGGGCGGGCGGCGGGCTGTACGGCTGCTGATAGCCGCCGTAGCCCGTCCCACCGTACGCGCCGCCGTAGCCCTGCCCGCCCTGCCACGGATCCCCGCCGTAGGGCTGGCCTCCGTACGCCCCGTAGGTGGCGCCGTACGGCGGCTGCGCCTGGGGAGCGCTGCGCCACCCGTTCCAGTCGCCGACGCGGTCCCGACGATCGCTCCACCACCGGCCCGAGTACTGGCGCCCCTGCGGGTCGAACACGAGCCAGCCCTCGCCGGTCAGCGGCGGGTTGTTCGGCTCCTGCCAGCGGAACTGCAGGACGTTGCCGCGGAGGTTCCCGGAGAAGTAGCCGATCACCTCCTGGCCCTGGCGCTGGTAGACCCAGACCCCCTGGACCGCACCGGCGGCGAGCCCGCCTTTGCTCTGGTCGGCTTCGATCTTCACCGCGCCGAACGTCGAGCGCCACAGCCCCAGGGCGTTCTCTGGCGCCATGTTCTGCGGCGGCGGAGCCTGGTTCTGGGCGTAGGGCGGCGGCTGCCCGCCCGGGTTCTGATTCGAGGTCGAGGTGGCAGAACCGGCGGCGGCCGCGACCGCAGCCAGGACGGCGGCCACACGCAGGGCATTACCGAGGCGCATCGCTGCGAGTATAGCGGGCAAGTTGCGCGGGGGCGTTGTCGTCTCCTGGCAACCTGGTAATGTGCGCATCGCTGTCCGTGCGGTGTTCCACACCAGACGGCAGCACCCGGGCCCATAGCTCAGACGGTTAGAGCGGCCGGCTCATAACCGGTGGGTCCCTGGTTCAAGTCCAGGTGGGCCCACATTGAAAAACAGCTAACCCGACGAAAGGCACGGAACTCTTGCGCGATCAGCTCGTCTCACTCCTTCAGCTCCAGCTGGCGGACATCAAGGTCCGCGAGCTGGAGACCGCGGCGAACCAGCTCCCGGCCAAGCTCGACCCGCTCCGCCGCGATCTCGCGAAGCTCCAGGGCATGCTCGACGCCGAGCGCGCGAAGCTCGCCGAGACCGACGTCTGGCGAAAGCAGCAGCAGGAGCTCATCGACCGGGAGCGCGAGGCGCTCAAGGCCGCGCAGGGCAAGCTGCAAGCGTCGAAGAACAGCAAGGAGTTCGGCGCCGCGAGCCGCGAGGTCGAGAACAAGCGCAAGTCGATCAGCGATCGCGAGGCCGAGCTACGCAAGGTGAGCGAGGCCGCCGCCGCGTCGAAGGCGCAGCTCGAGAGCCGCGACAAGGACGTCGAGGCCGTGCGCGCCGAGCTCGCGAGCAGCGAGGCCGCGCAGGCCGAACAGCTGACCGCGATCCGGGCCGAGCTCGCCGAGGCCACGACCGCGCGGGACGCGGCGCGCGCCCAGGTCGCGGCGCAGTGGCTCAAGACGTACGACGCGCTCGCCGCGAAGAAGGGCTACGCCGTGGCGCCCGTGATCAAGGGCGTGTGCCAGGGCTGCCACATGACGCTGCCCCCGCAGCTCAACAACGTCCTGGCGCGGATGGAGAGCATCGAGACCTGCCCGCGCTGCAATCGCCTGATCTACCGCAAGGAGCTGCTCGAGCCGCCCGCCGAGCCGAAGCCCGACGCGGCGGCGGCTACCGACGCGAAGCCCGAATCGTAGCGCCGCGTCGCGCTCAGAGCCGCGTCGCCTCGATGAGGTGATGCTGCACGCACGGCAACTCGGCGCCGCGCCGCTCCGCCTCGTCGGGCGTGCACTTCTCGTTGGGCAGCTCGACGAGTCCCTGGTAGCTGTGGACCTCGACCGCGAGCCGGGAGCCGTCGAGGATCGCGGTCTTCTCGATCATCCACAGCGTGCAGTTGAGCCCGGCGGTCGACGAGTACGTCGTGTTGCCGAGCCAGCCGCCCTCGATCGGCTCGAAGAAGCCCTCGAACAGGCCTCCGACGGCGGTGCAATCGGCGGCGTCTGCGTCGGTGCACTCCGCGTACGCGTAGTACGGCGTGCCGAACAGCTCGCCGCGCGTGAACTTCAGGTACGCGAAGCCATCGACCACCGCCGCGTCGTCTCCGCACGGTGCGGACGCGACCTCGACGTCGACCCGGTACACGCCGGTCAGGTCGACCTCGTCACTACATCCGCCGACGCCGACGCCAGCACCGAGCACGATCACGTTCGCGAGCGCTCGCATGCGCCCAGGCTAGCAACTAGCGAACGAGTCGCTCTGCGAGGGCGAACAAACGATCGCGACGCGTGTCGATGATGTGGGCCGCGGCCCGCGCGATCGCCGCGACGGGAGTCGCCGGCTGGCTCGCCAGGAACCCGTTCGCGTCGAGCGCCCCCGCCCACCATCGCTTCGCGAGCTCGACGCCGCTCATCACGGCACTCTCACCGACGACCGCGTGGAGGAACGCACCGAGCGGTGACGGCCCGGTGTCGAAGCTCGACTCCGACGCGCGGCCTTCTGCGAGCAGGCGGTGCAGCGACGGATCGAGATCCGGTGCGGAGGGCAGCTGTGGCAGGAACTGCTCGATGCGGATCATGGCCGGGCTGTCCGGTGACTTGAGCCCGCCCATGAAGTAGTCGAGCGGCACGTCGCCGCCGGTGGCATCGGCGAGCGCCTCGACGAGGCCGATCGAGTACAGCTTCGCCCGCAGGTAGCGCACGGCGAGCTCGAGGTTACCGGCCGTGCGCGCCACGCGCCGCGCGTGGATCTCGGCCCGGGGCTCACCGCCCCAGGTGTGGAACACGCGCTCGGCCGGCAGCCAGGCGAGGAACGCCTCCATCTTCTGGAGAGCGATCCGGTAGTCGCGGACCGTGTAGACCAGCGGCGAGTGCAGCGCCGGGTTGCTCTCGGGGAGCAGCTTCCACGTGTTGTCGAGGAAGCGCGCCGGATCGTTATCGGAGAAGTTCTCGACGTCGCGGTTCCCGAGGCGCACCGCACGCCGCACGATCTCGTCGCGCACCTCGCTCGCGAGCGCGAGCGCCCCGAGCCGCGCGTGCAGCTCGGTCGCGGGATCGGGACGGAACGGGATCGTCTGCTCGATGCACGCGGCGATCGCGATCCGCTGCTCGCGATCGAGCGCGCTGGCGAGCTGCACGGCGGCGACCAGCGCGGACGACAGCTCGTTGAGGCCGGACGTCGGCGTCACGAGATCTCCGACGGCGCGGCCGAACACCGCGAGGACGTCGGCCGTGACGGGCTCCCCGGCGGCGGGCAGGATCCGCCAGCCCCCGACCTCGGGGGAGAGCAGGCCGGCGAGCTCGTCGCGCATCGAGCGCGGCGGTCCCTGGTCGACCTGGATGTACACGGCGTCGTGGTAGAGCGCCGCGATCACCTCGAGCGGATCGCCGTCGGCGAGCAGGCCGACCACGTGATCGTGGTTGTGGAACTCGCGCCCGGCCGCGGACAGCGCCGCGTGGATCGAGAACCCCCAGCGCTCGACGTCGGGCGTCTCGGCGCGCGAGCCGAGGTCATGGAGCGCCCGCCACAGCGCGTTGACGATCTCGTGGACAGGTGACCGCTGACCCATGAACCTCGCCCACGGTATCACGCAGGCGGGCGCTCGCGAGGGCTCGCGCGCATACAAGGCCCGCTCGGCGGAGAGGTCGGTAAGCCGAGTTCTGTGTCGTGGCGATCATTCATCTAGGCCCACCATTGCTGATGGGCTCGAGCGACCAACCCGGAGTCATCGTGCGGGCCACACGACCCCTGTCTGGTCTTGCTTCGGGTGGGGTTTGCCGTGCCCCCGCTGTCACCAGCGGGGCGGTGCGCTCTTACCGCACCGTTTCACCCTTACCTCCCTCGCGGGAGGCGGTTTGTTTTCTGTGGCACTTTCCTGCGAGTCACCTCGACTGGCCGTTAGCCAGCACCCTGCCCTGTGAAGCTCGGACTTTCCTCCCGCGGTGGACCCGGTGACCCGGGCCACCGCCGGCGATCGCCTCGACCTCTCCGTCGAACGAGCGAGGGAACGTCTACCACGCCTGGGCCCGGCTCGGAAGTGGGCGGTTGTAGAGCCCCTTCTTCAGATTTCGGCGGATGGTGATCGCCTCGCGGATCACCTTCCACATGTCCTCGAGCGGGTTCACGCGCGAGCGGTTGTCGTCCTTCCACTCGATCCCGACCTCGGCGATCGCGAACCCGCGGCGCTTCGCCAGCGCGAGGATCTCGAGGTCGAACGCCCAGCCGTCGATCGTCGCGCGCTTGAACAGGTCGCGCGCGGCCTCGGCCGTGAACGCCTTGAACCCGCACTGGGTGTCGCGGATGCCGGGGACCAGCGACCGCTGGATGACCTTGTTGCAGAGCCGGCTCCACAGCACGCGATACATCGGCTGCTTGACGTCGGTCCGCGCGCCGTCGGCGTAGCGCGAGCCGATCGAGATCTCCGCCGTGCACGCGATGATCGGCGCGAGCAACCGCGGCAGCTCCTCGGGCGGCATCGAGCAGTCGGCGTCGCACATGACGCGGATCTGACCTCGCGCGGCGAGCATGCCGCGGCGCACCGCGGCGCCCTTCCCGGCGTTCGGGCTCTGGCGCACGAGCCGGAGGTTGGCGATCCGTGCGGACGCCTGCTCGACGACCGCGCACGTCCCGTCGCGAGAGCCGTCATCGACGACCACGATCTCGTAGCGCAGCGGCTGGTTCGACAGGAAGGCGTGCAGGCGATCGAGCGTCGGCGAGATCCGATGCTCCTCGTTGTACGCGGGCACGACGATGCTGAGATCCACACACGGGACCAGATTCGACATACGAGTCTCCTCGAGCGTGCGCAGCGACGAGCGCTGCGGCGTGTTACGCGGCGCGGCGGTCGAGCTCGACGTCCGCTTCGACGTCGTCGACGATCTCGACCGGCTCCGGCCACGGGGCGCGAGCGACGGAACGTGGGAACACGAGCGTCTTCTGCGCCGGGTACGTCCAGACGATGAACACGAGGACGGCGCAGATGAGCTTCGCGAGCATGTACTGCACGCCCAGCTGCACCGCGACGATGTTCATCGCCAGGGCCATCAACAGCGCCGTCGCCAAGGCCACCGCACCGAAGCGACTGAGCTGTTGAAGTGTGATCGGCGACCGATCACGGAACGCGATGTACTTGTTCAACACGAAGTTCATCGCGGCACCCGCGCCCGCGGCGAAGAAGGCCGCGACCGGGACCGACACGTTGGACTCGACCAGGAGGACGAGCGCCGAGATGTCGAACAGCGTCGCGACCACACCGCCGAAACCGGCGGTCAGCAGCTGGCGGGGTTGCTTCACGCTCAAGGTGGAGAGCACCCCTTATGCCACGACTCCGCGCCTAGTAGTTGCGCACATCTATCGAATCGGGGTGTCCAAGACCTGACACCTCTACGGTGGTTCGACCACTGGAACGTCGGATTTTTCGTCGGGTGTCTCCTCATCAGCACAAGCCCGACCGGTGCGCGGGACCAGCAGATCGGTCGCGCCGGCGAGCAGGCGCGTGGGGCCGCCGTCGAGCTCGACGATCGTCACGCCGTCGTCGCCCGCCAGCGCGAGCCGCCGCTCTCCGATCCAGGAAATCGCGAGACCTCCGGTGGCGCGGCCGACCTCGGTCACGGTCCCGGTCGCGGCGTTCGCGACGTACGCGAGCGCGGAGATCGCCCCCGGTGCGCACGGCGCATCGGGCTGCGCCACGAACGCGAGGTGGGCGCGCGATGGCGACCACGCGATCGTGTGCCCGGCGATCAGCGCGGCGCCGGGCGCCGACACCACGCGGTTGGACGAGCCGAGACGGATCGCGCTGGCGAGCCCGTGCTCGTCCCAGTCCGCCGAGATCTTCTCGATCGGCAAGCTACGCAGCTGCAGGGATCGCGGATCGATCTCGAGCCGGGGGCCCGCGGGTGCGCGCGTCTTCGCAGGGAGCCTGGCGAGCGTCCCGTCGTCCTTGCGGTGACGCCAGCGCGCCTTGGGCACGGAGCTGCCGAGCCAGAAGCCGACCGGCGACCTCGTGCTGTACGCGAGCGTCACGGGACCGGGGGTCGCGATCGAGACAGGGCTCGTCGTTCGCCCGTGCGCGAGCTCGATCGTTCCCAGCGCGAGCACTGGCGTGGAGGACGCCGTGTCGCGCACGACGTACGCGAGGCGGTCCCGGGTGGGGCGCAGGGCGCCGATCACCGCGCCACCGGTGCGCGTGAGAGGGAGCCAGCGAGAGGCGTCGACGTCGACCGCGTACAGGTCGCCTCCCGCGAGCACGATCGTCGCGCGGGCGAGCGCGTCGAGGTACGCGGCGCGATCGCGCTCGACGTGCTCGCGCCAGGCGGCGCCCGGTGCGGACGCGAGGAATGCTGTCAGCGCGGGGTGGACGAGCGACTCCTCGCCCCAGCGACCGAAGTCCCCCGCGACCGCGGCGTGCAGCGGCGCGACGACGGCGGCGTGCTCGCCGAGCCGGGCGAGCCCGAGCGACAGGAGCCACGCGGCCTCGAGGTGGGCCGGATCGGCGGCCAGCGCGCCGCGCGCGGCGGAGACCATGGCCGCCCAGTCCTGGCGTGCCTCCGCCTCGCGCGCCGCCTCGTACGCGGCCTGCCCCGCGCGTCCGGCCCACGCGAACGCGGCGTGCGCGCTGCCGCCGACGGGGAGCTCGGAGATCTCCGGGGGAGCGACCGGAGGCGCCTGCTGCGCGTCGGCGGGACGCTCCTCTCGCCCGGGCTGCACCTGCGCGCTGTTCGAGCCGCCCGCCCGGGCGGGGTCATCCCCGCACCCCGTGCGACAGCCGCCACAGGCGACCGCGACGAGCGTCACGGCGAGCAGGGCCCGAGCTGACATCGCTTCTCGCAGTAGCACGGCGGCTCCGTCGGGAGGGAGTCTCGGCGCCCATTGCCGGCGCTCCCGCATCCTGTTATGAACCGCCGCCCGTGTTGCGCCGTACGTTCCCTGCTGCGTTGCTCTCCGTGAGCTGCCGGGGGACGTCTGCGTCGGATTCCCGGACGCCGGTGCGTGCGGTGCTCGAGCTGCGGAACGCGCGAGACGACCTCACAACCACGCTGTCCCCGGGGCGGCCGCGTCGGGCGGTCGTCGACGGGGTCGAGCTTGCCGAGGTCGGCCCGACGAACGCAACCACAACTCTTCGCGATCGCGCGCACTCCGCGCGCGTGGTCGCTCGCGAGGGAGCCATGCGGCTCCGCGCGACGCTCGCAGGACATCGCGTCTCGGACGTGGATCGCCGCGCGACCGATGATCTCTGGCTCGCGGTCGTGCCGGCCGCCGAGCTCCTCCCCGAGGTGCGCACGCTCGCTGCGTGTCACCGCTTGCTCCCCTCGCAGAAAGTCACGAACTAGTGTCCGCGCCCAACATTCGCAACGTCGCCATCATCGCTCACGTCGACCACGGCAAGACCACGCTCGTCGATGGGCTCCTCAAGCAGGCGGGGACGTTCCGCGCCGGTGAGGTCGTCGCCGAGCGCGCGATGGACTCCAACGATCTCGAGCGCGAGCGCGGGATCACGATTCTCAGCAAGTGCACCGCCGTGACCTGGAAGGGCACGCGGATCAACATCGTCGACACGCCGGGACACGCCGACTTCGGTGGCGAGGTCGAGCGCGTGCTCGGCATGGTCGACTCGGTGCTGCTGCTCGTCGACGCCTACGAGGGCCCGATGCCGCAGACGCGGTTCGTGACCCAGAAGGCGTTCGAGATGGGGCTGAACCCGATCGTGGTCGTCAACAAGATCGACCGCCCGGGCGTGGACCCGCACCAGGTCATGGACTCGGTGTTCGCCCTGTTCGACTCGCTCGGCGCGAGCGACGAGCAGCTCGACTTCCCGGTGATCTACGCGTCGGGACGCCAGGGGTACGCGATCCGCGAGCTCGGCGACGAGCCCAAGGACCTGAGCCCGATCCTCGACCTCATCCTCGAGAAGGTCCCGCCCGCCAAGGGCGATCCGGCCGCGCCGCTGTGCATGCAGGTCGCCACGCTCGACTACGACGACTACCTCGGCTACATGGCGATCGGTCGCATGCGCGCCGGGCGCGCGAAGGTCGGCGATCGCGTGCTGCTCGCGCACCGCGACGGCAGCAAGGAGGAGTTCCGGGTCCAGAAGGTGCTCGGGTTCCAGGGCCTCAAGCGGTTCGAGCTCGCCGAGGCGACGGCGGGTGACATCGTCGCGTTCACCGGCATGCAGGAGCTCAACGTCGGCGAGACGATCACGTCGATCCAGAACCCGACGATCCTCCCGCTGCTCAAGGTCGACGCGCCGACGATCACGATGAACTTCCGCGTCAACGACGGCCCGTTCGCGGGCAAGGAAGGCAAGTTCGTCACGTCGCGCAACCTGCGCGAGCGCCTGCATCGCGAGATCAAGAGCAACGTGGCGCTGCGCGTCGAGGACACCGACGACGCCGGCGTGTTCCGCGTCTCGGGCCGCGGCGAGCTGCACCTGACGGTGCTGATCGAGACGATGCGGCGCGAGGGCTACGAGCTGTGCGTGAGCCAGCCGCAGGTGATCCTCCAGACGGATCCGGACACCGGCAAGTCGCTCGAGCCGTACGAGGACGCCGTCATCGATCTCGACGAGGCGTACACCGGACCGGTCGTCGCCGAGCTCAACCGGCGCATGGGTCAGATGCGCGAGATGCGGCCGTCGGGCCCGGGGCGCACGCGCCTCGAGTACCGGATCCCGGCGCGCGGCCTCATCGGCTACCGCTCGCAGTTCATGACCGACACGCGGGGAACCGGCGTCCTCTACACGCAGTTCGCCGAGTACGGGCCGCAGGGCGGCGAGATCCGCACGCGGCAGAACGGCGTGCTGATCGCCAGCGAGGAGGGCGTGTCCAACGCGTACGCCCTGTTCTCGCTCCAGGAGCGCGGGCAGCTGTTCATCGGCCCGAACGTGAAGGTCTACAGCGGCATGATCGTCGGCATCCACTCGCGGGACAACGACCTCGTCGTGAACCCGAACAAGGCCAAGAAGCTGACCAACATCCGCACGACCGCCGCCGACGAGAAGCTGATCCTCGCGCCGCCGCGCCAGCTCACCCTCGAGTACGCGCTCGAGTTCATCAACGACGACGAGCTGGTCGAGGTCACCCCCGAGTCGATCCGGCTGCGCAAGCACGTCCTCGATCACAACGTCCGCAAGCGGTTCGAGAAGAAGGCCTCGGACGTCGACGCGTAGCCCGCGTCCGGGGTCAGACCCCACTTGCTCAACTTGCGTCCGACATGCGGACGTCCTCCGATTTCGCGCACGCTAGAGCTGGCAGGTTCTGAACGGGCGCTCGTCCGAGGCGAGAGCGAAGCGATGGCCCGAAGCGGGCTGGTGGAGAACGCGTAGACCTCGCGCTCCGAGAGTCCCTGCGGCTACCGGCTCACGCGCGGTCGAGGGCCACGTGGGTGATGACGAGGCGCGGATCCGGAACGGAGGTGCGCGTTGTTCGAGCGGTGCGCTCCGTGCGGGCGCTCGGCCCGAATCCGGCGCGGTGACGCCTGCGACGGCGTCCCCTCCCTCCCGGAGCGCGCCGCCGACTGGCCCCAGCGAGGTGAGAACACCGCGAGGCGCACGTCCGGAAGCCCCACGCGAGGGGGCCCGAAGCGCCCACCAGGGGCTCGCAGGCGTCGATCATCCGGCGCTCAGCGGCGCCCCTCCCCGATCGATGCACGAGAGCGCGTCGCGACATCGCCGACGAGGCCGTGTCGGGTCAGAGCGTCGCCAGCTCGAAGATCGCATCGCTGCCGTGCGTCGCGACGAAGTCCCAAGTCCGGGCGACGTCGGCGCGTTGCTCCGCATCGAGGGCGAGGGCGGCATCCTGCGCGACAGGTAGGCCCGTGCAGCCGGCATGTCGCACACGATGGCGAGACCATCTCGCTTCGTCGACCACCTCGGGTTCCTGCGCGCTCCACGCGAGGCCCGCGGGGAGAAGGTGCGTGACGTCGAGGGTCGTCAACGGGGCGAGCACTACATGCGCGAGTCGTTCGATCGCGTCCAGGTCCTCTGCGACACCATGAGCGCCGACGCGTCGGGTACAGGAAGCAGAACGGTCCCCGCCTTGACGTGGGCCCCGCCACGACGAGACCGCAACAGAACGAAGACGAAGGCGGGACCGAGACACGATGGCGAACGTACGGCGGGCAGCGGCCGCGGCAGTCGCAAGCGGGGGCCCGCGTACGTCCGAGGTGCTAGTGCGAACGCCGACGAGCGCCCGACATCGCAGTCCGCTTCGAGCGCTTCCGCTTCGCGCGCCCGACCTCGAGATCGCGCATCGCCCTTCGCCGGGTGGTCTCCGACGCCTCACCCTTCTTCGGCGGCGGCACGAGCTTCCCTGCCCGACGCTCGCGTGACAGCTTGATCGCGAGGGCCTGGGCCTGCTTCCTCGAACGAGCCATTCACCGCGGGACTGCACCACGCGTTCCAGGCAGCTGTGGCGCGAGCGTGCAGCGCGAGGAACACGCGTTGCAGCCTGGTGAGTAGGCGCCCGTTCTCCGTGATCCTGCTGCTCACCACGGCGGCGACCACGCCCTCGCGCGGCTGTCCGCTCGCTCCGAGGAACCGCGAGCCGCGCGAGGCGCGAACGCGAGCCTGCGAGTCACCTCCGATGCGTTCGCGCTCGATAGACCGATCCCGAGCGAGCTCGCGTGCGAGGGCGCGAACGTGTCCCCTCTTCTCGCCTGGTCTCGCGCGCCCGCCGCGACGCAGAGCATCGCGATCCTGATGGACGATCCCGACGGGCCGGGGGCACGGCGACACACGGGATCTTTGCCGAACATCCCGCCGACCACGACCTCCTCGTGCGCGGGCACGTCGCCGCCCGAGGTGCGATCGCGACGATGAACGACATGGGCAATCGTGGCCGCCGAGCCGCCGCCACCGCTACTGTTCCAGGTGTTCGCGAGCGACACGCGAACCCCGCAGCCAGGCAGCCGCGCCGAGCTGCTCCCTACGAGAGAGGGACACGTCCTCGCCAAGGGCGAGCTCGTCGGCACGTTGCAGGAGCAGCGGTGAGCCGAACGAGCTACTGCGCCGCGCGGGCGGGGACCACGGTGACCTCGAACAGATACGTCGGCCGGCCCTCGACCTGGTAGGTGCCGACGCGGCAGAGCGTCTTGCCGATCTTGCGGCCGGTCACGACGAACGCGTTGGTCTCCTGATCCTTGTTGCGCATCTCGGCGCGCACGAGCTCCGGATCATCGCAGTGGTGCCCCATCGCCCAGCCGACATCGCGTGCGACCGTCTGCCCGACGGCAACGACCACGGTCTGAACGTCATCGGCGGTTGCGGCCGCAGGCACCACCAACAGCGCGAACGCGACGACGCTCGAGGACGTGAGGACGCGGCGCATGTGAAGGTTGTAGCAGCGCACAGCGCCGAGCGGAACTCCGCGTCCGAGGCCCTGGACATCGCGCGCGCCCCGAGCAGTGCCACAGCGAGCTCACGGGCGATCCGGGATGGCGCCGGAGGTGCCCCATCTCGCTCGGCTGGACGTCGTGGGCTCGAGCCACGTCCGCCGGGGTCAGAAGTGCTCACGACCGGTAGCACGGTCTGGAGCCGCGCCATCGTCAACGCGGTGCGCGCCGCGGCGCCGCCGAAGCGGTGCGGTCGTCGCCAGACGACGACGCAGGCCGGAGGGGCCTCCATGTACCCGTTCGCGCTCGCGCAAGGCGTCGACGGTTCTTCGGCGGGCGCGGCCCGAGCGCCCATCCGCCTCGCGCCGCGTGTCCGCGCTCTGCTCGAGGACCGTATGTATCAGGTCGAGCGAGAAGGGCCGGATACCGGACGCAAGTTGAGCAAGTGGAGCCTGACCCCCTAGCGGGCGGCGACGAGAGCGGCGATCGTGGCGGCGGCCGCAGGGGACGCGCGCTCCGGGTCGAGCGCGTCGGCCCAGCCGTCGACGCGGCGCTGCCAGTTCGGGCGCTCGTGGACGGTGCCGGGCACGTTGTGCGGGACCGGATCGAGGGCGAGGTCGTCGAGGCTGACGAGCACGATCTCGGCGGGACCGACGGCGAGATCCGTGGTCGCTCCGACCATCGCGCGCTCGACGTCGGTGAGCGGATCGCCCGCGGAGATGCCGCTCGGGCTCGCGTGCACGTGGGCGAGGAGCGCGGTGCGCTGCGCCGCGCGCTCGGTGCGCTCGGCGGTCTCCTGCTCGGCGGTGACGAGGCCGAGGTCGCGGCGATCGTCGATGTCGGCGCCGCGCCACCAGCCCGCGAACGTCGGGGTGTCGTGCGTGTTGAGGCTCGCGACGGCCTCGGCCGGCGACGGCTGCGGCGCGCGGCCGACCTCGGTCGGAAAGAACCACTGGCCGACGTGGAGCCGGAACATGCCGTGCTTCGTCATCGCGGGGCGCACCTGCGGCGGCACGGTGCCGAGGTCCTCGCCGACGATCGCGCACCGTGACCGGCTCGACTCGAGCGTGAGGATCGCGAACAGCTCCTCGTGCGGGTACCGCAGGTATACGCCGTCCGTCGCGGGGCGGCCCGCCGGCACCGCGTAGAGCCGGAACAGCCCCATCACGTGGTCGATGCGCAGCATGCCCGCGACCTGCATGTGGTGCCGCACGCAGCGGATGAAGTAGCGGTAGCGATCGCGGCGCAGCGCCGCGGGCGACAGTGGCGGCAGGCCCCAGTTCTGCCCGCCGAGGAACAGCGGATCCGGCGGCGCACCTGCGGCGAGCTCGGTCAGGAACAGATCGCGCTGCCGCCAGACCTCGTAGGCGTCGCTGTTCACGCCGACGGGCAGATCGAGGTAGAGGCCGACCCGGCTCTTCGCGAGCTCCTCGAGCTGGCGCTGCATCGCCCACTGGGCGACGACGTGCGTGTCGACGCGCGCGCGATCGGCGCCGAACGAGTACGCGTGCTCGCGGCTCTCGAGAGGCGGCATGCTGTCGCGCCACGGAGATGGCCACGCCTGCCAGCCGGCGCGATACTGCTCGCCCATCGCGCGGAACGCGGCGTAGTCGTAGGCGCCGGTCTTCTGCGCCCACGCGTCGATCTCGACGGCGAGCTGCGGCTTCGCGAGCAGCCGCTCGGCGATCCGATCGAGCGCCGCGCGCCGCCACCGGTACTGCGCGCGATAGTCGATCGGCGCGTCCGGCACGATCGGCGGAGCGGTGGGCGGCTCGACCCCTGCGTCCGCCGAGAGCGCGGCCAGATCGAGATAGAGCTCGTTCCAGAACAGCCGGCTCGCCGGGCTGTAGGGGCTGAACATGCATGGCTCGTCGAGGAACTGCGCGAGGATCGGCAGCGTCGCGACGTAGCGCCCCCCGCGGCGCTCGACGGCCTCGAACAGCTCGCGCAACGTGCCGAGATCGCCGGCCGGGCCGGTCTCGGGCGACGCGAGGCCGTAGACGGGCGCGAACACGCCCCACCGCCGCGGCCCCTGCCCCGGACCACCCCACGCCACCGTCGGCGCGGAGATCCCGAGCGCCTCGCCCTCGACGCCCGCAGCGCGCCAGCGGACCGCGTGATACCCGTTCTCGCCCTCGAGAAAGATCTGCGCGCGGCGGACGCAGTGCACGACGCCACCGGGCCACGCGTGACCGTCGGCGGGGAGATCGAACATCCGACCGTGGGCCCGGATCCGCTGTCCGCCCTCGGTGGTCACCTCGACCTCCCAGTCGAGGTTGTCCTCGGCGGGCACCGCGAACGGCACCGTGAGCGAGCCGTCCCAGCCGATCACGACCGGCGGGGCGACCTCGGTCCACCGTGCGCGCTCGAGCACCGCGAGCGCGGTCCCGGCGTCCTCGGGGCGCTCGAGCGGAAAGCCCAACCCGGGGGCGAGCGCGCGCAACGCGGAGAGCACGGCCTCGTCGCTGGCCGCCGTGTGCTCGCCGCGCCAGTTCGTGTACTCGACGTCGAGGCCGGCCGACTTCGCGAGCTCGCGCAGCGCGCTCACGCGGGCCTCAGCCGACCAGGCGCAGCCACCAGCCCGGCATCAGGCCGAGCTCGAGGACGATCAGCGGGCACACCGCCATCACGAACACCAGGCCCGCCGAGCGCGTGGTCACGAACGGCTGAGTCGCCTCGCGGAAGTACATCGCCGTGACGATCCGCAGGTAGTAGTAGATGCTGATCGCCGAGTTCACGACGCCGACCACGACGAGCCACAGGAGCTGGCCGTCGTGGACCTCCATCGCTGCCTTGAACAGGTAGAACTTGCCGAAGAAGCCACCCGTCGGCGGCATCCCGCCGAACGACAGCAGGCACACGGTCATCGCGAGCGCCGCGGCCGGGTGCTGCGCGGCGAGGCCGGCCCAGTCCTCGATCAGCAGCCGCTCGCGGCCCTTGGAGCCGACGTAGGCGACCACCGCGAACGCGCCCATCGTCGAGAACGCGTACGCGATCAGGTAGTAGACGATCGACTGGTTGGCCGTCGGCGAGCCGAGGCCGAGCGCGCAGATGCCGACGAGCAGCACGCCCGCGTGCGAGACCGAGGAGTACGCGAGCATGCGCTTCACGTTCTCCTGGCGCACCGCGGAGATGTTGCCGATCGTGATCGTCACGGCCGCGATCACCACCATCGGGCTCGCCCAGCCGAGCGTGCCGAACGGGATGATGTCGCCGCCGAGCGCGACGCCGAACACGCGGATCATCGCGGCGATCGCCGCCGCCTTGACCGCCGCCGCCATGAACGCCGTCACCGGGGTCGGCGCGCCGTCGTAGGCGTCGGGCGCCCACATGTGGAACGGCACCGCCGCGATCTTGAACCCGAACGCGACGACGAGCAGGAACGCGCCCGCGACCACGAGGCCCGGGTTCACGGTCTGCGCCAGCATCGTCTGCATCTTGACGAGGTTCGCCGTGCCGGCCGCGCCGTAGAGCAGCGCGAGGCCGTACATCAGGAACCCGGTCGCGAACGCGCCGACGAGGAAGTACTTCATCGCCGCCTCGTTGCTGCGACGCGAGCGCCGGCGCATCGCCGTCATGACGTACACGCCGATCGACATCGTCTCGATGCCGAGGAACACGGTGACGAGGTTCGCCGCGTGCGCGAGCATCACCATGCCCGAAGCGGACAGCAGCATGAGGCCGTAGGTCTCGCCGGTCTGCCAGTCGTGCTCGCGCTGGTGACCCGGCGTCATCAGCGCCGTCAGCGCGGTCAGCACGCTGAACAGCGCCGAGAGCACGTACGACGTGCGGTCGGCGAGCAGCATCTCGCCCATCAGCGAGATCCGCGCGTCGGGGCCGACCTGGCGGTACAGGATCACCGACGCCACCGCGGCGGCGACCGAGCCGGCCACGGTCAGGCCGACGAGCGCCGTGCGATCGCGGCCGCGATAGAACGCCTCCGCGAGCACCAGCAGCATGCCGACGATCGCGAGGATCAGGTACGGGACGAGGTACCCGAGGTCTGCGGGGTTGAATCTCACTGCGCACCTCCGAAGCCAGCCTGCGGGGTGCCGGACGGCTTCATCAAGGATCCGACGCGGTCGGCGCCTCTCGCGAGCTGGTCGAGCCCCTCCTCGATCGACTTCGCCTGCGCGGTCGGCAGGCGGCCATAGACGTGGGCAGGACCGTCGGGCTCGGCGACGCGGCGGTGGTAGTCACGGATGAACTTCTGGACGCTGGGCTCCATCACCTGGAGCGCCGGGCGCGGGAACATGCCGAGCGCGAAGATCAGCACGACCAGCGGGAGGAAGGTCGCCAGCTCGCGGCCCGACAGGTCGCGCAGGTGGCCGTTGCGGGCCTTGTCGAGCTTCCCGAAGAACACCTTCTGGAACATGTACAGCAGGTAGATCGCGCCGAGGATGACGCCCGTGGTCGCGAGCGCGCCGAGAAGGCGCGGCATCGGCAGGTAGCTCGGGAACGCCTCCGGGAACGTGTCCCCGGAGATGAACGTGCCGAACAGCGTGAGGTACTCGCCGACGAAGCCCGACAGCGCCGGCAGACCCGCCGAGCCCATGACCACGATCAGGTACAGGCCCGCGAACAACGGCATCTGCTTCCAGATGCCGCCGTACTCCGCCATCCGGCGCGTGTGGCGGCGCTCGTAGAGCACGCCGATGCCGAGAAACAGCCCGCCCGTCGTGAGGCCGTGCGAGAGCATCGCGTAGATCGAGCCCGAGATGCCCATCGCGGTCAGCGTGAAGATGCCGAGCGCGCAGAAGCCCATGTGGCTCACCGACGAGTACGCGACGAGCTTCTTGACGTCGTCCTGCGAGAAGGCGACGAACGCGCCGTAGATGATGCCCGCGACCGCGAGGATCGCGATCGCCGGCGCCCACTCGGCCGCGCCGTGCGGGAACAGCGGCATCGCGTAGCGCAGGAAGCCGTAGATGCCGAACTTGAGCAGGACGCCGGCGAGGATCACCGAGCCCGCCGTCGGCGCCTCGACGTGCGCGTCGGGCAACCACGTGTGCACCGGGAACAGCGGGATCTTGATCGCGAACGCGAGCGCGAACGCCGCGAAGCACCAGTACTGCGCGCCGTGCGGCAGCGCGACCTGCATCAGCGCCTCGAGATCCGTGGTGTACGTGCCGGTCACGTTCGCGTGCTGCACGTACACGTAGAAGATCGCGACGAGCATCAGCAGCGAGCCGACCATCGTGTAGACCACGAACTTGATCGACGCGTAGAGCCGGCGCTGACCGCCCCAGATCCCGATCAGCAGGTACATCGGGATCAGCATCACTTCCCAGAACACGTAGAACAGGAACACGTCGAGCGCGACGAACGCGCCGATCATGCCGGCCTCGAGGACGAGCATCGCCGCCATGAACTCGCGGGCGTGGCGCTCGACCGACTTGACCGTCCCGAGCAGCGTCAGCGGCATCAGGAACGTCGTCAGCAGCACGAGGAGGACCGACAGCCCGTCGACGCCGGTCTTGAACCGCGCGCCGAGGCCGGGGATCCACTCGTGGTCGAACACGAGCTGATATCCATCGAACTTCACGTTGAAGTACCGGAACATCAGCAGCGAGACGAGGAACGTGACCGTCGTGAACACGAAGCCGAGGCCACGGTGCAGCGTGGACTCCGTGCGCGGCGCGCACATGACGAGGATCGCGCCGAGCAGCGGCAGCGCGATCAGGAGCGGGAGAAGGAACGAGCCCGGCATGACTTACTTCGCCTCCTGGGCCTTGGCCGCGTCGTCGGCCGGCAGCCGCAAGACGCGCGTGACGACCCTCGTCTTGCGCGTGATCGGATCGTCGATGAACAGCGAGACCTTCGCGCCGGTGTCACCCCGCAGCACGTCGATCTCGAGCCCCTCGTAGGGCTTGCGCGTCTTCGGATCGATGTCCGGCGTGCCGTCCCCGTCGACGTCCCAGCGCAGCTTCGACGTCGAGGACATGAGCCCCGCGCCCGGCTGCGCCGTCAGGTGCACGCGATCACCGACCACCTCGTAGTCGAACGTCGGCTTCTCGCTCCAGTCGGTGACGAGGAACAACACCGCGGCGCCGACGACGATCCCGGCGATGTAGCGCTGCACCTGGCCGTTCTGGAACCACCGCGCGAGGCGGCCGAACACGCTGACGACCATCGCCACCCCGTTGACCGCGATCGTGTCGATGAGGAACCGGTCGACGACCTCGTACAGCCCGCGCGCGACGACCCGGAACGGGCGCACGAACGCGGCCTCGTAGATCTCGTCGACCCACAGCTTGTTCTTGGACGCCTCGTACGCGCCGTGCAGCGGCCCCTCGGTGAGCCGCGCCACCGTCGGCGACGGGCCGCGGCCGTAGAACATCCAGGCGAGCCCGATGCCGGCGCCGCCGATCGCGAGCGCGAGCGCGGCGAGGCCGAGGATCGACCCGTCCGACGCGTGGCCCATGATCGCCTGGCCGGCGTTGACGCCGTCGGGGCCCGGGTTCCACCACGTCGGCGTGACGCTCGGCGCGAGCCAGCTCGACAGCGCGTGGGTGATGCTCGGCAGCTTGATCCCGGTGAGGTGCGGGAACCCGATGAGGCCGGCGATCGTCGCGAGGCCCGCGAGGATCACGAGCGGCATCGTCATCGAGCGCGGCGACTCGTGGGCGTGCTTCGCGGCGTCGCTGCGCTCGCTGCCACCGAACACGAGGAAGTACAGGCGCCACATGTAGAACGCCGTGCCGAGCGCCGCGATCAGGAGGCCCGCCCACAGGAGCTTGCCGTACCAGACCGGCCACCCGGGCGGGTGGACCGTCCACGCGCCGGCGAGGATCTCGTCCTTCGAGAAGAAGCCGGAGAACGGGAAGATGCCGGCGATCGCGAGGCACGAGATCATGAACGTGATCCGCGTGATCGGCATGTGCCGGCGCAGGCCGCCCATCTTCGTGATGTCGCCCGACGACTGGCCGTGCGCGCCGACGTGCTCGATGCCGTGCTCCATGCCGTGCATGACCGAGCCGGCGCCGAGGAACAGGCACGCCTTGAAGAACGCGTGGGTGCCGAGGTGGAAGATCGCCGCGACCCAGTTGCCGGTGCCCGCGGCGACGAACATGAAGCCGAGCTGGCTCACGGTCGAGTACGCGAGGACCTTCTTGAGGTCGGTCTGGGCGAACGCCATGAACGCCGCTGCGAGCGCGGTCAGCATGCCGATCGTCGACACGACGATCAGCGCGGTGGTCGACGCCGAGTACAGGAACGACAGGCGGACGACCATGTAGACGCCCGCCGTCACCATCGTGGCGGCGTGGATCAGCGCGGAGACCGGCGTCGGGCCCGCCATCGCGTCGGGGAGCCAGACGTACAGCGGAAGCTGCGCGCTCTTACCGCACGCGCCGATGAACAGGAAGATGCCCGCCGCCGCCGCGAGGCGCTCACCGCCCCAGAACGGCTGGACGTACGCCGCGCCCTGCGTGGTCTGCTCGAGCTGCTCGAAGTCCAGCGTCTTGGTCGCCCAGAACAGCAGGAACATGCCGAGCAGGAAGCAGAAGTCGCCGATGCGGTTCACGACGAACGCCTTGCGGCCGGCGTTCGCGTAGCTCTCGTTCTCGTACCAGAACCCGATCAGGAGGAACGAGCACACGCCGACGCCCTCCCAGCCGATGAACATCACCGGGAGGTTCGCGCCGAGCACGAGGATCAGCATCGCGCCCGTGAACAGGTTCAGGTACCCGAAATACGCCGCGTAGCGCGGCTCGTGGGACATGTACCCGGTCGAGTAGATGTGGATCAGCGTGCTGCAGCCCGTGACGATCAGGACCATCACGCTCGACAGCGTGTCGAGGCGGAACGCGAGCTCGACCTTGAAGCTGCCGACCTCGATCCACGTGTAGACCGTCTGCGCGATCCCGGTGCCACCCGAGCCCGCCTTGTACGCGCGCCAGACGTCACCGCCGCCGAGGCCGGGGATGCCGAAGATCAGGTAGATGCACAGGGCGAACGCCGCCGCGACCGCCGCGATCGCGATCGTGTGGACCGCGCCGCGCGACAACCTGCGCCCGAGCGTCAGGTTGAGGAGCGCGCCGAGCAGCGGCAGCAGCGGAATCCATGCAAGGGAAGGGATGGAGCTCATGGCGCCTAGTGCCTCAGCGTGGTGAGTCGATCGACGTCGACGTTGCGCCGCCCGCGGAACACCGCCACCACGATCGCGAGACCCACGGCCGCCTCGGCCGCCGCCACCG
>Ga0164243_10004756_pt1 | contig 21090 bp, 20 predicted proteins | sample OricompcompostOP_FD_108781 | JGI IMG/M metagenome (GOLD analysis project Ga0164243, IMG submission 108781) | Organic Plus compost microbial communities from Emeryville, California, USA - Original compost - Organic plus compost (OP) | ecosystem: Engineered > Solid waste > Mixed feedstock >...
GAACGCATTACTCGACCTAGCCGCCGCGCGGGCGTCGTTTTTCAAAAGCCCAATCTTCTGCCGTGGAAAACCGTTCTGGACAATGTGCTGCTACCGGCCACGACACTAAAGTTGCCCACGGCCCCCGCTCGCCAGCGAGCGCAGGACCTGCTCGAACTCGTCGGGCTATCCGGCTTTGCAGGCAACTATCCCTATGAGCTCTCTGGCGGCATGCAGCAGCGCGTCGGGATTGCCCGCATGCTCCTGCCGGATCCGGATCTATTGCTGATGGACGAGCCCTTTGCCGCCCTGGACGCCCTGAGCCGCGAAGCGCTGACGCTAGAGCTGCAACGCATCTGGAGCACGCAGAAAAAGTCCGTGCTGTTTATTACGCACAGCATTCCTGAAGCCGTATTCCTCGCAGATCGCATCCTGGTGATGTCCCCTCGCCCGGGGCGCATCATCGAAGACTACCGTCCCGGCCTGCCACGTCCACGTACGCTCGAGACGCTGAACGACGCAGACTTCACCGCAGCCTGCCATCACTTGCGACGCCATTTCACCCATGCTCAAGCGACTTGATATCACCGCGTTTCTCTATCCGCTCATCAGCCTGGCCGTCCTGGTTCTGGTGTGGCACGTATCGATCGAGATTTTCACCATCCCCGATTACCTGCTGCCGCCGCCGGCATCCGTATTCTCAGCGCTATACCACGGCCTGATTTCCGGAGAGCTCTGGCCGCACATCGCTACAACCTTGGAGGAAACTCTCAGCGGCTACGCGATAGGTTGCGGCCTGGCGGTATTCATGGGCGCATTGCTGGCCGAATCCCGCACCTTTGAACGATTTTTCTATCCCTTGCTGATCGGCCTGCAAGCCATGCCTAAAGTCGCCCTGGGCCCGATCATTCTGGTGTGGTTCGGTTTCGGCATGGCGTCCAAAGTCGTCCTGGTGGCGCTCGTCTGTTTCTTTCCTCTCTTTGTGAATACGGTAAATGGGATCAAGCGCACCGATCCTGAATTGCTGGACGCATGCCGCGCATTCTCTGCTTCGCGTCTATACCTGCTGCTGCACGTGAAGCTGCCCGCAGCATCGGGAGAAATCTTTTCCGGCCTGCAGATTGGCGTATCGCTCGCTCTGATCGGCGCTGTCGTGGGCGAGTTTCTCTCCGCACAACAGGGTCTGGGCTACTTGATCGCTTCCGCATCGGTCAGCATGAGTTTGGCGACCATGTTCTCCGGCGTGCTGCTGCTCGCCGCCATAGGCTTGACAGGCTCGTTGATCATGCGAGCCATCCATCGGCGTGTTGTTTTCTGGGAAGCACGATCCGAGAAAGCCGGCCGCTAAGTGCCACGACTGCCACATTACTGTCGCAGAGGAGTATGCTGACAACAACGGCGGGGATCATTACCGTCGATGGCGATACTTGTCCACGCCGATACTCGCGCGGAGGACGTGTCGAGATACGAACGATGTCTTGACCGTCACACCGCACAACCTTGACGCCTGAACAAGGGAGAGCGACCATGACGCTGCTGCTGACCACCTCTGATGTCGTCTCGCTGGTCGAACGTCAAACGCTGCCTCATTTGCTGGGTCAATTGGAGCAAGCCATTCATGACGACTTCCTGCATTGGCGGGAATTCGACAAATCGGCGCGACTGGCAGCGCATTCTCCCAATGGCGTCATCGAGTTGATGCCGGTGTCCAATGACCGGCTCTATAGTTTCAAATACGTCAATGGCCATCCCAAGAACCCGCGCTTAGGGTTGCCGACCGTCATGGCGTTTGGCGCGCTGGCTGAAATCGCCACGGGAAAACCGCTGCTGATCAGTGAGTTAACGCTCACGACCGCATTGCGCACGGCGGCAACCTCGGTCATGGCGGCCCACGCGCTGGCACGTAAAAATGCACGCACGATGGCGTTGATCGGCAACGGCGCCCAAAGCGAATTTCAGGCCTTGGCCTTTCATCACCTGTTGGGGATCGATGAATTGCGTGTCTACGACATCGATCCCGAGGCCACACGCAAGCTGGTCGACAACCTCTCATCCGCGCCTGATTTACGCATTATCGCAGCCGACAGCACTGCCGCCGCAGTACGCGGAGCCGACATTGTCACGACGGTCACTGCCGACAAGACCTATGCCACCATCCTGACGCCCGACATGGTCGAGCCCGGCATGCATCTGAACGCTGTGGGTGGAGATTGTCCCGGCAAAACCGAGTTGCATCCCGTCATACTGAGCAATGCCCTGACCTTTGTCGAATTCGAGCCCCAGAGCCGTATCGAGGGCGACATCCAGCAAATGGCCGCCGATTTTCCGGTGACCGAGCTATGGCGTGTGCTCAACGGAGAGATCTCGGGCCGGAACGACGCCAACGACATCACCATTTTCGATTCAGTCGGTTTTGCCTTGGAAGACTACTCCGCTCTACGTCTGCTGTACGAACAAGCCAACCAACAGGGCGTGGGCCGTGACGTCGCATTAATACCCGAACTGCAAGACCCCAGGAATCTGTATGCGCTGATACCGTCGCAGGTTGCAGTTCAGGAATAATCCATTCCCGATGGCGATCGTACTCAATCCGTATGCTTTCCTAGAAATTCGAACCCCATCGTGCGGGCCTGATAGTACAGGCCGCCGTCCTGCACGATCAAAAATGCCGCGCGCGTGTCACCATCATTGTGATGCGAATGCGCTGCGCCGGCCGGCGTGACCAGTGTCGCACCGGCCGTCCAGTGGCATTGCTGCTCACTCACTCGGGAATAGCACCGGTCTGCGGCCACGACCAACGTCAGGGCAGCGGAGTTATGCCGATGCGGCGATTGATGGCAATGCGCGGGCAAGGTATTCAACGACAAAGTCAAATTAGGCATCAGATTGCGGCTGTCTTCATGCGCCTGCGCCGAAAACACCACCGCCATCCCTGAGGTGCCGGCATCCGGCACGGTTCTGTAGATCGTCTCGATCTGATCAGCGATATCCTGGGCCCGAAACAATACCGCCCCGGCGTCGGGGCCCAAAGACGCTGCAGCAACCGCCCGCAAGCCGTGATGGGCCAGCATAGGCTCGTCTGTCACCAGCCATGCGACGCAGGCGGCTTCGCCGGTATTGGTCACAGTATGCGCCCCTGCCGGCAGATACAACACATCACCTGTATCGACACGCTGATCGGCCTCTCCATCCAGATTCACGACCTGCATCGATCCGCGCATGACGTACCAGATGGAACCGCTGGCGGCAAAGTTCGCCGCCAAGGTTTCGCCCGCATTAATGCGGGCGTACCTGGCCAGCATGAAAGGGGTTGTCGCAGGGTATGGCGTAGCCAAGGCCGCTGACTGATCGCATTCAACATAGCCTGTGGCCGCCTCGTCCCGCAGAGCCGCCGCGATGGGCTCAGAGAAAATTCCTGCGGGTACTTCAGGCAAGCTGATATTGAACGCGTTAGCCGAATTGAAGTATCGCGCACGGCGTTCGGCCGCAGACAGCGGCCGGGTGGCCCTTCCCACAGGCAGTGCCGCCATGGACGCCACGCAGGGAGACTCACTTCCAGAAGACATAACGCTTTTCCAGAAAATTGATCGTGCCGAAGAAAATCAAACTCGCTGCCGAGGCGACGAAAATTGCGGACCACACTTGCACGAAATCGATTTGCAGCACAGCTTGGTATATCGTCCATCCCAAACCGCCCGTCGCCCCCAGCATTTCGGTAACGATAGCCACGATCATGCTGCGTACAGTCGAGACCCGCATACCAGCCGCTGTCAGGGGGATAGCCGCCGGCACCCGCAAGCGCCACAAGATCGCCGCCCGATCGGCGCCGAAACTGCGCATCAGATCCACTGCTCTCTGATCGACGCGATCCAGACCGGCCAAAGCATGCAGAAACACGGTAAAGCCCACGGCCAAGGCCACCATGATGACCTTGGATTCCGGACCAATACCAAACCACAGCAGAATCAGCGGCGCATAGGCCACCACCGGCACGGAATTCAACGCGGTCGCCGTAGGCAACAACACGCGGCGGGTGGCCGGCAGCATGGTCAATATCACTGCCAACAACATTCCACCGGCAGACCCCAGGCAGAATCCGCCTATGGCCTCCATCAGCGTCATCGCCGCCGCATTGCCCAAGGAGGTGCGCTGATCCACGATAGCGGCCAGAATACTGCTGACACTCGGCAATACGTAAGCAGGCAGATCAAATACCCGCGCCGAGGCTTCCCACAGTATCGCCACACCTGCCAGCCCCATCAGAGCACGTGAAGTGGCCCGCGACGGACGTAAACGATTGAGGTTCACAGCTCGCTTCTCCAGAAAACCACGCGACGCTCTGCTAATGCGACCAGCCCGTAAAAAGACGTCCCCAGCAGCCCTGACATCAGGATCGCTGCCCATAGGGCAATGACCTGCTCGTTGTACATCGCCTGCAGCAACAACACCCCTAGCCCCGTGGTGTCGCCGAACCATTCTCCGGCGATAGCGCCTAGCAAGCTCAACGTACACGCTAACCTCAGCGCCACAAAAATCTGCGGCAGCGCAGCAGGCAACTGCAAACGGAACAAGAGTTGCCAGCGCGTCGCGCCAAAGCTTCTCAATAGATCGACCTGCCGTTGATCGACGGCATCCATGCCATTCAATGTATTCACGGTGACAGGGAAGAACGTCAGGTAGAACGCGATCAATGCTTTAGCCAGTATGGTGTTGCCGAACCACAGTACGACCACTGCACCAAATGCGATCACCGGTATCGTCTGCGAAATCACAAACAAGGGGAAAATCAGTTCACGCAAGGTGCGGGAATGTTTAAACAGCACACCGTTGGCTACCCCCACCACCACACCCATAGCGAAACCCAGCAGGGTCTCACTCATCGTTCGAAAAAACCCAGTGATATAGGCGTCCGGAACGGCGATGATGGACATCACGATGTCAGACAGCCGTGGCAGGTAGTACGGCTTGATATTGCCTAGCACCACCACGCCCTCCCACAGCGCGGCGGCGATCAGAATTGCAGCCGCGCCACGCAGCGCCGTCAGCGCAGCAGACCGAAACATCGCGGCCGCGTTGCTCATGGACGCCGCTCCTCGACAGGAATGGTCTGTAGAAAACGGCCGTCAAATGCGGTGGCGACATCTACGGGCTTGGTGAGGACCTTGTTCTTGAGCAAAAACTCCTCGGTTGCCTGAATTGCTTTGGAGTCGATCCAGAACAGTCCCTCTGCCTTGGCCTGCCCCGCCGTCATCAAACGATAGGCTTCCGTGAGCATGAATTCCTGATGGGCGCGGTCCAGCGTAGGAGCGACTTTCATCACTGCGTCGACCGCTTCCTTGGGATGCGCCATGGCATCGCGCCACCCGCGGATGGACGCCCGCAAGAACTTCGTAATCAGCTCAGGCTGATCCTGTGCCGTTTTCCTGGACACGATCAGGGTATCGCGCGGAAAAGTCACGCCATAGTCCTCGGCCACGAAAGTACGCAGATTGTCCGCCCCCATCCGTTGCTTGATCGTGTAAAGCTCGTTGTACCAAGTCGCAGTGGCGACATCGACGTCCCCGTTGACGAATGGCGTGACGCTGACCTGTTGCGGCTGGATGTCTACCTTGCTGCGATCCACGCCGTTGTTCGCCAGCATGCCGAACAGCACATAATTCGCACCGGTGAACCAGGCGGTCACTTTTTTGCCTTCGAAGTCCTTCAAGCTTTTTACCGGGCCGTCTTTGCGCGTCACGAAGACAAAAGGCGTTACCTGATGCGAGACGCCTACCGACACGATGGGCATGCCTTTATCAATCGCCGCCATGACGCTATCAGTGCCGCCAGACAGACCGAACGTATCCGCACCCGTGGCAACCAGATTTTCGGTCAGCAGATTGGGGCCGCCGGGGTTGATGGTCAGATCAATGCCCTCGTCCTTGTAGTAGCCCTTCTCCAAGGCGTAATAAAAGCCCGCGAATTGCGTCTGCGGCAGCCATTTCAAGCGCAGCGTTGCTTTCACTGGATCTGCTGCCTGCGCAGCGAAAGGGACCAGTGCAGCCAGCCCCAACGTGGCCGAAGCCGCCAATACCGCCAATGTGCGTCGTTTGTTCATCATGCCCCCGGCAAGTGCCGCAAAGAAAATGGGAAGAAAAGCAACGAAGAGACGTGCTCCAGTGCCATTACGGACCAGATCGTTATCCCAACTCGCCGCGTCAAAACGGCCGCGAGCCCGCCACCGTCGTCCTGTGCATCACACGGCGATACTTGTTGTCGTCATAGGGCGTCGCGCAATGCATGGTGCAGCGGTTGTCCCACAAGATCAGATCGCCTTGCTGCCAACGATGGCGAAACACGAACTCGTCCTTGATGGCATGAGCATTCAACTCGGCCAGAAGCGTCTCAGATTCTGTTTCAGGTAAATCATTTATGCACTTCACGATATCCTGCCCCACATACAACGACAGCCGTCCTGTTGTGGGATGCGTACGCACCACCGGCTGAATCACATCTGGCGTGCGTGCCTTTTGCTCTTCGGTCAGCGGCGCACGGTCTGCAAAGGCCTTGCCGTAATAACCCGCGTACGAGTGGGTGGCGCGCAAATTCCGGATACGGTTCTGCATATCGGCCGGCAGCCCCTCATACGCCAGGTGCATGCTCGCAAACAAAGTATCGGCTCCCTCTGGCGGCACCTCGACGGCGTATAACAGCGATCCCATGCTGGGCTCGGCGACATATGACAGATCCGAATGCCAGTTCCAGCCTTCTTTATGATTACCAATGGGTTTTCCGTTTTCACTGACGTTGGAAAGCACATAGATTTCGGGCAGGCCGGTTGTCAAAAACTGCTTGAGCACATGGGTCATCAGCGGACCGAAATGGCGGCTGATTTCAACGTGACGCTCATTCGACAATTTCTGGTTTCGCAGCAGAATGAGCGAGTGCTTATCGAGTTCCTCGACCAATGCGTCGATTGCGTTATCGCTGTCTGGCGATGACAAGTCCAGGTCCAACACTTCCAGCCCGAAGCCGGGATGCAGTGGACGGGTATTCAACACAATGGGTTCCTCAAACGTAGGCAGAAGCGATGTGGAAAGCATGATTAATTCCGATACGATGGATCCTGACGATCCAGTTGACGAATGAAAGCAGGCCACTCGCGTTCGCCCGCCACCAAGATGTCGCCTTTCATTTCCCAGAATTGTCTGGCGGCTTTTTCGCAGACCTCGTGAGACGGCAAGACCAGTGGGCCGGCTCCTCCCGCCACCGACGCCTGCATCTGCAGCTGTATCTGTGCAGCGCGTTCGAAGTAATACAGCAACATGAAGGCTTCGCCCGGCGTTCGTCCCACGGTCAATAGACCGTGGTTACGCATCAACATGACCGGATGCTGGGCGAAATGCGCGATCAAGCGCTCCTGCTCATCCAGATCGATCGCCACGCCCTCGTAGTCGTGAAACGCCTGCCGCTGATAAAAGCGCATCGCGAACTGCGACAGCGGCAACAAACCATCCCGCTGGGCAGAGACCGCGATACTGGCATCCGAGTGTGTGTGCAACACGCAGACCGCATCATGGCGGCTTTGGTGAATCGCGCCATGGATGACGAAGCCTGCGGCATTGACCTGGTAAGGCGAATCGCAGAGCTTTTGACCATGGATATCGATACGTACCAGGCTGGATGCCGTGATCTCCTCGAACAACATGCCATATGGGTTAATCAGAAATTGATCATCGGTGCCCGGCACACGCAAGGAAATGTGGTTGTAAATCAGATCGTCCAAGCCTAATTTCGCCACCAGGCGATAGCAGGCGGCCAGGGATACACGAGCCTCCCATTCGGATTCGCCATACTGCTCTCGGCCAAGCTCAACCGTGTTGGATGCCAACTGAGCAGGCGCTAAGGTGATATTCATCATGGCGTTCAATGCCCTCCTTGGCTGCGCTCGCTGGCGGTGAAGGACTTCATGCTTTCTTCTTCAATCGCCTCCAACAGCACGCGCTTGAGCTTCATGAATTCGGCGGACGTCACAATATCCGCGCGACGCGGGCGCGGCAGGCTCACTGCCTGCTCCATCTTTACCTGCCCGGGCCTCGACGTCATGACCAGCACACGATCCCCGAGAAAGATCGCCTCATCCACATCGTGAGTGATGAATAAAATCGTGCGCCGATGCTTTTGCCAGACATCCAGCAACCAACGCTGCATCATCGTGCGGGTCAACGCATCCAACGCGCCAAACGGCTCATCCAATAGCATCAGGTCGCGGTTGAACATGAACGTCCTCATCAAGGCGACGCGCTGACGCATCCCACCGGACAACTCATGTGGATACTGTTTTTCAAAGCCCGCCAGACCAAACTCGGGCAACATATCCAGTGCAGCGCGCCGCGCATCGGCGCGGCGCGCCCCTTCGAGTTCTACAGCCAGAATGGCGTTATCGATCACGGTCCGCCAGGGCAGCAGCAGATCGCGCTGCGGCATGAAGGACACTTTGCCCAACAGGTCGCTGGCTTTGCAGGGTTTACCCAGGAATTCAATGCGCCCACCGTCATCGGGCTCTTCCAAACCGGCAACGATATTGAACAGCGTGCTTTTTCCGCACCCACTAGGGCCTACCACGGTCACGAACTCGCCCGGGGTGATGGACACACTCAGGTCGCTCAACGCGCGCGTCTTGCCGAACGTTTTAGACACTCCGCTCAGTGTTAACAACGGCGCAGATAACCCCTGGGCCAAGTCGGGAAGCGCAGCAGCAGTGCGGTTATCCGGATTGACGGAATACATAGCGCGTGAGGCTAATGAATGCGCGGTCATATGGGGCCCGCCTGTGCGAGCGTGGCCAACGTCCTTTTCAGCCCAAGATCCATCGTTCACTTTCCTTCCGAAATGTTTGTATGCATAAACATTGACCATGTATTTCCCGAGGTCCGACACCATCGGTAAATCGTCGCTTCATCTCTATCAAGCAATAGATGTGCCAGCATTTTTGGCCGTAAAACCCCGCTAGCGGGGCCAGAATTGCGCTAATTTGGTGCAATCCCTAGTGCACACGCAGCTCAATCTTGGGCATCTAATTATTTATTTCTTGTATACATTAGCCGCTAAAATAGGACGAACGATGACACCGGGGCTTTTCAACGCTCCCTCTTGTTCTCCTCCGCTATATTTAGAGAGACCGAAGTGAAGTTAGACTTCTCCCCCTCAACAACATCATCCGCGCCGTCCGTCACCACCCGTACACGGACGGCGTCGCCTCGCCATCAGCCGGACATGAAACCCGTTCAGAACCGCTCCGAACAGATTCAACAAACATTGGAAGCCGAGATTTTTTCGGGAAAACTGAGTCCGGGCGCACGTTTGGATGAAGTCGAGCTCGCAGAACGCTTTCAGGTATCGCGCACGCCCGTACGCGAGGCGTTGCGGCATCTGGCCTCGGGCGGCTTGATTCAAATGCGCAACCGTCAGCCCGCCTTGGTAGCGACGCTCTCGGCACACAAGCTCGTGGAAATGTTCCAGGTCATGGCAGAACTGGAAGGCCTATGCGCCCGTATGGCGGCCCGCCGCATCACGCCCGCACAGATTGCCGAGCTCAATCGTTTACACGAAGCCCTCATCTCGCTATCGAACACCGATCGGGTCGAAGAGTTCTACGACGTGAACCGGCAATTTCACGAGTTGATCTACGAGGCTTCGCAAAACGAATTTCTGGCCGAGCAAACCCGAGCCCTGCGTAACCGCATCGGCGCCTATCGTCGCCTGGTCACGCACAAACCCAGCCGTCGCGAGGGCACCATCAGCGAACATGCAGAAGTCTTGCGCTGCATCGTCAAAGGCGAAGAGGATGCGGCGGCCAATGCGATGCGCGGACATGTGAACTTGTTGGGGGAGAAACTGCTGGATTTCATCGCCCTGTTTCCCAAGGGAGCTGGATCCGAAATAGCGGGATGAGCTTGCGCGTATTGGAGTATCGGCCACCTATGGCCTTTTCTCCTTGCACATATCTTTATGCCCTTGAGCATATTGCCAATAGAGCTTTGTTCTTTGCCGACGACGTACATATCATTTCTGCTTCTATTGCAGCGCGAGTACCGCAGCGCGACACCTATAGCAGACAATGCAACGACGTACTTTCCTCTCCCTGCCCATTCTCGGCCTTGCCTATGGAGTGACACTGCGTGCTGCAAACGCAGAGACTTCCTCCACCAAACTCGTCATCGCTGATCAAAGCGAGTTGGTACGTAACCTGCTGGAGGCCAGTGGTGAGCGAGACAAGCTGAACCTGGAGTTGCCAAACTTCGCCGGCGGCCCGGCCATCTACGAAGCCATCCGTGCGGGTGCACTCGACATTGCCTACGTCGGCGACACGCCACCCATCCAGGCACGGGCCGCCGGTACGTTGCTGCCCATCATTGCGAGCTTTACTCGTGAACGCGCGCAGTACATCCTGACCTCCCGTCCAGGCCTCGTCATCAACAAGCTGGCTGAATTAAAAGGCAAGAAACTCAGCTACATCGAAGGTTCGGGCCGCCAGGTCTATTTGATCGAGGCGCTCAACCGCGCAGGATTGTCGCTGTCCGATGTCGATCTGGTTCGCCTGCGCGTAGCCGACCTGCCCGATGCCATTCGCTCAGGCGCAGTGGACGTCGCCGTACTGCAAGAGCCGCACGTTACACGCTTGACCAAGCAGGTCGGCGCCTCACCCGTGCTGGATCCAGAAGAACGCCACATTCTGCCGTCGACCAGCTATTTTTACGCACGCCCCGACGTGTTGGCTGACCCGGCCAAAGCCGCCGCCATCGGACAGTTCTTGGCGGCATTCACGCGTGCTGCCATATGGAGCAACGCCCACCAGGCCGAATGGGGTCAGGACTACTACGTCAAGTTCCAACGCATATCGCAAGACGATACCAAGGCCATTCTCGCATCGCAGTCTCCATACGTATTGCAGACCTCGACAGAAGCTATTGCCCACCATCAGAAGCTGATCGACATTCTCTACCAAGCCGGCGCCATCAAAGAACGCTTCGACGCGCGGCAATCCTTCGTCGATACCTACGACAAGATCATCACGGCATCACGCTGAGACCCGTTTTTAAGCAGACATAACCCTCGACTGGCGTTGCTGGGTCTGGTGCAACGCCAAGGAGGCCATCATGACGAAAGCCCTTCAAAACACCTTGGCATATGCGCCAAGCCAAGTCCACCATCGCGCCACCTCAGCACCGTCCGCACGCCCGGTCAACCTCGTGCCCGCACGCTTGTCGCCAGGCTGGCGACTGTCAGGCCCTGTGTTGCTCCTCGTGCTCTGGGAGCTCGCTTCGCGCACTGGCCTCCTGTCGCCTGAAACGCTCACTGCGCCATCAACCGCTCTGGTGACAGGCTACGACATGATCGCCGACGGCACCCTGCTACCTCATTTTCTTGCCTCCGCTGCACGCGCGTACACAGGGCTGGCGCTGGGCGTACTGGTAGGAGTCATCCTGGCCTTGCTATCGGGGCTCACACGGACAGGCGAGGCCCTGATCGATGGTGTCGTTCAGATCAAACGTGCCATCCCAACGCTGGCCTTGATTCCATTGGCCATTATCTGGCTGGGCATCGGAGAGGCAATGAAGGTCTTCCTGATCTTCACTGCCGTGCTGGTTCCTGTTTACATCAATACGCATGCCGCTCTGCGTGGCATAGATATCGGTCATGTCGAACTGGCCACTACCCTAGGCCTGACACGCCGCGAGTTCATCCGTAAAGTCGCGTTGCCAGCCGCTTTGCCCGGTTTCTTTGTGGCTCTGCGTCTGGCTGTGGCCTTGTGCTGGACCGCGCTCGTGGTACTCGAACTCATCAATACTCAGACCGGTATCGGCTATTTGATGAATCGTGCGCGCGACTGGGGGCAGACCGACATTATCGTGGTTGGCATCATCATCTACGCCACACTGGGCTTGGCTTCTGACGCTGCGGTGCGCTTTGTCGAGTCGCGCGTCCTGTCTTATCGCAGGACCCTTGGCTCATGAATTCGCCTATCGACGCCAACGGTTCGGTCATTCTGCGCGAAGTCTCACGCGCTTTCTCTGGCAAGACCATCCTGGACCGGATTTCACTGGACATAGAGCCCGGGCAGTTTGTTGCTCTGCTGGGGGAGTCAGGATCAGGGAAGACAACGCTATTGCGAGCACTTGCCGGCCTCGACCTGGATGCTAGCCGGACAGGACACATCAGTGCGCCCACCAATTTCTCGGTCCTGTTCCAGGACGCCCGGCTGCTGCCCTGGTTAAGCGTGGGTGACAATCTGCGTCTCGGGCTGCGCCGCCCCGACAGTGAGTCGGCGGTGCCTCAGATGCTCGGAGCCGTCGGTCTAGGCGACAAAGCCGACGTCTGGCCCAGTACGCTTTCTGGCGGACAAAAACAACGTGCCGCACTGGCGCGTTCGCTGCTGCGTGAGCCCACGCTGCTACTCGCCGACGAGCCCTTTGGTGCGCTCGATGCACTGACCCGCCTGCGTATGCAAGCACTGCTCTTCCAACTGATCAAACAGTATCGCCCCACCGTCATACTCGTCACCCACGACGTGGACGAAGCCCTGCTGCTGGCCGATCGTATTCTGGTGCTAAAGGACGGGCGCATCCACGAAGACCATCGCGTAACGCTGCCGCACCCGCGTCAGACTCATCAATCCGGTTTCGCCACGCTGCGCTCGGCCTTGCTGCGCAATCTGGGCGTCGAAACCGAAGTCGTTTAACGAACACCCTGCCTGGTTCGCCCTGCGAGCCAGGCAGCCGCACATTTTTCCGGCGTGACTGCCGCAGTCTTTTTGAGCAACAGATGACTCGCCCTCTGAACCGCCAATTGCACCTGAATCTCTTTCTGATGTCGCGTGGCCACCATGAAAGTGCATGGCGCCATCCCAATGCCTCGCCTCTAGCGCTGACCGACCTGGAGCTCTATGCCAAATCGGCGCGCCTGGCTGAAGCCGCAACGTTCGATGCGGTTTTTCTTGCGGACTCTCTGGTGGCAGCGACCGGGGCACGCAGCGCGCCGTCCAATGGCCTGGAACCCTTGACCCTGCTGTCGGCCCTCGCCGCATTAACGTCGCGCATCGGCCTGATCGGCACCGCTTCCACCACCTATAGCCATCCCTACACACTGGCCCGTCAATTTGCTTCGTTGGACCATATATCAAAAGGCCGTGCAGGATGGAACATCGTGACGTCGTGGGCGCCTCAGGCCGCGGCCAACTACGGTTTGGCGCAGAACGTCGAGCATAGCGAACGATACCGCATCGCCGAAGAGTTCCTCGAGGCTGTCGATTCGCTCTGGCGCAGCTATCCGGCCGATGCTGTCGTCGATAACCGGGCAGAGGGCTACTACCATGATGCCTCACTCATCCGGCCCGCCAATTACGAAGGCGACGCCATCAAGACCCATGGCCCATTGAACATCCCCGGCAGCCCCCAAGGCCGGCCGGTCTACATCCAAGCCGGGCAATCCGACACGGGCCGTGCTTTCGCAGCACGCTGGGCCGAGGCCATTTTTACCGCGCACACCAGCAAGGAATCGGCCCAGGCCTTCTACACCGATATCAAGACACAGGCCATCGCCCATGGGCGCCGCGCGCAAGACATCGTCATTCTGCCCGGCATCAGCGCCGCGATCGGTTCCACACGCCACGAAGCGGAGCAGGTCTGGGAAGAACTCAATGATCTCACCAGCCCCGAAGTCGGCCTGACCCGTTTGTCCAATCGCTTTGGCGGCCACGATTTTTCAGCGATACCGCTGGATCGCCGGCTGACCCGTGATGATTTTCCAGACCCGAATCTCGTCGAAGCCTCCAAGAGCCGCGTCGTCGGCTACGTTGATATGGTGCTGCGTGAAGGCCTCACACTGCGTCAGTTGTTGCGTCGCCTGGCGGGCGCTCGCGGACATTTCACTGCCACCGGAACTCCAGAAGAAATCGCCGATACGATTACCGACTGGTTCCAGACCGGCGCCGCAGACGGCTTTAACGTCATGCCACCGATTTTGCATAGCCAGTTCGAACTCTTTACGTCAGAGGTGGTGCCGCTGCTGCGCAAGCGCGGGCTGTTTCGCAGCGAATATGAAGGACATACGCTGCGCTCACACTTTGGATTGACGTCGTCGGCAACCCATACGTAGGGTTCAGCAAAAGACGGGAATTTAGATGAGTATTGGCCTTGTCGTGCGTACGCACAATTGATGCGGCGTAATAGGTGCATAACGATTGTGAATAAAACAGGTGCGGTACATTAAAGACTGCTTGCATTAGCCAAGTCACATGAAACTTCACTTTAATTTGACATCAGCAATGCAAGTGACGGCCCAATGATGTATGCGCCAGGGATCTTTCCCCCCAGCGGCAAAACTGGCACCAGAGCTTACGTTATAGTCCCAGCCTGTCCTTCAGTCGCGTAATGAGGTCCATCCTCTCATGCAAGATGGCTAGGATTAGCGCCTGGCGATTCTGTCGAGGCAGGCAAAAGAGCACATGCTTCCCTGCCCGCCTTACGCGCAAGCCGGGAAGCAGTTCGTCCAACACTGTGAAGACTCCTTGGCCGTCGGAAACTTCACAAGCTGCGTTTTCTAGCTCGGCAACATAAGCAACACTCTGCGTTTCACCCCAAGTCCCCACGGTATAGCGAACAATGTCCCGTAAATCTGCTGCGGCCCCACGGGAAAGAACGTAGGGACGAGTCATCGCACCTTACTGCGGCGCAGTTCCGTCATGGCGATATCGGAAATGCTGCCGCCTTCCACCTCGCCGCGCTCAGCCTGAGCCAAGCGTTCGTTGAGCAAGGCCTTCAGTTCATACAGAGCCTGTTCCTCCCCAATTGACTGAGGGAATAGGCGCTCGAGGGCGTACTGCTTGATGGTCTTACCTTCCAGGGCAGCCATCGCCTTGAGGGCCTGGTGCTGCTGGTCGGTTACGTCTATGGTCAGGCGGCTCATGAGCATACCTCTCCCTAGTAGTCGGAGGCTATCACATTACCACAAATGTGGGTTTTAGGGAGAATATTCCTTCCGAGGCCAGGACCAAATCAAACTGCTACTGACCTGTTTTCGCCTCCAAAAGCCTATATGTTGCAATGGGCCCTCGGAACAGGCAAGGTAAATTCGGTTGCCCTGGTGTCCCTGGATGAGAAATGGGCGGAAAGACAATATGTCCTGATTACCAACAAGACGACGCAGTCCTCTGCCGCGCGCCATTTGATCGATCATTTGAAGTGTTGCGCAGCCACTTAATTGGTGAAGATTCAATAACTGCCAGGCTCTGAAGACGGCGAACAATGTGATGAAGTCACCTCAGGCGAGCCCAAACGTTTTTCTCAATCCTTTCTCGACCGGGCCGGCAGGCATGAAACGGCGCAATCTGGCCAGCAACGAGGCCTCACCCTTGGGCGTGTGGCGCATCTTCCAGCCGCCCAAGGCGGCATCGATAATCGTGCTGGCTACCCGCTCGGGCTCGGGTGCTTGTTGAACATTCTTCTTGATAGCCAAGGCGACAATGCCGAACTCTCTGCTGTAATCCGGGATTTTGTGTGCGGTTTGCGGAGCATTGAGATCCATGTTCGTTTTGGTAAACGACGGCTCAACAAGCGCTACACGAATTCCGAATTGGCGAACTTCGTTATCCAAGGTCTCGGACAGCCCTTCGACGGCATGCTTGGATGCTGAATATAGTGCCATGTAAGGCGCGGGCAGAAATCCCAGCACGGAACTCACGTTGACGACACGGCCGGAACGTTGCTTGCGCATGTGCGGCAGTACTGCCTTGGTCGTGCGCAGGATTCCGAACAGGTTAGTGTCGAAGATCGCCTGGGCCTCAACGATCGAGGTTTCCTCGGCAGCACCGAGAAGGGTCACGCCTGCACTATTGATCAGTACATCGATACGCTGGGCGCTGTCTATCACGGCCTGAATTGCCCGCTGCACCGATGCGTCATCACGGATATCCATCTCGACTAGCTCAACGCCAGGTATCGGGTGTGCGATGGCGGCATTACGCACAGTGCCGAATACTCGGCACCCCTGTTCAGCAAATCTCACCGCGGCAGTACGCCCGATGCCTGATGACACGCCGGTAATGACAACAACTTTGGGATTCAACATGGCAGTTCCTTTTTTAAAGTCGAATGGGCGCCAAGAAATGTTCAGCTTTGGGAAGGAACTGGCCTGATCTTGAACCAGATGGAATACATGGCCGGCAGAAACACCAGCGTCAGAATTGTTCCTGCGAGCGTACCGCCGATAAGCGTGTAGGCAAGCGTTCCCCAGAACACCGAATGGGTCAGCGGAATGAAGGCCAGGATCGCGGCCAAGGCGGTCAATATCACAGGTCTGGCCCGCTGCACCGTGGCTTCGACGACGGCGTTGAACGGGCTCAACCCTTCCTGTTCATTGTGATGGATCTGGCCGATCAAGATCAGCGTGTTGCGCATCAGGATTCCCGATAGCGCGACCAGGCCAACCAAGGCATTGATGCCAAAAGGTTGTTGGAAAATCAGCAGAGTCGGCACCACGCCGATCAAGCCGAGCGGGCTCGTGGCAAACACCATGACCATGGCCGCGATCGAACGCACCTGCAAAATAATGATAAGCAGCGTAAGCGCGATCATGATCGGAAACAGCGGCAGCATGGCTTTAGTGGCTTTGCCCGACTCTTCAATCGAGCCGGCCTGTTCGATCCGGTAGCCGGGAGGAAGCTTCTCGATGATCGGCTGCAACTGCTTCAAGACGGCGGTGGAAACATCTGGCGGTTGCAATCCTTCGGCAATGTCGCCTCGAACCGTGATGGTCGGGGTGCGATCACGACGCCGCAAAATGGGGTCTTCCATACGCACGTCGACGGTGCCTACCTGAGACAGAGGAACGCGTTGCCCCGCCGACCCGACCAACGTAAAGCCGGCTATCTTCGCGGGATCGAGACGGATGTCACCCGCCGCGCGGCCTATCACCTGTACCGAGCGAATGTCCTCGCGCACGTCGGTCAGCGGCACCCCGCTGAGCAGGAACTGCAACTGCGAGGCGACGGCGTTGGAAGTCAACCCCAAAGCCTGGATACGGTCCTGGTCGAGCGAGAGATGTAGGGCGGGAACACGTGGCCCCCAATCCGTGTTGACGGTACGCATCATCGGACTGTCGCGCATGACGTCCTTGATCTCGTCGGCGATCTCACGCAGCTTGTCCGGATTTGGTCCCATGACGCGATAGGCCACCGGATATGGCGAGGGAGGGCCGAACACGATCTGGGTGACGCGCACCTGCGCCTCGGGCGACAGCCCGTCAGCTACCGCCTGACGCAATCTCATTTTGAGCGCTTCCCGTTCGGTGTCATTGCCTGCGAGCACCACGATCTTGGCGAACGAGGGATCGGGCAGTTCAGGCGCCATCGCCAGGAAGAAGCGCGGCGCGCCTTGGCCAATGTAGGACGTCACGATCCTGGCTTCCTTCTGCTTCGCCAGCCAAGTCTCGACCTTCGCCGTCGCGGCACTGGTTTGCTCGATCGAGGTGCCATATGGCATCTGAACTTCGACCAGCACCTCCGGCCGATCGGACGTCGGAAAGAACTGCTTTTTGACCAGTCCCATACCGATGACCGCCAGTACAAACATCCCCACTACCGCGCTGGCCACCAGCCACTTGCGTGCGATGACACGCCCGAGTACCTGCCGGAAGCGGTTGTAGTGACGGGTGTTATAGATGGCTTTGTGCCCGCCTTCGACCTTCTTGATATCGGGCAGCAGCTTCACGCCCAAGTACGGCGTGAACGCCACCGCCACCACCCAGGACGCGATCAAGGCGATGCCGACGATCCAGAACATGTTGCTGGTGTATTCGCCCGCCGTGGAGCGAGCGAAGCCATTGGGCATGAAGCCGATGGCCGTGACCAGCGTACCGGAAAGCATGGGCGCCGCCGTGTGGCTCCAGGCATAGGCGGAGGCTTTGATGCGGCTGTAGCCTTCCTCCATCTTTACCACCATCATTTCGATGGCGATGATGGCGTCGTCCACCAGCAGGCCCAGCGCGAGGATCAGTGAGCCGAGCGTGATGCGGTCGAAGTTCTTACCGGTAGCTGCCATGATGACGAACACGGCCGCCAGGGTCAGCGGCACGGCGGCAGCAACCACGATGCCGACACGCCATCCCATGCTAACAAAGCACACCACCATCACGACCAGCAAGGCGACGAAGAACTTGACCATGAACTCGTCCACCGCCGAACTGATATTGACGGCTTGATCAGTCACTTTGGTCAAGGTCATGCCTAGAGGAAGATCTGCGTTGACCTTGGCGACTTCCGCCTGGAGGGCCTCACCTAGATCGAGACCATTCCAGTCGTCGCGCATTACGATGCCCAGCAGCAAGGCGGGTTCACCGTTGTTACGCACCAGGAAGGTGGCCGGGTCTTCGTAACCACGTTCGACCGTCGCGACATCCGAGAGCTTCAGCGTCCGCCCCTGTGCAAAGATGGGGGTCTGCCGGATTTTCTCCAGGTCGTCGAACGCACCATCGACGCGAACGAAAACCTGCGCCCCCTTGGTCTCGATGGAGCCCGCGGGGGTCAGCACGTTTTGGCTGTTGAGCGCCGCAAAGATGTCCTGTGGCGTGACGCCCAGTGTGGCAAGACGGTCGTGAGAGAAAGAGACAAAAATGCGTTCGGGTTGCTCCCCGATGATGTTGACCTTCTTCACCCCTGGGACATGCAGCAGTTGCTGGCGCAGTGCTTCCGCGTCACGCACCAATAAGCGCTGCGGCTCGCCCTTGGCTTTGAGGGCAAAGAGCGCGAAGGTTACGTCGGCATACTCGTCATTGATCATGGGGCCGACGACGCCAGGAGGCAGTTTCTTGGCCTCGTCCCCCAGTTTCTTGCGGGCCTGATAGAACTCCTCTTGGACTTCTGAAGGCGGGGTACTGTCGAGTAGCGAAATCATCGTAAACGCCAGACCAGGACGCGTGTAGGTTTCCGTGCGGTCGTACCACCGCAGCTCCTGTAGACGCTTTTCCAGTGGTTCGGCGACCTGGTCCTGCATCTCCTGCGCCGTTGCCCCCGGCCAAGCGGTGACGACTGTCATCTGCTTGATCGTGAACGGAGGATCTTCCGCTCGCCCGAGTTGAAAGAAGGCGAGGATGCCTGCGACGGAGATCAGGAAGATCAGGAACAGCGTGATGGAACGTTCACGCACAGCAAGCGCGGAAAGGTTGAAACGCCCCTCGCTCATGGACGGTCTCCGGCGGCTATCGCTTCGCTCTGACCAAGCGGCCTGACGATCTCGCCCTCATGAAGGAGGTGAGCCCCCAGCGACACCACCTGCTCGCCAACCTTGATATCGCCCTTTACGTGTGCCAGATCGTCCAACAGGCCGAGCACCTGGACAGAGCGCCAAACCGTTTTTGCGGGTTGTCCCTCGACGACCCAGACACCCGGCCCTGCGCCAGGATCGAACAATGCGCCGATTGGCACTTGCAGCGGCGGCGTGGATGCTGTGCTATTCGGGATTTCGATAGCGACGGTGACAGTAGCGCCTAGTGGCGCGTCGGCCAGCGCGCCTTCGAGCACATATCTCGCTTCGAAGGTACGTGTCACACGATCCGCCGCATCGGATAACTGTCGCAATGTGGCAGTTACTGCGGGCTGACGCTTACCGTACAGCGTTGCCTGGGCATATGACCCTACGGCAGGGCGCAGTGTCTCGGGCAGGTGCACCACAGCTTCGCGCTGCCCCGCTCGCGCCAGACGCACGACCGGCTGTCCCGCACTGACCACTTGCCCGGGCTCGGCAAGCGTTTCGACGACGACGCCATCGGCGTCGGCCAGCAGGACGGCGTAGCTCGACGCGTTCTTGGCAACGTCGGCCTGTGCCTCGGCGGCTTTGAGTTGCGCTCGCGCCGAATCGGCCGCGGCTTTGATTTGATCGTAGGCGGACGCAGAAATCGCGCCAGCGGCGACCAGATCGCGGGAGCGTGCTTCATCGTCGGCCGTCTGCCTGGCGCGCGCTCGTGCCGCGGCCACTGCCTCCTGTTGCGCGCGCGCCTGCAACCCCAGATCGATCGGGTCTATGCGCATGAGAGGTTGACCGCGCTTGACGGCCTGCCCAGTATCAACCAGACGCTCTTGCACCTTGCCCGACACGCGAAAGCCCAGGTCGCTTTGAACCCGGGCAGCCATAACACCGGTGAATGACCGCGACATGGCAGGGGCAGCCTGGACGGCCTGAACCCTGACTGGCGGGGCCTCCGTACGCGGATCGGAGGCGGGACTATCGCCGCATGCCGTTAGGGCAAGCGGCAAGAGGCAGATGGCATACGTAGCAAGCTGGCGCCGAAGCATGGGAACCCTTCCTGACGAAACAGGATCCCATTTTATTCTAGTGACTTAAATAGTCAATAGTCACTCCAAGCAAGTCACGGTGCAAGACTACGTAATATCAGGCTGGATAACTGAAGCGTCGCCTCGGCCGCATTGTCCAGGTTGTATTGCAACAACAGCGGATTGATATACGGGCGCATGACCAGATAGATGGCACTGACCGCTTCATCCAGCGGGGTTTTGCGCTCGAACTCGCCCGCCTCTCGGCCATCGCGCACGATCTGCACAACCAGGCCTCTGAGATGCTCTTCATAAGCTCGGGCCGACGGCCAGGACTCGCTGGCCGAGGTCGCGGCAATATCGTAGAGCTTGCGATCGTTGAAAAACAGCTGGCTGCTCGCCTCCACCAAGGTCTTGAACATGCGGCGCAGCCGCTCAGAGGCGGAAGGCACATCAGCTATCGCTTCGTCGACAGCCGCCATGATCGCACTCAGGCGGTTGGAGCAGATGACCTCGCCAATTGCCTGCTTGGAGTCAAAGAACTTGTAGACATATGCCTTGGAAAAACCGATCGCTTTTGCCAAGTCGGAAACGGTTGTCTTTTCATAGCCGTAGAGACCGAAATACTCAGTCGCCGCCTCGATGATTTGATCCCGGACATCGTGGTCCGAAGGCCCCCGAAGCTGGGGTGCGGGAGAAGGTGTCTTAGTCATGGCATCAGCTTACCGCGACAGATATCGATTGACAACCAGTGACCAATTTGTATTATAGTCACACACATATATCGGCACACATCCAAGGCTCAC
>Ga0164243_10004759_pt1 | contig 21086 bp, 18 predicted proteins | sample OricompcompostOP_FD_108781 | JGI IMG/M metagenome (GOLD analysis project Ga0164243, IMG submission 108781) | Organic Plus compost microbial communities from Emeryville, California, USA - Original compost - Organic plus compost (OP) | ecosystem: Engineered > Solid waste > Mixed feedstock >...
CTCGTCGCGGGCCGCCAGCAGCGCGCTGGTGAGGTCGTCGCCCGGGCGCTGCCGCTTGCGCTCGACCAGTTCGGCCAGGAACGCGGCCATCTCCTGCGCGGTCGCGGCGGTCTCCTCCGGGGTCGCGGAGGTGCGGAAGACCTCGTCGACGATGCCGCGCAGCCGGGCGCGCAGCGGCGCGGGCACCCCGAACAGCTCGGTGATCACCGCGATCGGCAGCGGGTGCGTGAACGCCGCCCGCAGGTCCACTTCGGACTCCCCGGTGAGGGGGTCCAGCAGTGCCGCGGTGATCTCGGTGATCCGCGGGCGCAGCGCCTCGACCCGCCGCGGCGTGAACGCGCGCGAGACCAGCCCGCGCAGCCGCGCGTGGTCCGCGCCGTAGGCGGTGAACATGTTGTCCACCCCGACCCAGGAGATCAGCGGCCAGTCGGCCGGGATCTCTCCGCGCCGCCACGCGGGCCAGTGCTGCCGCGGATCCTTGGAGACCCGCGCGTCGGCGAGCAGGGAGCGCAGCTGCGCGTGCTCGGTGATCACCCAGGCGGGCACCTCGCCGGGCAGCGAGACCAGCACCGCCGAGCCGTGCGCGCGCAGCGCGTGCGCCTCGGCGTGGACGTCGGCCCCTGCGGGGTCGAGCGCCGCTACGGGGCAGCGTGCGGACATGCGGAACCTCCGGGATCGGCCGGGGAGCGGACGGGATCGGCCAGGGACGGCACGGCGGGGAAGCGCACCGGCAGCGCGGTCAGCGCCCGGTGGAACGGGCCGGGCCGCCACCGCACCGGGTAGCGGTCGTCCAGCTCCACCGCGGGCACCGAGTCCAGCAGCGTCTCCAGCGCCACCGTCGCGATCAGCCGCGCCGGCCGGCTCGCCGGGCAGGTGTGCGGTCCCGCGCCGAACGCCAGGTGCGCCCGGTTGCCGGTCGGCACCCGCCCGCGCGGGTGCAGCGCCGGATCGGTGTTGATCGCCGCGATCGACACCAGCACCGGCTGGTCCGCAGGCAGCAGCACCCGGCCCAGGTGCACCGGGTGCCGCGGGTAGGTGATCGCGTAGTTCGCCAGCGGCGCGTAGCGCCACAGCACGTCGTCCAGCGCCTCGTCCAGCGCGACGCTGCCGGTGGCCACCGCGTCGGCCACCCGGTGCTCGGTCAGCAGCAGGTACAGCGCGTTGGCGATCCAGTTGCCCAGCGGCTCGGCGCCCGCGCCCAGCATCACGACCAGCTGGTGCACCAGCTCGGAGTCGTCGAGCCCGTGCGGGTGCCGGATCAGCCGGGTGGTGATGTCGTCGCCGGGGCGGGCGCGCTTGTACCGCACCAGGTCGCGGACGCCGGCCTCCAGGTACTCGTCGGCCAGCTGAGGATCGGTGCCGTCCCACAGCGCGGCGATCGCGGCGACCATGGCCTGCGAGATCTCCGGCGGGCAGCCGAACATGCGCTGCAGTACCAGCATCGGCAGCCGCGCGGCGTACTCGCCGAGCAGGTCGGCGTGCCCGCGGCCGTCGAACGCGCGGATCAGCTCGGTGGCGCCGGCCCGCACCGAGCGGCGCACCTCGGCGGGCTTGACCAGCTCCAGGCTCTCCGCGACCGGCGGGCGCAGCCGCGCGTGCGCCGCCCCGTCGGCGAACAGCGTGTTCGGCCGCCACGCCATCATCGGCAGCACCCCGGCCTCCGGCGGGGCGGTGGGCAGCCAGCGCCGCGAGTCCTTCGCGAACACGTGCGGGCTGCGCAGCACCTGCAGCGCGGTGTCGTAGTCCACCACCAGCATCGCCGGCACCCCGGGTTCGAGCTCCACCGGCACGACCGGCCCGTGCGAGCGCAGCCGCTCGTACACCCGGTCCGGGCGGCTCGTGAACTCCTCCCCGTGCAGCGGGATCCGCTCGGTCATCGTTCCTCCTGGGCCTGTCCGCGGGCGCTAGGCACCGACCGCGGCGGTCTCGACCACGTGCTCCACCAAGGTGATCAGGGTGGCGCGGCAGGAACCCGGGTCGCGGGCGTCGCAGATGCCCAGCGGGGTCGCCGGGGCCGGGTCCAGCGCCTCCCGCAGCTCCGCGGGCGGCGGCTTCGGCGCGCCGTCGAAGTCGTTGATCGCGATCGCGTAGCGCAGCCCCAGCCGCTCCACCCGGTCGATCACGTCGAACGAGTCCTGCAGCCGGCGGGTGTCGGCCAGCACCAGCGCCCCGATCGCCCCGCGCGCCAAGGTCTCCCACAGGTAGCCGAACCGGGGCTGGCCGGGCGTGCCGAACAGGTACAGCACCAGCTGCTCGGTGAGCGTGCGGCGGCCGAAGTCCAGCGCCACCGTCGTGGTCGTCTTCGCCGGGGTGGCGCGCAGGTCGTCGACCCCGGCGCCGGCCGCGGTCACCGACTCCTCGGTCGTGAGCGGTTCGATCTCGGACATGGTCCGCACGAACGTGGTCTTGCCGACCCCGGCCGGGCCGACGACGAGGATCTTCGCCGAGCGCCGCACCGTCGCCGGCAGGTAGGACGGGTCAGGCGGAGTCGTCCAGCCTGCGGAGTCCATCGAGCACCTCCTGGAGCAGTTCCGGACCGGGCGCCGCGCTCGGCCGCTCGGCCGAGGCCGGCGCCAGGTATCCGCCGTCGATCAGATCGCCCACCACCACGAGCACCACGCTCAGCGGCAGCCCGGTGTGCCCGGCGACCTCCGCGACCGCCAGCGCCCCGCCCTGGCAGAGCTGCACGATCCGGCGGCGGTCCGGGTCGAGTTCGGGGACCGTGCCGCGGGTCGTGGCCCGCACCAGCACCGCGGGCTCGACCGGCTGCTCCGCGCGCGCCCGCCCGCGGGTGAGCACGTAGGAGCGGACGAGCTCCGATTCGCGGCGGTGCGGGCCGGGTCTCACGGCCGCCGCCCGCCGGCCGAGCGCGGGGTCGTGCCCATCTCCTGCCCGAGCCGCTGCGCGGTCGCCTGCATCTCGGTGGCGACCACCCCGAGGTCGGCGTCCGCGTCGGTGACCAGCACCAGGTAGGACTCCTCGCCGAACGGCTGCAGCAGCTGGTAGCCCTGCGCGTGCTGCACCACCACCTGCTCGAAGCCGGAGGTGGGGTAGCCGAGCGGTTCCATGCCGTGCCGCGCGCAGGCCTGCAGCGGGGCGGACACCGCCGCCCACCGCTCCGCGTCGGCCCGGTCCAGGCCGCGGTTGCTCACCAGCAGCATCCCGTCGCCGGAGACCGCGATCGCGGCCCGGATGCCGGCGTGCTCGACCAGGTCGTCCAGCACCCAGCTCCGGTCCGGCCGGGGCCCGGTCGCGGCGGTGTCGCTCATCGCGCTGCGTCCTTTCCTGGGTTCGCGGGGGAGTCGCCGGTGCCGCGGGTCGCGCGCTGCAGCCCGCGCAGCCCGGCGGCCACGTCCTTGGTGCGGACCCCGGCGGTGTCGCCGAGCGAACGCGGTCCCGAGCCGGTCCCGTCGCCGGGGTCGGACAGGTCTCCGGAGCGGGTCACGGTGCGCTGCCGCTTCGGCAGGCCCGAGGAGGTGGTGGCCGGTTCCGGATCCGGTCGCTGCGGCGCGGGCTGCTCGGCGGGCGCGGCCGGGGCCGCGGGCAGCTCCGGTTCCAGCGTGGTCAGCAGGTGGTGCGGCACCAGCAGCACCGCGCGCAGCCCGCCCCGGCTGGAGGCCGCGTCCAGCCGCACGTGGAACCCGTAGGAGGCGGCCAGCACCCCGCACCCGGCCAGCCCGGTGCGCGGCGGGTTGCCCAGCTCGGTCAGCCGCACCTCCGCCTCGCCGTGCGCGAGCAGCTCGTTGGCCTGCCGCAGCGAGTCCGGCGGCATCCCGACCCCGCCGTCGTGGATCTCCACCGACACCCCGTGGTACTCGGCGGTGATCAGCACGTCCACCGGCGCGGTCGGCGGCGAGGAGCGGGTGGCGTTGTCCAGCAGCTCGGCCAGCGCGGCGCTGAGCGGCTCGACGGCCCGGCCCACCACCGCGGTCGTGGTGTCCCGGGTGGACAGCCGCACCCGGTCGTAGTCGTGGATGCGGGACTGGGCCGCGCCGACCAGCCGGGCGATCAGCTGCGGGGAGCGCTGCTGGCCCGGCGGCGAGCCGCACAGCACGGTCATCAGCTGCGCGCGCCGCTGCGCCTGGGCGAGCAGGTGGTCGACCGGCAGCAGGTCTTCGAGCACGTCCGGGCCGTGCGAGCGCTGCATCTCGTGGACCCGCTCGGCGGCGTTGTTGGCCAGCGCGAGGATGCGGCGCATCGTGCCGGCCACGGCCTCCTGCGCGCTCTGCACCACTTCGCGGCGGTACTCCTCGGAGGGCGCCGGTGCGGGCTCAGGCTGCGGGGGCTCGGGTGGCTGGTCCGGTTCGAGTGGCTGCTCCGGTTCGAGTCGCGGGGCCTGCTGCACGACGACGGGTTCCGGTTCGTGCTGCTGCCGCCGCAGCCGGGCGCCGAGCACCGCGACGGCGCCGCCGAGCAGCACCACCAGCACCAGCAGGCCGCCGATCAGCCACCCAGTTGTCGTGTCCATCGCGTCCTCACGTGCGGGAACGTCCGGGCGTTCGGGAGGTGGTGCCGCGACCACCCGCTCGACGGTCTCACCGTAGCGAATGTTGATCACGCGTTCGGCGGTTGTCCGGTTTTTCCCGGAGCGCGCTGCTCTGCGGATTCGGCTCGCGCGGAGGAATCTCGCGGCGCGCTCGAATTTCGTGATCATGCTCTCGGTTTTCCCGGGCGGGCGGAATCGGACGAATTCCACCCGGATTCGAGCACCGATCGCACCGGTGCCGCGACCGGTCCGGTTCCGAATGCGCGCCGCGGTGCTCCGCGCGGTGCGGTGCCGCGGTGCCGGCGGGTGCTCCGCTCGACGTGCCCGGTGTTGCTCCGCGCGCAGGAGGCGTGGTGCTGCGCCGGTCTTCCGGCCGGTCGCGGCCGCGCCCGAGATGTCCACAGTGGCCGGTCGTGGTCGTTTTCGGCGCAGTGGCCCGGAGAACCGCGCGCGGAGGGGGCGGAGGTGCGTGCTTGATCTTCTCTACGATGTTCCGGTGCTTCGATTCCCGTTCACTGCCAGGTCATTCGTCGTTTCCCGGAACGTTCCGGGAGTTCCGGACATCAGCGAGTGGTGGTACCGCGACGTGGCCGGCATGGGCGCGGCGAGCCCGGCCTTCTTCCAGGGGTTCGGGGCGATCGCGACGCACGGGATCATCGTGACGTTCGTGCTGCTGCTGGCGTACCTGCTGTGGCGCAGCCGGCCGGAACCGGTGGAGGTGGTCTCGCGGGCCGCGCTGGCGCTGCCGGTCGTGCTGCTCGCCTACCTGATCAGCGACGTGCTCAAGGGCTTCATCCAGGAGGACCGGCCGTGCCGCGCGGTCGGCCGGATCGCCACCATCGACCGCTGCCCGGACGTGGGGGACTGGTCGTTCCCGAGCAACCACGCCGTGCTGGCCGGGTCGGCGGCGGTGGCGCTGATCTGCCTGCGCCGCACGTGGACCTGGCTGGCGGTCGTGCTCGCGCCGGCGACCGCGTTCTCCCGCGTCTACGTGGGGGTGCACTACCCGCACGACGTGCTGGTCGGGTTGCTGCTGGGCGGTTCGGTGGCGGCCGCGCTGCCGCTGCTGGCGCGCAAGGCCGAGCCGTTCGTCGCGGCGGTGCGGGCGCGCCCGGCGGGAGAGCTGCTGCTCGGCCCGCCGGCGGCCGGCGACGAGCCGCTGGTGCCGGACCCGCGCGTGCCGGCCAACGACGGCACGACCCGCGACATGCCGGTCGTCGACATGGGCGAGCCGCCCACGGCCCGCATCCCGCGCGTCGGCGCCCCGGAGGCACCGACCGCGCGGCTCCCGCGAGTGCGCTGACGTCCACGATGGCCGGTCGCTATGCCGCCTCGTGCCGGGAGAACTCCCGCACGAGGCCGTGCGGGGCATCCGGTCCGAAGATGTGCTCGAACAGCTCGGTGCCCTCCGCGGCCGACCGCGCCCCGCGCGCGAACATCGCCTGCTCGTAGGCGGCCAGCGCTGCCTCCACGTCCTCGTGCGCGGCCAGCGCCTCGCCCAGCTCCGCCCCGTCCTGCATGGCCAGGTTCGCGCCCTCGCCGTTCGGCCCGGTCAGGTGCGCGGAATCGCCGATGAGGGTCACCCCGGGCACCCGGTCCCACCGGTGCCCGGTCGGCAGGGCGTGCAGCGGGCGCAGCACCGGCGGCAGGTCGCCGTCGGTGATCAGCGCGGTGAGCTCGGGCGCCCAGCCGTCGAACTCCGCGACGATCCGCGCGGTGGCCGCGGCCGGGTGTGCGGAGTCGAGGCCGGTGAACCACTCCCGCGGCTTCACCAGCCCCACGTAGGCGTGCAGCGTCCCGCCCCTCTCCCGGTGGGCCAGCACCGCCCTGCCCGGTTCCGGTGCCATCAGCATTCCGCCGCCGACCGCCGCGGCCGCCGCCGGGTGCCGGGAGTCACCGTCGAGCAGGTAGGTCTCGACGAACGAACATCCGAGGTAGCCGGGCTCGTCCGCGGACAGCAGCGGCCGCACCTTCGACCACGCCCCGTCCGCCCCAACCAGCAGGCTCGTCGTCACGGCACCGCCGTCGGCGAAGGCGACCTCGTGCCGCCCGCCGCCGAGGGGGCGGGCGCCGGTGACCTTGCGTCCCCAGTGGACGGTTCCGTCCGGCAGCGAGTCGAGCAGCATCCGCCGCAGCTCCCCGCGCTGCACCTCAGGCCGCCCGCCGGTGCCGTCGTCCTGCTGCTCCAGCAGCACTCCGCCGTGCCGGTCCACCAGCCGCATCGCCTGGCGGCCGGGCAGCACGAGCGCGCGGAACTCCTCCAGCAGCCCGGACGCCGCCAGCGCGGGCTGCCCGCTGTCGTCGTGGATGTCGAGCAGCCCGCCCTGCGGGCGCGCGGCCGGCGAGGGCTCCGCCTCGTGCACCTCGGCGGGAATGCCGTGCCGGTGCAGGACCCGGGCGAGCACCAGCCCGCCGAGCCCGGCTCCGACGATCGTCACGGGAGTGCGCATGACCAGCCTCCGGCGTTGCGGCCGCCCGCGGGCCGGCCTGGAACGGTGTTCCAAACCAGTATTGGAACACCGCTCCAGTCGTGTCAAGATGGCCCCGTGGCACCCCCGAACCGCCGCGCGCAGCGGCGCACCGACGCGCTCACCCGCGACCGCATCGTCGAAGCCGCCGTCGACCTGCTCGACGAGGCCGGCGAGCGCGGGCTCACCTTCCGGGCGCTGACCGAGCGGCTGGCCACCGGCCCCGGCGCGATCTACTGGCACGTGCCGAACAAGGACGAGCTGCTGGCCGCCGCGACCGACGCGGTGATCGCCGAGGCGCTGGCCGCGGGACCACACTCGGACGCGCCCCGCTCGGACGCGCCCCGCGAGGAGGTCCGCGCCCTGTCGCTCGGGCTGTTCGCCGCGATCAACCGGCACCCGTGGCTGGCCGGGAACCTCGCGGCGCAGCTGGCCCGCGGCGCGTCGGCCGGGGTGGCCCCGCGGATCTTCGAAAGCCTCGGCAGGCGGGTCCGCGCGCTGGGGGTGCCCGCGGAGGGGTGGTTCGTCGCGACCTCGGCGCTGGTGCACTACGTGCTCGGCGCGGCGGGGCAGAACGCGGCGAACGCGGCCACCGCGCGCTCCCTCGGGTCCGATGTGGACAGGAGCGGGTTCCTGGAATCGACCGCGGCCGCTTGGGAAGGCCTCGATCCGGAGGACTTCCCGGTGGTGCGCTCGATGGCCGGGCAGCTGCGCGACCACGACGACCGCGAGCAGTTCCTCGGTGGCGTGGACCTCGTGTTGGCCGGTATCACCGCGACGTACGCGGCCGGCTAGGCACTGCTCTCGGCGGTGCGGTGGCGAACGCCTCCGAGGGCTTCGCGCGCCGTTCCTGGTGATTCGTCGTCGCCCCGTGGGCATCGACGCCACGATGACGCCCAGGATCGGCGGTGGTGCCGCTGCTCAGGTCGTCAGAAGAACGCGCGGTTCCGACGCTTTCCGGGATTCGGAGGCGCCCCTGCGGAGGAATTCGTTGCTGTGCAGCGCTTTTCGCGTCCGGAGTGCACGGCGAGCGGGCCTGCTCCGGCGCTGCCGATCCCGGGACTGCGCGGGCGCTGTCACTGCCGCCTGCCCACTCCGGTGCGCAGTTCCTCGGCCCGCCCGCCGGGGATGCGGGAGCGCAGCGGCGGAGTCGGTGCACCGGATTCCTCGCGCAGGCCGCGCAGGAACGCCTCCACCGCCTCCAGCCCGGAGCGCTGCGGCCGCCAGTCCAGATCGGACTCCGCCTTGCCGGTGTCCATCAGCGGCAGCGACAGGAACGCGTCCAGCAGCTCCGCCGAGGCCGGCACCAGGTGCAGCCCCCACGCCGTGCGCACCGCCGCCCGCACCGGGCCGCGCGGGACCGGAACCACGCGCGCGTGCAGCAGCTCGGCCAGCGCCGGCGCGTCCAGCACGGGCGGGGCGGCGATGTTGAACGCCCCGCGCACCGGGCGCAGCACCGCCGCCCGGTACGCCTCGCCGAGGTCGTCGCTGTGCACCGCCTGGAACCGCAGCCCCGGCACGTCCGGCACCACCGGCACCGTTCCCGGGCGCACCAGCCGGTTCGGCACCAGCGGGCCCAGGAACAGCCGGCGCTGCTGCTGGGCCGCGGACTCCTTGAACGAGAACGCGGTGCGCATCCGCACCACCCGCACCGCCGGGTGGATCAGCTCGTAGTGGTCCAGGAACCGCTCCAGGTAGCACTTCTCCCGCGCGTAGGCGGCGGTCGGCCACCCGTCGGTCGGCCAGTGCTCGTCGACCGGCCGCTGCTGCGGGCCCGGCGAGTAGGCCGCCACCGAGGAGGCGTGCACCAGGGTCGGCACCTCGGCGGCCGCGACCGCCCGGAACACCCGCAGCGAGCCGAGCACGTTGTTGCGCCAGGTCGTGACCGGGTCGTGCGTCGGCTGGAACAGCCACGCCAGGTGCACCACCGCATCCGCCCCGTCGAACTGCGCCACGAGGTCGTCGGTGCCCACGTCGGCGCGCGCCCAGCGCACCTTCGCGTCGGGCGCGTCGTCGGGGCGGCGCCGGGACACCGCCACGACCTCGCGCACGGCGGGGTCGTGGGCGAGCGCCTTGACCGCGCTGGTGCCGATGTTGCCGGTGCCGCCGACGACCACGACCCGGATGCCGTCCTGCGCCATGTCCGCTCCGTCCTCAGTGGACCTACGTGGTCGCCTTGCGCAGCGCGGGCAGCAGCTCCGCCTCGGCGAACTCGAAGAACTCGTCCTGCGTCGGGTCCCCGCCGATCTGCACCAGCGCGAGGTCGGTGAACCCGGCCTCCTCGAACCCGCGCACCGCGTCGACGATCGGCTGCACATCCGGCCCGCACGGGATCGACGAGGCCACGTCCTCCTGGCGCACGAACTGGGTCGCCCCGGCGAAACCGGCCGGGCCGGGCAGCTCGGCGTTGACCTTCCACCCGCCGGCGAACCAGCGGAACTGCTCGTGCGCCCGGCGGACCGCCGCGTCCACGTCCCGGCCGTAGGAGACGGGCAGCTGCCCGATCTTGCGCTGAGTGCCGCCCGCGGCGTCCCAGCCGCGGCACAGCTGCGCCACCGGCTCGGTGGAGATCATCGCGTCGGCGACCGGGGCGAACCGCTGCACCGACTGGTCACCGGAGACCGCGACCCCGATCGGCACCCGCCGGTCCGGCAGGTCCCACAGCTTCGCCGAGTCGACCCGGTAGTGCCGCCCGGTGTAGTCCACGTGCCCGCCGTCGAACAGCGCGCGGATGATGTCCACCGCCTCCGACAGCATCTCGTGGCGCACGTTCACCGGCGGCCAGCCCTGCCCGATCACGTGCTCGTTGAGGTTCTCCCCGGCGCCGAGGCCGAGCGTGAACCGGTCGCCGGACAGCAGCCCGATCGTCGCGGCCTTCTGCGCCACCACCGCCGGGTGGTAGCGCATGATCGGGCAGGTCACGAACGTCATGAGCTCGACCTGCTCGGTCGCCTGCGCCACCGCGCCCAGCACGCTCCAGGCGTAGGGGGAGTGCGCCTGCTCCTCCAGCCACGGGAAGTAGTGGTCGCTCATCACCGCGAAGTCGAACCCGGACCGCTCGGCCAGCGGCGCGTGCCGCACCAGTTCGCGCGGCCCGGACTGCTCGGTCATCAACGTGTAGCCGATGCGCATTCCGCTCCCTTTCGTTCTCCCTTGCACCGCAACGGATTCGCGCTCGTCAGGCGGCGCCGGGTTCCAGCAGGACCTTGACGGTGCCGTCGGTCTTGCGCTGGAACCGGTCGTAGGCCTCGGGGGCGTCCTCCAGCGGCAGCCGGTGGGTGGCGAGGTCCCGCACCCCCAGCGGGTCGGACTCGTCGCCGACCAGCGGCAGCAGGTCGTCGATCCAGTGGCGCACGTGCGCCTGCCCCATCGCGAGCCGCACGCCCTTGTCGAACATCGTCAGCATCGGCATCGGGTCGGCCATCCCGCCGTAGACGCCGCTGAGCGAGATCGTGCCGCCGCGGCGCACCACGTCGATGCAGGTGTAGAGCGCGGCGAGCCGGTCCACCCCGGCCTTGGACATCATCGGCCGGGAGAGCGCACCGGGCAGCAGGTTCGCGAGCCGCTGCGCCACCGCCGCTCCCGGCGAGCCGTGCGCCTCCATCCCGACCGCGTCGATCACCGAGTCGCTCCCGCGGCCGTCGGTGCGCTCCCGGATCGCCGCGCCGATGTCCTTGTGCGCGTTCATGTCGACGGTCTCGACGCCGTGCCTGCCGGCCATCGCCAGCCGCTCCGGCACCAGGTCCACGCCGAACACGCGGTAGCCGCGGTAGCGGGCGATGCGGGCGCACATCTGCCCGATCGGCCCGAGGCCCAGCACGGTCACCGAGCCGCCCTCCGGCACGTCGGCGTACTCCACCCCCTGCCACGCGGTCGGCAGCACGTCGGACAGGTAGATGAACTGCTCGTCCGGTGGGCCTTCCGGCACCTTGACCGGGCCGAACTGCGCCTGCGGCACCCGCAGGTACTCGGCCTGCCCACCCGGGACCTGCCCGTAGAGCTTGGTGTAGCCGAACAGCGCCGCGCCCGAACCCTGCTCGCGCACCTGCGTGGTCTCGCACTGCGCGGTCAGCCCGCGCCGGCACATGTAGCAGTGCCCGCAGGCGATGTTGAACGGCACCACGACCCGATCGCCGGGCTTGATGTGCTCGACCGCCGAGCCGACCTCCTCGACGATCCCCATCGGTTCGTGCCCGAGCACGTCCCCGGGTTCCAGGAACGGCCCGAGCACCTCGTACAGGTGCAGGTCCGAGCCGCAGATCGCGGTGGTGGTGATCCGCACGATCGCGTCCGTGTCGGCGGCCAGCCGCGGTTCCGGCACCTCGGAGATCCGGACGTCGCGCGGGGCCTGCCAGGTCAGCGCCTTCACTCGCAGCACCTCCGAAGTCGGTTCAGCCCGGCGGCTACCCGCCGACGCGCCCGCCGACACGGGTTATCAGCGCGCGACCGCGCGGCTACGCTCGGATCATGGCTGGTTCGCTGCTGGGCAACGAGGTCAAGCGCGTCGAAGATCCCGAGCTGCTGCGCGGGCGCGGGCGCTACGTGGACAACCTGGCGATCGAGGGCGCGCTGCACGTCGGCTTCGTCCGCTCCCCGCTGGCGCACGCCGAGATCACCGCGATCGACACCGCCGAGGCCGCCGCCGCACCCGGTGTGGTCGCCGTGCACACCGCCGCGGACCTGCGCCCGCCGGTGCCGAAGCCGTTCGTGCCGGTCGGCGACTTCGCGCGGCCGGCGCTGGCGGCCGACCGGGTGCGGTTCACCGGCGAGCCGGTGGCGGTGGTGGTCGCGGAGTCCGCCGCGGAGCTGGCCGACGCGCTGGAGCTCGTCGACGTGGACTACGAGCCGCTGGAGGTCGTGGCCGACCCGGAGCGCGCGCTCGACGACGACGCCCCGCTGCAATACCCGGAGCACGGCTCGAACATCGCCCTCGGCTCCCGCGACGCCGCCGGCGCGGAGGTGCTGGACGGCGCGGACGTGGTGGTGCGCGCCCGGATCGAGAACCAGCGCATGGCCGTGGTCCCGCTGGAGGGCAACGCGTTCGCCGCGGTGCCCGGCGAGGCCGGCGACGAGCACGTGCTCACCGCCTACGCCTCCACGCAGATGCCGCACGGCCTGCGCGACGCGCTGGCCGAGTCCTTCGGCTGGGAGCCCGAGCAGGTGCGGGTCGTGGCCCCGCACGTCGGCGGCGCCTTCGGCGGCAAGGCGGGCGCGGCCGCCGAGCACGTGGCCGTCGTCGCGGTCGCCCTCCGCCACCGGCGCCCGGCCAGGTGGGCCGAGACCCGCGCGGAGAACCTCCAGGCCATGCCGCACGGCCGCGGCCAGGTGCAGTACGCGGAGCTGGGGCTGCGCCGGGACGGCGAGATCGTCGGCCTGCGCGCCCGCGTGCTCGGCGACTGCGGCGCGCACGGCGGGTTCGGCGGCTCCTTCGCGCTCGGCCCGACGCGGCTGATGTCCCAGGGCACCTACCGCATCCCGCAGATCAGCTGGGCCGGGATCGCGGTGCTGACCAACACCACCCCGGTCGGGGCGTTCCGCGGCGCCGGGCGGCCGGAGTCGGCGGCGATGCTGGAGCGGATCATCGACGTGGGCGCGGCCGAGCTCGGGATGGACCCGGCCGACCTGCGCCGCCGGAACTTCCTGCGCCCGGCGGACTTCCCGCACGAGACCCGCACCGGCGCCACCTACGACAGCGGCGACTACGACCTGGCGCTGACCGAGGCGCTGCGGCTGGCCGACTACGAGCGGTTGCGCGCCGAGCAGGCCCGCCGCCGCGCGGCCGGCGACCCGAAGCTGCTGGGCATCGGCATGAGCAGCTACGTGGAGATCACCGGCGGGGGAGCGGGCGAGTTCGCCGCGGTCGAGGTGCACGCCGAGGGCGTCACGGTCCGCGTCGGCACCTCCGCGCACGGGCAGGGCCACGCCACCGCGTTCTCCACGATCGTCGCCGACCAGCTGGGCGTGCCGCTGGAGTCGGTGCGGTTCGAGCAGTCCGACACCGCCGCGATCCCGCGCGGCAGCGGCACCGGCGGTTCCCGCTCGCTGCAGCTGGGCGGCAGCGCGGTCCGCGAGGCCGGGGAGGTGGTGCTGCGCAAGGCCCGCGAGCTGGCCGCCTCGCACCTGGAGGCCTCCCCGGACGACATCGAGGTCACCGACGGCGGTCTGGGCGTGGCGGGCGTGCCGGGCTCGGCGGTCGCCTGGTCCGAGCTGGTGCGGCTGGCCGGGGACGGCGAGCTGTCCGCCGAGGCCGATTTCCGCCCGGGCGGGGCGACGTTCCCGTTCGGCGCGCACGTGTCGGTGGTGGAGATCGACTCCGAAACGGGTTTCGCGACGCCGCTGCGGCACGTGGCGGTGGACGACTGCGGCCGGGTGATCAACCCGCGGCTGGTGCGCGGCCAGCAGCACGGCGGCGCGGTGCAGGGCATCGCGCAGGCGCTGTGGGAGTCCTACTCCTACGACGAGGACGGCAATCCGCTGACCGCGACGCTGGCCGACTACGCGATCCCCTCGGCGGCCGACGTGCCGCTGCTGGAGACCGCGAACACCGAGACCCCGACGCCGCACAACCCGTTGGGCGCCAAGGGGATCGGCGAGTCGGCGACGGTCGGCTCCACCCCGGCGGTGCAGAACGCGGTGGTGGACGCGCTGGCCCACCTCGGCGTCCGGCACGTGGACATGCCGGCCACGCCGCAGCGGATCTGGCGGGCCATCCGCGACGCCCGCGCCGGGAGCCCGCCGGACCCGTGGCAGGAACCGCCGGCCGCGTTCGACTCGCTGCCGCTGCGCGAGGGCGGCAAACCGGACGACGCGGACGAGGCGATCGCCTGAAAACCCTCGGCGGGACAAGGCTTCCCGGCCCGGACGAGGCCCCTATTAGCCATGTGGATCATGCGCGAGGCCGGTGTGCGGTAGATCACACAGATCGGCTTCAGGTTGCTTGAAATACCCGATCGCGGTGCGGCGATGCACGGGGCGGGAGAGCGCAAAACCGGTGGCGGGCGCGGTTTCCAAGCCCAAGATCAGCTAATGCGGATGCTCTCCCGCATTCCGAGGAATCGCGTTGGCACAGCAGGAGAACACCATGAACCACGTCGTTGTGGCACTCGCCGTGGAAGCCGCCGGACTGTTCGCGATCGCCGGTGCGATCACGACCTGGACCCGCTCGGTCCTCCGCTCCGCCTGAGCCGAGGACCCGCTGCCCGCGCAGCGGACAGCAGAAGGCCCCGCCACCGAGCAGGTGGCGGGGCCTTCGTCATGCGGGGTCTCCGTCGTGCGGGGCCTCCGCGGCGCGGGTCAGCTCTGCGCGGCGAGCTGCTTGGCCTCCGAGGCGTCCACCGCCGCGGGCGGCGAGCCCGGCAGCCGGCGCCCCGCGGACTCCTTCGCGAAGTACACCGCGATCGCGCCGACCACCCCGGCGGCCATCAGGTAGTACGCCGGCACGTTCAGGTCCCCGGTGGCGGCGATGAGGCTCGCGGTCACCGTCGCGGTCGTGCCGCCGAACAGCGACACCGAGATGTTGAACGCGATCGACAGCCCGCCGTAGCGGATCTCGGTCGGGAACAGCGCCGGCAGCACCGACGGCGAGGTGGAGTTGAAGCACAGCAGCATCAGCCCCATCAGCGCCAGCCCGGCGAAGGTCGGCACCGTGCCGCCCTGCTTGAGCAGCATCACCGCCGGGATCGACAGCACCACCAGCAGCACGCAGCCGGTGAACATCACCGGCCGCCGCCCGACGCGGTCGCTGAGCCGCCCGACGAAGGTGATCAGCACCATCGACAGCAGCAGCACCACGATCTGCAGGACCTCCGAGACCGTGCTCGGGGTGCCGGCGTGCCCGTGCTCGGGCAGCGTCTCGGTCAGGTAGGTCGGCATGTAGCTGGTGAGCATGTAGTTGGTCACGTTGAACACCAGCACGATCCCGCCGCAGACCAGCATCGCCGGCCAGTGGTTGACGAAGATCTTGCGGAACTCCGCGAGGGTCTGGTTGCCCTCGCGCTCCTCGGACTCGGCGGCGATCTTCGCGAACGCCGGGGTCTCCTCCAGCTTCATCCGCAGGTAGAGCCCGATCGCGCCGATCGGCCCGGCGATCAGGAACGGGATGCGCCAGCCCCAGCTCAGCAGCGCGTCGTCGGACAGCGTCGCCTCCAGCACGGTGGCGAAGGTGGCGCCGAGCGCGTAGCCGGTCAGGGTGCCGAACTCCAGGAAGCTGCACAGGAAGCCGCGGCGCTTGTCCGGGGCGTACTCGGCGATGAACGCCATCGCGCCGCCGTACTCACCGCCGGTGGAGAAGCCCTGCAGCAGGCGGGCGAGCAGCAGCAGCATCGGCGCGGTCACGCCGATCGTCCGGTAGTCCGGCAGGATGCCGATGATGAACGTGCTGATCGCCATCATGATGACGGTCAGCGACAGCACCTTCTGCCGCCCGATGCGGTCGCCGAGCGGGCCGAAGAACAACCCGCCGAACGGGCGCACCAGGAATGCCGCCGCGAAGGTGCCCAGCGTGGCGATCGTGCTCATGGTCGGGGAGAGCCCGGAGAAGAAAACGCTCTCGATCTTGACCGCCAGGTAGGAGTAGACGCCGAAGTCGAACCACTCCGTGACATTGCCGATCGCGGCCGCGCCGACGGCCCGCCTGATCACCCCTGGCTCGGTGACCGTGATGTCCTTTTCCGAAAAATCGCCCGATTCCACATCGGCCGAGTCAGCGTTTGCCAAGGCAAACACTCCTCACTCTTCCCGTAGCCGTCCTCGCAGGACAGCGCGGTGGGGCGCCTTCGTCGCAGCACCTCTCGGTCAGTTGTCGTCGTGCACCTTAGTGCGCTGGAGGCTGTCTCCGAAAACGATGTCAGCATTAAGTTATTTGCGCGATGGGTCCGATGTGCTCCCGTTTGACCGCATTTCGCAGCGTGCTCGCGATCTTAGATCTAACGGGTGAGCTGCGGTCTTTTGCGTGGCGGAGTCCGCGGGTACTGCACGGGGTGTGGCGGAATCGGGAAACGGGCGAAGCGGGCGGTTGCGCAGGTACCGGAACAAGCGGAACTTCGCGCGCACCGGCGAGCCCGCGGGCGCGGAGACGACCACCGGCAGCGGCGACCGGTTCGTCGTGCAGCGGCACCGGGCGCGGCGCCGGCACTACGACTTCCGCCTCGAGGTCGACGGCGTGCTGGCCAGCTGGGCGGTCCCGAAAGGACCGACGCTCGACCCCGCCGCCCGGCGGCTGGCCGTGCACGTCGAGGACCACCCGCTCGAATACGCCGACTTCGAGGGCGTGATCCCGGCCGGCGAGTACGGCGGCGGCGACGTCGTCGTCTGGGACCGCGGCCGCTGGTGGACCTCCGACGGCGCCGACCCCGCCGCGGCCGTGGCGGCCGGCGAGGTGCACCTGGAACTGCGCGGCGAGAAGCTCGCCGGCCACTTCATCCTCGTGCGCAGCGGCGGCGAGGACGCCCGCAACTGGCTGCTGATCCACAAGGACGACGAGCACGCCAGCCCCGGCTGGGACGCCGAGGACCACCCGCGGTCGGTCAAGAGCGGCCGCACCAACGAGCAGGTCGCCGACCGCCCCGACGCGGTGTGGCACTCCGACCTGCCCGCCGACCGCGCCGAACAACCCGTGCACCGCCCCGGCGCCCCGCTGCCCGCCGACGACGCGGCGCTGGCCGAACTCGACCGGCTCGGTGCGAAGGGCCGCTGGCACTTCGCCGGCCGCGAGCTCGCGCTGACCAACCTGGACAAGGTGCTGTTCCCGGCCGGCCCGCACGAACCCGAGGTCACCAAGCGCGACCTGGTCCGCTATTGCGCGCGGATCGCGCCGGTGCTGCTGCCGTACCTGACCGACCGGGCGCTGAACGCGCACCGCTTCCCGGAAGGCGTCGAAGCGCCCGGCTTCTGGCACAAGGAGGCCCCCGACTACGCCCCGGACTGGCTGCGGCGGTGGAAGTACGAGCACAGCGACGGCGAGACCAAGAACTACCTCGTCCCGGACGAACCGGCCGCGCTGCCGTGGCTGGCCAACCACGGCGCCGTCGAGCTGCACCCGTGGACCTCCCGCACCGGCGACGTCGAGCACCCGAGCTGGGCGCTGTTCGACATCGATCCCGGCGCGCGCAGCTCCTTCGAGGACGTGCTGGTGCTGGCCCGGCTGCACCGCACCGCGCTGGAGCACCTCGGCGTCCGCACCAAGCCCAAGATCACCGGGCAGCGCGGGATCCAGATCTGGGTGCCGGTCGCACCCCGCTACACCTACGAGCAGACCCGCCAGTGGACCCGGCGGGTCTCCGAGGCCATCGGCGGCACCGTGCCGGACCTGGTCAGCTGGGCGTGGCAGAAGAACGAGCGCGGCGGCCTGGCCCGGCTCGACTACACGCAGAACGCGCTGAACAAGACCCTCGTCGCGCCCTACAGCCCGCGGCCGCGGCCGGGCGCGCCGGTGTCGGTGCCGATCGAGTGGGACGAGCTCGACGACCCGGAGCTCACCCCGGACCGCTGGAGCGTGCGCACCGTGCTGGACCGGCTGGAGTCGGTCGGCGATCCGTTCACCGAACTCCTCGACGTGCGCCAGAGCCTGCCCGAGCTGTGAACCGCCGGAACGCGCCTCCGCCGCGATTCCCGGCAGCCCTCAACCCTGCGAATCGTGCGGTGCGCCGACCGCCTTCGACTCCGGGGAACCGCGCTGCCGCAGGAACACCGCGAACACCGCCATCGAACCGATCGCCAGGAACTCCGACTGCCAGTTCTGCGCCGTGCGGTTCCAGAAGTCCGGGCTCATCAGGTAGTCGGACCACGACAGCGGGTCCTGCAGCTGCGCGAGCTGCTGGGCGTTGTAGGCGCTGCGCCCGGCGATGAACTGCGCCGCCCACGAGCCCAGGAACAGCAGCCCCATCGTCGCGCCCAGCGACACCGAGAACACCACCCGCCGCGGATGCCCCGCCCGGGCCGAGACGGGCGAGTCCGCCTCGGCGTGCTCGGCCACCCGCTCCTGCTCGTTGCTCGTGCGGTGCGGCGAGCCCGGGGGCTTCGACTCCGGCGAGCCGCGCTGCACCAGCCACGTCGTCGCGAACACGTACAGGAAGAACTGCAGGTACTCGGACTGCCAGTTCTCCGCGACGTCGACCGCGAACGCCGAGGACGTCAGGTACCGCCCGAAAGACACCGGCAGCAGGTGGTCGGCGAGCCGCTGCTCGGTGAAGTCGGCGAAGCCCGCGGCGGCCTGCAGCGCCAGCGCGGCCAGGAACAGCAGGCCGAACGCGATCCCGATCCCGTTGTCCCGCAACGCTCTCCGGGCCCGGGCGCTCATCGCTGCACCAGCCCGATCAGCGCGAAGCAGGCGATCCCGCCGAGCACGATCACCAGGTACAGCACGTGCAACCACCGCGTCATCCGCTCGCTCCCACCGCGCACGCGTAGGGCAGTTCGCCGCGGGACCGGCAGCCGGCGGCGATCACGCGCCAGCCGTCCGGCCCGCGGGTCAGGAACACCGTGTCGCCGGTCGTGCGCACCTGCGCCTGGGTGCCCCACACCTGGACCTCGCGGACCGGGCCGCCGCCGACCCGTGCGCCCCGCAGCTCTCGGGCGCAGTCCCGGCCGTGCGCGGCGCGCAGGTGCTCCACCGCATCCGGGGCGAGCGCGGCGCAGGCGGCCGCTGTGTCCCCTGTGGACAGTGCTGTGGTGAAGCGCTGCTGCGCGGTGGCCGCCGCCTCCGCCGCCGGGTCGGCGCCGCACCCGGCGAGCGCTCCCGCGGGCAGCAGCGCCGCGGCCAGGGCCGCGCCGCTTCGCCGGAGCCGCGATCTCATCGACCTGGAACTTACCGCTCGTGCTGATCAGCGTCCTGCTGAGCGCGCCCGAGCAGGTCACAGGAGTGCCGCGAGGAGGCCGGGTCCATTTCCTGGGACTCGATTCCCGTGACGTGGTCGGCGGGCGCTACGCTGGCTTTGCCCTGAACGAGTGAATTGGAGGTCGGCGGCATGGCGGTCGGACACGCACCCGCCGGTTCCGCGGCGAACCGCAACTCCACCCGCCAGGTCGTGCTGGCCAGCCTCATCGGCACCTCGATCGAGTTCTACGACTTCTACGTCTACGCGACCGCCGCGGTGCTGGTGTTCCCGAAGCTGTTCTTCCCGGCCGGGGACGCGACCGCGGCGACCCTGCAGTCGCTGGCGACGTTCGCGATCGCGTTCGTGGCCCGCCCGGTCGGCTCCGCGCTGTTCGGGCACTTCGGCGACCGCATCGGGCGCAAGTCCACGCTGGTGGCCTCGCTGCTGACGATGGGCATCTCGACCGTCCTCATCGGACTCCTGCCGGGGTACGCGGCGATCGGCGTGCTCGCGCCGCTGCTGCTGGCGCTGTGCCGGTTCGGGCAGGGCCTCGGGCTCGGCGGCGAGTGGGGCGGTGCGGCGCTGCTGGCCACCGAGAACGCCCCGGGGCGCAAGCGCGCCTTCTTCGGCACCTTCCCGCAGCTGGGCGCGCCCATCGGGTTCTTCGTCGCCAACGGGCTGTTCCTGCTGCTGTCGGCGGTGATGTCGGACGAGGCGTTCCTCGCGTGGGGCTGGCGGATCCCGTTCCTGGCCTCGGCCGCGCTGGTGATCATCGGGCTGTGGGTGCGGCTGAGCCTGCACGAGACCCCGGCGTTCGCGAAGGTCGTCGAATCCGGCGAGCGGGCCGAGGTGCCGTTCGTCGACGTGTTCCGCAGCGGCTTCAAGGGCCTTGTGCTCGGCACGCTGATCATGCTCGCGACCTACGTGCTGTTCTACCTGATGACGGTGTTCTCGCTGTCCTACGGCACCGCGCCCGGCGGGCTCGGCTACTCCCGCTCGCAGTTCCTGGTGCTGCTGCTGGTCGGCGTGGTGTTCTTCGGGCTGACCGTGCCGGTGGCCGGGTGGCTGGCCGACCGGTTCGGGCGGCGGCCCACGCTGCTGGTGATCACCGCGGGGATCATCGTGTTCGGACTGCTCATGGGGCCGTGGTTCGGCGCCGGGTCGCTGCCGGCGGTGCTGTCGTTCCTCATCGTCGGGCTGGGGCTGATGGGGTTGACGTTCGGGCCGATGGGGGCGGTGCTGCCGGAGCTGTTCCCGACCGCGGTGCGCTACACCGGGGCCTCGGTGTCGTACAACATCGCCAGCCTGCTCGGCGCCTCCGTCGCCCCGTACATCGCGACCTGGCTGGCCGGCAGCTACGGCCTCGGCTGGGTCGGCCTCTACCTCGCCGTCGTCGGCGCCATCACCCTCACCGCCCTCCTCCTCACCCGCGAAACCAAGCACACCGACCTCGGCTGATCACCTCGCCAGGGAGAGTTCGGTGGTCCAGTAGGAGTCCGGGGGCAGGGTGTCCCAGGGGTTGTCCATGACGTCGGGGGTGACGTAGACGGAGCCGGCGTGGTTCTGCTCGGAACGGGCCATCGCGTCGGGCAGCTGCTGCTCAGTCGTGCTGTGGACCAGGTGCCAGAAGCGCGCGGCCGGGTAGTTGCGCACCCAGGGATCCGGCGCGTACTCGGTGTACTCCTGGTACTCGGACTCGAAGTTCACCACCACGTCGCCGGCCTTCATGTAGCACTCGGCCACGCCGGTTCCCGGGTTCAGCACGACCTGGTCGTCGTTGCCGCCCTGCTTGACGTAGCGGTGCAGGTCCTCGTAGTAGGGCTCCTGGTCGCAGCCGGTGGTGGTCTCGTCGAGGAAGATCCCGCCCACCCCGTACCACTCGCGGTACCGGTCGATCTCGGCCTTCACCTCGCCCGCGTCCCGACCCGCGTAGCCGGTCTTGACGTAGCCGAGGACCCTGATCCCGGCGTCTCGGGCGCGCTTGACCTGGTCGGCGAACGCCTGGTCCGGGGCGTCGCCGGGCCCGCTGTCCGGGTTGAGGATCGCCGTGCCGACCGCCGGGGCGCCGCTGCCCATCCGATCCCACAGCGGGCCGGGCGGGAAGTAGGACGGGATCGCGATCCGCTGCGGTTCGGGCGCTGCCGCGTGCGCCGGGGCAGCCGCGACCGCCATCACCAGCCCGAGCGCGAGCGCACCTGGAACGAACCTCACCGCAGAGCCCCTTTCCCGGATTTCCCGGAGGCGCGGGCGGTTCCCGCGCTTCGCCGCACACCATTCGACCCGGGAACCGGCCCGCCGCCCAGCGGTCCGCCGGACGAA
>Ga0164243_10004760_pt1 | contig 21083 bp, 19 predicted proteins | sample OricompcompostOP_FD_108781 | JGI IMG/M metagenome (GOLD analysis project Ga0164243, IMG submission 108781) | Organic Plus compost microbial communities from Emeryville, California, USA - Original compost - Organic plus compost (OP) | ecosystem: Engineered > Solid waste > Mixed feedstock >...
ACGATCGACGCGAACTACTGACCTCTCCCCGCCCACAACCGCGCGGTCCCTTCTCCCCCTGCGCTGCACCGTGTGTGTGCGTAGTCGTTCCTGCACTGCGCTGCAGTTGCTGCGTGGCGCCGCAGTCTCTGCGTGGCGCCGCAGTCTCTGCGTGGCGCCGCAGTCTCTGCGTTGCGCTGCAGTCTCAGCGTCGCGCTGCAGTCTCTGCGTCGCGTAGTCGTTTCTGCGTTCTGCTGCAGTTTCCATTTCGCGTAGTCGTTCCTGCACTGCGCTGCAGTTTCTGCGTTGCGCTGTCGAATATTCAGCAGCGCAGTGCAGAATGAGCCGCCCCACACAGGAACGACTACGCACCCCAGAATCGACTACGCACCACAGGAACCACTACGCACCACAGAAACCACTACGCGGCGCAGGAACGACTACGCAACGCAGAAGGAGCGGCGCGCGGTGAGCAGCGGGCGGGCGCGGCCGGTCAGCGGGCCTTGCCCAGCTCCTCGGCGACCAGGAACGCGAGCTCCAGGGACTGCATGTGGTTCAGACGAGGGTCGCAGAGCGACTCGTACCGCGTCGCGAGGGTGGCCTCGTCGATCTGCTCGGACCCGCCGAGGCACTCCGTGACGTCGTCCCCGGTGAGCTCGACGTGGATGCCTCCGGGGTGCGTGCCCGCCTCGCGGTGCGCCTCGAAGAAACCCCTGACCTCGTCGACGACGTCGTCGAAGCGACGCGTCTTGTAACCGGTGGGAGTGGTGATGCCGTTGCCGTGCATCGGGTCGGTGACCCACAGCGGCTGAGCGTCGCTCGCCTTGATCGCCTCGAGCAGCGGAGGAAGGTTGTCGCGGATCTTGCCCGCGCCCATGCGCGTGATGAAGGTCAGACGGCCCGGCTCCCGCTCCGGATCGAGCTTGTCGATGAGCGCCAGCATCGTCTCTGGCGTGGTCGTGGGGCCGAGCTTCACACCGAGCGGGTTGCGCACACGGGAGAGGAAATCGATGTGCGCGCCGTCGATGTCCCTCGTGCGCTCGCCCACCCACACGAAGTGGGCAGAGGTGTTGTATGGCGTGCCCGTGCGGGAATCGATGCGTGTCATCGGCCGCTCGTAGTCCATCAGCAACGCCTCGTGCGAGGTGTAGAACTCGACGCGCTTGAGCTCGTCGAAGTCGGCTCCCGCCGCCTCCATGAACTTGATCGCGCGGTCGATCTCCTTCGCCAGCTGCTCGTAACGGTGGTTCGCCGGGTTCGAAGCGAAGCCTCGGTTCCAGCTGTGCACCTCGCGGAGATCGGCGAAACCGCCCTGCGTGAACGCGCGAACGAGGTTCAGCGTCGACGCGGCCATGTGGTAGCCCTGCACGAGCCGGCGGGGATCCGCCTGGCGCGACTCCGGCGTGAAGTCGTAACCGTTCACGATGTCGCCGCGGTAGGCCGGCAGGGTGATGTCTCCCCTGGTCTCCGTGTCGCTCGACCGCGGTTTCGCGAACTGTCCCGCCATCCGGCCCATCTTGATGACGGGCATGGAGGCGCCGTAGGTCAGCACGACCGCCATCTGCAAGAGCGTCTTGACGCGATTGCGGATCTGGTCGGCGGTCGCCCCCGCGAAGGTCTCGGCGCAATCGCCGCCCTGGAGCAGGAAGGCCTCCCCGCGAGCGGCGCGCGCGATCCGATCGCGCAGGATGTCGACTTCGCCCGCGAACACGAGCGGGGGGAACGTGGCGATCTGCGCGGATGCCTGTGCCACGGCATCCGGGTCCGGCCACTCCGGCTGCTGCTTGATGGGGAGATTGCGCCAATAGTCCAGACCGGCAATCACAGAGTCGTCTGCGGTCACTACCTGCTCAATCCGGTCCAACACGGGCGTCCATCTTCTCTGCGTTCATCTGCCCGCCGGGTAGCGGGCACAGAGAACAAGACTACCGGGAAAGCGAGGCCGTCTTCTCCTTCACGGTCGTCGCGTAGACGTCCACGTACTCCTGTCCGCTGAGCCGTTGCATCTCGTACATGATCTCGTCCGTGATCGAGCGCAGGACGAAGCGGTCGCCTTCGAGCCCTTCGAACCGGCTGAAATCGAGTGGCCTGCCGATCACGATCCCGATCCGGCGCACCCGTGGCAATGGCGCGCCGATCGGCTGCACCTTCTCGGTGTCGATCATGGCGACGGGGATGATCGGCACCCCCGCTTCGAGCACCATTCGTGCGATGCCCGTGCGCCCGCGGTACATCTTGCCGTCGGGGCTGCGCGTCCCTTCGGGATAGATGCCGAGGAGCTCACCGCGGCTGAGCACCTCGAGCCCGGTGTTCAGCGATGCTTCCGAGGCCTTGCCGCCGGAACGATCGATCGGGAGCTGACCGGTCGCGTTCATGAACGCCCGCGTCGCCCAGCCCTTGAACCCCGTGCCCCGGAAGTACTCGCTCTTGGCGAGGAACGACACGCGGCGGTCCAGGTAGAGCGGGAGGAAGATCGAGTCGATGAAGGACAGGTGGTTGCTGGCCAGGATCGCCGCGCCGTGCTTCGGCACGTTCTCGGCCCCGACGACCCAGGCCCGGAAGAGCACCTTGAGCAGCGGTCCGACGAGAATGTGCTTCATCGTCCAGTAGAACATCGTCCTCCTCCGACGTCAGTCAGGCTACGCCGCTTCCGACCGCTCGGCGTGGGTTCTGGCGAGATCGGCCGCTCCCACCACGCCCGCGTCGTTCACCAGCTCGGCGATCGCGAACTCGGCCTCCGGGCGATACCCGCGGGCAGGCATGTGCTCGAGGTAGGAGCGCCGGATGGGCTCGAGCAGCTTCTCGCCCGCCTGCGAGACTCCCCCGCCGAAGACGAAGAGCTGCGGGTCGAGTACGGCACTGAAGGTCGCACAGGCCTGTCCCAGCCAGCCCCCGAGCTCGCGGAGGGCTGCAAGCGCTCCGGGATCGTCCGCATCGATGAGCTCGGCGATGATCGACCCGGTGAGCTCTCCGTGCTCGGCGCGGGCCTCGGCGAGGCCCTGGCCGATGCCTCCGGCATCCGCCAGCGCGACGGCCATGCGCTGAAGGGCGCGCCCGGAGCCGTACTGCTCCAGGCATCCGTGGGATCCGCATCCGCACGCGAGCCCCCCTGGAACCATGCGCATGTGGCCGAGCTCTCCGGCCACGCCGAAGCCGCCACGGAGAAGCCGGTCGTCGGCGACGACGGCGCCCCCGACGCCTGTGCCGATCGTGAGCATCACCATGTCGCTCGCGAGCTGCGCGACTCCGAACCGGAACTCCGCCCATCCGGCCGCGTTGGCGTCGTTGTCGACGACGATCGGGTGCGGGATGCGTTCAGACAGCCGCTGCCGCAACGGCTCGTTCCGCAGGCTGAGATTGGGCGCGTAGTACACGATCGATTGAGACGCGTCGATGAATCCCGGAGCCACGACCCCGACGGCACCGATCTCCTGCCCGGCTGACAGCCGGCCGACCATCTCGACGACGGCGTCCTCCAGATCGAGCGATGAACCGGTCGGAGTCGGGATCCGATCGTCTCTGACGATGTTCCCGACCGCGTCGACGACGGCGCCCGCGATCTTGGTCCCGCCGATGTCGATGCCGATGGCGTGCACGCCGGTGACCTCCATGATGATGAGCGATGAGGGCTGGTGCCCGTATGGCACCGTGTGAGGGTGGTGCCCGTACGGCACCATACGAGTGTAGTGACCACGACGGTGGTCATCCATCCGTCCTCCCGCGCGGCATCGCCCGCCGGAACAGCGCCGGTTAGACTGTACTAACCCAGCCGACAGGTACCGAAGGAGTTACCGTGGAAGAGAGCAACGTGCCCGCTGTCGTACCCGCAGACCCCGCTGCGAATGCGACGGACCTGCTCGTCGACCGCGTGACGGCGACCCCCGATGCGCCGCTGTTCTCGATTCCCCAGGGCTCCGGTTGGCGCGACGTCACGGCGTCTGAGTTCCTCGCTCAGGTCACGGCCCTCGCCAAGGGGTTCGTCGCGGCCGGCATCGAGCCGGGCGACAAAATCGGCCTCATGTGCAAGACGCGCTATGAATGGACGCTGATCGATTTCGCGGCGTGGTTCGCCGGCGCGGTGCTCGTCCCCGTCTACGAGACGAGCGCACCGGCACAGGTCCAGTGGAACCTGAGCGACTCCGGCGCGGCCTGGCTGATCGTCGAGACACCCGAGCACTTCTCGCGCTTCGACGAGGTGCACCCTGAGCTTCCGGGCATCCGCGGTCACTGGCAGATCGACCTCGGCGACCTCGACAAGCTGGTTGTCGGCGGAGAGTCCGTCCCCGACGAGGAGATCGAGCGGCGGCGGCGGACGGCACGCGGGGACGACATCGCCACGCTGATCTACACCTCGGGCTCGACCGGCCGGCCGAAAGGCTGCGTGTTGACCCACTCCAACTTCGTCGAGCTCTCGCGCAACTCCGCCGTCGCACTCAAGGAGGTCGTGGAGCCGGGGGCGTCCACCCTGCTGTTCATCACCCTCGCGCACGTGTTCGCGCGCTTCATCTCCGTCCTGGCCGTGCACGCCGGCGTCAAGGTCGGGCACCAGGCCGACACGAAGCAGCTGCTGCCCGCGCTCGGGTCCTTCCAGCCCACCTTCCTCCTCGCCGTGCCGCGGGTATTCGAGAAGGTCTACAACTCCGCGGAGCAGAAGGCGGAGTCCGGCGGCAAGGGCAAGATCTTCCGCGCGGCCGCTCAGACCGCTGTGGACTACTCGAAGGCCGGCGAGGCCGGATCGATCCCGTTCGGTCTGAAGCTCAGGTATCGCTTGTTCGACCGGCTGGTCTACGGCAAGCTCCGCGCGGCCATGGGCGGCAAGGTCCGCTATGCGGTGTCGGGGTCGGCTCCCCTCGGTCCCCGGCTCGGCCACTTCTTCCACAGTCTCGGCATCGTGATCCTCGAGGGGTACGGCCTCACCGAGACGACAGCGCCGGCGACCGTCAACCTCACCACCATGTCGAAGATCGGCACGGTCGGCCCGGCACTGCCGGGGGTCTCTCTGCGCATCGCCGACGACGGCGAGATCGAGGTGAAAGGGATCAACATCTTCAAGGAGTACTGGAAGAATCCGGAGGCGACGGCGGAGGCGTTCGACGGTGACTGGTTCAAGACCGGCGACCTCGGCTCACTCGACGAGGACGGGTTCCTCTCGATCACGGGCCGCAAGAAGGAGATGATCGTGACAGCCGGCGGGAAGAACGTCGCCCCTGCCGCGCTGGAGGATCCGATCCGCGCGAACCCGCTCGTCGGACAGGTGGTCGTGGTCGGAGACCAGAAGCCGTTCATCTCGGCCCTCATCACACTCGACCCGGAGATGCTCGCCACGTGGCTCGCCAACAACGGCGAGAACCCGACGATGAGCCTCTCCGAGGCAGCGAAGAACTCGGCGGTGCTCGCCGAGCTCCAGCGGGCCATCGACGCCGCCAATGCGCGCGTCTCACGGGCCGAGTCGATTCGCAAGTTCGTCGTGCTCGACACGGAGTTCACCGAGTCGAGCGGCCACCTCACGCCGAAGATGAGCATCAAGCGCCATGTGATCCTCACGGACTTCGCACCGGTGATCGAGGGGATCTACGCCGACGTCCCCACGCAAGGGATCTCGATTCCCTGACCCCTCACACCCGTCGTGAGTTGCGGACATCGGCCCGTCTCACGTGGGTTCACACGGGCCGATGTCCGCAACTCACGAGGTCAGAACCAGGGGCTCTCGCGGATCTCCCTCATGGCGGCGCGGCGGCGGTCCTTGTCCAGGCGGTCCAGGTAGAGGATGCCGTCGAGGTGATCGGTCTCGTGCTGCAACGCCTGAGCGAGGATGCCGGTCCCCGACACCTCGACCGGGTTGCCGTCGAGATCGAGCCCCGTCGCGCGCGCGAACGGGTAGCGCATGGTCGGGTACCAGAGACCGGGGACGGACAGGCATCCTTCGTCGATCAGCGTCGGCTCACCCGAGAGCTCGACCAGCTGAGGATTGATCAGGTAACCGAGCTGTCCGTCGACGTTGTAGCTGAAGGCGCGGAGGTTCACCCCGATCTGGCTCGCCGCGACCCCGGCACGCCCAGGCGGCTTCACGCTGTCGATGAGGTCGTCGATCAGTCCTCTGATCCCGTCGTCGATGGTCTCGATCGGCTGGGACACGGTCTTGAGCACGGGATCACCGAAGATCCGGATCTGGCGTTCTGTCATCGCTCTCTTCGTGGCTACGAGGTCAGCCGCGCGTGACCGGGAGGCCCTCGACCACGAGCGCGGCGAGGGTGCGGGCGGCGTCGCGCGTGACCGGCTTCAGGTCCTTGAAGGTGACTGAGGAGCCCGCGGCGAGCTGCGGATCGTACGGGATGCGGACGATGTCCCGCACCCGCGACGAGAAGTGATTCTCGAGCTCGTCGATGCGGACCATGTGCGTGCCAGAGGTCGCCAGATTGATCGCGACGATGGCGTTCTCCACGAGTCGCCCATATCCGTTGGACTCGAGCCAGGTGAGCGTCTCGGATGCGAGTCGCGCCTCGTCGACGCTGCCTCCTGAGACGACCACGGCGGCATCCGCGCGATCGAGGGTGGCCTTCATCACCGAATGCACGATGCCGGTTCCACAGTCCGTCAGGACGAGCGAGTAGTACTGCGCCGCGATGTCTGCGACGATGTCGTAGTCGTCTCCGCTGAACGCCTCAGCGACGTGCGGATCGGCGTCAGAGGCGAGGACGTCGAGTCTCGTCTCATCCCGCGCGACGAGGCGCGAGAACTCCGTGTATCCGTGGATGTCGTGGACGTCCCGGACGACGTCGCGCACGGTGTACCGGCTGGGCCTCGCGATGCGTTCGGCGAGCGTGCCGCGGTCGGGGTTCGCGTCGATCGCGATGACGCGGTCGTCACGAGCATCCGCGAGGGCCATCCCGAGAAGGGCCGTCACCGTGGTCTTGCCCACTCCCCCCTTGCGCGTGAGCACTGGCACGAAGCGTGCGCCGCCTTCCAGTCGTGTGGCGATGCGGCGGTCGAGCTCCTTGCGCGCCCGCGCGGCCGGAGAGTCGCCGAGGTCGAGCAGATGGAAGGACGCGTCGTAGACGAGCTTTCGCCAGAACCCCTCAGGAGCCGAGTGCGCGCGGGCGCTATCGTCCAAGAGCCGTTCCGCGGTGAGCAGGGCGCTCGGCTCCGGCGCGCCTGTCTGGTAACGAAGCGCGCTGACGCCGGCCGGCGTGATGGGCGCCGAGGGAGCCGGTTCCTCATCGACCGGGAGCGTGGCGGTCGCCGCCGGTCGAGCGGGGGGACGCTGTGCCACAGCGTTCCGGGAAACCGCCTCCTCGGCTCCACTCGCGCGGTCGGGTGCCGACGATGGATCGGCGGGACCCTCCGCGGAGCGCGCCGCTCCCGGGCCCGTCCTGGTGTCGACAGACGCGACGGTGTCAACAGACGCGACGTCGACGGATGCCTGATCAGCGGACCGGTGAGCGGATGCCGAGCCGCGGTCCGACGGGTCTGCTGGCTTTCGAGCCGCCTGGGGCCGCTCCGCACTCGTCGACTCGGCACTCATCGACGAGCCCGGGCTCATCGACTCCGTGCCTCCCTCCGCGGCCCCAACCTCCGCGGCTTCCACGCTCGCGGACTCGACCGGCCGCTTGGCCGGCTGGCGCTTCGCCGCCGGCGCCTTGCGCCCAGGGCTGGTCTCAGCCGAGGCCTTGGGAGCGGGTCTGCGGTTCTTCGGCCGCACGGTCTCCTGTGGCCCGCTCGTTCCCGAACTCTCGGTCTTCCCGGGGGCGCCGTGCCCCGCGTCGCTGTCCTCCGAGTCCTCGGCAACCTCGATGATCTCGGCGGTCACTGCGTCGTCCGCGGATATGCCGGAGGCTCGCTCGTCGGCGGTGACGATGCCAGAAACCGGCTTGGCCGCATCCGTGTCCGCGCCGGAGAGACCCTCCGGCTCCGGTTCGACAGCAGCCCGGTGGGGCGTCGAGGGAGCGGGCAGGTCATCATCGACGTGGTCCTCGTCGTCCAGATCGTGAATCGGCGACGCCGGCAAGGTCACGGACGTGGTCGAGGGCACGACGACGTCGATGGCGACCGGGCCGATCGACAGCGTGTCGATCGGCGGCATCTGCTCGTCGTCGTCCGGATCGGTATCGCTTCCGCGCAGCTCAGCCACGTCGAAACTCCCCTTCTCGCAACAGCTCGACCTCTCAGTGTAGGGGTGATCCCCCTCTGCGGACGACCGCTACTGCGGCTTGATGACCACGATCAGGTCCCCGGCCTCGACCTGCTGCGTCGCCTCGATGGCGATGCGCTCGATGACACCGCTGACGGTCGCGGTGATGCCGGCCTCCATCTTCATGGCCTCGATGGATGCGACGGGCTGCCCCACCGTGACGCTCTGGCCTTCGACCACCTTGAGGCTCACCACACCGGAGAACGGCGCAGCGACCTGACCCGGCCTCGAGGTGTCGGCCTTCTCCGCCGCCTTCGTCTCCACCGTGATCGAGCGGTCGCGGATGAAGACCGGGCGCAACTGCCCGTTGAGGGTGGTCATGACCGTGCGCATGCCCTTGGCATCCGGCTCGCCGATCGCCTCGAGGCCCGCGTACAGACGGACGCCCTTCTCCATCTCGATGACGTACTCCGCACCGGGTTCGAGTCCGTACAGATAGTCGGCCGTCTCGAGCACGGACAGGTCGCCGTATTGCTCCCGTGTCTGCTCGAACTGCTTGGTCGGCCCCGCGAAGAGCAGCCGGTTCAGCGCGCTCCGTCGCTCGGATGAGCTTCCGGAGAGCAGCGCCTGGTCCTCCTCCGAGAGCGGCGCGATGGCGATGTCCACGTTCCGTCCCGCGAGCACCTTGCTGCGGAACGGCTCGGGCCATCCGCCCGGAAGATCGCCGAGCTCTCCTGCCATGAAGCCCACCACGGAGTCGGGCACGTCGTATTTCTCGGGGTTCTGCGCGAAGTCGTCCGGATCGGCGTTCACGGCGGCGAGGTGAAGCGCGAGATCACCCACCACCTTCGAGGACGGCGTGACCTTCGGGACGCGGCCGAGGATCCGGTTCGCCGCGGCGTACATGTCCTCGATGAGCTCGAAGTGGTCGGCGAGTCCGAGCGCGATCGCCTGCTGCCGGAGGTTCGACAGCTGCCCGCCCGGGATCTCGTGCTTGTACACGCGGCCCGTCGGGCCCGGAAGGCCGGACTCGAACGGCTTGTATACGTGACGCACGGCCTCCCAGTAGGGCTCCAAGTCGGACACCGCCTGAAGGGACAGCCCGGTATCGCGCTCGGTGTGGGCGAGCGCCGCGACGAGCGCGGACGCTGAGGGCTGGCTCGTCGTTCCCGCCATCGCCGCGCTCGCGACGTCGACCGCGTCGGCTCCCGCCTGACTGGCGGCGAGGAGGGTAGCGAGCTGTCCGCCGGCCGTATCGTGCGTGTGCACGTGCACCGGGAGGTGGAAGCGCTCACGCAGAGCGGAGACGAGACGCGCCGCTGCCGCCGGGCGCAGGAGTCCCGCCATGTCCTTGATCGCCAGGATGTGCGCGCCCGCCGCGACGATCTCGTCGGCAAGCCGCAGGTAGTAGTCGAGCGTGTAGAGGTCTTCAGCCGGGTCCAGCAGGTCCCCCGTGTAGCAGACCGCGACTTCCGCCACGGTGCTGCCCGTGGCGAGGACCGACTCGATCGCCGGCCTCATCTGGTCGACGTCGTTCAACGCGTCGAAGATGCGGAAGATGTCCACGCCCGTCGCCGCCGCCTCTCGGACGAACGCGTCCGTCACCGCCGTGGGGTATGGCGTGTAGCCGACGGTGTTGCGTCCGCGCAGGAGCATCTGGATGTTGATGTTCGGCAGAGCCTCGCGAAGGGCAGCCAGGCGCTCCCATGGGTCCTCGCCGAGAAATCGGAGGGCGACGTCGTAGGTGGCGCGTCCCCAGGCCTCCACCGAGAACAGCTCGGGCGTCATCCGCGCGACGTAGGGGGCCACCGCCAGCAGGTCCTTCGTCCGCACCCGCGTGGCCAGCAGCGACTGGTGCGCATCCCTGAAGGTGGTCTCGGTGACCGCGAGCGGCGTCTGCTCGCGCAGGGCGCGAGCGAACCCGGTCGGGCCCAGCTCGAGCAGCCGCTGCCGTGCGCCGCTCGGGGCCGGCCCACTCAGATCGATCGCCGGAAGCTTCTCGACCGGCTTCACGTGAGTCGGCTTGGGTCCGTTCGGCTGGTTGACCGTGACGTCGGCGAGCCAGGTCATGAGCTTGGTCCCGCGGTCTTTGGATGCGCGCCCGCGGAGCAGCTGGGGACGCTCCTCGATGAACGAGGTGCTGAGGTCGCCGGCGACGAAGGCGGGGTCATCGAGCACCGCCTGGAGGAACGGGATGTTGGTGGCGACGCCACGGATGCGGAACTCGGCGAGCCCCCGCTTCGCCCGCGCGACGGCCGCCGGGAAGTCCCGGCCACGGCAGGTCATCTTCGCCAGCATGGAGTCGAAGTGCGGGCTGATCTGGGCACCGGGGTTGATGGTTCCGCCATCGAGCCGGATGCCGCCACCGCCCGGCGAACGATAGGTGGTGATCTTGCCCATGTCCGGGCGGAAGCCCTGGGTCGGGTCCTCGGTGGTGATGCGGCACTGCAGTGCCGCTCCCCTGATCTGGACGGTGTCCTGCGACAGCCCGAGCTGCTCGAGGGACTCGCCGGCGGCGATGCGCATCTGCGACTGGACGAGGTCGACGTCGGTGATCTCCTCCGTCACCGTGTGCTCGACCTGGATCCGTGGGTTCATCTCGATGAAGACGTGCTGACCGGCGCGCTCGCCGGCAGTGTCGACCAGGAACTCGACGGTCCCGGCGTTGACGTAGCCGATCGACTTGGCGAACGCGACGGCATCGCGGTACAGGGCCTGCCGCAGATCGTCGCTGATCCCGGGAGCGGGAGCGATCTCGACCACCTTCTGGTTGCGTCGCTGGACGGAGCAGTCGCGTTCGAAGAGGTGCATCGTCGTGCCCTGGGCATCGGCGAGGATCTGGACCTCGATGTGCCGCGGCCGGAGGACCGCCTGCTCGAGGAACATCGTCGGGTCGCCGAAGGCGCTGTCCGCCTCGCGCATCGCCTCGGCCAGGGCGGGCGCGAGCTCCTCTCGCGTCTCGACCCGGCGCATCCCCCGGCCGCCGCCGCCTGCGACCGCCTTCGCGAAGATCGGGAAACCGATCTCGTCGGCTGCCGCGAGAAGCTCGTCGATGTCGCGGGAGGCGGGGCTCGACTTGAGCACGGGGACACCCGCGGCCATCGCGCGCTCCTTGGCCGTCACCTTGTTGCCGGCCATCTCGAGGACGTCCGCCCCCGGTCCGATGAAGGTGATGCCGTTCGCCGCGGCCTGCTCGGCGAGCTCCGGGTTCTCGGAGAGGAAGCCGTATCCGGGATAGATGGCGTCGGCCCCGCTCTCCTTCGCCACCCGGATGATCTCGCTCACGTCGAGGTAGGCCCGGACGGGATGCCCTTCCTCGCCGATCTGATAGGCCTCATCCGCCTTGAGCCGGTGCAGCGAGTTCCTGTCCTCGTAGGGGAAGACCGCTACCGTCTGGGCGCCGAGCTCATAGGCTGCACGGAACGCTCGGATCGCGATCTCACCTCTGTTGGCAACAAGAATCTTCCGGAACATGCAGCCCTCTCTTGCACAGCGTGGCTCAGCAAACGGTTAGGTTCTCATAGCTTAGTGAAGGTAACGTATCTACTTGTGCACGTACTCAGCGTCTCGAGCCTCAAGGGAGGCGTCGGCAAAACCACGGTCAGCCTCGGCCTCGCCTCGGCTGCGTTCTCGAAGGGTATCCGCACCCTCGTGGTCGACCTCGACCCTCAGTCGGACGTGTCGACGGGCATGGACATCGCGCTCGCTGGACGCCTCAACGTCGCCGACGTCCTGACCTCCCCGAAGGAGAAGACGGTCCGCCAGGCGATCGCGCCGAGCGGGTGGACGAAGACTCATCCGGGCACGATCGACGTCATGATCGGCAGCCCGTCCGCCATCAACTTCGACGGGCCGCACCCGTCGATCCGCGACATCTGGAAGCTCGAGGAGGCGCTCGCGCACGTCGAGGACGACTACGACCTCGTCCTCATCGACTGCGCTCCCTCGCTGAACGCGCTCACCCGCACCGCATGGGCGGCGAGCGACCGGGTCAGCGTCGTGACAGAGCCCGGCCTGTTCTCGGTGGCAGCGGCGGACCGCGCGCTTCGCGCCATCGAGGAGATCCGCAGAGGTCTGAGCCCCAGGCTCCAGCCACTCGGCATCATCGTCAACCGCGTCCGTAGCGCCTCGCTCGAGCACCAGTTCCGGATCAAAGAGCTCCGTGACATGTTCGGGCCGCTCGTGCTGAGCCCTCAGCTTCCCGAGCGCACCTCACTCCAGCAGGCGCAGGGCGCTGCGAAGCCGCTGCACATCTGGCCGGGCGACAGCGCTCAGGAGATGGCCCACTACTTCGATCAGCTTCTCGATCGCGTGCTCCGCACCGGCCGCATCGGCGAGTACGCAGAGCCCCGTCGCGTCAAGTAGGCCGGTCGCGTCAGACACTCGCCCGCGGGAGGCCTGAGGCGACCGCGTGAACGGTCCCGCGCCCGTGCGCGGCGCTCGGCGGCCGGACCCGGTCTGGCCGCCGAGCAGGACCTCACGCGTTCGGGAGTGCGGCGACGACGTCGATCTCGACAAGGATGTCCGCGAGCTGCGAGCCCACGGTGGTCCGCACCGGGTAGGGCTCGGAGAAGAACTCCTTGTACGCCTCGTTGTACTCGGCGAAGTCCTCTTTCAGGTTCTGCAGATGGGCGGTGACCTTCACGACGTCGTCGAGCGTCGCTCCGCGCTCGGCCAGAACCGCCTGGATGTTCCGCAGCACCTGGCGCGTCTGCTCCCCCACGCTCTCGGCCTTCCCACCAGTCGAGGGGTCCTGTGGACCGAAGCCGGCGCTGAAGAGGAACCCGTTCGCGACGATGCCCTGACTGTACGGCCCTGCCGGCACGGGTGCGTTCTGCGTCTGGATGGACGTCTTCGACATGTGTTTCCTTTCTCGATGAGCCCGGCTGGACGCCGTGGCTCGCTCTAACCGAGTTCTGCTGAGATCGACTCGGCGGTCTTGTGCAGCAGCGGAAGACGGTGCCGCAGCCGCTTGATGTCTTCCACGACCCGCAGGGCCGTGATGGAGAGCGCGCCGACGACGCCGCTGCGGCTCCGGATGGGGACCGCGATGCAGTTCACCAGCGCCTCGAACTCGCCGTGGTCCTCGGCCCAGCCCTGATTCCGCACCCGCGCCAGCTCGCGGTCGAGCGCCTGCCGCGATTCGAGAGTCCGTTCGGTGAACCGCTCCCACGGCTCATCCGGGAGGACCGCGTCCCGCGCGGCCGTGTCGAGCTCGGCGAGGATCGCCTTGCCCACGCCGCTGCAGTACGGGAGCACCGCACGGCCGATCCGCGAATACATGCGGACTCCGTTCTGCTCCTCCACCTTGTCGACGTAGACGATGCTGTCGTCGAGCAGGGCGGCGAGGTGGATGGTGTTGCCGACCTCGCGATGCAGCCGCCGGATGTGCTGGTGCGCCGCCTCTCGGAGGTCGAGGTTCTCGAAGGCGACCTGTGACAGGGCGATGAGCCGGAGTCCGAGCGTGTAGCGCCCGTTCGACGTCCGGCGGACGTACCCCACCTCCTCGAGGGCGCGAAGCTCGCGGAACATCGTCGAGCGGTGCAGCCCGAACTCCTCCGCCAGCTCGCCGACGGTTCGCGGATGGGCCGCGACGGAATCGATGATGCGTGCGGCACGGATGACGCTCTGGGACATGGCCTCTCCTCCCCGGCTGCCCTGCCGGCTATCCCTTCTGCGATCGTCGGATGCCGACGCCCGGCAGTTCCGCGGTCAGCGCGCCCCCGGCGAGCACTCGCCGCCCCGCCACGAAGACGTCGTCGATGCCGGTCGCAAGCGCGACCGGGGACTGATAGGTCGCGGCGTCTCTCACCCGCTCCGGGTCGATCACCACCACGTCGGCCAGGTAACCGGGCTTCAGTCGTCCCCGTTGCCCCAGTCCGAACCTGTCGGCCGGGCGAGCCGACAGATGGACGGCGGCGGACGCCCAGGTGTACGCACCCAGCTCACGAAGGAACACTGCCAGGTAGCGGGCGAAGGTGCCATAGGCGCGCGGATGCGGGTGGTCACCGACGAAGATGCCGTCGGAGCCTCCGACGTGCGCGTCGTGGGACAGGATGCGCGCGAGCTCGCTGTCGGGGCGATCGTAGCGAACCGCCATCACGGCATTGGCCCGCAGGCCGCTCGCCGCCAGAAGGTCGAGGGAGAAGTCGATGACGTCCCGGCCGGCGCGCTCGCTCGCCTCGCGGAGGGTGAGCCCGTGCGCCCACGCGTACTCGGGGGCGGCGATGTGGCTGAGCGTGATCATCCCGGGCCAGTCGGGACCGAGGCTCGCCTTGTGATCGAGCTCAGGGAACCACCTCGTCCTGAGCCGGCCCCGCTCGTCCGGATCGGTGAGCACGTGGACGACCTCGTCGACCGGCCGCGCGGCGAGCTCCGGCGGCAGGAGCGGCATCCCGAGGAGCGTGCAGCCGCGGATGTACGGATACGCGTCGAATGTCAGGTCGACTCCACGGTCGCGCATGGACGCCACGAGGTCGATCAGGGAGTCCGCACCGGTGTGGAAGTGCGAGATGTGGGCCTTGACCCCCGTGAGCCGGCAGATCTCAGCGACCTCGTCGAGCCCGGCGGCCGAGTTCGCCTCGTACCCGCCGCGCATGTGGGTCACGTATACCGCGCCGGCTTCGGCGACCGGTTGGCACAGAGCGGCGATCTCCGCCGTGTCCGCGAAGATCCCCGGCACATAGTCGAGTCCCGTCGACAGTCCCACTGCGCCGTCGCCGATGCCTGCGGCGACGAGCTCGCGCATCGCGCGCAGCTCGTCGCCGTCCGCTCGCCCTGTCGCTCGCCCCATCACCTCGTATCTGACGGTTCCGCCCGGGACGACGTACGCGACGTTCAACCGGGTCGCGTGGTCGTATGTGGCGAGCAGGTCGGCGACCGTCGTGCCGCGGTAAGCGGGATGGGCCCCGTTGAGCGCGGCGAAGTACTCGCTCGCGTACCGACCGTCTCCCGGGGCGTACGAGACTCCGTCCTGTCCCCCGATCACGGTGGTCAGGCCCTGCCGAAGGAGGGCGAGCTGGACGTCCTCGTCGAAGAGGAGGCCGTCCGCGTGCGCGTGCGCGTCGATGAAGCCCGGCATGACGACGCGCCCTGTGCAATCGAGCTCGGAGTCTCCCGGAGTGGACGCCGCTCGTCCGCCGACCACCTCGATACGGTCATCCCGGATGGCCACGTCCCCCACGCGGACGGGCCCGCCGCTGCCGTCGGCGATGGTGGCGTTCCGCAGGACGTGTCTGGTGGTCACGGGTTCGGCTCCTGGTCGAGGATGGGATACGGGATCGGGTCGCGGCCCTCGCCTCAGAAGAAGGTCTGGACGAGATCGACGACCTCGTCGGACCCGTGGCGGCGCACGACGGGGATGAACCTCCACTTGTCGAACATCGTGCATGGGTGCGACAGGCCGAGCTCCACGACCGAGCCGACCGGAAGCGCCGACGCCGGTTCGATCCTCAGGAACGTGTGCTGGTCGTTGAGCTTCACAACCTCCGCGCCAGACATCGGTGATGCCGCTGAGCCGAGGTCAGGAGCCACGGCGATCGGGATCGGCAGACCTTCGTCATACGGGAAGTCGCGCTTGCCCGCATCGAGAAAGGCGAGCCCGTCCTCGGGGCGCGAGACGACCCTCGCGTAGCCTCGTGCGGCCGGGGCGAGCGTCATGCCGGCGCCCGCATCGGGACGTGAGGGGTCAAGGGGTGAGATCGAACGATAGAAGCCGTGATCGTGCGTGATGTAGGCGCCCGCCCGGAGGACGTAATCGGTGCGCGGCATCCCGGTCGTCGTCGGGGCGAAGACCTCTGCGACCAGGTCGAAGTAGGCGCTGCCGCCGGCGGTGAGCATGGCCCGGCCGTCGTCGTAGAGGTCGTGGAGCCGGGCATGGAGGTCGAGCATCGACTGCAGGTAACGCCGAACCGCCGCGAGATCGGAATCGGATCGACCGTGCCCGACGGCGCCCTCGTATCCGGCGACCCCGGCGAGCCGCAGGGAGCCCGACCGGCGGATGCGCGTCGCGACGGCGACGGCATCCTCGATCGTCCTCGCGCCGGTGCGTCCGCCCGGAGCGCCGAGTTCGACGCACACGTCGATCGGGCGGTCGAGCGGGATGCCGGCGAGCTCTCGCTCCATCGCCTCCACGGTCTCGACCGAGTCGGCCCAGCACGTGAACCGGAAGCCCGGGTCGGAGAGCTCCCCGGCGACGTAGCGCAGCCCCCTCGGGTCCACCAATTCATTCGCGAGTTGGATCGCGTGGACCCCGAAGGCACGGGCGATACGCACCTGACCGGCGGTGGCGACGGTGATGCCTGCAGCGCCCGCGCCGAGCTGCCGTCGCCACAGTGCCGGAGCCATCGTGGTCTTCCCGTGCGGCATGAGGCCGAACCCGTTCCTCGCGCACCATGCTGCCATCGCAGCGAGATTCCCCTCAAGCGTCTCGTCATCGATAACGAGAAGCGGCGTCCAGAACTCCGACAGCCGTGGCGCGGCGGCGAGAAAGTCGCGGACCGTCATCCCGGCGGCGCGCACCGGTATCCCCTTGTCGCGATGCGACAGCCGTTGTTCCGCCAGCGCCGCGACGGGATCCGCCGGGGTCATCGTGTCACCGTCGTTCCTGCACTCATCGTCCCTGCACTCATCGTCCCTGCGCTCATCGTCTCGATGCCCTTTCCGCCCACGTCCGCGCGCCGCGGGAGAATGATTGCGGGCCACGCGATGCGCCAGTCGTCGTCGCTCGGCAGCGGACCCATCGTCTCGTACTTCACCATGTTGTTGCAACATATGCGCCCGTGTTGCACCATATGCTCACGCGGTGCGATAGTGGGCGCATGCGCCTCGACCGTCCCGACGTCATCGCGATCGGCGAAACGATGATCCTCGTCACCCCGTCGGCGGCGGAGCCGGTCGTGACCGCGACCGCCTTCCAGCTCGACGCGGGCGGTGCCGAGTCGAACCTCGCCTCGCACCTCGCAGCACTCGGCCACCGCGTCGCCTGGGTGAGCCGGCTGGGCAACGACTTCCTCGGTCGCCGCATCCTGAGGACACTGGACGCGCGCGGCATCGACACCACGTTGGTCGAGCTCTCCGACGACGCACCGACCGGCGTGTACTTCAAAGACCCCGGTGCGGGCATCCGCTACTACCGATCGGGCTCCGCCGCCTCCACGATGGGCCCGGACGTGCTCGACCGCATTCCCCTCGACGAGGTCAGGGTGGTGCACCTCTCCGGCATCACGCCTGCACTGTCACCCGGTTGCGCGGCGCTCGTCGATGCAGCCGTGCAACGGGTGGATGGCAGCCGTGCCGTCCTGAGCTTCGACGTGAACTACCGGCCGGCGCTCTGGGGTGTCGCCGAGGCATCCACCGCGCTCGCCGCCATCGCCGCTCGTGCGGGGATAGTGTTCGTCGGACTGGACGAAGCCCGCACGCTGTGGGGCACCGACACGCCGGCCCAGGTTCGCGAGATGCTTCCCGATCCGCCGATCCTCGTTGTGAAGGACGGCGACGTCGGGGCGACCGAATACGCCGGAACACGAGAGACCTTCGTCCCCGCGATCCCGACGGAGGTCGTGGAGGAGGTCGGCGCCGGCGACGCCTTCGCGGGAGGCTATCTCCACGCCTACCTCATCGGCGCCGGCTCTGAGGATCGCCTGCGCGCCGGGCACGAGCGCGCCGTGCTGGTCCTCGGCTCGACCGGTGACTTCCTTCCGGAGACAGAGACAGGAGTGGCGCGATGACGGATGATGCACTGACAGGGGTGTCCAACGGACGGTTCGCCGAGATCTTCGCATCGCAGCGGCTGATGGCCATCCTGCGCGGTTACGGCGTGGAACGGAGCGTCTCTCTCGCGATGAAGGCGTGGGAGCTCGGCATCGACTGCGTGGAGGTGCCGATCCAGACGTCGCAGGACGTCGATGCGCTCCGGGCCGTCGTCGAAGCGGGGCGCGAACGTGGGAAGACGGTCGGGGCCGGAACGGTGATCTCGCTCGAGCACGTGCGCCAGGCGCGGGATGCCGGCGCCGCATTCACGGTGAGTCCCGGCTATGACAGGCGCATCGTCGTCGCGTCGGCCGAAGCCGGAATGCCGCCCCTTCCGGGGGTCTCGACCGCGACCGACGTGCAGCTGGCGGTGGCTGACGGCCTCACCTGGCTCAAGGCGTTCCCCGCGTCCCTGCTCGGCATCGGGTGGTTCGGTGCCATGGCCGGACCGTTCCCTCAGGTGCGCTTCGTGGCAACCGGCGGAATGAGCAGCGACAACGCGTCGGACTTCCTGGATGCCGGGGCGTCGGTCGTGGCGGTCGGTTCGGCCCTCGCCGATCCCGTTCAGTTGGATGCCCTGGCGACGGTCATCAACGGCGCGTAGAAAGCCGAGCCCCAGCCGGACGCGCGACCGCCTGTGCGCGTCGTCGGTCAGGCCGAACGTGCAGCGCGGCGAGCCGCCAGCTCGTCCATCGGATCGGGCTTCTGGGAATCGAAGTCGACAAGGCTCGACTCCACCTCGCGGAGGACCTTTCCGACGGCGATGCCGAAGACGCCCTGGCCCCTGCTCACGAGGTCGATAACCTCGTCGTCGGAGGTGCACAGGTACACGCTCGCGCCATCACTCATCAGGGTCGTCTGAGCGAGATCGTTCACGCCGGCCTCGCGCAGCTGATTGACGGCGGTACGGATCTGCTGCAGGGAGATACCGGTGTCGAGGAGTCGCTTGACCAGCTTCAGGACGAGGATGTCGCGGAAGCCGTAGAGACGTTGCGAGCCCGACCCCGCGGCACCGCGGATCGTCGGCTCGACGAGTCCCGTCCGCGCCCAGTAATCGAGCTGACGGTAGCTGATCCCTGCCGCGCGAGCGGCAACCGCTCCCCGGTACCCGGACTCGTCGTCCATGTCGGGAAGGCCATCGGTGAACAGAAGGCCGAGGTCGTAGCGGGGGGTCTCGCTCGCGTCCAGCTCGCTCATCCGCTCCCCCTCTCGTTGTGCTCGGTTCGTGGGTCTGATGCAACGCTATCGATCGTCGTGCGCCGGATCAACGACATCCGGTCGGAGACGGTCGGCGTGTCGAGTCACCGTGACCATTCCGTGATGATCAAGTGTACGCCGGTGCACTCGGAAACGCGCGGACGGCGAGTCGCCGCTACGGATTCAGGCGGGCGAGCGCGGCCCGGATGAGGCTGCCTCTGATGACATCGAGCTGTCCGGCGATCTCGGCAGAGAGCTCGGCTGCGCGGGCGCGGCTGCGGGCATCGCGCCGGCGCGACATGGGCATGACCGCGTTCTCGATCAGGGTGACCTCGCGCTCGGCCGCCTGCCGGTAACCGCGCAGGTGACGGGCCTCGATCCCGCACCGCTGAAGCGCGACGAGAGCCCTCACCACGTTCATCGTCTCTTCTGCGTACGTGTCGGCCGGCACGATGATCCCCGCGGAGACCGCGTCGGCGAACAGGGCTGCAGAGGCGCCCGTCTCGCGAAGGAGGTCCTCCCGCTTGTACCGCCTCGCCGTGGGGATGATGCTCGACACCTTCGCCGCGGGGACACCGGGCAGCGACGGTGAACGACCCGCGTCGATGTCGGCGAGGTAGCCTCGGATGACCCTGAGCGGAAGATAGTGGTCTCGCTGCATCGACAGGATCAAGCGGAGCCGTTCCACGTCCTCAGGCGAGAACTTGCGATATCCCGACTTCGTCCGCGACGGGGACACCAGCCCCTGCTCTTCGAGGAAGCGGAGCTTGGAATTGCTGAGATCGGGGAACTCGTCAGCGAGCCGCGCCAGCACCTGCCCGATCCCGAGCAATGCGGATGGGCCGGACTGCGACCCTCTTGCTGCGGGGGCCGCCACGGTTACGCGTCCGCTGAGGGAGCGGCGAGATCTCGTCTCGAGGGATAGAACGTCAGTCTGAACTTGCCGACCTGAACCTCGGCTCCGTCGTGGAGCAACGCGTTCTCGATGCGGACGCCGTCGAAATAGGTCCCGTTCAGGGAGTTGAGGTCTTTGATCTCGAAAGCGGCGCCGTGGCGGATGAACTCCGCGTGCCGGCGCGACACCGTGACGTCGTCGAGGAAGATGTCGGCGTCAGGGTGCCTGCCGACCGTCGTCACGTCGGCATCGAGCAGGAATCGCGCGCCGGCGTTCGGCCCGCGACGCACGATGAGCAGCGCCGACCCGGAGGGAAGCGCCTGGATCGCCTCGATCTCCTCGGTGCTGATGTCGGAGTCGATGGCAGCCGAAAGCGCCGCGCTGAAGTCGTCTCCCAGACTCGCGGTGGTATCGCCCGTCCCGCTGCTCTGCCCGGCGGGATCGCGCAGGTATGCTCCGGTATGCGGGTTCTGCTCGTCAGAGAAAGACACCTGGACCTCCTGTCGTTCCAGCGTATCCGATCAAGCCTGCCTCTGTCGCCGTCGATCGAGGTAGACACGCACCGTCTGGGCGAGGTACAGGATACCGGCCCACCAGTAGAGGACGGCACCGACGATGGCGAAGATCCACGCGAAGGGCTGGGTGAACCCCGCGACGTCGGGCCAGGCTGCCGACACCATGAGCAGAGGGAGACCGACGAAGAGACAGGCGGTCGCCCACTTGCCCACCCAGTTGACCGGGAACGCGCCGTGAGACATCCGCGCGAGCAGGATGCCGATGACGACGAGCATGGCGTCTCGGGCGATGATGACGATGACGAGCCACCACGGGATGAGCTCCCTCCAGGCGAGCCCGAGGAGCGCCGCGAGGATGTAGAGGCGGTCGGCGGCCGGGTCGAGCAGCTGTCCGAGACGGGACACCTGACCGAGTCGGCGCGCGAGGAACCCGTCGAGGAAGTCGGTGACGCCGGAGACAGCGAGCGTTGCGAGTGCCAACAGGTCGAGCCCGTCGACCAGCAGGATGAGGAACACCGGAACGAGCGCGAGCCTCAGGAAGCTGAGCAGGTTGGGCACCGTGAGGACGCGGTCGCTCACCTCACTGCTCGATTCAGCCGCCACCCTCTGAGTCTATTAG